>Ga0247727_10002356_pt1 | contig 43399 bp, 22 predicted proteins | sample WisWelCaveWW1625_FD_202498 | JGI IMG/M metagenome (GOLD analysis project Ga0247727, IMG submission 202498) | Biofilm microbial communities from Wishing Well Cave, Virginia, United States - WW16-25 | ecosystem: Environmental > Aquatic > Deep subsurface > Groundwater > Cave microbial mat | place...
CTCAATCAGGGGCCGTCTCTCAGAGCGACCTTGCGATCGTGATCGGTGTTGTGGCGGGCGCAGGGTATGTCCAAGCTACCTTTATTACAGCGCTAAACCTTGCGGCTTCTCTCTACACGAATTTCCAGAACAACACTACGAACCGGAATAATTTTAACCTTATTTTTGGGACCACAGTCCCTGCTTCGGGTTCTCCGGTAGCTTCCGATCGTGACGCGCTTTTTGGCGTGACAGGAACGCCTGGATACGTACAAGCTACTTTCATCACGGCATTAAATCGGGCCAGAAACCTTTACGTTAATTTGCAGTCTAACGTGACAAGGCGTAATCATTTTAACCTTCTCTTCGATACGACGATCGCAGCAAGTGGTTCGCCCGTTGCTTCAGACAGAACAGTGTTGTTTGGAGTTGTGGAGACCCCCGGATATACCCAGTCCGCGTTTATTGCGGATCTTACGGAAGCCGGAAACCTTGTGTTGGCGCTCCAGGCCGACAGCGCGTTAAGAGCCGCTTTTAATACCATCTACAATACCAGCGTCCCAGCTTCCGGCAATATTACCGATCCTGCCGTCAGGACGGTCATATTTGATCTGGTGGGTGATCCAAACTTCGATCTCAATAGCCTTGTGAATAACGTTCCTGCAGCTCAGACGCTTATTACGTTTTTACAGAACATCGCCAATAATCCTGCGCGGTCGAATTTCAACGTACTTTTTGCGACGAGTATTCCGTTGTCGGGTGCTGTCTCCAATAACGATCTGGCTATCGTGATCGGTGTGGTAGCCACTCCGGGCTACGTCCAAACAACCTTTATCACAGCCTTGAATCTTGCAACACCTCTCTATATAAACCTGCGCAACAACGCGACGAACCGCGCAAATTTCAACCTTCTTTTTGGGACAACGCTCCCGGCTTTCGGCTCTCCCAACGCCGCGGACCGCGCCGTGATCTTTGGAGTAGTGGGCACCCCCGGCTATATTCAGGCCACTTTTCTGCAGGTTCTGACAAATGCTGCGGGATTGTTGGGCGCTTTACAAGCTGACAACGTGCTTCGTACGAGCTTCAATTCCACTTTTAACACTGCGATCCCGGCGTCGGGCTCTCCCAACGCTTCCGACCGCACCGTTCTCTTTAATCTTGCGGGCGACCCGAATTTTAATCTCAATAACTTCACGCAGAATCTACCCGCCGCCGATACATTGATCGCGTTTTTGCAGACCGTTGCCAATGACCCCGCGCGCTCAAACTTCAATGTGCTTTTTGGCGCGACTATTCCTCAGTCGGGACAAGTAACCGGAGCGAATTTATCGTTGATCTTAGGCGTAGTGGGTGCGGCCGGATACAACCAAAATATTTTCATTCTAAATCTTAATCGGGCGACTCCTTTGTACCTCGTAATTCAGGCCAGTTCCCAAAACAGGGGAGACTTGAACCTGTTGTTCGGCACAAATATTCCGCTTGCCGGGGCGCCCTCTGCTTCCGACAGGACGGTCCTTTTTGGGATCGTAGCGACCCCCGGCTATATTCAAACTAACTTCATCACTTCGCTAAATCTTGCTTCACCTTTGTACAGCATCATACGGAGCAGTGCCACGAACCGCAGCAACTTCAATCTTTTGTTCGCCACCACCATCGTGGCTTCGGGCGCCCCTTCAGCCGCTGACAGAGCGGTACTCTTCGGCGTGGTGGGGGATCCCGCTTATTCCCAGGCAGCTTTTATCACAAATTTTACGAAGGCCGCCAATCTTTATAAGAATTTGCAGGCTAACGCCACAAACCGCAATAATTTCAATCTTATCTTTGGTGCCTCTGTCGCTGCCAGCGGTTCGCCGAGCGTCTCTATCAGGGACCTCTTGTTCGGCGTTGTCGCGGTTCCCGGTTATGTTCAGGCGAGTTTTATCAGCGCCTTGACAAAAGTCAGGAATCTTTATGTAGATTTGCAGGCCAGCGCCACAAAACGCAATAATTTAAACCTTCTTTTTGGCACTTCCATCACATCTTCTGGTTCTCCGAGCGCGAACGACAGGGCCGTTCTTTTTGGGATCGTCGAATCACCCGGCTATACCAAGAATAGCTTCGTCAATGTCTTGTCCAAAACAGCGGGACTTTATTCCGCTTTACAGGCGCAGCCCTCGAAGCGTGCGACGTTCAATGCGATTTATGCCACGAATCTGCAAGCCACCGGTTCGCCGAACGCCAGTGATCGCACGGTGTTGTTCAGTATCGCGGGCGATCCCAATTTTAATCTAAACGCCTTTCTTAATACCCTATAGCACGTCGCGATTCTCTGGTTTTTTTTCGCGGCTTCCCCAGTCTCATCTCAGAATTTCCATATTTTTATATAGAAATAGTAAACCACTTCCAGGTACAATAAAGAGCTAATCTATGAAAAATAAATCAGACTACCATCTTTATTCAGACGGTCGATTTGCCATAAGCCACTATAATCAAAAAAAGCCTTTCAGTAATTTCCTGCCGGGGATCGCCGGTTTTTACGGTACGCCGCTCTGGGTTTTTTATGTGAACCGCGGCCAGGGCGTCGTAAGCTTTGGCACGAAGAACAAAGACAACGCTATTTTGGAATTTTATCCCGCGAATAAAGCCTGTCAAATGGTGACGTCCGTGGGTTTTCGCACCTTCATCAAATTTGTGCGTGGTGAAAAGACTTTTTTTTATGAGCCTTTTAAAGAAAATTTTGGTGTATCCGCCCACTCTGTGCAGCAGGAGATGCAGGTAAGCTCGCATGAGCTTTTAATTCGCGAATCGAATAAAGCGGCCGGTCTTGAAACCACCGTGACTTATTTCACGGTGCCCGGTGAACCGGTCGCGATGCTTGCCAGGGAAGTGGAGATCAAGAACATTTCTTCTCATCCGGTGGAGCTTGAGATTTTGGATGGCTTGCCGGCCGTGAATCCTTATGGTATGAATGAATTTTTTATTAAAAACATGAGCCGCACGATTGAAGCGTGGATGGTCGTAGAAAATCTGGAAAAGAGAGCGCCATTTTTGCGCCTGAAGGTCGATGCTATGGACCGGCCGGAAGTTAGTTTGATCGAAGAGGGAAATTTCTATTTTAGCCTCACTGGTGAAAGAGGAGGGCAGCTCCTGGAGCCCTTGGTGGATCCCGCGAAGGTTTTCGGATCGCAGCTTGATTTTGGATTTCCAAAGGTTTTCTGTGAAAAAACCCCTTTTAAAGTTCCGCACGATCAGATAACTCAAAACCGCACACCATCGGCTTTGAGCTTCGTCTCGTTTAAAATAGCACCCGGGAAATCAAAAAATATAAGGTCTTTTTATGGCAACGCGCGGTCCATTGAACTTTTAAACCGCTATGTTGTCCGTGCGAAAAAACCCGGTTATTTCGAAGAAAAGCGCTTCGAGAATAAAGACCTCATCGAAGGCGTTAAGTCTGCGGCTTTTACCGCGACGGCTTCCACCGCTTATGATCTTTATTGCGGGCAGACATACCTCGACAACATCATGCGTGGCGGTGTCCCGGCGCGTGTCGGGAAAAAAGGCAGGGAGCTTCTTTTTTACGTATATTCGAGAAAACACGGGGATCTTGAGAGGGACTATAATGGTTTTTTGTTGGATCCGACCTATTTTTCCCAAGGCGACGGCAACTACCGCGATGTGAACCAAAACCGCCGCAATGACGTGTGGTTCGACCCTTCGGTAAAAGATACGAATATCATGACGTTCCTCAACCTCATTCAACTCGATGGTTTTAACCCGCTTGTGATAAAGCCCGCGGTTTTTCATTTTAAGTATTCGGGTGAGTCTCTGAAGGCGCTTGGGCGCCATGTAAGCCGGAAGAATCTTTTGTTTTATCGGGAATATTTGAAAAAACCTTTTAACCCGGGTGAACTTTTCCGGCTTTTGGAGGACCGCGAGGGAATAAAAGAGAGTAAGTTCAAAGGACTTTTGGCGGACCTTTCGGCTTTCATAAGCCGTGAGGAAAAAGCGGAGCATGGGGAAGGCTTCTGGACGGACCACTGGACTTACAATCTGGACCTTGTCGAAAGCTTTTTGGCGATTTATCCGGAGGAGCGGAAAGACCTTATATTCTCAAAGAAAGAGTTCACGTTTTACGATGATGATCACAAAGTGCTTCCAAGACATCGGAAATATTTTCTCAAAAAAGAGGGTGCGGTGCGCCAGTATAAGGCCGTCTCCAGGGACAAACATAAGTCGGCGCTCCTGGCAGCGCGTGATAAAGACGCCCATGTGGTCCGGACCCGGTTTGGGCGGGGGGAAGTCTACAAGACCACTCTTTTTGTGAAGCTTGTGTGTCTTTTTGCGAATAAATTGGCATCCCTCGATGCGCAGGGGACCGGGATCGAGATGGAGGCCGGCAAACCTTCATGGTGCGACGCGTTAAACGGCCTGCCGGCGCTTTTTGGCTCGTCCCTTTGCGAGACGTTTGAGTTGAAGCGGCTTGCGCTTTTTCTCGTGCAGTCGATAGAGGATCTGGAGAGAGATCTTAACGAAGCTGTTCTTTTGCCGGCGGAGCTTTATGAATTCGTCAAGAAACTGGAGAAGATCCTCTTGAATTATTTTGACAGCGCCGGCTTGGACAGGGATTTTACTTTTTGGGATGCGGCCTCGCAGGCCAAAGAGGTTTTCCGGGAGAAGACATTTTTCGGCATTTCCGGAAAGGAACGGAAAATGCTGCTGGGCGAAGCCAAAATCTTTTTGGAACATGCCCGCGAGAGGATCCAAATGGGGCTTGAGAAATCGTTCGATGAAAAAAATAAGTTATACCCGACTTATTTCCGGAACGAGGTTCAGAAATACGAGATTTTGAAGACGGATAGGAAAGATTCTGTCCGGGTGAAGCGTTTCAGGCAGGAGCCGCTTCCTTATTTCCTTGAAGGGCCCGTGCATGCGCTCAAAGTTGAGAAGGACCCCGCAAAGCGCCGGGAGCTTTTGAAGGCCGTGCGTCAGAGCAAGCTCTATGATTCCAAGCTTGGGATGTATAAAGTAAACGCGCCGCTCGAGGGCACCACACTTGAGATAGGCCGCGCCGCGGTTTTTACACCGGGCTGGCTCGAAAATGAATCTATCTGGCTCCATATGGAGTATAAGTTTCTCCTGGAGATTTTGAAGGGCGGTATGACCGAAGAGTTTTTTGAAGATTTCAAAAAAACACTCGTTCCTTTCCAGCCGGCTGAGCGCTATGGCCGCAGTATTCTGGAAAACTCATCGTTCATCGCTTCAAGCGTTTTTGTTGATCCGTCGCTTCACGGCACGGGTTTTATAGCGCGGCTTTCCGGCTCGACGGCCGAGTTTCTTTCGATATGGCTTATGATGAATGCGGGGAAGCGGCCGTTTATTCTGGGGCCCGACGGGAAGCTCTCGCTTCGTTTGGAGCCTTCCTTGCCGGCATTTTTATTCACAAAAGAGGACTCCGTAAGAACTTTTGTATCTCGAGAAGGCAAAGAAACCACGGTGAAGGTGTCGAAAGACAGTGTTGCGTTCCTGTTTTTGGGGAAGACACTTGTTTTTTACCACAACCCGAGCCGCCGCGATACCTTTGGAAAGAACCGCGCATGTGTGCGTAAAATTTCTCTCACATTTCTAAATGGTTCACACGCTGAATTTAAAGGCGATACGGTGCCAAGTCCTTACGCGGGCCAGGTGCGCGATGGGCTTGTGCCGAGAATTGACATTGAGCTAGGCTAATTTATGCCAAATGTAAAAGTAAGGTTCGCTCCAAGTCCTACCGGCTACCTTCATATCGGAAGCGCTCGTACCGCGCTTTTTAACTGGCTGTTTGCCAGGCATGAAGGCGGCAAGTTTTTCTTGCGTATCGAAGATACGGACAAAGAGCGGTCGAAAGAGTCTTTCCTGGAAGAGATCCTGGACAGCCTGAAGTGGCTGGGGCTTAACTGGGATGGGGAGCTCGTGTTTCAATCCAAGCGCACCGAGTACTACCGCTCGATAGCCCGGAAGCTCATCGAGAAGGGCCTGGCGTACCCCGAAGAGCAGGCGATCCGCTTCCGCGTGCCTAAAGAAGGTAAAATCGTCGTGGACGACCTCCTGCACGGCCTGATCGAATTTGACCTCGAACAGCACGGCTCGCTCGCCGAGGATCTTGTGATCTTCAAGTCTGACGGCAGTCCCACGTACAATTTCGCGGTCGTCTGCGACGACGCCGACATGGGCATCACGCACGTGATCCGCGGCGACGACCATATTTCTAATACGCCCAAGCAGCTTCCGCTCTATGAGGCCCTCGGGTTTAAAAAGCCCGTCTTCTGCCACATTCCGCTAATTCTGGGGGAGGACCGCTCCCGTATGTCCAAGCGTCACGGTGCGACGAGCATCCGTGAATACCGCGACGCCGGTTTTCTGCCTGAGGCGATTGTGAACTACCTGTCGCTTCTGGGCTGGTCGCCTGGCAACAACGACGAGATCCTGGATATAAAGGAGATTATCAAACGTTTCGAGCTCGGCCGTGTGCTTAAAACCGGCGCCGTTTTTGGCAAGGAAAAGCTTGAGTGGGTCAACGGCCAGTATGTCCGTAAAAACGCGGTGCCCGAGCTCACGGGGAAGCTTATTCCGTACCTTGAGAAGCGCGGTTATTGGAACGGCAAGGGCGACCGCGCGTGGCTTGAGAAGCTTGTGGCGCTCTTTCACGAAAGAATTTTTACTTTGAGCCAATTCCCGGACCTGGCGGCTTTTTTCTTCGAGGACAAGATCGAGTACTCCCCGGAAGGGCTCGCGGAGCTTAAAAAGGATCCGCGTCTTAAAAATGCCTTCGCCAAATACGCCGAGCTTCTGGAGGGCCTAACTGATTTTGAAACTAAAACCATCGAGGAGCGCTCGCGGGCTTTCATGAAAGAAATAGGGCTCACGGGCAAAGAATTCATCCATCCCTCGCGTGTCGCTCTCACGGGGCGCACCGTCAGCCCCGGATTTTTTGAGACCGTCTCGCTTTTGGGGAAGAAGAAGGCGGTCGAGCGGCTGCACAGAGCCTCCCAAATCATATAACGTTTTCCCCTATGGAAGAATTAAAAGCCATCCGGATTTTTCACCCAGATGGCTTTTAATTTTTTATGCGGAAGGAGGGATTTGAACCCTCAAGCCGTGAGGCACATGCCCCTCAAACATGCGCGTATGCCAGTTCCGCCACTTCCGCCAAAGATAATTCTCTGTATATCGGAAACTAAGTATAAATCAACTTATCGCAATGTCAAGTCGATTCCCTATCAATTTATCGGGTCTTAATGTTCTTTCTTTAATCTTGGCTATTAACGACGGAAGCATTTTCTTTGAAGGGGATATAACAGAAATTTTTCGACCAAACTCATCAGTAAAAGTAACGCTATCAGTGCTGTCAATTTTAGAAATGTAGGAAAACATCATTCCCACGAACGATAGAAGCAAGAAAACTATGCACCCTTGAACAAACACTGGTGTAAGAAAAGCTGTGGTCGTTGCTAGGACTTTAATGATAAAACCTATCAATAAAAATCCAGCTATTAGGGTTATGCTCGACTGATGGAGCGATATTGACGCCCTTGTTGTAGATATGAAGCTGAAAGGCCAAAGTAACCGAGCCATTTCCCAGGCGGCGGGGATCAAACTTAAAACCATCCAGAATATAACCACCAGGGGTGGTCGATTACACCTGGTAATCGAATCCTTGCGCTCCGAAAAGTCTAAAGTGGTCCAGAAGAGTAATCTATCAGCATGGGACCAACTGTGTGCCGCTAAAGATCCTGCAATTGAGGAGCTAAGACACATTGCAAATGACGACCCAAATACGGCGGCACGTCTTAAGGCGATAGACATGATTCTCGATTTAACAGGTGTAAGAGTCGATGACAAGCCACCTCTTTTGGACCCCTCCAATATGGGAGAAAGCTGTGACCGGCTTTTAAAATGGCTGAATGAGCAATTGCTTAGGATCTTCCGCGAGATAGCTCCACAAGCGGCACTCATTGACCGCAAAAATCACTCTTTAGAGAACCTTATCCTCCCTTATGGCTACCAGCTTGAAAAGTATATCCACTGGCGTCATGGCTTAGACCAGGAAGACGTTAACGAGTGGCTAAAAAGTTCGGGTTGGGATATTGAGAAAATGGAGTCTTTGCTAAAAGAACTGAGTGAACCTTCTGACTCTTGGAGGTGGCTCTGTGAAAACCCGGAGAAAGCTGAGGTGCTTAGGAAAGCTGTCGAAAAGGATCGGCTCAGGCGGAAAGAACTTTTGGTATTGATAGCCCGCACAACTTACCGCCATATTCTTTTGTTATCCGAAGCCATTGCTCTCGATGAAAACGCTCAGGCGATAAGGGACCTCATAGAGCTTTTAACTGTGTTTTCCGAAATGACAAAAGAAGAAATAGACGAATACATACGCGGACTTAAACGGGTAAACCAAAATGAGAAAGAATAAGTTCTCCTTAAGTCAAAACTCACTACCCCCACTCAAAAATGGTTGTCATGCCCTATGTTATCGGACATTGGACGGCGTTTTCTTAACGGTTTGTGGATAGGGTGGAGCGTATTATTAACGCCAGATAATTGAGCAAAAATCAATAATCTGGCTTTTGAAACAGTCAAAACTCAGATTTTACGAAAAGGAGGTGGTGAAAATGGTAATGGACGTTCATCAGTTAGCGAAAGAAATAGGTATCAGCGAGGGTGGAATTTATCATTGGGTGTCCCAAAAGAAAATTCCGCACATCAAAATAGGGCGTAATGTCCGTTTTGATTCCGAGGCGATCAAGGCATGGCTCGAAAAGAAGAAGGTCGAGCCCAGAGACTTTAATTGACGATGTCTTTTTACTCCTCTAAACTACATCTGTTCATGTTGCCGCCCTGCTCTAATCGAGTAGAAACGGAGACGGAGACATGAGGAAAGCAGTAGAGGGAGTCTTTCTAAGAGGCGCCAAATACTGGATTCGCTATACTGTGGGTGGGCGCCAAGTGCGCGAGTCGACCGGGCAAACCAATTTAACCTTTGCCAGGCAGGCTCTTGCTGCGCGTATCACGCAGATTAAAGAGGATCGGTTCTTTGACATTAAACGCGAATCAAAGGTTAGGCTTAGTGACCTAATTTCGCTATATATGGAACGTCATTCGAAGCCGAATAAGAAAGCTCCGCATAATGACGTGCATTACTTTAAGCCCATTAAGCGTTTCTTTGGGGATTCGTGTATCTCTGCGATTACCCAGGGGAAGATTGAGGATTATATTGCTGACAGGCTTAAATCGGTGGGGAAATGCTCTGTAAACCGGGAATTGACCCTGCTTAAATCCATGTTTGCGAAAGCGGTTGAATGGGAAAAGGTTTCTATCAATCCTTGCGTGAGGATTAAGAAGTTCAAGGAGCCCAAGCGGAGCCGGTTTCTGACGAAAGAAGAAATAGCTCTGCTTATTGGGTTTTGCAAAGTGCCCAATCTCCTTGATGCGGTCCTGATAGCGCTTCACACAGGGATGCGTAGAAATGAATTACGCTATATGCATTGGGTTGATCTTAACTTTGACCGGAGCGAGATTCGGTTGCCGGTTACCAAGAACGGGGAAGAGCGGTATATCCCGATGAACGCTGTGACGAAGAATGTTTTGCTTCGCAGGCGTATCAAAAAGGAAAACTCGTTTTGGGTGTTTCCGGGGAAAAGTGAAAAGAAGCCGTATGATTTTAGATCAGCGTTTGAAACTGCGCGCGAAAAGGCGAAATTAGATGACGTGCGGTTTCATGATCTTCGGCATACGTTTGCTTCGCACCTTGCGATGAAGGGTGTGCAGCTACTAACGATCGCTCAACTTCTCGGGCACAAGGATATTAAGATGACACAGAGGTATTCTCATTTAACAAGCCAGCACAAAGCCGATGCGGTACAATTGTTAGACAATCTAATTAGCACAAAATTAGCACAATGTGCTTTCAAAAAGGATCAGCCGGAAATCAACAAGTTTGCAAGTCCTGAAATACAAAGCAGTTAAAAGTTTGTGCCCGTAGCTCAATTGGATAGAGCGCTTCCCTCCGAAGGAAGAGGTTGCTGGTTCGATTCCAGTCGGGCACAAAATACATAATTTTACTTAATTTTTAATAGTCTTTAATAAATTATTTAAGGCTCTAAAAATTGATTTTTTGATCTTAGTAAGGCACACTTTCCCCTATACTTAAGCCCTTGAAATATCAATCGTTATACCAATGCCAAAATAATTAAAAGTGTCAGTAATGGCGATTTTTTTGCTTCAAAATCAAAATCTTTTAAAAAGAAAAATGAAAACGCCTATCCTTAAAATAATAGCAACTTTTCTTGTTCTCTGTTTTGTTTTCCAGGAGATATCGTTCGCGAATCCTGATCTCGCGCCTTTTTCTTGGTCTCGCGCAGATGCCGCCTCAAAATCCTGGGCCAAATCCCTTTTTCCAACTCTCCCTGAATCCGTTGCGGTAGTTGAGGATGCCTGGAAGGCAGAAGACTCATCCAAGCTTATCTATCTTATCCAGGATGCCCACACAAATTCCTCCGGACAACTCAATGTCGCAAAGACGTTGGATTATTTATCTCGTGACTCGGAACTGAATCATATTTTCCTCGAAGCAGGTTCCAGCGATCTTTCTCTTTCTTTTTTAAGAAAGGATTCCTCCCTTGAAAAAAGAAAACAAGTTGGTTTGTCCTACCTTAAAAAGGGGGAACTGCAGGGGAGCGAATATTTGGATCTTACCTCTCAGAACAAAATTGTCCTATGGGGTGTTGAGGACGAGGGGCTTTATAAGAAAGCGCTTGAGACTTATCGCTCCATTAAAAAAGAAGAAACAAAATACCGCGACTATCTTGAAAGAGTGGACAAAACGATAAAGCTCCTTAAGCCAAAAATCTTAAACCCCTTCCTTCTGGAGTTTGATCAAAAAAGAGAAAAATATAAAAAAGAGGAATTATCGATCACTCAATATTTCGACATTCTTCTCGAAGAATGCGGCCGCCTGGATTTATCTCTAAAAAGCTATCCTAATCTCAGGAGGCTTAATAAACTTAAAAACTTCGAACAAACTATTGATTTCCAAAAAGCCAATGATGAACAAAAAAAAGCCGTGGCATCTTTATCGCCTCAAGCTCAAAAAGAGCTCTTTGCCGCCTCTCAGGAAAGCCATGGGCCTTTAAAACTGGGGAATGATGAAAAAAGAGCGGAGAAAGCTTTTTTTGTGCTGTTGGAAGAGAAACTAATGCTTCAGCGGAAAAGCGGCGCAGAAACATACCCTAACCTATTCCAATACTTTCGCTATCTTAGGAAAGCAAAAGATCTAAACCTTAAAGAAATTCTGAATGAACAGAAAAAGCTCGAAGCAGACATTTTGAAGGCATTGACCGTGAGCGATGAAGAGCGCGATCTGCTCAGATCTTCTGACAGCGTGGAATTCTTGAAGAAGCTCCTGAATCTCACGATCACCCCCGAAGATTATGAACAATACAGGCAAAACAAAGAATATTTTGATATCAAAAAAATTACGGGCTTTCTGAATAAAAAAATCATGCTCTTAAAACAACTTTATGAAGACGCTATTTTTCTGGAAGACGGATACGAGAAAACTATCGGGAACTGCGAAGAATTTTATGAACTCACCTATCAAAGAGACCAGGCTTTTATCCGGAATATGTTAGACAGGATGGAAAGTGAAGCGGCAAGGAACAATCTAGGGGCGGGTGACGCCGGAGGGGAGGCCTCCGCCGCCCGCAGCCCGAACGCTAGTTACGGGCGAGGAACGGCGGAGTTCCCGCAGGCGGCAGGACCCGCCCCAGAATTGGGAAGCTCTGTGGCGGCCCTGATTACCGGCGGCTATCACACTCCCAATCTCAAATATCTTTTGAAGAAACAAAATATCTCCTACATCGTGCTGACGCCGCAAATCTTTCACGAAACCAATCAGAAGCGATACGAGAAGCTCCTTCTATCACAGAAGATTCAAAGCTCTATGCCGGCTTTAGGCGTGAGCGCTTCGACTCATACAATGATGCTGGGGCAGGTAATGACGGATTATCTCGGGAATAGAGATGAGTTTATAAGAGACGTCTCTGATAAAGAAGCGCTGTATGCATTGGCGGGTTCCCGCCTCGCGTCCCAGGGCCGCAAAACCCAGATGGGTTATTATCCTCCGCCCTTCGGTTTTGCGAAACGGTTGGAACGGTTTTCGAATATTACCTTTTTGTCGAAGAAAGACTTGAAATTGGAGAAGAAAAAAGCAAAGCCCACGCTTCTGGTGAGCCGTTATACGGGCTTTGTCGGCTTTTTGCACGGTTTTGAAGACCGGAAGCTCATTGTGACGGTCGATTATCCGGAGCGTGAGCGTCACGAGGAAATTTTGGCGCTCGGCATATTTCTCGACACTTCCGGGAAAGGCTATTTTAAAAATGAAGCCGATATGAAAGCCAATCAGTTACTGGAATTTGAACTTAAGCTGGAAAAGACGGAAGACCGGAGAAAAGGAATCGTGACGTTGAGTCATGTCGGCGCTTACAAGCTGAACGGCCCTGACCGGGAGAAATTATTCAAAAATATGTACGCGTGGCTGCGTAAGAGAGGGTTTCGCAGGCTTGAAGTGGAGTTTCTTGGAACGCCCGAATCTCCGGAAGGGAAAAGGTCCGAATGGTTTTTCTTCCCACAGGGTTGGGACCATTTCGATATCGGCCATCCGAGACGCGGCAGAATGGTTTACGATCTTCACCGTTCTCACAGCGTGATTAAAGAAGAAGTAAGGAAGCAGATCGTGGCTTTAAAGCAGAGCGCGCTTGCCTCGAAAGATATTTATAACATTTCCGATATTATTGTTCAGATTTCAGAGCTTTTAGAGGGTGACGTGCACTTTACTGGTTGGCATGCCAGAGCGATACGCGAGATTTCACAACACATACATGACCTGAATCAATCCGGCGCGAGGATGGCGGTTGTGCAGGAGGCAGTTGACAATTACCACCGCTCGTTTAGAGCTATTCTAGAAGACCCCTCTTTTGAAGGGGATTTGTACAAAAACTGGTCCAAAAATGGGATTAAAGTAAGAAAGCTTCAGTTAAAACTTTACCATTTATTAACGACGGAGCATGAGAAAATCAAGGAGGCCATCCAAAGGGTTTTGCAGGTCGAGCGAGGCGTTTCTCAAAAACTGAGACCGACGGGCTACCCCATGGATCATAAGCTTCAGAGCGGGTTTCAAGGCCGCGAAGGTATATTGGAAGGCGCTTTGAGGGCGCTTGAAGACATTCAGAAGTTTTTGAGAGAAGCGGGGGGGCGCCCTCCGCGGTACGACATGTTTGTGATCGGAAATCCGGGCGACGAAGTGAAAACTGAACTCCTATCGATGATAACCAAGCACGATGGGAATGAGCAAGCTTATAAAAAAAGTTTGGAATTTATTGACCGTGCGACACAGAACATCTATTCGGAACTCGGCTATCTAGACGGCACCATAGACACGTCGGTCACCGGTCTTAAGCGTCTGGACTCCGAGGAAAGCCAGAATTTACAAGGTTTGAGTGATTTTAAACCTGAAGCGTGGCGCGAAAGGATTTATAGGATCTCGAAAATGATCAAGTCTTTTCGAGAGAAAAACAACGAGTTTATCCTGAAATTTGCTGATCTGGAGAAGGAGATTGCCAAGATCAAGGCCCAGATTGCCAAGCTTCTTGCAGACATACCTTCGGAGTCGGAGTCCGGGGCGGATGGCAAAAAGGTAAAGCTAGCCCAGGATAATGAAAAACTCGCAGAAAGAGAACAGCAAGCCTTGGTTCTTAGGAAGCAGATAGAATCCACCTATGAGCAACATATTGCGGAAGCTTTGCCTATGATCGCAGAAGGCCATGAGGTTATTAGAGATATTGAGAGAGATTACAGTGTTGCGCTTGTGAAAATGTGGATGGAAGTGGTTGACCGCAAATTGATTCACTTGGGCAAGACATTGGGCGCTCGAATGGCGACAGGAACCGTTGAAAAGTCGGAAAGTTCAAAAGTTCTAAATAAACAAGACGGTTCAATTTTCACTAAAAATGTGTTTGGTGCGCGTCTGGCGCAGTTAAGAGAGCTTGTCGATCACTTTCATGCGGTATGGGAGGATATTGCTAAAATAAAAGTCACTCATTCGATGCTGAAAGATAAAAAGGGTTTTGAAGATTACTTCGAAAAGTTCGGGTGGTTGAGCCTGGGTCATCTGGCGCCGATTGAGCAGGAATTTAAGAACGTTATCGAGAGTTACGAAAATGCCAGTGATCCCTTATTGGGTGTTTCTCAGATGGACGATCCAAGCCAGGCGATTCTAAAGGATTTTAAAGACAATCTGGCGCGTTTAAAAGATGCGGATGGATTGTATTCCAGACCGTTGACAGGTTTGAGAGAGAGGGTGGACAAGATAACAGGACAGCTCCAATTTATTAAGGCCTGCCTTGAATATATTACCGAAGAGAAGGTGAAAAAACTGCGCGCCGCGATTGGATACAACGAGAAATACGCTCATTTGGAATCAGAATCTTGGAAAGAAACCGAGCCTATAACGCCCGAGGATTATGAGAAGCTGATTAGCTTTGCAGGTCACGCAAAAAGCGCTTTGGTTCAGATTAAGAGCTATATTGCTAATTCGAACTCAAAGATGGAGTTGGCCGCTGCCTTGGGCGAGGAATGGAATGAAAAGATTGAAGAGTGGAATGTGGCCGTAGATAGCAGTCTGCAGAAGTTGTCAGTCTTTGAGGAATTTGAAGATTTGTCATCCTTGCAGGTATCGGAGGTTCCCAAGATTATTGAGACACTGGATGAAGTAGTCGGGACTATTCGTGAGACATCACTTAAATTTATCATTCCCTATTCCGGGCTGTCCATCCAAAAAGTATATGGTCAGTTAAAGGAACTCAAAAACATTTTATCAGGCGCCCGCCTGGCGGAAGTAAAAAAACCGGTTTTTCTTGAACTCTTGCCGATGGACATTTCGGAAAGAGTCATGCAGGAGCTTCTGGAACTTCCCATGATCGAACCAAGTGTCAGGGAAACGATCCGCACGTGGTGGGAAAGTTATAAGAGGGAGGCGGCGGAATTGAAGGGCGTCACCGGCGAACGCGCCAACGACTTCGATTTGAAATTCGTGAGGTATATTCGGCAAGTTATCCCTCAACTCCGAGGAAAATATGCCATCCAAGAGCCGGGGCATGTGCAGGTCGTGCGAAACATGGATGCCTTCTCGGACGCCGTGAACCGGCTTTGGGCCGATACGGAGGAGTTTATCGATCTGAACGAGGTCGTAAAAAGCGTTCTCACGCTTATCTCGGGAAATTCCAAGAATCACAATATTGAATTTGAAGAAGCGCTACTGCCTCTTTTGTTCGCGCGGCCCGACGAAATGGCCTACCTTTTCCTCGGGCTCCTTTTGCCGCTTCGCGGCGTGAAGCTGAAGATCGAGGCGCGCGTGGAGTACGGAAAACCGGGGGCGAACGGACTCATGAACGAAGGGCACATCGTTTTTAAGGTCCAAATAAAAGAAGGCGTCAGCGAAGCGCTTAACAATAAATACGTCAACGACCAATTGTCGCATCGCGTCGCGAGGGTCTTTGGCGGGTCGGTTGAGGTCCTGGGGAGCCGGGAGGAGGAGGGATTTGAGATCCGTTTGCCGGTCTTGACGCCCGTTCTTGTCCGCGAGTACAAGGCCTTGATGACCACGGATGAGAGCTGGGGACCGAAGGCCGTTCAGCCGTCCGCGCTCGAAGATCCCGATTATTGGCTGAAGCTTCTTTCCAGGGAGCGAGGAGACGACGGTTTTATTGACCCCAACAATGTCAGCGGCCTCCAGTTACGGGAAGCGCGTAAAAAGGAGGATGAGCGGCAGGCCCGTCACCTGGCGGAAGCGCACCGCGCGTTGAATGCACGGACGCAGAGGGACATGAGCCGCATGTCTCATCTGGCGACTTCGACGCCTGAGGCCGTGAGCGCCATCCATGAGAGCATCCACGCCAAACCCGCTTACACTTATTTTCTTTTTCTTCAATTATTTCAACCGGACCCGAATTTAGCGCCTGCTTTGGGGGCCATCGTGAAATTTGAGACCGCCAATCGGCACGCGCGGAGTGCCGAAGAGGATATCAACCGTTACGACAAGAGCGGCCTCCAAAGCGCCCTCGTTCGCCTCCGGGAGGCCAAAAAGCTCTATGAACTAATCAGGGGCTCGAAGGTCCGGTTTTTTGAAATGGAACTGGACAGGAACCTGGAACTCGTCGAGCAGAGGATCCGCCAGGCGGAAGTGAGTATCCGACGCTTTGATGAACTACTTGATATTTACGATGAGGACGGTAATAAGACTGGGCAGACCACGTATCTTGAGGCCCTCAAGAACGGCGACCGCACGGCGTCCATGATCGTATATGGCTACGATCCCCAGGGAAAGGTGATCCTCGTCCGAAGGCAGCCCAAAACAGAAGAAGATGAGGCGCTTTTCTTGTATCCTTTTCCGGATACTTGGGGGCCCACCGTGGCGCGTCACGTCAAGCCGGGGCGGGAACCCATGCAGTTCCTGAAGGACGCTGTCCACGCCGAATTGGGAATTGAGTTGAAGGAAAAAGAAGCGGATGGTAAGGGGAAGGAATCGGCGAAGATCAAAAAGATCGTTTCCGTTCCCGGGCAATTCTATGATCAGAAAGCGTTTTACAAGATGGCGGAGTGGACCGCGAAAGATCCGGGGGAATGGGCCGTCCTGACGCATTTCTGGAAAGATATGGAATTCCAGGAGCAAAAACGCAGGGTAAAACGCCCCCGGAGGGTTTTGTTCAAGGAGCACAAACCCTTCCGGCGGCTATTCATGTATACCATTGATGAGCGAAGCGAAAGGTATTTTGACAAATACCTCTCCGATCTGTGCCAATCGAACCCTTCCTTAAAGGAGATCGTCCGTACCCATCGGGTTATTCGGGCCGCGTTCTCTTTGGCTCTGAGCGCGGCGGAAATATTGGAGGCCGAAGATGCCGCCGAGAAAGGGCAGATGGCTACGGAAGGCGGGCAGGCGAAGCAGTTTAGGTTCATCGATCCCATGGCGCTAAGGACTGAACTCGAGGAAAATCCTGGGGATTTTCCACTCGACGCGTACGATCCGGTTTTCCTCCAGTCCGAGAAGCCGTACTCCGAGGAATTTGCCCTGCCTCGCGCTGTGTCATCACCCCTTCCGCCGGCCCCCTCTCCGGAGCTCGCGAGATCGGAAGATGCCCGGAAGGCGTTCGGTCAACTTTTAAACCGCGCGCATGATTATTACAAGAAATTGAGAAAAGCCCATCATGAGGTCGCTCGTGTGCTGGCGGAGATGGAGGTCGCTGTGCTCTCCACCAGTGTCAAAAGTAAGATCGCCGATTTAAAAGGACGTTTGACCGAACGGGAAGTAAGGACGTTTACGGAGCTGGATCGTCTCATTCAATTTTTTGAGGGCGAGTTCGAACTGAATAGGGAAGTGTTCCTGGGCCGCGTTGCCCAATTTGAAAGTGAACTGGGGGATTCCATGAGAGAGGTGGAGTTGGTTCTCCAGAGCGGCCCCCCCCGCTTGCGCAGTCCCCTGGCTTCCCTGAAGGCGGCCATGGGCAACGTGAGGATTTTTTTGGATGAGGTCTCGAGAGGGTTTGAAAACTCGTCCTTCGAAGAGGTTTTTCACGCCGTGAGAAAAGAAAAGGAAAATCTTCTGGAAGATGAATTCGACTGGGAAACGCTCGAAATTCTCCGCCTGAGCAATATGAGCATGGTCATGGAGGTGAAACACCTCCAGACGGGAGACCCCTATATCGTCAAAGTGGGTCTGCCAAGCGTCGCGGGGGAAAATTTAAACGGCGCGGCCGTTTTAAAGCGTGAAGCGACGATCATCAACGACATTTATCAAAGGACCAAGGGTGGTCCCGGCGGCGCTCTCGTTCCACCGGTTCAGTTCGGCCTGATTAATCAAAAGGTTGCCCAAAAGATCAATGAAAAATACAAAGCATCCACGCAGACGAACTCTAAAGGCGTCGCCGCCGACAAAAAATTCGAAAGACTCGTCAGCGAAAAGGTGGGGCTGGACAAGGAAGTCTCTGGGCTAGGTTGGTTGAAAGAGGGTCTGGCCTGCACCTGCGCGATGAAAGTGACGACGTCTTCCGCGAAAGAGTTCGTGGAGAACCTGCTTCGCAGGACGCGCGATCCCCGGGAGGTCATTTCCGCCATGCTTAATTTCGCCGGCGACGAGATCGTGAGCGGTATTCGGTTGCTCAATCAGCTCGGGATAGTTCACGGTGATTTTGATTTAAGCGAGCTCCGCGCCGGACCCAAAATTTTCGATTACGGCGGCGCGCATAGCAAAAACGCCCAACCATGGGAGGTCGATTCCCTGGAGTACCTGCGCCGGCTCGCGGCGCCTTCCGCCAAATCGTTCTACAGAACATTTTCAGAAGGCCTTTTCTTCAGCGCCATGACAGACCCAGCGATGGCTGGAAGGCGGTATGAGGAGCTCCCGGACCTCTTGGGGACGTATAAGGCCCTGGTGGACTTTTTTGGCATGCTTCCTGAAGAGGTGGAGTACTCCGTAATCAAGGAATTGATGCAGGAATATCTCTATCAGATCGGTGAGGAGGCCATTGACCGCTATATCTTCACCAAGGAGCGGGTACCGGATGATTTTGTCGCCCATGAGCTGGAGAAACTGGCCGGACTTTTGCAGAAATTGAAGGAAGGGCATTGGTTCGAAATGCAAGAGCGGCTCCTTGAGCGGCTCCGGCGGGAAATACTCGATGGGGATCGGCTCCACCGCGCACGGCTCCAACGGAACCTTTCCCCCTATGGTGTGCTCGTTTCTTTCGGTAAAGAAGGCATGATAACCGGCTTGGCCGTTGAAAAGGAGCGTGAGGACGAGCGTTACGCGATCCCGGTTCAAAGTCGGGGGCAGGATATTTCCATATCCCTTAACGAAGGGATTCTCACGCTTGAAACCTTTCCGAAACGGCTAGACATGAAGGAAGATGTCACCAAGACCGGCGTCCGTGACATGGTCCTGGACCGTTATGAATTGAAGGAATCGGGGGGACAGCATGTGCTTTTTGTCACGAGAGAGAATGAGCGGGATCTTGAGGTTTCGCGGATATTAAAGACGTTTGACGCCTGGACGCGGGGGATCCGGCTACCCGGCAAAGAAGCACCGCATGATGGCGTTCTCGAACCGTTGACCCGCAAAGGTTTTGGCAAAGAACAAGCGGCCGTAATTTACGATGAGGTCTTGAAGACCATCCAGCGCGTGGAACCCAATTTGGGTGCGAGGGAACGCGACGAGCAGATAAAAAAAATCATCCAAGCGATCGAGCTCTATACGATGAGTGGCGCGATCATGGCAATGCCGTTTCGGATCCTCTCCAAGAGGACCGTTATTTCGATCTCTGGAAAAGGTGATGCAGCGTCATTGCGCAAAGAAATTTCGAGCCGCGTGGCGTCACTGGCCGTTTCCGGGCCCTTGAGCGAAGCGTTCAGCCAGGTCCGGCTTTTTGAGGAGGGGCTGGCGGAGGTGGACCCGCGCATGGCTTCCGCCGCCGGGGTGCTGCTTCAAAACGGCTCGCAAAGAATTTACACGTCCTCCGGGGACCCGGCGTTCAAATCGCTTGTTTCCTATGTCCGGCAAAACGGGAAGGAAAAAAAGCTGGGCCATTATGTGTGGGAGCTCACAGGCGGCAATTCTGCGAAAGCTTACGAGGTGTTGAGGAGCGCTGCGTCGGTCTCGGGCGCCCGGCTGGCCGGGACGAGGCACTCCACTGCCTCGCCGGCCGTGTGGGCGCCAAAGGGCGCCCGCCTGGCGGCAAAGGTGGTTTACGAGAATGCCTTCACGGCGGATCAGTTTACCGGCGATGATCCTGAGATCGAGGAACGCAAGCTCGACGTCCAAAAGCCTTTTGAGGGGGCGATTTTATCCGCTTTGGCGGGTCATGGGGTCGCGGCGGAAAAAGTGAATGAGTCACCTTATTCGCTGGGAGGCTTGGCAAAGGCTTTTATGAGTGAGGTTTTTCAAAACTCGATGCAAAGAGCGCGCAACAATCCGGAAGGTATGCGTCAGATTCGCCTGTCGGTGGTTGATACTGGGTCGGCCATTGTTACGCGTATAGCCAACCGGACGACGGATGCGCCCGAACAGATCCAGGAAAACATTCGAAACTTCAACGACAAACTGAATCAAAGCGCTGAGATTGATGACAGTTTGGTGGAGGACATCTCATTCGGCGAGGATATCATCAATGGCTACGGTTTTGGGATACGGATTGTCTCCGACATGCTGAAGGTTTTATACCCGAATGAAACAGCACTTTTGGAACTGGGTTCGGAAAAAGACTCAGATGAAAACGACTGGATGGTCGTCACGATGCGTCTTCCGTTGTCTTCCGGCGCCCGGCTGGCGGATTTGAAATTCAAGTTCAACAAAAATGACTCATCCGTAGATTTAGTCAGGAGTCTCCGTGATTATTTGGGTCAGTTCGATAGGGAAAAAAGATTTAGTTTGTCAAAACACCGTGGAGTGTTTATGGATAGGCTAAATGAAACGAGGGGCTTTACCGAGCAATTTTTAAAATCAGAGAATCCATCGGGGCAGGATAAGCTTATTCTCGCTGAACGGCTGGTTGCCGCGTCAAGACGGTTCAAAGGTATTTCAGGCCGAGTGGAAAGGGAAGCAGAGTCGCTCCGTGAACGGATGGTTCCCCAGTGGCAGGAACCGGGGGATTTCCGGCTGGCGGCCCTTCAGGATTTTAGCTCCAGTGTATGGAATCTGCACATGGCCTCGACTGCTGTCGCACTTGCCATTCAAATGGATGAAAGAAATAACGGCGCGCGGATGGCGCATTCTAAGAAACTCGGTAAGTTAATCCGGCAATTGCGAGAAGGGGATCATATAGAGCAGCGACAAGCGATTTGGGCGATAGGGGAGATGGGTCCCAGAAAAGACAGCTATGTAAGAAAATTGACGATCAACGTTCTCAGACACCTGGGCCGCGGGGCATTACAGAAAGCTGCTCCTGATTTGACCAGATTATTCTGGAAGGAGAGCGAAGATTATGATGATGTTCGACGAGAAGCTTCTTACGCTTTGGCCGCTATGGGTACAAAGGGGTGGCGTATTCTCATCAGAGCGATGAGGTCGAAGAATCCTAGGTCCATTGAGTTAGCCGAGCGTGCTTTATTAGGGGCACATGACGAAAAAGTCGTCGCGTTTTTGATTCAAGTGATCCGGAACGGCAAAAATAACGATTTTGCGATCCAAGTGGCAAAAGTCATAAGCGGGATCATGGGTGCAAGGCTTGCCGAGCCGGATAGGGAGTATGAAAAGATTTTAAAGGCCGCAATCCAAGACGGCGACGTGAAGAGAATCAATGAGCTTTTGAGGCGTTCCCGATTGACGATTGCACGTTCCGGCGCCCGCCTGGCGGAAGTGGAGCAGGAACTCACCGGGGAACCTTTGAATGTGGTAAAAGGTCTGGTAGCGGCGCTCCATGACGAAGAAAAGCGCAGCGAAGTGTACGATCCCACGTCTGATTTTAAATACAAATATCAAACCACAGGCGCCTATAAAGAAGTCTTTTTGATCAAAGATTACCCCGATCTTATTTTCAAGGTTTTCAAAACAATGACGGTCACGGATAAAAAGCATTATTCCCATACTTATGAAGGAGAAATTTCGAATTTTTCAACAATATTTCACAATGCCGAACCATCGGGTCTTGCCCGTGAAAAAGACATGTCGGGTTTTAAGCTGAAGTGGGTGGTGGCTCATAAGAATAAAGAAGACGATCCTGATATTCCTTTGTTTGCCCCTTCTAGCTATTTTGTGGTGGATGGCGAAAAGATCACCGTAGAACAAAGACAGTCGATAAGAAATGTCACGAATCAGCATGTCCAGTATTTGTCTAGCTTATTAAAGCAGAATGGGTTGGGCGTCCGCGATTGGGATGACAAAGCAAAAAATGTCGGCTTGTGGCCGGAATACAACAATACCCCGGTGGTGATTGACAAGGGGGGCATTGAACTAAAGAAGCAGGAGGGAACCGGGTCTTTAGTTAAAGGGGCACGCCTGGCGGCGGATGTCGAGACGGCAAATAAAGCGATAGATTTCGTGATTCAGGGTTTATCCAAGGCCCTGACAAAATCCAATCCCAATTTCGATTTTGGTGGTTTGCGAACAGCCATTCTCAATTATATTCGCGGAATCGTTGGTTTTGATGTCCTATTCCAAGAATTTTTTGAAAATCAGAATATTCCCCGCGATACTTTATTCATAATTTTTGTGTATGCAAAGACGCTAGCCGTTTACAAGGCGTTTCAGCCGTACCAGCGTAAAGCGATCTGGGATTATTTATCGAGCTCGAGAACCCCACAGGATGTGGAGGGGGCGATAAGCGCTATTCTTGAGCCAGACGCGAGAAAAGAGGATGAGCGTTTCAAAGCGTCTGTCCGTCAGATTTTTTTAAAGATAGAAGATGAGTTTTTATCCGGCGGCCGGCTGGCCGCGACGAAACCGTCAAAAGACGTTTTTCAGAGAAGGTATCATGAATTATCGGATTTTTTGAGGTCGGTCGGCGACAAATATCCGAGTTTTGCGCCGTTTGTTTCCGGGGAGAAACAGGATTTCCTTAACTGGCTGAAAGGTAATTTGCGCGACCCGAACACCAATGTCAAACAATTGGAGCCTGACAGCCTGCAATTGGCCGTTTGGCAAAAAGACGCCAAAAGCGGCGAGCCAAGCATCGAATTTTATTTCAATGAGATCATAAAGTATCCTGAATTCGCAAAATTAGTCCGCGTTGACCCTACTGTCGCGGTCGACCGGCCTGAATTGGCGCAAAAACTCTATGACGAGGTTGAAATCAATCCCGATGAGGTCGTGAGCTTTATCATGAGCATTCATAATGCCCAGCACCGGGGCGGCTCGATCGCCGTTTCGTCCCAGATCTTTGAGGCCGTTTTTTATGAAGCCACAAATAATCTTAGGATCTACGGCTACGGTAAAAAACTTTTTGACGGCAAACCTTATAAGATCGCCCCGGCCTCAGACTTTTCGCGCCGTACGAGCGTTTTTCTCCTGGATTTTAAGTTGATACTGGAAAAATCTTATGGCGCTGTTCACGCTAATTTTGAGGGCCTTCCAAAAGCTCTTTACGCCAAAAAACGCGTCGTGGAGATAGACCTTGATGGTTTAAAAACAAAAGAAGATCCTGGGAGCTTTTCACAGGTCATCGCGCCTCTTCTTGTCCGGGAGATGGACCTGGCTCATTCAAAAATCCATGGCAAAGCGGCAAAGTTTCTATTGAGTGGGAATAGGACGTTGAAAAAAGAAGTGATGAAGCAAATGGCCGCGTTTTATAAAGAAAAAAGACGCGCGGAAACACCGGATTTTGTCGTGGAAGACGAGAAGGAGCTGGGGGACTACAAAGATGCTCCGCGCGTTATGCTGGCGGTGCCGCGTGAAGGCCTTAAAAAAGGCGGGCATAAACGTTATTTCTTCTATAAAGCGCTGGAGCCCGGCGATTTTCCCAATCTCAGAAGTCTTTTGGAAGTATTGCTTACGCTCAGAGGCATCGAAGAGCTTGATGTCACTGATCCCTCCTACCGGAAGGTCAGGCAGGCAGCCATGCTTTTGCTGGGTCTGGAAAATATCAATGACAAGGAATTCATAAAGGTTTTGAATGGGGAAGAACGGAACGTCAAGGTCCTCATGCTTTACGCCGCCCCACCTATCACGCGCCTGGCGCTTGAAGCGCTTGTGCGCGGTGCCCGTCTGGCCGCCAAGATGGCCGAGCAGGCGGCATAATCCCACCCCTGCTTAATAAGTTTGTCATAAAAGAGATTTTTAGTTAAAATGATGCCTTCTGTTTTGTCCAAGATACGGGCTCTTTGTATTTTGTAATTAGTGCAGGCCAATTGACTTATGAAAATTTTGCGCCGCATAAGAAGGATACGCGCCCTTAGCTCAGTTGGTAGAGCAGCTGACTCTTAATCAGCGGGTCGAAGGTTCGAATCCTTCAGGGCGCAATTATTTTAGGGCGGATGGCGAAACTGGCAGACGCGTCAGCCTTAGGAGCTGATGGGGAAACCCTTGGAGGTTCAAATCCTCTTCCGCCCAGGATTTTAGATCGGAAGGAAGAGGATTTGAAGTGAGCGCGCCGCCGCCAGTGGCGGAAAAGCGCACTCTTGCGCGTCAGGCGCGCGAGTGGCCGACCTGAAGCGAGCGTCTTTAGACGCGAGCGAAAGGCGCCGAGTCCTCTTCCGCCCATAGTTTTTAAACGGGTCGATAGAGGCGAAGAGAGCCGAACGTCTTCCTCCACAGCTGGGGAAAAAGGATAACAAAGGGAAAAGGGGATTCTCCCCTTTTCCCTTTATAAAGCTTGTGATTTTTACCTTTCCTCTAAGGAAGGGGTGACAGTGAGTGAGTCTAGATTTTAAGTTGGTGAACGAACGCCATGGAGGGGAAACGTAGTTTCCCCTATGGAAAAAATTTCGAAGAAATTTTTAAGCGGGAGTAACTCAGTGGTAGAGTGCAACCTTGCCAAGGTTGAGGTCGAGGGTTCGAATCCCTTCTCCCGCTCCAGTATTTTTGTAAAAGAGGCCTTATCTGCTTCGTTGCATGCTTCGCATCTAAGGGCCTCTTTTACAAAAATACTTATTGTGGGTTTGGGGATTTGAATAATCCATCACTGAAGGGAGTTGCATGAAAATTGTAGATTTCTTGAATGAGAAAGCTGTTTTGCCCGTTATTAAATCCACTAACAAAGAGGGCGTGATCCGGGAGCTTGTAGATATTTTGGCGAAAGCCGAAGGCATTAAAAATAAAGAAGAGCTTGTGAAAGTACTTTTGAACCGCGAAGCGTTGGGCAGCACCGGCATCGGACAGGGGGTCGGCATTCCTCATGGCAAAACCAATTCCGTCAAAAGGCTCGTAGCCGCGTTTGGCATCAGTCCGCAAGGGGTGAATTTTGACGCGTTGGACGGAGAAACCGTCTATATTTTCTTTCTTCTCGTGGCTCCGGAGGATTCCGCGGGACCGCATTTGAAGGGACTCGCCAGGATATCGCGGCTTCTTAAAGACAAGTTTTTCAGAGAGTCTCTCAAACAGCTTACGGATGAGAAAGCTATTCTTAGACTGATTCGCGAAGAAGATGCTAAGAAACCATAAAAAATCTAAAATCTTAAATTTGAAATCTAAAATTTGAAGTGGATCTTAGATTTTAGATTTACGATTTTAGATTTAAGATATTTTTTAATAAGGACTTATGGGACTATTTAAGTGGTTATATCCGGGAATGCGCTTAAAACGCTGGATATTTCTGTGCTCTTTCGGGGTCATCCTCTGCTCGATGGGTTTTGTGTTGGCCATCACGGAGACCCAGAAGACCAGCGGCAGTCTGATCGTTCTTTTAGGCGTCGGAGTGGTCACGGTCAGCATCCGCAAAATCATAAAATCCGTTGTGACAGTGCTTTTGCCTCAACGGGAAAATGAGCTCGTAAACATCATGTACCAAAAAAGGTATCTCGAGCGCGGTCCCCGGATCGTGGCGATCGGCGGAGGCTCCGGTTTGGCGGTCCTGCTTCATGGGTTAAAGGAGGTCACTTCCAATATCACGGCGGTCGTGACGGTCGCGGACGATGGCGGCTCCTCAGGACGGCTGCGAAGCCAATTTAATATTCCACCGCCGGGCGATATTCGCAACTGCCTTGTAGCGCTCGCGGACGCGGAGCCCCTCATGAGCGACCTTTTTCAGTTTCGTTTCAAGGAATCCGGTGAATTTGAAGGGCATAGTTTTGGCAATCTTTTTATTCTCGCGATGTCAAAGGTCACCGGAGATTTTGAAAAAGCGATCAAAGAATCAAGCAAGATCCTCGCGATCCGCGGCCGTGTGGTGCCTTCTACTTTAAAGAGAGTGACGCTTTTGGCCCATCACCGGGACGGCACCCAGACGGAGGGCGAAACCAATATTTCGCAGGCCATAAGCCGCATTGAGCGCATTTATTTGAAGCCGGAAGGCTGCGCGGCCACCGATGATGCGCTGGAGGCCATACAAAACGCGGATGCGGTTATCATCGGACCCGGCAGCCTTTACACGAGCATTCTTCCGAATCTTTTGATCGAGGATCTGAGTACCGCGCTTGCGAATTCACGCGCGCCCAAGATCTACCTGTGCAACGTCATGACCCAGCCGCACGAAACGGACGGCCTGACCGCATTTGACCACGTGAACGCGATCGTCGAACATACGCGTCCTGATGTCTTAAGCCATGTAATCGTGAATACGGGCGAGATCCCCCAAAATATTTTAAAAAAATATGCGCGGCTTCAGGCCCATCCCGTGACGGCAGATGCGGCGAAGCTTAAAAATCTCGGGTATACCGTGATCGACGCCAATATCGTCCATTGCGCGGATACGGTCAGACACAATTCGCGCAGAGTTTCCAAGATCATCATGGATATTATCAGCGCGTCCAAGAAAAAATCTCTCGATGAGAGAAAAAGAAAAAGAGCGGTTTATGCCAAATCCCGCTAAGAGCCTTATATTCTGCGTGCATTCTCATCAGCCGGTCGGCAATTTTGGCTGGGTATTCCTGGAGGCGTACGAAAAATCTTACAAACCTTTTTTTGAGACCCTGGATAAGCATCCCTCGATCCCGGTTTGCTGTCATTTTTCGGGAAGTCTGCTTGACTGGCTCGAGAAAAATAAGCCTGAATTCTTGGATCTTTTGAGGAAGATGTCCAAGCGCGGCCAGCTCGAGTTTATCGGCGGTGGTTACTACGAGCCGATCTATGGCGCAATTCCCAAAAGAGACTTGACCGGGCAGATCGGGATGATGCGCGAGAAACTCAAAGCTCTTTTTGGAAAATATCCGCAAGGGGCGTGGCTTACCGAGCGTGTGTGGGACCCGGACCTTGTGGAGCCGCTCAAAAAGGCGCTTGTGGAGTATACGATTCTTGATGATCTACATCTTGAGAAGGCGGGCATCAAAGGATCCGTGACCGGCTATTATCAGGCAAAGGAAGGCGGCCGGACCCTCAATGTTTTTGCCTCGATGAAAACTTTAAGGTATCTTATGCCGTTCCGGAAGGCCGAGGAGACGCTCGACTTCATCCGTTCTTATAAAGGCGGCCCGGGAGATGCGCTGGTTTTTGCGGACGATTGCGAAAAATTCGGGATGTGGCCGGGCACTTACCACTGGGTTTATGAGGAGAAATGGCTGGACAAGCTTTTTTCACTCCTCGAAAAAGACAAGTCGATCGAGGTTTGTACTTTTTCAAATTTTAGAAAGCGTTTTAAGTCGAAAGGTTTTGTCAAAATTCCTCACGCAAGCTACAGCGAAATGATGGAGTGGTCGGGAGGGCACTTTTATAATTTTTTCAAAAAATATCCTGAAAGCCGGTACATGCGCGACCGCATGTGGAGCGTAAGCGACAGGCTCCATATGGCCGGCCATAAAAACGGCTCTGCCTCTTTGGTCAAAAAGGCGAAGGAAGCGCTTTTCAGGGCGCAGTGCAATTGCACCTACTGGCACGGTGTTTTTGGCGGGCTTTATCTGCATCATCTGCGCTCGGCGGTGTTTGAGAATCTGATCCAGGCGGAGGACGCGATCGAGAAAAACGGATCCGACGCTCACGCAAAATCAGCGTTCATCCGCAAGCTCGTGCTTGATTCGGGCGAGCGCTGGCAGATACGTCAGAAAAAGATCTCGGCATTTTTCAACCCGGGTTATGGCGCGGCGCTGGAGGAGCTGGATTATTTCCCCAAAGCCGTAAATCTTATGTGCAATCTTCAAAGGCATAAAGAAGCGTATCACGAAGTGGTTTTAAAAAAAGCTTCTGCCGGTGTCGGGTCAGGCCAGCCTGCCTCCGCGGACAAGCCTGCGTCTATTCATGACATGCTTGGCAGCAAAGAAGAGAATCTTGAAAAATACCTCCACTATGACCCGGTGAGACGCCTTTCCTTTATGGATCATTTTTTTGAAGAGGAGCTTTCATTGGATGAGTTTTCAAGGTCGGTCTATGCCGAGAGCGGGGATTTTGTCGGCACAGCTTTTAAGGTGAGTGAAAAAAAAGCCGCGGATTTTCCAAGCCTTTCTTTTGAAAGAAAAGGCCGTTTGAATGGAAAAAAGGTTTCCGGGACGCTTCTGGTTGTCAAAAACGTCATCCCGCGTGGCGATTCGGCGATCCGTGTGCAGTATCTCTTAAAAAATCTTTCTTCGGCGGCTCTTGAATTTGTGTTTGGGGTCGAGTTTAATTTCTCTATCGGCGAAAACCACGCGATGAAGGGAATTTCACAACAAAAAGTGAAGGAGTGGATTTTTAACGACGCCTGGCGCGGCATTGCGCTCAAACTCACGGCTGGAGAGGAAACGTCGCTTTTGGCCTGTCCTGTCGAGACTGTCTCGGAGTCGGAGTCGGGTCTTGAGAGGACTTATCAGGAGCTTGCGGTTTTATCGCAGAGACGTGTACACATTAAGCCAAAGGAGACAAAGGAGCATATCTTAGAGCTTGGGGTAAGTTCCTAAAGCAGCGCATGTTTGTCAAAAAAACAATACAGATACAAAATCCCCAAGGATTGCATGCCAGGCCGGCGTCGCTTTTTGTTCAGATCGCGAATAAGTACGAGTCGGATATCACGGTCAAGAAGGATGATGAAGTGGTGAACGGCAAGTCGATAATGGGGCTTTTGGTGCTGGGCGCAAATCAAGGAAGCATCATTGAGGTAGAAATAAGCGGTGAGGACGCGCTCGAGATGATGAAAGAGCTGGAAAGTTTTCTATCAAGAGTAAGCGAAGACGATCCGTCTGCACACGAAAAGGATGCTAAATAAGTCATGAAAACATTGAAGGGAATCGCAGCGTCTCCCGGCGTGTCGATCGGCAAGGCGTTTGTGCTCGACAGCGAGAATATTTCTATCCCGAAGCACCCGATCAAGGAGTTGGACATTCCCAAAGAGATCACGCGCTTTGAGGACGCGCTTACAAAGACCCGCGCGGAGATCCTGAATATCCGCGATAAGATTTCCCAGGAGATCGGTAAGGAACACGGCGACATTTTCAACGCGCATCTTTTGGTTATCGAGGACCGCGCGCTCATCGAAGAGGTCATTGACGGTATTAAAAAGGAGAAGCTTTCCTGCGATTTTATTTTTTCTCAGGTCCTCAAAAAATACATCAGGTCCTTCCTTAAAATAGACGACGAATACCTGCGCGAGCGCGTGAGCGACATCAATGACGTCGGACGGCGCATCATCCGGCACCTCGTGGGAAGCCAGAGAGTTTCTTTGAGCGATCTGAAGGAAAAAGTCATCGTGATCGCGTACGATCTTTCGCCCAGCGACACCGCGCTGATGAACCGTAAAAATGTGATCGGTTTTGCCACGGACATCGGCGGCCGTACGTCTCACACCGCGATCATGGCTAAGTCTCTCGAGATTCCCGCGGTCGTCGGTATTGAATTCGCGACTCATGAGATCAGGGACGGCGATAATGTCGTCATCGACGGGAATGAAGGGTTTGTGGTCGTCAACCCCACTGCGGCCGAAATTCAGAAATACAAGCAGGCGCAGGTCCGCGACCATGAATTCAGCAAGGGCCTGAAGAAATTTAAGGACTTGCCTTGCGTCACGGCGGACGGAAGGACCATAGAGCTTTCCGCCAATATCGAATTGCCGGAAGAAACGACTTCCGTTCTTTCCCATGGCGCGGACGGCATCGGCCTTTACCGCACCGAATTTCTTTACATGAACCGTCCTGACCTGCCTTCGGAAGAAGAGCAGTACCATGCCTATAAAAAAGTCATCCTTGAGATGGACAAAAAGCCGGTGATTATCAGGACTTTTGACCTGGGCGGAGACAAGTTTCTTTCGCATCTAGAGATGCCGCGCGAGATGAACCCGTTTCTCGGATGGCGCGCGATCCGTTTTTGTCTGGCGCGCCCTGAGATTTTTAAAGTACAGCTTCGCGCGATCTTAAGGACGAGCGTGCACGGGAAGCTGCGCATGATGTATCCGATGATCTCAGGCGTAGGGGAAGTGAAAGAAGCCAACCGGCTTTTGGCCGAAGCCAAGTCCGAGCTTCGCGCGAGAAAAATTTCGTATGATGATAAGATGGAAGTGGGCGCGATGATCGAGATCCCGTCCGCCGCGCTTACCTGCGATATTCTGGCGCCGGAAGTCGATTTTTTCTCTATCGGCACAAACGATCTCATTCAGTACGCGATCGCAGTTGACCGCATCAACGAAAAAATAGCCTATCTTTACGAGCCCGCGCATCCGGCGGTGTTACGTCTTTTGCGTTCGATCATCGATACCGGGCATTCCAAAAAGGTCTGGGTTGGAATGTGCGGCGAGATGGCGGGAGACCCGGTGCTGACACCGGTCCTTGTCGGTTTGGGACTTGATGAAATCTCCATTTCTCCGCTTCTCTTGCCTGAAATCAAGAGAATCATTCGCTCGATCACTTATAAGGAAGCAAGAGTTATCGCTGACTACGTGCTTACGCTTCCCACCGGCGTTGAGGTCGTGACTTTTCTAAGGTCTAAATACGAAGAAATCTTAAAAAGCATCAAAGCTAAAAAATGAGGGCGCTGATCCTCGCCGCCGGCTATGCGACACGGCTTTATCCCTTGACGCTCGATAAACCAAAATGCCTTTTGACGGTGGGCGGGAAAACTCTCCTCGACACGCTTTGCGAGAAGCTTCAAGCGCTGGAAACACTCGATGAGATCATTATTGTCACAAATAATAAATTTTACGCTCAGCTCTTGAATTGGGAAAGGAATGCCTCCTCGCGCGTTCCGGTACGGATTTTAAACGACGGCACGCTGTCCAATGATACGCGGCTCGGTGCGATAGGCGATCTTGATTTTGCGATCACGCAGTGCGGGCTTCGTGATGATCTTTTGGTGCTCGCGGGTGATAACCTGTTTGACGCGGGACTTCAAGCTTTCGTGAGTTTTTCTAAAACCAATGAAAGCGCGGTCTGTGTCGGTCTTTATGATATCGGGGACCCGCAGCTAGCGTCAAAGAAGTTTGGAGTCCTGGAAGTGGACTCGTCATGGGAAGTCACCGGGATTGAAGAAAAGCCGGATCATCCCAAATCGAGCCTTATAGGCATGGGAGTTTATTATTTTCCCAAAGCGTCGCTTGGGTTTGTCAAAAAATATTTGCAGAGCCCGGACGCGAAAGACGCGCCCGGCCATTATGTGCGCTGGCTTTTGGGACGCCTCCGGATTTTTGGTTTTAGGTTTTTAGGGATGTGGTATGATATCGGGGATTTGAAGGCGCTCGAAGACGCCAATAGGAGCGCAAAGGGCCTATAAAATGTCCACTAAAGTACAAGGTTATTTATTTACTTCCGAGAGCGTGACAGAGGGGCATCCTGACAAGGTCGCTGACCAAATTTCAGATGCTATCTTGGATGCGATTTTGGAAAAAGACCCCATTGGTCGCGTCGCGTGCGAGACATTGGTGACTACCGGTCTTGCGTTTGTGGCGGGGGAAGTGACCACGTCTTGCTATGTGGACATCCCGAAGATCGTAAGACGCACCATCAAAAAAATCGGCTATGATAATCCCGCTTATGGCTTTGACTACAATACCTGCGCGGTTATTACTTCCATCCAGGCCCAGTCGCCGGATATTGCGCTGGGCGTCGATACCGGTGGTGCCGGCGACCAGGGGATGATGTTTGGTTATGCATCGAACGAGACTCCCGAATACATGCCGTTGCCAATTTCTCTGGCGCATAAATTGACGCGTAAAGTCGCCGAGCTTCGTAAAAATAAGACTTTGAATTATCTGCGGCCCGACGGTAAATCGCAGGTGACGATCGAGTACCACGACGGCAGGCCTTTGCGCGTTGATACTGTCGTTGTGAGCGTCCACCATGAGCGCATCGCAAAGCTCAAGGACATCACGCGCGATATAGAAGAGCTTGTGATCAAAAAAGTGGTCCCGCCGCGGTATCTCGATAAGAAGACAAAATACTACATCAATCCCACGGGCCGTTTTGAAGTGGGTGGCCCTCAGGCGGATACAGGCGTGACAGGCCGCAAAATCATCGCAGATACCTATGGCGGTGTAGGTTCTCATGGCGGCGGCGCTTTTTCGGGCAAGGACCCCACCAAAGTGGACCGTTCGGCTTCTTATATGGCGCGGTATATCGCGAAGAATATTGTGGCTTCAAAACTTGCCTCGAAGTGCGAGATACAACTCGCGTACGCGATTGGGGTCGCGCAGCCGGTGTCGCTGATGGTGAATACCTTTAATACCGGTAAGCTTTCCAACGAGGAATTAAAGAAACTTATTTTTAAACATTTTGATCTGACACCCGCCGGAATTATAAGAGATTTGAAGTTGAGACGGCCTATTTACCGGAATACGGCAGCCTATGGCCATTTTGGAAGGAATGAAGAAGGTTTCACATGGGAAGAAATTGATAAGGCGGCGCAACTACAAAGGGCCGCTTTTTAGAAGGAAGCGCGTAGTGAAGCACGATATTACGGATATTAAATTAGCCCCGAAAGGCAGATCGCGCATCGAGTGGGCCGCGACGCAGATGCGCGTCCTTGAACTTATTACAAAGCGTTTTTCGAAAGAAAAGCCGTTTAAGGGCCAAAAGATCTCCGCGTGTCTGCATGTTACGTGTGAAACCGCGAATCTGATGATCGCTTTGAAGGCCGGGGGCGCGGAGGCCATGCTTGTCGCGTCCAATCCTTTGAGCACGCAGGATGAGGTCGCGGCGTCGCTTGTGAAAGATTTCGGGATTTCAGTTCTCGCGAAGAAAGGCGAGGATCGAAAGACTTATTATTCCCACATTTATGCGGCGCTCGATCACCGACCGTATTTTACGATGGACGACGGGGCCGATCTTGTCTCAGCCATCCACAAAGAGCCCCAAAAATACAAGCGCAATATCCTGGCGGGCACCGAGGAGACGACGACGGGCGTCATTCGCCTGAGAAGCCTCGAAGCGCAAGGAAAACTTTTATTCCCGATCGTGGCGGTGAATGACGCCGAGACAAAGCACTTTTTTGACAATCGCTACGGTACCGGACAGTCCACGATCGACGGCATTATCCGCGCTACCAATATTCTTCTGTCAGGATCGACGGTCGTTGTTTGCGGCTACGGCTGGTGCGGCCGGGGCGTTGCCCAGAGAGCGCGCGGAATGGGCGCGAAAGTGATCGTGACCGAGACCAATCCTTTAAAAGCGCTCGAAGCCGTGATGGACGGGTATCATGTGATGCCGATGGAGCAGGCCGTGAAGCAGGGTGAAGTATTTGTGACAGTCACGGGAAATACAAGTGTCATCCGCAAAGAACATTTTTTCAAGATGAAGGACCGCGCGATCGTATGCAATTCCGGCCACTTTGACGTAGAGATTGACATAGCGCATCTTAAAAAAGTGGCGCGCAAAGTAAGGACCATGAGAGACTGTGTCGAGGAATACACACTTCCCACTGGCCGCAGGGTTTACGTGCTGGCGCAGGGGAGACTTGTGAATCTAAGCGCGGCCGAGGGTCATCCCGCGATGGTCATGGACATGAGTTTCGCAAATCAGGCGCTTTCCGTCGAATGGGCCAGTCGCCACCACGAATCTCTGGAAAATAAAGTTTATCGAGTTCCTTTGGATATTGACAGCGAGATCGCGAGAATAAAGCTCGGAAGCATGGGCGTTTTAGTGGATAAGCTTACTTCCAAACAAAAAGCCTATCTTTCCACATGGGAAGCGGGGACTTGATTTAAGCCGTTTTCCTTATCAGATAAATTCCTACGATGGAAAAACAGATATTGCTGAACCACGCGGCCACGAACGGCGGCAGGTAGCCTCCCTTTCCAAGCGCAAGACACACCGAATCAATTCCGTAGTACAAGATGACAACAATGAGGCTTGTGCCGATACCAAGCATGGCGCTTCCGCGCTCAGTTCGCATCGCCAGCGGCGCGCCTATCAGCATCACGATAAAGCTTACAAATGGGAATGCGATTTTATAGTGGAAATCCACCCAAAGTCTCCGGATCAGTTTTTTGCTCGTGCCTTTCAAATTTTCAATGTAGACTTTCAGTTGTCTCGCGCTCATAAATTCCACCTGAGACGCTTCTTTGATGAAATCCTCCGGTTTTTCCGTCAATTCCAACGTCAGTTTCTCCGCGTACAGCGGTTCTCCGAGGATTTCACCCCGGCGATCAACCTTATAAGTCATCACATCGTGAAATATCCAGCGGCCCGCGTCGTACTGCGCTTTCTTGGCGATCAGCTTTGACTTCAGAATTTGCGTATTGGCGTCGTTTTCAAGAATGATCACATCGTGAAGAGACCGGCTCAAGATCTCATACTCCCGCGCGTAGATCATGCGGTTTCCCTCGCCGTACAGCGTGACATTTTTTATCGCGCGCTCATTCAAGCTTTTTTTTCCTTTTAAAATCAGCCCGTCAAAGATCGCGCGGGAGGTGACCATAGCATCCGGTATGACCGTTTCACTTAAGAGAAATATGGAAAAGCTGATTAAAAGTCCGATAAAAAGATAAGGGGAGAGAAGCTGAAACGAGCTTATGCCGCTGGCTTTAAACGCGATGATCTCATTATGCTTATTCAAGTTGCCCAAAAGGAACAAGATCGCCACGAGCGCCGAAACAGGCACGATTTGTACGAGAAGCGTCGGGCTAAGATAAAGATAGTAGGTAAGAATGATGTTGACCGGAACGTTGTATTTTAAGTATTCGTCGAGATTGTTGAAGCTGTCTACGACGACAAATAGCGTCGTGAAAAGAAGGACGCAAAAAATAAGCGGTCCCAAAAAACCTTTTATGAGATATCGGTCAATTACGCGCATGTCAACTCTTTACCAATTTTCTAAAAAGAAAGACGCCGATGGCGCCCACAACAAAGTTCGCGAACTGCAGGCAGATAAATGGGTGGATCGTGCCCTTTTGGGCCAAACCCCTGCCTCCGATAAGGAGCGTCCAGTAGAGGATGAGCAGCACGAGACCAATACCAAAGCTGATTGACTTTTCGCTCCGCCGCGTCGTAATCCCCAGCGGTACGCCGATCAGGAAAAACGCGAGGCTTGAAAAAGACATCGCGATCTTATTGTGGATCTCGCAGGCGAGCGGATAGGTGGCTTTAATACCCGCTTCTCCCAGGCGCTTGATCTCATCCTTTAATTCCTTGACTGTCATGTCCTTCGGTTTTTTCCCCAGGGCTTCTACTTGTTCCATCCCCGCCGTGACATTGAGCGGCAAGTCATAAGTTTTGAAATTAAGTTTATAAAGCTTTGCCGGGTCTTTAGGGTCTGGTTCGTCGCTTGTGCCATGAATGAGCTTTAGTTTAATGATATTTTGTTCAGGGACCGTGATAAGCTCTCCTTTTTGGGCCACAATCGTGCGGGTCGGCTTCCCCTCCTGCGGCTGGTAAATACGTATCCCTTTAAGCTTATTTTTATCGATCTCATAGATAAAAATTACGAAATTCTTGAACTTTTTGATAAAGGTCCCCTCTTCCAGTGCGGCAGAGGGGCTGTCCATGCCGATTTGCGTCAGAATGATCCGGTACGCGTAGTGGCTTGTCGAAGCGATGCGGTCCGAGAGAATAAACGTGAATAAACACAACACAAACACCACCGCGAAAAGCGGTTTTACGATTTTTCCAATACTGATTCCGCTGGCGCGCATCGCAATGATTTCGTTGTCATGAGAGAGTTTTCCGAACATCAGGAGCGACGCCACCAGCACCGACATGGGGATCACGAACGTAAGCAAAAAAGGGAACGAATAAAAGAGGAGCTTGAAGATCAGGAATACGTTCACGTCTTTATTGAAAATAAGGTCCGCCATTTGCACGAACCCGCGTCCGAGCATGAATACGAACATAAATGACAAGATCCCGGTGGCGAATGGCGTCAGAAATTCCACAAGCAAGTGATTTCTTAGGATTCTCATTGCTTTAAATTCCCCGTGCCAGCGCGAGCACGGTGACCGAATGAGCGCCCGCTTTTTTCAGGACTTTCGCGCATTCCGAGGCCGTCTGGCCGGTGGTGAAGATGTCGTCCACGAGAAGCACGTTCTTTTTTTGGAAATAATCCGTGCCCTTGGTTTTGAAACAACCCGCGACGTTCTTCTTTCTTTCAGGTTTTGTCAAAAGCGACTGCATGCGGTTCGATTTTTCACGAACCAGGCTTCCTGAGGTATGTTCGAGTTTAAGATTCCGGGCGAGTGTTTTGGACAAAAGCTCGGATTGGTTGAAGCCGCGTTCACCGTGTTTTTTTTGGTCTAGCGGCACCGCAAGCACACAGTCATAATTTTTTTCAGTCAGATGAGACTCCGCAAATTCCATCATGATTTTCGCAAAAGTGTTTTTCAAGTGTTTTCTGCGCTTAAACTTGTACGCTTGCAGAAGCTCTTTCATTTTGCCCTCATAAAGCGCGCAGGCAAACGCACGGTCGTGGTGAAAGGTTTCATCGGCGCACTCTCCGCACTTTTGGCCGTCTGTCAGAAGCGTCCTTCCGCAGGAAACACAAAAAGGCGCCTGAGTTAGCTTTATTTCCGAAGCGCACCGGGCGCAGACCCCGGAAGTGGGGGAGGACGGGACGGCTGACCCGCAGGTCTCGCAAACCGACGGGAAAAACAGGGAAATAGCGAACTCGGAAAGTCTTCTTAGCATAACAAGGCACTATAGCACTTCGCCGATTGGGTTGTCTACAGCATGGCTAGAGGCCACGAGTGATATCCTTCTCGCGGGGCCTCCGCTAGATTTGCAGGGGATCGTTGTGCGTTGTGTGAAGTGCGTACGATTCGTTCTCTCGCCGGGCGCCTACGGCGCCAGGACGGAGCCTCAGGACTCTCGAAAGGACGCTGCGGCCTATCTGCTCGAAGGACATCCCTCGTGGCCTATGCACATGCAAAGAGTTTTCTATGGTAGGAAGGCGGACGAAGAGCGGCGGCAACAACTTCTGTCTTTTGCCAAAAGACACTGAGACAAAAGTGCATTTTCAGTTATAATACAGACGTGAAAAATCAAAATACGGTTTTACAAAATCTTCCGAAGATTCTAGGAATCCTAATCAAAGAGAATAAGCAGTGGAAGGTGCCGGTGGTGGGCACTTTTGCACATGGAGAGAATGCTCCTTTTAAAATTTTAATTTCCACGGTTCTTAGTCTTCGCACCAAGGATAACGTGACGGAGAAAGCGAGCCACCGTCTATTTGCTTTGGCCCAAACCCCTGAAGCGATACTCAAACTTTCTGCACTTCAAATCGAGAAGCTCATCTATCCCGTTGGGTTCTACCATACTAAAGCCAAAAACGTCTTAAAGATTTGCGGGATTCTCTTGGGTAAATTCAACGGCAAAGTGCCGGACGAGATAGACACCCTTTTGACGTTTCCCGGAGTGGGGCGTAAGACCGCCAATCTTGTCGTGACCATAGGCTTTAATAAACCCGGCATCTGCGTCGATACCCACGTACATCGCATCTCAAATCGCTGGGGCTTAGTGAAAACTAAGACCCCCGAAGAGACGGAGTTTGCCTTAAGGAAGATCCTCCATCCCAAATACTGGAACACTTTCAACGATATTCTAGTTACCTACGGTCAGAATCTTTGTGTACCCATTTCACCGTTTTGCAGCCGGTGTAAGATTCGTGCTTATTGCCCTCAAAAGGGCGTGACTACCCGCCGTTGATTTTTAAACATCTTAAGTACCATTTCCAGAAATGCCAGGTTAAAGTCAATTCGGGGCGGGAAGATGGGGTAGACAATCGCCAATTCATCAGGTATTACAATTGGCGAATAGTTGGCGATTATCAGACTCTTTTTTCCGACTTAACGTGGAACCCGATCTCACGCTTTGACTTTTCTTGAATAGGTGGTGTCGAATTTATAAGTTCGCGAATGGCCTCGACAATGTCTTGAATATCTTTGTCATATTTATCCGTTTTTCTTTCTAGCTTACCAATTTTCTCCGCGAGATCCTTGTGCATCAGTATCGCTTGTTTTAGTCTTACAAACGCGCGCATGATAGCGATATTCATCTGGATGGCACGCTTGCTTTTTAACACGCTGGAGAGCATGGCGACGCCTTGTTCCGTAAAGGCATAGGGGAGAAACTTGATGTTTTGCCCTGATTCCAAGGTCACATTTTGTGACCTTGGATTTTTTAAGGTCACAATTTGTGATCTTAAAATTTTAACTTCTTCCCATGCAAGCTGAAACATGAAGTCTTCCGGAAATCTTTCTATATTCCGTTTAACAGCTTGAACCAGCGCCTTTGTTTTGACCCCATACAATTTGGATAAATGAGTGCTGAACATTACCCTGTGACCCCTGATCTTAAATATATGGTTTTCTATCATTTTAGCCCCCCTACTATATAGGACGTAAAAGGGCCTGATTTTCGTTCAAATAAATCTACCACGATTTACCTCCCTTGACATCTCTGTATACTAAAGTATATTATTATTAATAAAGAATTGTTTTTGATAAAAATAGTTAATATTTAGGAGCTGAATTATTCTTACTTTTCAAGAACCTTTTTTGAAAAATAAATTCAAAGAACTTTTTGGGGCGGATCTGAGGTCTCTAGCACTTCTCCGCATGGCGATGGCCGCTTTGGTGCTGATGGACCTGGCAGAGCGTTCGATGGACATCGGCGCCTTTTATACGGATGCGGGAGTATTGCCGCGGCGGGCTCTTTTCGAATACTTCCCCGAGCCCGCGCGCTTTTCGATTCATTTGATCAGCGGCGTCTGGCAGATCCAAGCCATTTTATTTTTGGCGGCGGCTATTTTTGCCGTAGCGCTTTTCGCAGGCTATAGGACGCGTTCAGTTTCTTTCTTGTCCTGGTTTTTTCTGGTTTCTTTGCAGGTCCGAAACCCTCTCATCTATACGCTCGGAGATCAGATGCTCCGATTGATGCTTTTTTGGGGCATCTTTTTGCCGTGGGGGAGCCGATGGTCCGTGGATAGTCATTCAAACCCTGTTCCTCAAGAATCTTCCAGCCACGTTTTTTCCATGGCCACTTTCGCTTACGCGGCCCAGATCATTTTTATGTACACGTTCGCCGCTTATTGCAAGTCCGGAGCTGAATGGAGAAAAGAATACACCGCTGTTTTTTATACGCTGAACCTAGATTTTCTGGCGTCTTCTTTGGGAAATTATTTACTCAACTTTCCGTCGCTTTTAAAATTGATGACTTTTTTCGTGGTTTGGCTTGAGACACTCGGACCGGTCTTTCTTTTCTTTCCTTTCTGGACAGGGCCTATCCGGATGGTCGCCTTGTCTTTTTTTATTTTCATGCATTTGGGTATTATGGCCACCATGACCATAGGCTTTTTGCCGTGGGTAAGTATCGCGGCGCTGTTTGGGCTCGTCCCTTCTTTTTTTTGGGACAAAATCATCCCTGCTTTTAAAACACAGCCCTCCTTAGAGCCGATTTCACGCTCTCCTTCAACGAAAAAAGCATTTTCTGTAGTTTGCGACTCATTCATCGCGGCTAGTCTGGTTTATTCTTTTTTTTGGAATATTTGGGTGGTGCCGCAGTCATGGTTCAAGATGCCGCCGTCCGCCGTTTGGGTGGGGAAACTGCTGTATTTGGAGCAGGGCTGGAATGTGTTTGCCCCCTATCCGCCGAAAGAAGACGGCTGGTTTGTGATGCCCGGCACGCTGAAAAATGGGGAATCGGTGGACCTCTTTAGGGGAGGGGAAGCAGTCCGCTGGGAGAAACCCAGGCTTGTCTCAAAAGAATTTAAAAACGACCGCTGGGCCAAATATTTGGAGCAGGTCAACATGAAGATCCACCACGGCCTGCGCGCGTATTATGCCCATTATCTTTGCAGGCAGTGGAACTCTCATCATCCGCCCGAGAGGGCGCTCCGTCAATTTGAGATGTACTATATGCGTGAGCAAACGCTGCCCGGCCTCCATACTTCTCCGCCCCAGAAAATCCTCATGTGGTCGCACAAATGCGCTGGTTAACCGTATCGTCCCTCAGGAATAAACTCGAAGAACTCTTCGGAGCGGACTTGAGATCGCTGGCCTTGCTCCGGATGGGTGTGGCAGTTTTGGTCCTCGTGGATCTCATCAGGCGCGCCAGAGATCTAACCGCTCATTATACGGATGGGGGTGTACTGCCCAGGTGGGCGCTTCTTGAGCATCATTACAATCCTTGGGCGGTAAGCGTTCATTTTATCGCAGGTTCATGGCAGGTCCAAGCAGTTTTATTTCTTGTAGCCGCGATCTTTGGCGCCATGCTTCTCGTGGGGTATAAGACCCGCCTGGCCACGATTTTTACCTGGTATTTTCTTATGTCGCTGCAAGCACGGAATCCGTTTGTTATAAATAGCGGCGACAACTTGTTGAAATTATTGCTTTTCTGGGGGATTTTTTTGCCATGGGGAGAGTTCTATTCTTTGGACAGGGTAACCAGGAATTCTTTTGCCGTATCCCCAAGGCGTGTTTTTTCAGTGGCCACATTTGCTTATTTCATGCAAGTCATTTTTGTTTATCTCTTTACGGTCATGATGAAGACAGGCGTGGAATGGCAGAGTGATGCGAGCGCGCTTTATTATTCTTTGCACATGGACCAATGGGTAACGTCGTTTGGGCATTTGTTGGGACAATTACCCGAAGAGGCGCTGAAATTTTTTACGGTAACAGTCGTGCGTTTTGAATGGATAGGCCCTTTCTTGCTTTTTGTTCCCGTTTTCACGACGTTTTTCCGCCTCATGACATTGGCGGGTTTTTTTCTGCTGCAGCTGGGCATCGGCCTGAGTTTTAAGATAGATCTTTTTGCATTCATAAGCGTGGCCGCGATGTTTGGTTTCATTCCTTCCTGGTTTTGGGACAATTTTATTTATCGGAAAAAAATAAAAGAAGATATGGCCCCATCTTCCGGATCTTCGCATTCTGCGGATCAGAATCATTTTTTCAAAGATCTTGCTGTTTTCGCCCGCGAGATGGTTTTGATATTTCTTTTAATTTACGTATTTTTATTCAATGTGGCATTTCTACCTAATTCAAAATTTCTATTTCCTTCAAAACTTGTATGGATAGGGAATTTTTTGGGTCTGGGACAGAACTGGGCCATGTTCTGTCCGTCTCCTCCCAAGGAAACTGGATGGTTTGTGGTGCCTGGGAGGCTTAAGAATGGTGAGTGGGTGGATGTGTATCGGAAAGGAGCGAAGCTGAAATGGGAGAAGCCCGTTTTGGCTTCGAGAGAATTCAAGAACGACCGCTGGAAAGAATACATCCATGTTATTTCAAGTCCGGAGCGCCAGAAGTTTTTGTTCTATTACGGGGGTTATTTATGCCATGAGTGGAATTCGAAACACGCGGGCTCGGAAGCATTAGAAGCGCTGTACATTTATTACGTTTTTTCCGGTACTTTACCGACTAACCAATCGTCCCCGGTGGGAGCAATGTTGCTTTGGTCAATAGCGTGCTCTGATGAAGGGAGGTCGACTTGACAACCTGTATATTTAAGTATATTCTTGATAATAGAATTATGTTTCTAAAGAGTTATAATAACTGAAGTTTATTTATTGATAATCGCTTTTTATTGAATTTTTAAATCTTACGACAATGAGAAGAGCAGTGAGAGTGAAAATGTGAACCTAAGATGCGCTTAATAAACAATTCTCCACAACTTTTTTCATCTGCCGGCACTCATAAACTGATCAGAGCGAGCGGTAGGTTTTTCCATAAGCTGATTTCCCTCGCAATTATTTTTACGCTCGTTTTGCCTCCCGATCTGCGCGCCCAGGAAGGGGAGCTCGCTATTACCTTTAAACCCAAACCCATCAAAAAATATTTTGTCTCCTATAATTCAGACACAGGAAAGTATGGCACTTATTTTAGAGTGACGAGTAAAAACCAGGAATCAGGCACCATCCCTCCGGATACCCACAAACCGCCGTTGGAGCTCATCGGCGAAGATACTATTTGTATTCCTGTTTGTACTGCGCCTCAAAAAGACTATGTGACGATCACCTGGCAGGAAGGCAATTCCATCAAGACCGTGTATCTCGAGTGTGAGCTTTTAAAAGAAGGCTTTGTAGGGTCGGTAGAACAGGCCATTGAATGGAGCAAACAGGATCCCCACGCGAAGAAAATTTTTCTCAAGTACGATAACGCCAAGATGACCGTTTGCAACGGGGAGCCCTTGGAACTCACTCATTATGCGTTGGCCGAGATCGACGGGCGCATGGCCCCGGTTCTCAAGTCCACGTACTATGTTGGTGATCCTTTTTATCGTAGAGATTTTGGTTTCTATGGAAATAATATAGAGGTAGACCAGTGCGGATTTATCCATCGCTACTGTTACGACCCGCTATTGGGCCTAGCGTGCGCCGACGAAAATGGCACCCGCCCGCTCACCCAAAAAATGCCGGCCAATGAAACTAAAAAAGATGAGCGACCGATCTGGCAGAAACTGCTGATCAAAAGGTATCTAGTGGCCTACGATTCGAATATAAAGGAGAAGCGCGCCACTTATTTTAGGTACGATGATAAATACGAGGAGTCGGGCGTCGTCCCCAGGAGCAAGGAAAAGCCCCGGCTTGATCTTGGTGAACCGGACGTTATTTGCGTGCCTGAGTGTGACCCCAAAAGAAATCCCCCCGAAGAGTCGATGGTGATCATTACACCTCTGTTTAATCCATTGGCCAAGCCCATGATCATGAACTGCGAACTTTTGAAGGATGATGGGTTTGTCGGCACTATAAAGGAAGCCATAGAGTACATAAGGACGGGAAAGAAAAACACAGAGGCTTTCAGAAAGTACAAAAGACAAAAATTGGCTGTTTGGGAAGGAAGGGTGGAATTGAAAAGTTATGCGGTGGCGCTGATAAACGGCCAGGTACAATCCATTCTTCGCAATACCTATGATGTAGGACAGCCACTTGGCGGAAAGTACGATCGATTTTACGGGGATATTATAGAGGTAGACAGCTGCGGTTATCTTTGGCGTTTTTGCTTAGACCCACGCCTTAGAGATAGGTACCTGGAAACGGGTTCTCCGTTCGAAGGAGAGGGTGTCACGACAGGGCCTCCGGGTGAGCCCACACCGGAGCCTCCGACAGTTCCTCCTGTAATATCTCCGCCTGGAGTTCCGCCAGTAATTCCGCCCGGGTTACCACCTGCAGTTCCACCCGCTATGCCGCCAGGAATACCACCAGGTGCACCGCCAGCAGTGCCACCGGCTGTTCCGCCTGCGGTGCCTCCTGCGGTGCCGCCAGCAATTCCGCCAGCAGTGCCACCAGCTGTTCCGCCAGCAGTGCCTCCGGCTGTTCCGCCTGCGGTGCCACCTGCAATTCCGCCAGTAGTGCCACCGGCTGTTCCGCCTGCGGTGCCTCCTGCGGTGCCGCCAGCAATTCCGCCCGCTGTTCCACCAGCAGTTCCACCAGCCGTGCCACCCGCTGTGCCGCCAGCAATTCCAC
>Ga0247727_10002357_pt1 | contig 43396 bp, 56 predicted proteins | sample WisWelCaveWW1625_FD_202498 | JGI IMG/M metagenome (GOLD analysis project Ga0247727, IMG submission 202498) | Biofilm microbial communities from Wishing Well Cave, Virginia, United States - WW16-25 | ecosystem: Environmental > Aquatic > Deep subsurface > Groundwater > Cave microbial mat | place...
AGTTTAGAATGAGGTATAATCATTTTCGCCCTCATTCAAGTCTGCATGGGAAAGTCCCGGCAGACATTTATTTTGCATTCGATAAGCTATTTTAAAGGGGTAGGACATATGTCCGCGGGCTACACACCAAAATTTACAGGAGCACCTTTAATAGAGGTTCCAACAGTAATTCTAAGAGCGAACTTTCTAACTGAAGATTTCGGAAAAGCAGTTTTTGATGAATATAAAGAAAGAGCTAAAGCTGATTATGGCAATGCCGATGTGTTAAACGTTCTTTCATATTCAAATGATGTTGTAAAAGGCTCAAATCCTCCTGCAGTTGTTCTTATGAATTATGTAGTTTCTCAAGCAGGCTTGAGAACAGCAACACCTGCCGACTTGGAAAGAGTTTTACGATGCAATGTCCTTCCGCTTAGAGGACAATATGAAGATTCAGCACTTATTTTAAGATCTGACCGAAATCCTAATGAGTATCTTGCAAGAGATTTAATTGAGCAGATCAAGGCAAGAAATCCAAAGGCAAAAATGCCTCTAATGATTCCTCTTGCTGGGCTTGAACTTGCAAATGATTCAAATTCAAATTATGGCTTGGTATTTAAATTAAAGGAAGATGCAGATATAATATATGCACCTCAATTAGTGAAAAAAAACAGCGGAAAGACATTTTCACAAACAGATAGAAAAGGATTGCCTATTTTAGATGAAGAAGGCAATAGAACTTTGTATCTTTGGAACAATTCCGGCCTTTCCAGGTTGTACTTGGGCGGGGACTTGGGCTTGGGCGTCAACTACTTCAGCGACGACTTGGGCCTCTCGGGTGGTAGTGGTCGGGTGGTTTGTGTATCCGGCGAAGACGGCGCAAAAAATAATTAGAATAATAGTCTAATAGTGTTTAATCTATTCTATTAGTTCTCTGAATTCTTCTGCTCTTTTGCCGAGGATTTCTTTTAGTTCTTCTTCACCCGCATTAATTATGTTTTTCAGCGTTTTGAATTTTTTAATAAGCTTTTTTGCAGTTATTGGACCGATGTTCGGAAAGCCTTCTATAATGAATTGTTGTCTTTCCGGTTTTGAAAGAAATATTTTTGATGCACGAATTGCAATTTCCTGCTTTTCTGTCTTTTTTGCTAAAACTGAGAGATATTTTGCAGTGTCTTTTTCATTTTGAGTGAAAATGATTGGAACTTGGAATTCAAGGGCAACAGAGAGAAGAAAGCCGCGAAATGCGTTCTCGTGAATAGTTCCCTCATAGATATCTTCCTCTTGGATTCCTTCTAGAATTAAGAGATGTTTTGGATATTGTTTTAACTCTTGAAGCTGCTTAATAATTCGCTTATTTATTATGGATGACTTGAAGTCTGAGATAGTTTTTCTTTCAATTGCTATATTATTTACAAGGTAGTCTGCTACTGGAAGCTGCTTAAATTCAGTTTCAAGTCCTAGAGATATTAGTTCGGAGGCGACAAGGGAGTTTTTCTCGCGATTGTCAATTATGATTTTAATTTTCGGTTTTTCTTTTGTTTGTTTTTTAGAGAAAATATTGTAAAATGCCATTTTTATTTATTATTTTTGTTTTGATGTTAGAATTTTATAGACTATGAGATGAAGAATTGCAAAAATTAAGGTGAAAATCAGAAGAGTTAATATTGCTGTACTAAATAATTCGTTATTCAAAATAAGAGATACTCTATATAATATAAAAATTAGTATCGTGAGAATAAAAGGCAAGATTGGATGTGGCTTTCTAGTTATTATCTTTATTTTTTCTAGATTTTTAAGGTAAATTTTTAGGTTCATCTTTAATTTTATTTATTTTTAATTTAATTGAAATCATTCAGGGTTTTTGGCCTGTTTTGAATTTCTTTTTTTACTAAATCTATTGTTTTATACATCTTTTTCTCTCTGGCATTCGAGGCATAATGATTAATTTCGTCTCTTGTATCTTTTGTTACAAGAATTTTTAGTTTTCCAGGGGAGAGGCGTGCAGTACGGCCCGCACGCTGTATTTTTCTTATTGCGCTCGGAATAGGCTCATAAAATATGACTGCGCTGACTTCTGGAATGTCAAGACCCTCTTCTCCTATTGAAGTTGCACAAAGAATATTAAGTTCATTGGATTTGAACTTTTCAATAACTGCCTTCTGTTCTTTCTGTGATAGCCCCATGTTTAATTTCTTTGCTTGTCCTATAAAGACTGATGCTTTTACTTCAGGAATATTTTTTAATTTTTCCACTATTCTAGATGCAGTTTCTCTAAATTGCGTGAAAATTATTATTTTTGAATTTTTATTTTCTTCAAATTGTGCTTTTACAATATTAGAAATTTCTTCTATTTTTGGATGTTCTACTTCTTTTTTGAGCAATTCAGTCAATGAAAGCATTGCAGCGTTGAAATCGGGGCCATTGACCAGAGTTTGAACTCCCTTGCTTTTTTTCTCCTCAGCTTGTTTGATTAGAGAATTCATGTAATCTCTTAAACCAGAGAGTGTTTGAGTTTCGAGCAGTTCAATAGCGTGGGAAATTTTTATTGCCTGTGCTGTAAGGGACATTCCATGCATAGCATTGAAATTTCTAGGGGAAACCTGCGCAGCAAGACGGGTTTGCAGTTTTAAAAGCGTAATTTTGTTTGCCGGACCAAACAGAAGACTTCTTGATCTTAATTTATCTACTTTTTCATCCCAAATTCTTTTTAGAAGAACGCGGATTTCTATAAATTCTTTTGGAAAATCAACGTCCACTTTTTCAAATTCTCTTTCTTGTAAATATTGTTTGACATCACTCGATTCACGAGTTCTGATTTCTATTTCACTAATATCTAAATGCTTGCAGATTTGTTTTACTAGGTCTTGGTCGGATCCGGGAGAGGCAGTCAGACCTATAATTCTTATATTATCGGATTGATTTTTATAGCATTGAACGACTTTTGTGTAATCGTAGTTTTTTAGGCATCTATGTGCCTCATCCATTACTAACAGGGAAACTTCTCTTAGATCATATAGACGATTTTCCAGATCATTTGCAATGCATTGAGGAGTCGAAAAGATAATTTCCGCCGTCTGCCATATTTCCTGTCTTTTTTTAGCATTTATCTCGCCCGTGAATAATTGAAGATCTGCGAAAAGCTCCGGCAGAAGAGATTGATAAGTTTGCAAATGCTGATCAACAAGAGGTTTAGTTGGGGCGAGAAAAAGAATTTTGCTTCCAGGGTGTTTTTTCAGTCTTTCGATTGAAAGAAGGACTGCAATCAGTGTTTTTCCCAAGCCCGTTGGAAGAACAACAAGCGTATTATTTTCTTTTGCAGTTTCAAAAATGGCTTTTTGATAATCTCTAGGGTTTAGGTTTATCATAAATTTTTATAATATGGGGCTTATTTAATAATTATTACAGGAGAGTTTAAATTACACCTAAGGAGATGGCTAAGGCGTAGCCGGCAAAGATCGTTGTTATTATTGCAAGTGTTATCCAGAGGATGCGGGAGCCGAAGAAAATTTGAGTTCCGTCTAGTTTTGAAATTGGAAGCATATTGAAGAAGGCATAATATGTAGACAGGATTGATAAATATTCAAAATTTGGAAAAGGTATTAAGTAGAAAATTAGCGATAGTATAAGGAGAGAAATAATTCCGGCAGCTCCAATCAGAGCATTGTGCCAGTCAGTAATTTCTGTGTAACTAAAAACTCCAAATCTTTTTGCTGCCCTATGCTTAAGAGCTTTTGTTTCGTAAGTCAGGAAAGTTAATATTTTTACTACACCAAGACTTAGAAAAGAGAGAGTTAATGGAAATACAAGTCCGGCTGGCAGTGTTTTTTCTAAATGTGCCTGCGGCTTAAAGCCGTATCTAGACCAGCGCCAAATTTCATGCTCAACGTCGGCATCAAGTGCTGAAGCCATTAATTTTTTAGCAGCTATATTCGTCGCGATTATTATAATAGCAAAGAAAAATCCAAATATGAACATGCTGCCCTTTGAAGCCAATATTTGTGAAAATCCGATTACTATTGTAAATGCGATTATTGCAGAGACTATTTGTTTGATTTCACCCATTTTCATATTTTTAGCTATATCTGTATTTATATAAAAGTTGTGTTAAGTGTATAAAGTGATTAATGATATATATTTTCTAAAAACATAAAGTATAAATACTATTTTTTACAAGTTTTAATATGCTTAGAATTAAAAAGATTACAGAGGCAATAGGAAAATACGTTTATACATCAGAAGGAGATTTCTTTGGGCAGATAGAAGACGTTAATTTAGTTGATAATAAAGTTGAGGGTTGGAGAATTAAAATCGGCTCTGGATTTATGTCAAGTCTTGGCGGAGCGAGAGGAGCTATAATTCCTCATCAATTTGTAAAAGCAATTGGAGATGTTTTTATTGTCAATAAGACTTCTTTGCCGGCTAAGGCAGAATCTGAGGCTTTAGAAATGGCTTCACATGCTTCAGAAAATTCTGACGAACTTGTATAGAACTGAAAACCAAGGTTTTCTATCCTCTCCTATATTATATTTTTTATTAACTTAAGCAAGCTTAAACCTGTAAATTCCTGTTAATTACTACAGATTTCTATATCTTTAATATGTGAAAATGTTTATATATTAATGAATTTAAATTATAAATATGGTTCAGACAATATTACAGAGTCCGTTTTTTCTTGAAATAATACTCCCATTTTTACTAGTATTTACAATTGTTTATGCTGTGCTTCAGAAATCCGAGATATTAGGAAAAGATAAGAGACAGATTGATGCTATTGTAGGTCTTGTTATAGGTTTAATAGTAGTTTCTTTTGGAAAAGCAACTGGAATTATTATTAATTTAATGCCTTTTTTAGCAGTCAGTTTAGTTGTTATATTAGTATTTATGATTTTATACGGGTCTGTCCATACTGGTGCTTTGGAACTGAATAAGGGTGTAAAAGTAACATTTGGTATTCTTGCAGCTATTGGTGTTGTAATTGCTTTGCTAGTTATAACAGGCGCATGGGATTACATTAGCGGCTTATTTGGGGGAGTTACAGCTTCTTCTGTTGCAACAAATATTATATTTATTGCCCTGATTATTGGAGCCATTGCTGCTGTTATCATGGGAAGCAAGGAATCTGAAAAGAAGCCTTAAATTTAAGAAGACTAATAGTCCTATAGAAATATATATAAAATAGAACCAAGGTTCTATGATTCCGATAGAAATGTATTTAAATGTAATTTAGCTATTTTAAATATGGTTGAATTTACAACAATAGCACAGGTGTTAAGAGAGTGGGATACAGCAGGAGTTTTTGATTTTCTTCTTCCTGCACTATTAATTTTCGCAATTGTTTTCGCAATTTTAACTACTACCAGGGTTCTTGGCGAAAATAAAGGAGTTAATGTTTTAATCGGCGCAGTAATAGCGTTGCTAGCAATAAGATTAGAATTTGTCCCTAGATTCTTTTCAGAAATATTTCCAAGACTGGGGGTTGGAATAGCAGTTTTACTCGTAGTTTTAATTTTAGTCGGCTTATTCGTTTATAGTGAGTACGAAGAAGATACTAAAGTTTGGAATAGAATATTAATGGCTATAGGACTAGTTATTATAATAGTAACACTTACAAAATCTTTTGATGCGCTTGGCTGGTTTTATTCGTATGCAGGAGGAGATCTTGCAGGCTGGCTTATAGGCATAGTTTTAGTTATAGGATTAATAGTAGCAGTTGTCTCAGCAAGCGGCGGGAAATCTGCACATGGGACTACCCCACCACGAATACAATATAGAAAAGCACACCCAGAATAATAAAATATCAAAATGGCAATAGATTTATCAGCAATTAATTACTTTTTACCTTTACTTAGTTTCTTAGTTGTTTTTGTAATTACTTTTGCTGTTATAAATAAAACTAAAATTATTGAAAGCATGTTGTGGCAGATGTTTATCGCATTTATTGTTGCTACAATTTTTGTTTCCGGAGTAACTGTAAGAACTTATGTTTTGGATATTATTCCTTGGTTTGCAGCTCTTCTTGTATGCTTATTTTTAATCTTAGTTCTAATTGGTTTTGGGGGTAAGGATTTGGTCAGCTGGAACGCTGGAGCAGTAAAGGGATTTGCTGTTGTTTTAATCATAGGATTTTTAATTTCTGCAATTGTTGTATTTTCCCCACTGTTGATTCCACAAGGACTGACTGCTATTAATATAAGGGATTGGTTTTTCTCATCGCAGGTAATTGGAGCAGTTTTACTTTTGGTAATATCTTTTATTGTAAGTTGGATTTTAATAAAAACTAAGGCCTGATTAAAAATTAGTGGGCGTATTTTATTGCTGTCTTTTCTTGTCGGTTTTCTCTATTTTCTCTTGCTGTTGGCAAAAGAGCCTTGAAGGACTTTTGGGTTTCAATTAATTCTTTTTTTACATCTTCCATGCCTGTTGCGTATTCACCGACTTTTTGCAGTATGGAGAGCTGCAAGCGGTCAATAATAGTCTCTATTCTTTTCAGTCTTTCGTCTAAAAATTCAATTCGGGAATCAAGAGTTGTTTTAAGATCTAGAACTTTCTCAATTTGAACTCTAAGCGGAGAAAGTTTTTCCAGTACTACTTGTTCGGATATTTCGGTAATTGTGTCTGTACTAAGTGCTTGCTGTTGCGGCTGATATGCTGTGTAAGCAGGATATACAACCTGTGCTTGCGTTGCATCTGTTTCTGCTTGATATACTGGCGGGGCAGCTGTTCCATATTCAGGATAGGCATAAGCTTCTTGAGCAGACCCAGGCATTGGAGCTTCAGATTCCTGCATCATCATTGAAGGAACTAGTTCTTCTGCATCAACGGGCCTTGTTTCTCTCGGACCAAGTGCAGGGGGGGCGTTTACAGCCTCTTTTATCTTTGCCTGTGAAAGCGCATCAGAAATTTGCTTCTGGGAAAAACCACGATTTATCAAATTATTTAATATTTCATTATCTGAAAGGCCTTCATCACGCATTCTCTTTACATCATCTGTTATTCCCATTTAAACTCCTCTAAAAAGATCAAATTGTCTTTGCAAGATCATTAATTCTTCTTTTCTTGCCATATTACCTATTTGTTCTGACATTCTTTGAACAAAATCTTTAAGCCTTGCATTTTCATCTTTTAATTTTATTACATCTTTTTTCATATCTTGAATCTCCTTGAAAGTTTTATCTCTTTCATCTATTAAACTCTGTCCAATTAATAGTGTACGATCTTTTAAAAGGCGCTGTTTATCTTCTAGATCCCTTATTCTTGCACCTATTTCAGCGTATATCTGCTGCTCCTGAGAAACTACTACCGCCTCTTCTGCCATATTATAATAAGTGTTTAAGGGTTTAAAATTGTAACTACTCTATATATGTTATTCTAAACATTATTTTCATATTAGGCAAATATATTTAATCTATCTCTTTCTTTTAAAGAAAATGATCTTTAAAGAGGGAAGTGCGTTATATACAACTGAAATAGAAAGCAGGGCAGGCGAAAATGTTCTATATGTCAATTATCTTTCTGCTCCATTTGTGCCGTCTATTTCAGATAATCCTGCCGTAATGGCGAGAACAGTTGATTCACTAATCGAAAATCCAAATATCTCAAGAATTGTTTTTGTTCAGCAGAGAAATTATAATTATCCTTCTGAACAAATTTTACTTTTAGCAGAAATAGCGGGTGTTCACAATTATTTAATTAAACAAGAATCAATTTTGTCAACTGAAAAATTAAGCTTGTTCGGAGGCATTCCAGAAGTAAATTCAGATCTTATTTATCTTCTTAATTTACTGAAGCAGGATTCTATCGCCTGTTATGCTGAACTGAAGAAAAGAATTAAAGGATTGAGGGATCAGATAGATAAAGGGCAGGTAATTAACAGATCTGCATCTCTTAATTATATAAGATTCTTAGAAAAGGTTATGGGCCTGCTTGAAAATACAAAATTAATAAAATCAATTTTAGGTTTTTTAACTGAGTATGTATTTGGAAGCAGAGAAATTTATAAATCTATATTCAGGCCAGACATTCTTCCTAATTTTACATTTACTAGACTTGTTGCACAGCTTCCAGAGAATGTTGAATTAATTGATCAGTATGATTTAAAATTGGACACAGAAGAAGATCCAATAATTGTAACAGTTTTGAAAAGGGAAAACGATCCTAAATTTTTCTATCATGTTATGCCTCCAGAATATACATTAACTGAAGAGCATCATATGCTTTTAAGTTTGGCAAGAAATGTTTTAATCGAACATCGGCCAAAGGCAGAAGAATTTATAGATCCTGAGAGAACAAGACAAGTTTTTCTTAATGTTTCAAGAGACTTGCTAATAGAGTTATCAAAGAGCAAAGATATAGAATTAAATCATAAAGAGCTTACAAAACTTTCAAGAATTCTTGTAAGGCATACAATTGGATTTGGATTAATTGAAATTTTGCTTCTTGACAGTAAAATACAAGATATAGTTATTAACGCCCCAATTGCACAGAATCCAATTTTTATCAGACATGAAAAATATGACGAATGTGTTACAAATATAATCCCCAGCTATGAAGATGCTGATTCTTGGGCTGCAAAGCTGCGTTTACAGTCTGGAAGACCATTAGATGAAGCAAATCCTATTTTAGATACAGATTTAGTTTTTGGGCAAATTAGAGCAAGAGTTGCTGCAATTCAGCAGCCTTTGTCGCCGGATGGGCTTGCTTATGCTATAAGAAGACATAGAGACCAGCCATGGACTCTGCCTTTATTTATACATAATAAAATGATTAATTCCTTTACTGCCGGCTTGTTAAGTTTTATGATTGATGGATCAAGAACATTGCTTGTAGCCGGAACAAGAAGCAGCGGCAAAACGAGCTTGCTCGGCAGTCTGCTTTTGGAAATTATGCCAAAATATAGGACAATTGTTATAGAGGATACTCTTGAATTGCCTGTTGATGCTCTCAGAAAGATAGGTTATGACATATTAAGAATGAAAGTTAGATCTGCGTTAGTTACAGGAACAACAGAAGTAGAAGCATCAGAAGGAATTAGAACAAGTCTGCGACTTGGAGATAGCGCACTTATTGTTGGAGAGGTTAGAAGCGCAGAAGCTAAAGCTCTTTTTGAAGCAATGAGGGTTGGCGCATTAGCAAATGTTGTAGCCGGAACAATTCACGGAGAATCTCCTTATGGTGTTTTTGATAGGGTTGTTAATGATCTAGGAGTTCCAACTACAAGTTTCAAAGCAACAGATTTAGTTGTTGTTGCAAATCCAGTAAGAACTCCTGAGGGTTTACATTCTGTAAAAAGGGTAATGGCCTTGACTGAAGTTAGAAAACACTGGACTAAAGATCCGCTGCAAGAAGGAGGGTTTGTTGATTTATTGAAATATAACGTTGAGAAAGATGAACTTGAGCCAACGGCAGATCTAATAAACGGAAACTCTGAAATTATCAAAAACATAGCTGGAAATGTCAAAGGATGGGCTGGAAATTGGGATGCAGTTTATGATAATATCATTTTAAGGGGAAAGATAAAACAGGAAATTGTTGATACTGCAATAAAACTTAATAGATTTGATTTGATGGAAGCTAAATTTAATTCTATGTCAAATAATGCTTTTTACAGAATTAGTGATAAAGTCAGAGAAGAAGTCGGAATTCCCGTTTCTACCAGAGTTTTTCCAGAATGGAAGAAATGGTTTAATGAAGCTATTAAGAAGTTTTAGGACTTACTTTTTAGATCTTTTAGACCGTGAATAAGAATAAACAATCCGAGAATAATTAATATTAAACTGTTATTAATTTCAAGACCTGGAGTAATCATCCAAAGAACAGATGGTAAAAGCGCAATAACCCCTAGAATAATAAGTAGCCAAGAATAAATTCTACTTTTCATATTTTAATTATGCAAATTCTATATATAAATTTACCCTGCGAGGCCGCCGAGAGCTACAGTTGCTAATAGAGCGAGGGAGACAATTGAGATAAAGGCAGTTGCTATGTATAAGAAGACGCCTCTTTTTAGATAACGTGCAAGATCGTATTTTTCTTTTAACGTGTCTTTTCCTGAGTCAACAGTTACTAAAGCAGATGTTAAAATAAAGATAATTTCAATTATATAAATTCCAATTGTAATCTGCAAGAAATACGGAGGAATCATTTCTGTTAAGTTGAATAGTTTTGTTATTGTTGCAAGATTTCCAAGCCCTCCAGCGGCTTCCTGACTCCCAGTAAGCTGAACCGAAGTTAATTTGTTCAAAATTATAGTAATCATTGCAGAAAGTCCGATAACTATTCCGGCTAGGAGCGGAGCTAAGAAAGTCATATTAGATTTCATATCAGAAACAACTTCGGCAAGAAGATCTTTAAGACGCTGATTTATTTTTTGTATGTTTTTTACATAGTCAGAGATTGACATTAAAGAACGGGCCGCTACCTGCAAACCTTTTTTAACAGATTCAACAAGAATTTTCATCGAAGTTGAGACTAGCTGGGAAGGATAGTAAATTATTGCTCCTCTTTTTCTGTCGAATAGTGCCCGTTCCAGAGACATTCCAAGCTGCTGGATATTTTGATTGACCATAGCAAAAAACTCGTGAGTTTTTTGTCCAAGAGTTGTTTCCGCAACTCGGCCGAAAGCAATTTCGGCAGGCATGCCATCTCCAATTCTGTTTCCAAGAATGAAAAGAGAATTTGTAAACTCTTCTTCAAGTGCCTTAGTATTTTCTCTTGCTTTTATTAAATCGCGGGTTTTTCTAGAGTAAGATATAGAGAAGAACAATGCAATTGCCAGGGGGATAAATAAGCTAAGCAGGACAGCAACAGGTCCGAATGGACCAACTGTATTTCCTCCGACTGTTTTAAAATCAAATATTTTCGTTTCTGCAAAAAAAGGAAAGCCGAGTTCTCCAAACGTGTAGTCTTTTTGCAAATTAAAAGCATTTACCAAAAAATCTATTTGGAATATAAAAGGAAGAATTCCTATTAATATCAGCGGGAATGCAATTAAAGAAGCCCTTAGCCAGGGCTTTCTAGATTTAAATTTCCAGTAATCTGGATTTAATTCGAGGACAGAAGCTTCTCCATAGCCTCCTGGACGCTTTAGCAGAGCTTGTGAAGTCAAATAGAATACAAAAAATGGAATTATAACGTTAAACATAACTAGAACATGCTGCCATTTTATTACTCCTCCGAGAAGAGTAGATGCTAGGGGCAGGAGGGCAAGGCCAAGAGTTGGAAGAATAATTCCCAACATGTAAACATTTGTCAAAGGGGTGCGTATCTCGCGTGAATACTTAAGCATTTTCTCGTAAATTCCATCTAGAATTACTTGCAAGGCTTTTTCAAGAATTTGTGTTCTTCTAGTTTCTGACGGTTCAAATAAAGAAGACTCTACAAGATGAAATGATTCTATAAATTCCGGAGCATAATCTCTCCAGGTATCTAAATAATTATCAAGAGATTGTTTTATTGTTGTGTATTTTCCAATTTCAACATTGTAAAATATTTTTTTAAAGTCAAGAGCCAGTGGTCCTTCAAGATGTGCGGAAGCGAATTCTATTGCTCTTTCTAAATTAGAAGTGTGCTTCATGTAAACTACTACATAAAGAATAGATGGGACCATTTGTGAAGAGGCACGAAGACGCCAGGAGTTAGCTAATCTTTGAGGCATTGAATATGTATAGTAACCTACGAATAACGCAGCTATGAGCCCAAGAAAGACAAAGAGAAGCTGAATTGAGCCGTTAATATAGAATATTGCGACAGTAATTAACAATGTTAGCATAAAGATGGCTACTCCAGATAAGAACGAAAGAGTTACAGCTTGGCTAGGAACTATATCTAAATGAGCAACTTCAATAACTTTTTCTAGCTTGACGCGGTCTTTTTCTGCTATTTTTAGTTTTATTATATTTCCAAGAGATTTAGCCCAGCGTTCATATCTTGAGATTTCCGGCACCATTTCACTCTTGAATTCAAGATATTCACTAGAGTACTCTTTTTCTGCTGGAGCTGCTCCACTTCCTAAATCAGATTCAAGTTTCTTACCATACTTTGCTAGAATTTCTTTTGCATCAGCCATCTTTTATTACTTATTTCTGAGGAAAATAGATGTTATAAATTATATGGGTTAGATTTAATAATCTTGATAGTTCTATATTTAAATGAAGAATAAAAAGGGAGATATAGAGTGGGATACAATGATTTACTGGATTATTGGCATTTTAGTTTTAGTTTTGTCATTCTTTTTGTATAAAATTTTATCTGGAAAGGGAACTAGTGCTTTAGAATACTTAAAAAATTTGTTTAGGTTTGGCAGATGATGAAAAATAAAAAAGGTCAAGGAATGGAAATGAGCAAGATATTAACTTTAATTATCGCTGTTTTAGTTTTAATTTTAGTATCAGTGTTAATTTTTAAAGGAGGAGCGATAGCGAAGTTTTTTGATTTTCTTCCTACTTTTGGCGGGCAGGGAGAAAAGGTTGAGGGGGTTGAGGTTTTAAGATACGATATAGCTAGTGGTAAAGTCGAGTACTTTGATGGTGCGAAAGGCATTGAGTTTAGTGGAAAAACTGTTGAATTGGGTAATAAGAAAATAAATTACAGCGGAGTTCAAAATAATTTTTATGATTATTATTTTGATATTGGGAGAAGAGGGAATAGCATATATAATCTTCCAGCAAAACCTTACTATGCTCAGCTGTATGCCTTTGGATCTTTTGTTCTTGATGTCATTCCACCAGAAAGTAATATGGATATGCTTATTTGGGTTTATCAGAACGGGAAAAATTCGCCAGACGTAAGTTTTGTTTTACATTTAGATAATAGCATTAAGGATAAAAATAAGTTAGTGGCAGATTTAGATATCATAAATGAGGTAAAGGAGTATTTTATAAAATGGAGAGACGATCTTGTGGTTCCAATTAAAATTAACTATGTTGATATTGAAAGCGGTAGATCAGATTCCATAACTACATGTGTCAAAAAAGTTTCTATAAAAGATAAAGTTTATTTGAGAGTTGATTTAGCAGATCCAGTTTCTGCAGAGACGAAGTGTACTAGTAGTTAATTTTAATAATTAAATGTATTTTAACATAGAATGAAAAATAAAAAAGGCCAGTTAGCTGAGGAAGGGATGACAAATATATTGATTTGGATAATTTTTATTATTGCGGCTGGAATGGCAGTATATTTTATTGTTAAGAGATTGACTGCATAATTATTATAAATGGCTCTTTCTTCTCAATTTAATGAATAAAAAAGGAGACATAACAACTACACAAATTGTTACAATTGTATTGGCTGTAGTTGGGTTTGTTATAGTTTTAGGTTTTATTTATTATCTTAATTTTGGACAGCAGTCTGAGCAAGAAATTTGCCATCTTTCTGTTTTAGGCAGAGCAACTGCCCCAACTTTACTACAGGCGCAGGTTCCTTTAAAATGTACAATTTCTAAAATATGTTTGACTAATAGAGAAGATTGCAAGCAATTTCTAGGTGAGGATGATGTTATTAAAGTAAAGCTTCCACGTGAAAAAGATAAGGCCGCAAGACTGATAGAGGAAACTAGCGCAAATGCGATGTATACTTGTTGGAATATGATGGGACAAGGAAAATTAGATTTATTTCATCAAGTTAGTAAAAAAATATTTTCACTTGACGCTGTCGAGTCTACTTGTGTTATTTGCTCCAGAGTTGCCGTTTCTGAAGATGTTGATCAAGGTGTTTTGAATGATGTAAATATAAATGAATATTTAAAAAACAACGAAGTCGTTCCCGGAATTACATATTTGGAGGCATTTACAGGTGATAGTTCTGTTAATTCTTATGCAGATTCAAAAATAAAGTTTTTAGAAGGTACGGTGCAAGCGCCATCAGATGCAAAGGTTAAAACAGAAACAGCGCTTCCTATTGAAATTAATACGAAGGAAAAAGCTTTTGTTTTTATGCAAATCAAAGTACCGAACTTTAAGGATGTTTTGTTAAATGATCTTTCTGCCGCAGGATTTACTCTTGCCGGAGCGGCCTTTGTGGCACCCAAGACAACTCTTAGTGCAACTGCTCGTGCCGGGAGGGTTTTATTAAATCCTTATGTTCTGATAAGTGGAATTGTTATTGCTGCTGGTTTTGCAGGCTATCAGTATAGTAACATTGCCGAGGGGGAAAGAAATGTTGAACAATTAGTTGCTGCAGGTTATTGTGGAGATGCTAGAACTGAAGGAGGAAAAACTATAAAGGGATGTTCGACTGTGCAAGGTATAGATTATAGTGTCAGCACTATAAATAAATTATGCGGAGGCATACAAGGGAATCCGTAAAATGAAAAATAAAAAAGGCGATTTAATGAACAATGTTCTCGGAGTTATAATCGCAGTAATAGGTTTATCTTTACTTGCTTACGGGGCTTATAAAATTTATCAGGTCGTTGTTAGCTCAGAAAGTGAGGATGCTAAGAAAACTATTACTATTATAGAATCTAAAATAAATGCTTTAAAGGAAGGAGAGACAGGAAAATTTCCAATTAGGGGAGTTAAAGATTGGTATTTAATAGGTTGGAGTGGGAATGAAGTAGATAGACCAGATAAGTGTTTTCTAAATAGTTGTATGTGTATATGTCCAATGTCAAAAGAATCAGGATCTGGTGATTTTCCATTTGCCAAAATATCTAAAACATGTCAGGAAGGAGGTTTCTGTAGAAAGATCGACAAAACTAGTATTTCTGTTATAAGTTCTGGTGATGTAACTATTGTTGCAGATATTTTTGGACTAGGAATTAAAGAAGTTGAGTTATCAAAGTACACAGATCTGAGGCCCAAAATTATTTTTGAATCTTCAAATTTAGTTGAACTTTCTGTAAAAAAGGAGAAAGACTCCATTACAATATTTAGTTCATTTGAAGGAGGAAAAATAGGTTAAAATGAACAAGAAAGCACAAATTGCAGAGACATTGATGAGCAATGTGATTTATTTAATTTTATTAGCGATTTTCGTTGTCGGGATGTTTGCTTTTATCTGGCAGCAGAGCAATAACGCTGCTGTTTGGGAAGAGTACTATACTAAGGAAATTACTAAGATAATAGATTTGGCAAAGCCGGGAGACAAAGTAACGCTTGATGTGCAAAAGGCAACAGAGATTGCTTTAAAAAATAATGTGGCGAGTTTAAAGAGCGATGTTTTTAATTTTAATAACGCAAATAATGAAGTTTGCATTAAATTAAGCCAGGGAAGAGCAAGCTGTTATAAATATTTTAATGATGTCGATGTAATTGATAGAGATGTTCAGCTAGGTATTCCAGAAAATGTTCTAAATTTTAAGGTTGTTAAGAAATTGAGGAGTTAAAATGATCCCCAAAAATAAAAAAGCACAGCTCGGTGAACAATTAACAGTATTTGCATTTTTATTTTTGCTAGTTGTGATTGGGATCGGAATTGCAGGCGGAGTTTACATATTTTTTGGAAGCGGATATGATTCTAGACAAGTTGAAGCCGATATTCTAAATCATAAAGTAAGAAATTGTCTTTCTGAAAATATATTAGATGATAATTTTAAAGATAATTTTTATGAAATTTGCAAGTTAAATAAGCAATCAATGGAAGTTTCTAAGAACTTGATAAAGATATGTGTAACTAGTGGAAATTGTATAGAGGAAGGCAGCCCATTCTTTTCTACCGGGGGAGATTTTGTTATATGCGATGTTGAAGCTGCCAAGAGAAACAATGCCTTTCAAAAGTGTTCGCATAGTACTTTTACAAAAGAAGGAAAAGAATTGCAGATTATAACTACAAGTAATCAGCAGATAAGGAGGACAATAGCTTAACATGTATAAAAATGGGCAGATTGGAAAGATAATTACAACTTTTCCGGTGATGCTGTTGATAATTGTCATAATTGGGATTTTTATTGCTTTATCTTTTGGGGCAGCAAAATCTAAAGAGCCAGCAGCAGTTCTAGCAGTTTCTGTAACTGGTGTTGTTATAGATGGGGAGAAAGATTTATTGTTACAAAGAATAGAGGTAACAAAAGATGATAAAAAAGAAAGTAAACTTCTTGTTGAGTCAATTTTAGATCGTGAAAGAGGAAAAATAAGCGAGGATGCTCTTAGGAAAATTCTTGATGAGTTTGCAGTTTTAGGCGGTGAAGGTAAATGTTTATTCTTAGCAAAAAGAGAAGAATCTATACTTCGAAAAGTTTTGACTTCTCCTACTACAGATAGCGATTTTGATTATGGTGCGAGTGTTATAAAAAATTTCAAGGGAACAGAAAAAGAAAAATTATTTGCTCTCCCTATTCTTCCATTAAATGTTCGACATCAACTAATTAGATATTATGAAAAAGGGTTACTTGGAGAAGCCCCCATAATTGTTAAAGATTCTAAGGACAAAGAAAAAATAATATTTCTTATTTATTATTATGGTAAATGTTTAAGTATTGAGGAGAAAAAATGAATAAAAAAGGAGATGTTCCAACGATTTTGTTAGTTATTGTTGCCTTAGTTTTGTCCGTGGCAACTCTATTTATAATGCTTTCATTCGGCGGAGGGGTAGGAAGTAAGTCTGCCGAAGTATCGATTCTTATTTCAGGAGTCGAGTTTAACTACAATTACATAATAGAGAGCACAAAATTAATTGCTTCTGAAACTATTAAGCTTGGGGCAGGGAGCAAAGAGAGATTTAAAGAAATTGCAGATAAAAGAAATATACAAATTGAAGGGCAAGGCAATTTCTTTGGACATGTAAGGACTGGAGAGTTTAGTTTTACTAGTGGTGGAGCAGGTCATATTTTAAATGTTGGGGAGCCCATTTTTGTAGAATTTAAAAGAGGAGTTAACCATATTACAAGAACGTTTAACTTATGTATGGAGTTTGATGGCTCTGGAAAGTACATTAAGGATTGCTAGTTGAGCGTCACAAGGTTTATAAATAAAAAGTTATTGATTAAATCATGCTTGGAAAAATAAAGGGGAATAAAAAGGGACAGGAAATGTCCATTACTACTCTTTTACTAATTGTTCTTGGAGTTGTAGTAGTTGTCGTTGTAATAATGGCAGTATCTGGCGTATTTGGGCCTATTTTTAGCGGTCTTAAGCTTGCGCCAGGAGATTTTTCTAGTTTTGTAAAGGCGTGTAACGCTTATGTATCAATTGGTTCCGTAACGGATTACTGCATGTTTAGAGAACTAACTATAGATAATAAGAAAGAATATCTAAATTGTGATGCCAGTAAAGTTCAAAATGATCCTGGATTTACTTCAAAGGGCGAGATTTCCTGTCCAAATCCAGATGAATCTATGAAGGTAAAGTGTGTGAGTTTAATTAGTTCTGGACTTAAGAATCCTATTGTAAATGGAGCTGCTTGTGGTTCAAATTATGATTGCAAACAAGATCTTAATGGTACATTAATTCCTAAAGGCAGTACATGTCCGCCTAAAGATAATAATAAGGCGATAATAGCTGATACCCAGACCCAGACGAGAACTCTAACAGAGGGCTTTGTAAGTTCTGGAGCCCAGATTTGTTGCGTAAAATCTTAAAGATCGATAATTAATATCTTTGTTATAAGTTCAAAACTACTTGAAATTGATATTAGATGATTTATTACGTAACTAATAACAGTTTAAGTTAATTATTTAAATTACAGATATTTGTTATAATTATGGATTACGGAGTTCCTGAGAAGAGAAAGACGAAGGGTGATAAGAGGGCCAAAGCCCGATATTCGAAATATAAAAGGGGCGGGGGACAGAGAAGCGCTAATGTTTCTATGTCTGGAAAAAAAAAGGATTGTTGCTAGATTATTCTTGTTTTACTGCATTCTGAAGTAGCTTTATTGTGTAAACTAAAATCAATGGGCCGATTATAAATCCAAATATTCCAAATAGAGGAACTCCCCCTAGAACTCCTATTAACATTATAATTGGATTTATTTTTGTTTTCGTCTCTAGAATTTTATATCTTAGAATAGTGTCTATGTAAATGCTTATTATTAACCCAGTTATTATAATGCCAATTGCCGAATAGTAATTTGTTATAAATAGATTATATATTGCAAGTAAAGCCCAAACAAATGTGGGACCTATTCCAGGAATAAAAGCAGTTAACGCGAGCAGTGCAGAAAGAAGAAGGAAATATTCGACGCCAGAGAAATAGAAACCAATTGCCGCAACAACAAATTCTATTAATGCTATTAAGACAACACCATAAACTAGATTATCTGTAACTTGAGAAATTTCTTTTGTTACTTTTTGTTTATTTTTGAAAGGTATGTATTTTTTAAGATTTGAAGATAGCGTGTTCCAGTTTATTAGAATATAGAAAGTTCCAAAAAGGATAATTATTAGTGATAAAATGAAGGCTGGCACGAATGCAACGACTGAAGTTAGCAACGAAATTAGTAAAGAAAGGATTTTATTTGTTAGTAATTCTAAATTCAGCTTCTGTATTAAAGGATTTTCTGAAAGAGTTTGAATTACAGTTTTAAGCTCTGATGCGTTTAGCGAATTTGATGCCTGGGCAACCACGCCGCCAATTATTGCAAGAAGAGGCAATATAATGACAATTAAAATTAATAAAATTGATAAGGCTGCAGATATTTTATTATTAAATTTTTTGTTGAATTTATCATAAACTGGTTTTACAAGATAGGCCAGTACAAAGGCAGTAATTAAAGAAACTATGTATTGCTGAATTATTACATAAGAGAAAATAACAAGAAGTGCTATTATTGCCCAAAATATGTACTTTACCATACCTTTTTTATTGATCTCAGACATTTGTTAAAAAATATAAGAAAGTTAATAAAGATTGTCCTTTTTGCTTTGTAATGTTGGAGGAGTATTACTTTTTGTTTTTTGCAGCATTATTATGGATAATATTTGCAACAATTCAGGATTTGAGAACAAGAGAAGTTTCAAACTGGCTAAATTTTTCTCTTGTTGCGATAGCTCTGGCTTATAGGGGGTTTTACTCTGTCTTTGTCGGAGATTATAGTTTTCTTTTATTTGGATTGCTTGGCTTTGGATTATTTTTTGTTTTAGGCAATGTATTTTATTATACTAAGGTTTTCGCGGGCGGAGATGCAAAATTGCTAATGGGTATAGGGGCAGTGCTGCCGTTTGAGAGTTATTCAGACCTTGCTGTTGTTTCTCTTTCGTTTATTTTTATCTTATTTTTAATTGGAGCAGCTTATAGTGTAATTTACACAGTATTTTTAGTTTATCGGAATACGGGCAAATTTAAGAAAGAATTTAATAAATATCTATTTTCCTGTAAAAATTTATTTGTTCTTTCATTTTTGTTTTCTGGTATTTTGCTGATATTTTTACAATCTGGTTTATGGATATTTATAGCGGTTTTCCTATTTTTAGTTCCACTCCTTTATATTTACCTGCTTGCTTTGGAGAAAAGCTGCATGATTAAATTAGTTGATGCAAATAAATTAACGGAAGGCGATTGGCTCGAGAATGATATTAAAGTTGGCGGACACATTATAAGGAAAAGCGTGCATGGCTTGAGTTTGCGGGAAATTGAGAAATTAAGAAAGACTGGAAAAAAGGTTTTGATAAAAGAAGGAATTCCTTTTGTGCCTGCTTTTCTTGCTTCTTTTTTAATTATGGGATTCTTCTTTTTAATTTTAGGATCTCTTGATTTTGTTTCTTTTCTTCTTTCTTTATTCTAATAACTTTTACTTTAGGTTTTGATTTTAGTTTATATGCAATTTCTTCAAGTTTTGATTCTGGAATTTGAGACCTTGGAGAGTTTATGTTGAGAGGTTTTTCATATGTGGGAATTATGTTTATTATAACTTCTCCAAATTTTGTTTCTGTCTGGATTTCTGTTGAGTTTACCTTTAATTTTTTAGTTATTCTCTTCGCTATTTTTTTGGCGAGCGAGAATGCAGAAGTTGGAAGCTGTTTTGCGTTGGTAATTGGTTTTTTTGGAATTACTATTACATGGCCATTTGAAATAGGATTTATATCAAGGGCTGCTAAAGAAGAAGGATTTTCATCTACTATATAGGATTTTATCTCTCTATCAATAATTAATCTGAAAATCCCTTTTTCTGATTTGCCTTTAGTTCGTGATTGTTGTTTTACAAGTTGTTCCAGAGCTTCAGGGGATAAAGAATCTATTTGCTTCTCGGCTTCTTTGCGTTTTTCTTCAGGAAGCTGTTGAATCTGCTCTAGCAACTGTGCTTTTATTTCTTTAATTTGTTCTTCTGATAACATTGTTTAGCCGAAGGCTCTTCGATAGTCTTCGATAGTTACGGAGGAGACATGCGGGATTTTTGCCAGCAGGGATTCTACGAGATCAGTGCCCTTGTCTTCATTTAGATCAAATTTAACATGTATTGATTTTAGACCAAATGCAACTGGTTTTTCTTCAAATGAAATATTTTTAGCTCCTTCTTCTTCTAAAGATGTCCTTGCTCTGAATCTTATTGCCTCTAAGTTCGCATCTGGAGCGTCAGGCATAAGCTTAACGATAAGGATAACAGTTGCCATGTCTGTCTTTGCAAAAATGAGTTTATAAATTTTGTTTTACTACTCTACTTTCTGGATTTACTCTTAAAAATATTTAGAATTGGGTGATTTTGCTCCCTTGTTGAGTAAATTAAAAGAGCGAGGCCAATTAATGTTAGAAAGACGCCTTGTAGAATATGAACGTAGTGCGGAGAGTCATTTTCTATTAATTCTGCATGAGAAGCATGCGGTAAAAGCAGCCATACTATTCCAAAGAACAGAATAATGCTTCCAAGCAGATATGTTAGTTTTTTCATTGTTTTTGTTAAATATAAAATTAAAAAATAAAATAAAAATAAAATTTACGGACTTATTTTTTAGCGCTGTAGTATACACCTAGAGCGATTACGCCAAGTACTATATGCAATACTGAAATATTATTGTTGATATTAAACCAGGTTGCAAGTAGTGTATTTAATCCCGGAATGAATCCTATTATTCCAAGTACAACACCAATCCATCCGATTGTCATGTTATAGTCTTTACCTACTCCTTTTGTTCCAGCATATATACCACATACACCAGCAACTATATGAAGTAAATCTTGAAATCCATTGCTTCCAAAGAATCCTGTTTCACTGACTAGTGGATTTGAAAAGTATCCAAGCACTCCAACTAACAACAAAACAATTCCAAGTATTAAGGCGAATGTTTTTTGAACGTTTGCCATGTTACACCTCCTTTCATCATGATTAAAATTTGAAGATTTTATTATATATAAATCTAATGCTTAAAAAGTAAAGAAAAATAAATTGATCTAGAATTATATTTAATTCTATTTCTTATAATTTCTTATAAGCTTGCTTACACCGATTACCAAGAAGGATAGGGCTATGAGCCAGCTATTCAATGTTGCTCCTATATCTACATTAAGCAAAGGTAATGTATAAAGAACACCTATAAGCGTTACAAGCCATGCTGTTAATTTTGCCATTATTTACCTCCTTTCATCAAACAAAATAATGAGCATTATCGAATATATAAATCTTTTTTATGCTGTTTATTCTTGTTTATTAAAGATTGTTTTAAGATATCATAATTCTTTTAAATCTACTTTAACTGCAAGATTGATGGATAATTATGCTCAATTAATGGAAAGGATTTCTCATTCCTCCGGCTTATCTATTGAAGAATTGGAAAGAAAAGTTGAAGCAAAGAGAGCTAAACTTTCCGGACTTGTATCAAAAGAAGGAGCTGCACAGATAGTTGCTGCTGAACTTGGAATAAATTTCGACAAAGAGAGAATGAAAATTTCTGAACTTCTTCAAGGAATGAAAAAAGCAAACGTAATCGGCCAGATAGTTGAAATTTCTCCCGTTAGAAAGTTTAATAAAAATGGGAGAGAGGGAAAAGTTGTCAACCTTTTATTGGCTGATGAAAGTTCAAATGCAAAAGTTGTGCTTTGGGATACAAATCATATTTCCTTGATAGAGGAGAATAAGATAAAGGAAGGAGATGTTATTGAAATTTCAAATGGAAACGTAAGAAATGGGGAGCTGCATTTGTCTTCTTTCTCCGATATAAAATTAAGCAACGAAAAGATTGATAATGCTGTTACTCAGAGAGTTTTTGCATCAGTAAAACTTAATGATGCGAAGCCTGGGCAGAGCTTAAAGATAAGGGCTTTCATTGTCCAGGTATTTGAGCCGAGATATTTTGAAGTCTGTCCGGAATGCGGGAAAAAAGTAGTTGAAGAGGAATGTAAAATACACGGCAAAGTTATAGGAAAAAAGAGAGCATTGTTAAATTTAGTTTTAGATGATGGCTCAAGTTCAATAAGATCTGTTTTGTTTGGGGAACAAATTAATAAGCTTGGATTGAACGATGATGAAATATTCTCAATGGAAATGTTTACGGCAAAAAAACAGAGTTTAGTGGGGGAAGAAAAGGTATTTTTTGGAAACATGAGAAATAATATGTTATATAATAATCTTGAATTTAATATAGAAAATGTGGAAAATGTTAATTTAGACTCACTTATTAAAGAATTGGAAGCCAAAATATAATTTTAGTTGTATTTTATAACGTGTATTATAGAGTGTTAAAATATTTATAAAGAACAGTAAACAGATTTTATAATCTACAATAAAAATGGCAAAGAGTGAAGAAAAAGAGGAAGGGAAAGAAGAGACAAAAATAACTGATATTCCTGGAATCGGTCCTGGAATTGCTGCAAAACTAGAAGCTGCCGGCGTTTATGACTTAATGGGGCTTGCAGTTATGTCTCCTCCTGCATTATCTGAACTTGCTGGAATTGGAGAGGCAGTAGCACGCAAAGCAATACAAGCATCAAGGAGTATGATGAAGCTGGGATTTATGGATGGTGTAGAATTTGCAAAAAAAAGAGAAGATGTTATGTATATAGCAACAGGATCAACAAGTTTAAACAATCTTCTGGGAGGAAAGGGTGTTGAGACAAAGTCCATAACAGAAGCTTATGGGGCCTTTGGAAGCGGAAAGACGCAGCTAGGACTGACACTAGCTGTAAATGTGCAATTGCCTAAAGAACAGGGAGGAGCTAACGGCAAAGCTGTTTTCATAGATACTGAAGGAACTTTTAGACCGGATAGAATACAACAAATTGCGGAGGGGATGGGCGCTAATGCTGAAAAAGTTTTGAAAAACATTTTGGTTGCCCGTGCTTTTAATTCAGATCATCAGATTCTTCTAATTGATAAAATTAATGAGATGATAAAAGACGGCGAGCCTATCAAACTTGTAGTTATTGATTCATTGACTGCACATTTCAGAGCAGAATTTGCCGGAAGAGGGCAGCTGGCTGACAGACAGCAAAAATTGAATAGATATTTACATAGTTTAATGAAAATGGCCGAGCAGCATAATCTTGCAGTTTATGTTACTAATCAAGTTATGAGCAATCCTGCAATGATGTTCGGCGATCCTACAACAGCTATTGGCGGAAATATAGTTGGGCATGCAAGCACTTATAGAATTTACTTAAGAAGAGGCAAGCAAGGATCCCGTGTAGCTAAGCTTATAGATAGTCCTAATTTACCAGACAATGAAGCACAATTCTTTGTGACTCTTCATGGATTGAAGGACGAAGAGCTTTAGCAAGCTTTAAATTCTTTTTATACACTTTTTAGTAATGGAAATACAGTTTGTTAACAATAAACCATACAAACACATAATTATTAACAATTTTTTAAATGATAATAAAGCTAAGGCATTACTTAGAGCACTGAAAAAAGAAAAATTTGAGGAGAAAGACAGTGATTTATTTCAATTCAGGCAGACTCAAGAACTTAAATATTCAAAAAATAAAATTGTATGTGAGTTTTATCGTTTTTTCAGCTCGAGAGAATTCTTAGATTTAATAGGAAAAATTACTGGGAAAAAACTAAGAAAAGTAGATATGGCAGGGACTTTGTATATAGATACTGATTATTTGTTATGTCATGATGATAGACTTGAAGGGAGAAAAATAGCTTATGTTTATTATTTATCTGAGGATTTTAAAGAAAAAGATGGAGGATCTTTTGTTTTATTCGATTCTAAAAATAAAAAAGTGAATAAAGCTGCTAAAAAGTATTATCCTAAGTGGAATAGTCTTTTACTTTTTGAAGTTTCAAAGAAAAGCTGGCATGAAGTTGAGGAAGTTGTTGGAAATAAGAAGAGATATGCAATCGGAGGATGGTTTCACTGATGAAATTTAGCGAAATTGTTAATAATATATATTTGAATAAGCCTGTTTTGGATAAAATTAAAAAAAGTTATCTTAAATCCGATCCAAATAAACTTGTTTTAAGGGGATTTTTGAAAGATAATATTTATCAATCTCTATATAACAAATTAAAGAAACAGAAAATTGGACGAATTAAGATTCCAGACAGGTTTTCTTTTAAGAAACACGATTTATTGAGAGAGGTTAAGGATTTATTTGAAAATAAAGAGTTTAAAGAATTTTTATCTGCTATAACTGGCAAGGAAGTTAAGAAGATTAACTTAGAAATGAGAGAGTATGGATGGAAAGATTATACTTTGCTTCATGATTCTGAAACCGCTGGAAAAAGAATAGAATTTTTCTTTATTTTTGCTCCAAATTGGGACGATTTTTACGGCGGAAGCAAAATTTATGAGAAAAAAGGAAAAGCTTATGTTTTTTCTCCCATTGGAAATAGTTTTTGTTTGATAAATAAAAAGAAAGATGTTTTGGGATTTTTACAGTACATAAATAATTATGCTGGAAGTCAGAGTATAATTTTAGTTGAAGGATGGATTTAATGTTCCCACTCGGATTTGAACTTCTGGAGTCAATAGGCGAGCAGGGATTTGAACCCTGATTGATTCCTCCGCAAGGAATTATTCTATCCAGGTTGAATTACTCGCCTGTTTTAACGTAAAAGAACTTATATGTTTAAAGAATTAATTGTTAGTATTTAGAGGCTACGTTCTAACTGAGTTGAATATGCGTGAATTTCTTCCTGTTTGAACCAGAGAGCGATTTCACGTTCTGCAGATTCTTTTGAATCTGAAGCATGAATAAGATTTTTTATCACTCTTTTTTTAGAGTCAGCGACTGAGTAACTTTCCACTGAAATGAAGTCTCCCCTGATTGTGCCTGGAAGCGCCTGTCTTGGCTCCGTATGGCCTATCATCTTTCTTATTAATTCAATTGCATGAGGGCCTTCAAGAACAATAGCTATAACTGGGCCTTCTTTCAGAAAAGTTACTAATCCTGTTTTGATGGCTTTAGATAATTGATCTGGAGTTTTATATTCCATTTCTTTGCCCTGCTTTTCGTAAGTTTCCTTATTTTTTTGGAATAATTTTTCAACCCATTCTTTTTCTAAATGATAGTGATCATTTGCTAATTTGTCTGAAGCCCAAACCATTTTTATACCAGCTATTTTAAGTCCAGTATCTTCAAATCTCGATATAATTTTTCCAGAAATTCCTCTGTGGACTGCATCCGGCTTGATTAAAACAAGTGTTTTTTCTTTTGTCATAAAATGAGTTTAGAATAAGGGTTTATAAATTTTAGTTATATCGATTTATTATGGAGAGTAAAGAAAAAGAACTCAAAGAATTAGAAGAAGAATGCAGAAAGGCAGATTTACCTTTAAAAGAAGGTGCAACAAATTTAGTATTTGGAAAGGGTAATCCTGGTGCCTCTATAATATTTATTGGTGAAAGTCCTGGCAACAATGAAGATTTACAGGGAATGCCTTTTGTGGGAGCTGCCGGCAAGAATCTCGATAAACTATTGCACGAAGTTGGATTAAGCTTAGGTGATATTTATGTTACTAATATTTTGAAGTATAGGCCTCCTGAAAACAGAAATCCCTTACCTGAAGAAATTAAGGCCCATACCAAATGGCTAATTGAACAGATTCGTATTATGAAACCGAAAGTTGTATGCTCGCTTGGAAATTATGCTACAAAGTTTTTCCTTGCTAATGGCGATGTTGATAAGATGAAAGAGCAAGAGGGAATTACAAAATTACATGGAAAAGTAAGAATGATGGAATTTGATGGGTTGAAGATAAAATTAATTCCTTTATTTCATCCTGCTGCAATTATTTATAATCAAAAGCTGATAAAGGACTGGGAAGCAGATATGAAGATTGTCAAACGGGAGATTAATCAGAAGCCTTTATCAAAGTTGCCTCTACCATGAATACTGTCCCATCTCTCTCTAGCACGGTCTATTGAATGCTGCCAGCCCTCGTTATATTCCTCGCGCGCTATTCTATCGTTATACCCCTTTTCATATGCTTGGGCAATTTTCTTTTTCAGACTAGGCTTTACATGCGATACTTCGCGCATTAAATTTTTTTTAACCATTTTTCTTTTCTTCTCACTACCTAACAAGAGGCCCATTAATCTACTATCATAAAGCCTATATTTCTCTTTGTCAAAGACATCATCGCATTGCATTTCTTTTTTTGGAATAGTTCCAAAAATATATTTAATTTCCTTTTCATAATCCTTTTTTAAGTCTTCTGGTAATTTTTTTATCGTAATAAGTTCTAATCTTTTAGCTTGATCAACAGAAATATCTCTTTGAGATGGTGTATGATCTTCATTAAATATTCTTATACACATGTTCACTTCCAGATTGTATCTGAATCCAGTTCCACAAAAGAAGAGTTCCCGCCAATGATACCTAGATAAAACGTTTTTCAAAAGAAAGGTATTTATCCCTTTATTTTCTAAAAATCCAATAAGTCTATCCGGGTGTTTATTAAACCAATCTCCGAATTCTAATTTATTAAAATGAATGGATGCCTTTTTTGGGCCTATTTTAAAATAATCCTCCTCATTACGTCTACTTATTATGTCATTTTTCATACTAATTAAAACTAAATCCAATCCTTCTCCGACCATAATTTGTTTTTTGCTTTTCATTATAATTCCCATCATAATCGGTATTTATTATTTATACCGCACTATTGCGGTATTTAGGGTAATCTTTAAATACGCATTTATCTTTCTTTTTTCATGTGGGTTGCGAAATTAAGCTCGAATAAAGAAGCCGGTTTTCTTAGAGGCTATGCTATCCAATATAACATACTTATGACCGGTTATCCTATTTCTTCACATCAATCTGGAAAATTTCTCTATACGACTGTTGCTGGAACTCTGTATGGAAAAGAGCAGAATAAAATGAAATGTATGTTTGAATTATCTAGAGAAAAGGCAATATTGTCTTTTGAATATAAAAATGACTTTTTCATTATGACTTACAAAGAACCTTTAGATGTAGTTGGATTATATTCTTCACATATTATTTATTTGAAACCAATTATTCTTTTTCCTACTGGAGAGTATGTTCTTGAAGTCGGCAGTTTGAAAAAGGAGAATATTGAAAAATTTATTAAATTGCTTGAAAAAGAAAGGAAAATGAAACTTCTTAAATTTACTCAACAAAAAATCGGTAGTATTTCTATTATTGGTGTTTTACCAGAACTCACCATGAAACAAAAAATCGCGCTTGAACTTTCTATAAAATCAGGATATTATCATTATCCTCGAAAAATAGATTTAAATCAACTTTCCAAGCTCATGCATGTTTCTTTGTCCACTTTTAGACAACATCTAAGAGTTGCTGAGAAGAAGATTATGTTAAATGTACTTAAGGATATAGCAAGGTAATTTATAAAATTTCTTTTGTGTCTTATCTTTATGCAACAAGATTTATTCTAAATCTTGAGCATTCATATCCTTAACTGAGCGGATGCGAATGAACTTATAGTGTGCATCTAAAGTAAGAACATTATCTATTTTGTCTTTAAGGGTGTAGACCTTTTTGTTATCTTTAATATAATATCTGAGTTTCATGTTGGTTTATATTTATTTTTACTTTTCTTTAATTTCTATGAAGAGTTTTTTCTTTTTTGCTTTGTCTTCAATTTCTGCAAGTGTTTTGTTTAGCTTTATATTGAGATCTTTGAAATCTTTGCCTGTTACAGAGACTACAAATTTTGATGATCCAAGATATCTAATATCTGCTTCTTTGGTTTCCAGAACAGATTTAATGTCGTATAAACCAGATTCGGAATTAGATTTAAGTGTGATAAGTCTTTTTGCTGTTTTTTCCTTTTCCTTTTTTTCGGCAATGATTTTTTGAAAGATTTGAGTTTCTTCTTCAGACATAAATTCACTGATAATTTTTGGATTTGTTTTCGCTTCATCAAGAAACTGCCAAAGTTCATATTTTGTTTTGATTTTCTCTATTGTTTTTTCGGGATTTTTTAATGCAGTCTTTAACATGCTCTTTATCGTTTTTTCTTTTTTATTTCTCTCTAGAACGGATTCTCTTTCTTTTCCTGTAACTCTTCTAAGGCTAAGTTGTACATTTCCAGGCAATATTTTAAGAATCTTACAAACTATTTTTTTATTAGGAAAAACATATTCTCTAAGATTTCTTATTCTTCCAGCAGCAACTTCTGACATAACCATGCTACCCTCGCCATCATTTTCTATATCTAAAAAAACAGTTGTTCCCTCAATTTTTTTTACTGTACAGAGTACAACATCATCTTCCTTTACCATTATAGAATCTCCTTAACAAGGGCCCTTACTTTTGTTTTTCCACCAGTCGTTTTTGTCAAAAGATAATTACATTTATCGCATTTTATCTTAATTGAGGACCTTCCAAACACTATTTTATTATTTTTACATCTAGGGCACATAATCTTAAGGAATTTGCTTCTTGCCATAAAAATTATTGAAGATACAGGGTTTTAAAGATTCCTATTGGAATCTTTAACCCATTCAACATAAAGTTGAAGTTTTAAAGATTTTTCTATACAACAAATCTTTTAGATTTGCACGCATACTAAAGTTCAAAAACTATGGACTTTTTGATTAAACTTTTACCAGTTCTATATCTAAGAGATTTTGCAGTTCAGAAATGAATTTTGTTTCGTTTTCCTTTGATATTAGGCAGCCGGCAGCATTTGGATGTCCCCCGACCTCTCCACCGAGCGAAAGCATGGCTTTGCTTAAAACTTCCCTTACATTCTTACCCTCTTTTCCAACCATTCTTGCAGACACTTTTATTTTGTCCTCGTTATAAGCAAGGGCAACGATTATTGTCCCTTCCGAATAAACGGGAGAGTGTGAAATTATTGAAGCAACTGTTCCTATTATAGTGTCTTTTATATTATTTTTTGCATTTATTATTGTATAATTCTTTCCAGATATTTTTTCAGCTTCCGAAACATATTTTAGGGCAGTAACAAGGTGCTGTTTGTATTCTCTATATATCTTTTCAGCTTCTTCTTTACGTTTCCTATTTTGGAGACAGAATCCCAGTGATACCTGCGGGTAATCCATGCGGCCGCAGGCATTTATTAAAGCAGATATTTCTCTTGCATCCTCTAATTTGTTAAATAATTTGATTAAATATATATTCCCCACCATTTCGTGAATCTTTTTCTGTCCAACGCAGCGAAGCATTATTGCAGTCGTTAGGCTGGTCATTTCTTCATCATCCAGCTCGTACAGGGCTTTAAATTTACCATCTGGGTTTGTTATTCCAGCATCTCTTAATAATTCTAGTGTGCCTTTGTAAGATCCAGTCACTCCTGGAATGTATGGATTTGAAGAATATTCAAGTGTTTTGTCCAGCGGTCTTGTAGATGGGTACAGAAGCAGGCCTTTTTTAACAATAGTTTCAGCATCTATTAATATTTCTCCATAAGTTTTTCCAATATTTTTTTCCATCATGTCTCCAACCATTCCGATAATTGCCAGGCTGGCAAGATCTTTGTTCTGGCTTGAAAGAGATTTTGCAAAAAGATAGCATATTGCAGCGCTCGATAATTTTTCCTCCCCTTCAAGAAGCGGATTTATCATTTTTACATTTGCGGGAATATCCTGAATAATTTCGTGATGGTCAAAAATAAATATTTCCGTCTTTTTTTCTTTTAGATAATTAAGGCTTCCCGATGCTAAATCCAAAAAAATTAATATCTCATTTTCAGGAAGCTCTTTAATGAATTGTTCATCTAAATTTTTAACTATTTTTAAAGAAAAAATTTTATTCCATCTTTTTAATGCCGAGGACATAATTGCTGCAGAAGTTATACCATCAGTATCAAAATGACTTATTACTTTTATAGTTTTTCTCTCACTAAGATTATTGATTTGATCTATAACTGATTTTATTTTTTCTAACATCCTTTTTTAAAATAAATTTAAGTTATATTTAGAGTAAAAAGGAGCTTAAAAAGATTTATTTCCTCTGAAGAGTTGTAAAAACTTTTCAGTTTTGATTTTGTTTTTCTATTTTATGCAGAACCCAGAGATCTTTTGTCAAAGCTTTCTTTGCATTATTATCATGCTTGTTTTTTGAAATATGCCCTTCTAAGTTTTTTATTTTATCATTTATCTGATCCTTTTCGCTCTTAATTTGTATTTTTGCTTCTTTCAGTATCTGGCCTATTCTTTTTCCAAGTAATTTTGCTTTTGGAATGCCGTGCTTATCTCTTAAAATGAGGCCAATTTTTGCTGGAGAATCGCCCTGCTTAGCCAGTTCCACTACTAATTTTTCCACTTCATTTGGTTTTAATTTTACCCAGTCGGCTTTTGCTTCTTTCATGTTTTATGCTAGAAAGAGTGTATTAAAAAGATTTGCTTTTTTGCAAACATCAAGAACTAAAAGTTCTTGAGTGCCGTCAAGAGAAGTATTCTCTTGAGGTCTTTAATTTTCGCTTGTTAAGCTTCAAATAAAAAGGTTGCGGTTTTACTGGAGAATATTTGATTTTTCAAGCCAAAAGTTTAAAAAGCGCTTCTTCTGTGATAATTTATAGCTTAGACCCAGCACCTTACTGGTCGGTTAAACTGGCGAGCTTTAAATTTTGACCTTATTAGTGAAACGACAAAAATAAAAATTTTTGAGTTTCACAGCTCATGGAGCTAACTATGAAATTACCTAAAGAAACTAACAGATTTTGCCCGTATTGCAGAAAGCATACAGTTCAAACTATAGCTACTGCCAAGCAGAAATCCAGATCTGCAACATATCCTTTATCTAGGGGCTCTCCAACTAGAAACTGGCTGCGAGGATTAACAAGCGGTTATGGAAATCTAGGAAAGCGTTCCAAGAAAGGAGCTAAAGACTGGAAAATGAAAGCTAAAGTTACCAAAAGAATTACAATACTTTACAAATGCAAGATCTGCGGAAAAATGCGCGGAATTAAAAAAGCTATAAGAAGCTCAAGAATTGAAATAGGAGAGAAAATAGCAAAGTAATACCATGGCAGAAGCAAAAAAAGTAACAAAGAAGGGATTTTTCGAAGTTAAAGTTCCAATGACTGCTGCAAAAATACATCTATATGCTTCTTCAGCCGAAGAATTAGTTGGAAAAGTAGTCAAGCTTGATTTGACAAGAAATTTAAGAGGAAAAAGCCTCGAGTTGAAACTTAAAGTGAAGAAAGAAGGAGAGAATCTTGTCGGCGAACCAATCAGCCTGGAATTAATCGGATCTTATGTAAGAAGAATGATGAGAACAGGCATTGATTATGTTGAAGATTCTTTTATTGCAGAATGCAAGGATGCAAAATCAGTTGTCAAGCTGTTTATGATAACAAGAAATAAAGTATCAAGAGCGATAAGAAATGAGTTAAGAAATACCGCTAAAAAATATCTAGAAGGTTATTTGAAAACAAGAACCTCAAAAGAATTATTTACAGAAATAACCACAAATAAAATTCAAAAAGAGCTTTCTTTAAAACTCAAGAAAATTTATCCTCTTGCACTTTGTGAAATTAGGGTATTTGAGACTATTGTAGAGAAAAAGTAAATTAGCTTATAGTAAGATATTTAAATTTGAATTCTATTCATAAAGTACAATGAATAAAATAATTATTGGTATTTTGGCAGTGATTGTTGTTTTTGGAGCAGTTTATTATTTTCAATCCGGAAGTCAGACTGGGGCAGATCAGGAAGCAATAACAGGAACAAGTCCTACTGCATCTGTGCCGCAGGATACTGTTAAATCGTATGAAATATTAATTACTGATAAGAGTTTTTCTCCTTTAAGACTTGAAATAAAGAGCGGCGATAAAGTGGTTTTTAAGAATACTGATACCAAGACACACTGGCCTGCTTCTGTTCCAGCACCATTGACTGGAAGGTATCCAGGATATAATTCAAGCAAGTGCGGCACTGTTGATGAAGTAAATAATTTTGATGCCTGCAGAGCGTTAGCACCTGGAGAAACTTATTCTTTTGTCTTTAAAGAAATAGGCAGCTGGGGATATTGGGATAAACAGACTCCTAGCTGGACTGGGTTAATAGACGTCAGATAAATATAATTCCTTTTTTTACATTGTTTTTCTGCTGTATATAAAACCTTTAATATTTTAATTTTATGTTATAATTATGGATTTTGGAGATAAATGCCCTAAGTGCAATGGAACAAAAAGAATAATGAAAAAAGACGGCACTATACAGCCGTGCTGGGATTGTTTAAATAAAGGAGAGATGGATCAGCATTCAAAAAATCCGAAGGATTCAGGCGTAACGATATAATATCAATAGTCCTGCCAGCTCACGCGGAATATATTTCCGCGGATCCTTCAACTTTTACAAGTTGAAGTGATTCAAACTTTTCGAATCCGATAGCCCTGCCCGGATTCGAACCGGGGTCTCAGGCGCCAAAGGCCTGCGAACTTGACCAGCTATTCTACAGGGCTAAACATTCCACATCTTAACTTTGTTAAGATGCTTAACATTGTGAAAACCGATTTCATTTAAAAACTTTCTTAATTCGGATTTTCTCGTTATAACTATGTCTCTTTGTCTAATAATCCGCGAGGGATTTATTCCAAGCAAAATAAGACTCCTTCTCACATCTTTTAGGAGAGTTATATTATAATTTGTAAATGCGATCTGATAACTATTTTGGTTTGTTAACTTATATGCACAACCATCGGTATCATATAGCCCGCCAATACATGCTTTTAGAAATTTTTGATTCTTTTTTATCCAATTAGGTATTTCGAGTTGGTTTTTTATTTTATCTCCTGGTTTGAAACCTTTATTTTCTAAAAATTCTGTTAGTCTTTTTCCTGTGGAAACAAGGTTCAGAGCGTTCTGATTTTTTGGTTTAGAAATTTTTACTTTAATTGAAAATAATCCTTCTATTAATGGTTTGACATAATTTGTGAGATATTCTTTATCATGTCGAGAGTCCCCAACTATTCTTATTTGATAAACCCCAATTTTATAAGCTTTTTTAACATTAAGATTACCATCTCCTAACATAATACCATAAAATTCGGCTAGTTCTACTGAATCTTTCGGAAAGATTATTTTCTTTGTTGAACCTCTTGATATGTTCCCTCCCTTTCTTTTTCCCCAGTTTTCTTCTTTTTTATCAACTATATATTTCTTGTATTCATTCTTAAGATCGAATTTGTTAAAAATTTCTTCAGGCATCAAAAGATTGTCATAATAATATGCATAAAGTTTTCCCGTTTTAATTCCAAGCCTTTTTGCCAATTGAGGAAATGATAAATTTAATCTTTCTTTTTCTTCTTTAATCAATTCTTTTTGTTTATTTTTCCTTAATAATAATCTCACAATTAATTAAAGATATTCAACTATATAAATTTAGTGTTTGACTACTGAACTAAGATTTAATATGCTTGTTTATATCGTCCACGTTTTTCTACTGCCTTTAATCTATTCAAAACGGCGGGATAATGATTTGATATTTTGTAGCCTTCCAGAATAGCTTTCCAGAAAGATTCTGCATGTTCGAAATGCTTTGCTTCAAGAGCCTCTTTTATAAGGTGCAAATCAACAGCTTTATCTTCCGTTTTGCCCGATTCAAAACCAAGGCCGAAGTCAATGAAATAAACTTTTTTGTTTGAAAAGATCATATTGCTAGTTGTTAGATCTCCGTGAATTATACTATTATCATGAAGTTTTGCAATATTTTCACCTATTTGTTTGCATATGTTTATTGAATCTTTTATTTTATCTAGATTTTCCGACAACTTGAGTCCGTCAATGAATTCCATTTCAATTTCCTTTGTTTTTTCATCAACCTTTTTAATTTTAGGTACTGGAATCAGTTTTTCTGATTTTTCCAACAGCTTTGCTTCTTTTTTTGTTCTTTGTTTTCTTATTTTTTCGTCTAAAATTGGGAGGCGATATGATTTTTTGGTTCTTCTTTTAAGCAGAAGATTATTTTTATGAATAAGAATTGCTTCTGCACCCTGTTGAATTATTTTTTCCATGGTATTTTACGATTTATTATTGGTATAAGGTAAGATTTATAAAAGCTTTTGGATTTTGGAAAGACATGCGAAATTGCAGAAATTGCGGAAGCGGTAAATGTGTACATGACGATAAGACTAGAGTTTCAGTTAATGGTTTAGGAAGGTATTTTAAAGGGGAAAGGATTTATGAAACTAAGCCAGAGTTTTTGAAATTAATGGGCAAATGCAGGCTTTTTCCTTTTAACTTAGATTTTGTTGAAGATCCAGATGATAGGGAATTACAAGCAGTTTCTAGATTTTTTAATAAAGAAAGAGTTGATCATCTTTTAGTAAGAATAGTAAGAATAATTAAAGATAATAATAAAAATTTATATACTGTTCTTCATGAACCAACAAAAGTTAAGCCTTATAATTTAAGTAGAGAGAGGGAAGGGGAATATCATTTAGTTGAAGCTTTTTTACACGATAAAGATAGAATGATTCATCTTCATTCTGCTCCAGCTGTATATGGGCCTTAGAACTTCATCTTCCTGCCGAATTTCTTGGCAAGCTTCATAATTGTTTTTTGATCCATGCCCTTTTCTGAGATTTGGGACTGTGATTTTATCATTTCTTTAAGCATTTTATATTGCTTCAGCATAGATCTGATTTCAGATGTTGTTGTTCCGGAACCTTTTGCTATTCTTTGTATTCTTGAAGTTTCTTTTTCAAGAAGTTCAGGATTTTCTTGTTCATTTTTAGTCATTGAATTTATTGCATGCTTCCAGTGTTTTGCTTTTTCCTGCTGGACTTCTAAAGCTTCATCAGGGACTTTGGCTTTTCCAAGTCCTGGAATCATTCCAAGAATTTTATCCATTGATCCTATGGACTCCATTGATTCAAGCTGTGCTTGAAAATCTTTTAGCGTGAATTTACCTTCCTGCAGCTTCTTCTGCGTTTCTTCTATTTGTTCTTTGCCTATTACAGAATGAATTTTTTCCATTAAGCTCTTTAAGTCGCCCATGCCGAGCATTCTGGATAAAAATGATTCTGGATCAAAAGTTTCCAAATCTGATGGCTTTTCTCCTGTTCCAATAAAAATAACTGGAGCTTTAACCTCTGCACAAGCCGTAAGGGCTCCACCGCCCTTTGCAGTAGAATCCATTTTTGTTATTATTACTCCAGAGATATTTACTGCTTCTTTGAATGTCTGCGCTTGTTTTTTTGCTGTTTGTCCAATGTCAGCAGACATTACAAGAAGAGTTTCAGTCGGCTTGGTTAGATTTGAAATGTCTTTAATTTCTTTGATTAAATCATCTGAAAGAGCATCCCTTCCAGCAGTGTCAACTATGATGAGATCGTAATTTTTCAGTTCAGATTCGAAATTTTTCCAAATTTTTTTAGGATTTTTTTCTTTTGGATCTATAAAAGCTTGAATGTTTAGTTTGTCGCTAAGCTGTTTTAATTGTTCAGCTGCTGCCGGCCTATAAACATCAAGGCAAATTGTGCAGACACTATGGCCTCTTTTTGCATAATAAGAAGCTAGTTTTGCGATACTGGTTGTTTTTCCTTGCCCGTAAAGACCGAGCATGAGAAAGACGTTTTGTTTTCCCAGTTTTATTTCTCTGCTTTCTCCTAAAAGTTTGATAAGTTCATCGTGAAGCAGCTTGATTATATGTTCCTTCTTTTCTAGGCCGCTTATTCTTTCGTCCAGTGCAGTTTTCTTTATTTTTTTTGTTAGATCTAAAACAAGAGAGACATTAACATCGGCTTCTATCAGGGCTCTTTGTAAGTCTTTTACAACACTTTCAACGAGGGCTTTATCCAGAAATATGGCATTAGCTATCTTATCCGTTACTCTTTTCAGTGCCGAGGATAGTTTATCTAACATATTTTGAGAAGTTGTTTAATGGTTAATAAAGTTGCTGTTTAGAGGATGATTAACTATTTCTCTATCGACAGCTTTTTGCCTGCTCCGGCAAAAAGCAGAGTTAGAGCCGCAAGTAAAAGCAGAAGAGGAAGTTCTCCGCCAGTTTTATAGAAACCGTTGGGAATATGTACGACAAGAATTGCTGCTACCATGTCAATAGATAATAGAAGTGCAGAAAGTCTTGTGAACCAGCCAAGCAGTATGGCCAATCCACCAACTGTTTCTACAAGGGAAACAACCCAGGCAAAAAATACTGCTCCCGGAATACCAACATTAGCAAAGAAGCCTGCAGTGCCTGAGATTCCGGCTGCGAATGGACCAATTGCAAAAAGTTTTCCTACGCCATGCATTAAAAATACAAAACCAACACCAAGTCTTAGAAATATTAAAGACCATTCAGAATACTTGATGAATAGTTTATCAACAACCTTTCTCATTTATAAAATTATGAGTTATTATATTTAAATATTTACTTATATTAAGCTTTATATGGTAAGCAGTTTTTATTTAGTTGTTTTGATCATAGTTTTGATTATTTCTTTTAGAGTTATTTGGTTTTTGTTAATGCTTAGCAATGTGAAATTTCTTGTTACGAAAAGCAGACGTTATCAGAATGCAAAGAAAGCTAAGAAGAAAGTGCTTTTCATCGGCGATAGCACTTGTGTTGGAACTGGAGCAAAGCCGGATGATTCTATAGTTGGAAGATTCGGCGCCGAGTATAGAAATTGGAGTGTTCATAATCTGGGAGTAAACGGGGCTAAATTGTCTGATGTTCTGAAACAATTGCGTAATGTAAAGAATAAAAAATTTGATTTTGTTGTTATATTAGCAGGAAATAATGATGTGTTTTGGTTTATTCCATTAAAAAAGTCCGAGGAGAGCATAAAGAAATTAGTTGGATTAGCAAAATCTATTGGAAGAAAAGTAGTTGTGATGCCGGCAGGGAATCCTGGCTTGGCTCCTCTTTTTCCTCGTCCCTTCAAATGGATTTTTACTTTTAGAACTTTAAGACTTAGAAGAGTTTTTCTTAGTTTGGCAAGTAAACTAGGATTTACTTTTGTTGATATATATAACACCAGAATAACGGATCCATTTTCTAGAAATCCATTTAGATATTATTCTTCTGACGGTGTTCATCCAAGCGATGAAGGCTACAGAGTTTACTATGAGAGTTTGAAAAAAGTGTTAATTGAAAGTAGAATTTTGTAATTATTTGTTTATTCCAAACCAAGATTTTTTAGAACAGTGGATTTTGTGAAAACCTCTAAATCTTCCATGTTCTGTCCCATTCCTAAATAATATATAGGTTTTTTTGTTACATAACTAACACTTAAGATAGTGCCTGCTTTTTCATCTATGTCTGCTTTAGTTAGAATTATGCCATCTATTCCGATTATTTCGTTAAATGTTTTTGCCTGATCAATTGCATCATTTCCAGTTATTGATTCTCCAACAAAAATTTTTAAATGCGGCTTAGAAATGCGGATTATTTTTTCCATTTCTTTCAATAAGTTTTGTTTTGTATGCATTCTTCCTGCAGTGTCTATTAAGACTACCTTTATTTTATGTTTTTCTGCATATTTTTTAGCATCAAAGGCTATCGATGCAGGGTCAGAGCCGTATGCATGACTTACAACGGGGATTTCTAATTTTTCGCCATGTTTTTGCAGTTGTTCAATTGAAGCCGCCCTGAATGTATCTCCTGCAGCGAGCACGCAGGATATATTATTTTTTTGCAGCAGATATGCGAGTTTTGCGATACTGGTTGTTTTTCCTGTTCCATTAATACCAAAGAAAACAATTGTGTAAATCCCCTCATGCTCCTTGATTTTTTTAATTAAATCATCAGATTCTATTAAAACTTCCAGAATAGATTTTTTCAGACTTTCTTTTATTGTGTTTTCAAGCTGGTCCTTTTTAACTTCAATTCCAACAAGATCTTTTGACAGTGTTTCTTTAATTTTATCTACAACTTCAAGAGCAACATTATTTTCAAGCAAAGTTATTTCCAATTCTGTGTAAATTTCATCTAGATTCTCCTGTGTTAAGGTTACTGTTGATTTTGTTATTTTTTTAAATAATCTGGAGAAAAAGCCTTCTTTTTCTTCTATTTTAGTTTCCCTTTTTTCTTCTTTTGGCTTTTCTTCGGTTATTTTTACTTTTTGTTTTTCTTCCTTTTTTTCAGTTTTTTTGGTTTCTTGCAGGGGAACTTCTAACTCTTTTTCCGCCTCTTCTTCAACTTTCTGTTTTGTTATTTCTTCTTCTTTTACTTCTTTCTCTTTCTTCTGATCTTTTCCAAGAGATTTGATTTCCTCTAATTTCTCTTTCTTTTGCTCTTCTTCTGTTTTTTCTTCTGGTTTTTTGAACCAGCCAGCTATCTTTTTCTTCAGTGCGTCGAACATATTTTTGATAGTTCTGAGAGATATATAAATATGTTTAAGAAAGGATTAAAAGTTTAGATAAATTAGCTTATTTACATAAAAAGATGGTGAAATTAAAGATTTACGTATTTAGGCACGGGCAGACATATTATAATAGAGATCATATTTTTACGGGCTGGAAAGATTCTAAACTAACTCCGAAAGGAATTAAACAAGCAAAGATTATTGCTAAGAAGTTAAAAAACAAAAAATTTCAGGTTGCTTATACAAGTGATCTATCAAGATGTAAGGATACATTGAAAGAAGTTTTAAGATATCATCTAGAAGTAAAAGAAAAGATAATTGATTGGAGGCTAAGAGAAAGAAGATACGGAAAACTTGAGGGACATCATCATTCCGAATTTGTTAAAATGGCAGGAACAAAAGATTACAAAACATTGCTACACTGGAATAAAATAGATCACTTAGAAGGAAAAGAGAGAAAGGAATTTATTAAAAAACATGGAGAAGCAGATCTGCAAATAATAAGAAGAAGCTATACAAATAAACCTCCGAGAGGAGAGAATATGCCAATGGTTGAAAAAAGAGTTTATGCTTTCATTAAAGACATGTTAAAAAAGATGAAAAAAGAGAAATCTAGTATTGCAATATCTGCATCCGGAAATTCGATGAGGCCTTTTAGAAAATATTTCGAGCATTTGACAAGAAATCAAATGATGAAATTAGAAAATCCTTGGGACGATTATTTTGAATATACAATTAATTCTTAGAAAGAATTTATAAAACTTGCAATACAATCATTTTTATAAACTATACAGGGATTTATTTTTATGCTGACTTATAACGATTTGTATGAAATTTTAAGAAAAGAGAAATATGCAGAACCTTTACAGGTACTGCCTAAAGGTTTTATTTCAGAATTTATTGAATATTTGAATGAGAAAAAAGCGGAGAGTTTGAAGGACGACAGCTTATTTGTTGATGCCGTCATAAAATCAAAAAAGCAGCTTGAGAATTCAATTTCACTTTTTAAAGAATTGATGCTGCGTAGAAAGAAAAAATTATTGAATTTGGTTTTCGTGGCAACTGAAACAGGAATAATGAAAAGAGATTATGAAAATATGCTTCCATTTGAACGGGATGTATTTGACAAGCTTCTGAAATCATTTGAAGAAGGAGACAAAGAACTTGCAAAAGTAATGTCTGGAAGAAAGGAAAAAGAGAAGGAGAAATTTAGAATGATAATGTTTAATCAGAATGTGGAGCAGTTTGTAGATATGACTGGGAATACTGTCGGGCCTTTTACGTCTGGAGAATTGGCAAATCTTGACAGAGAAGTTTCTGAAATTCTTGTTGCGGGCGGAAAAGCTGGTTTTGTCGATGAGGCATAGAACCGAGGTTCTATGATCCCTATAAAAATTTTGGCAGGACAATAAGAACAAAGGTCTTTGCAAACCAAATATTTATTATAAATATAAAAGTTAATAAAATTTCCAGAGCATTTTTAAAAAACATTTATAAAGGGTATTTGTTTATAGGATTTAGAATATTTTAATAAATATTTTAAAAAAGATGATGATAAGTAAAAATTATTTTATTTTTCTGTTAAGTTTGTTTGCTGTTACTTTTGCAACCACCTTTGTAAGTGCGCAAACTCCGCTTACTGCTTGCGGGACAATTAGCGCATCTGGATCTTATATTCTGAGCAACGATGTTTCTTCAACAGGAACATGTTTTGATATAACTACTAACGACGTAACCCTTGATTGTAATAATCGTAAAATTACTTACGCAACAACTGATATTGGGTACGGCGTTCAAACGCCTGTCGCTTCTGCATTTAGTGACAATTTTAATACTATAATAATTAAGAACTGTGAAATTATACAAGGAAGTCAGACTACAGACAGTCACGGTATTTTTTTTCATCAAGTAAGGCGTTCAATGGTTACAAATACAAAAATAACAACATCCGGTATAGGATCATATGGTATACGTGATACTACTTTTTTCTTCGGCCCTCTTTCATTAAGCACGGCAAGCACAGTATATTCTTCTCTTAAAATCACAACTTCTGGAGATGGTGCAGTCGGTATGGCTGTTGGAACGATACATGGCACAATTGGAGATATAATAGATTCTGTTGAAATCACGACATTAGGAGCAGCATCTAATGGTATTAATTGGAAAGGCCGTAATAGCGGCATTATAAGATCAAACAAAATCACAACTTCCGGCTCGGCATCGGCAGGTATTTATGATAGTTCTCTCAATGGTGCCAGTACCATACACTCAAACCACATTATTACAACAGGAAGCGACTCTCCAGCTTTTAGATTAGGTGGATCAGTGTTGGGTAATCAGATATATAATAATATATTTGATGCGCAAGGCACTCCGATAAATGTACAAAGGGACTCCAGTCCTGGTTCTTTAACTAATTACTGGAGTGTGAATAGTGGTGGATTTCAATGCGGCCAGCAGAATATTTTAGGCGGAGATACAATGGGAGGGAATGCTTACTTTGGACAGGAGCAGTTTTCAAATACTTGCGCCAATGCAGATGGAGATACTTTCTGCGACCAAGCTAAATTATTATTCCCTAGTCCTTTTAACCCCCAAAACGACAATTTTCCTCTAATATATGGATCTGTGCCGTATGCGCCTTGCCTTTGCGGCAACGGTCTTGTTGAGACTGGTTTTGGAGAGCAGTGCGATGACGCGAATAAAGTTGATGGTGATGGCTGTTCAAGTGTATGTTCAGTAGAGATTGGATATATTTGTACTGGAGAGCCTAGTATTTGCACTTCTTCAGATCAAGTTTGCGATAATGGTGTTGTAGAAGGAACTGAGGTTTGTGATCCTTCTGGATCTGTTCTTAGCAGCTGCGATACTGGTGCGCTAGGACTTTGTGCGTACGGAGATCAAGTATGTGACGCTGGATGCGGATCTTCAAGCTGCCAGCAGACAGTATTTCCAAGCGCAGAGATTTGCGACGGATTAGATAACAGCTGCAACGGAGCCATTGACGAAGGAATTGATACTGATTTTGACGGGTTCAATGATTGCACTGCAGATGCATGCATTGGCACTTCTGGACAATTCCAAGGATGCCCTGTTGGAGATAAAAATATTGTAACATTCCATACTGTAAATATTGGAGGAACAACTTCTACTGCTTTACCTTTAGCAGGAGTTGAAGTAAGAGTCTTTGATAGAAATAATGCAAATTTCAGATTAATTGCCGGAAGCAAGAATCCAGATGGATCATTATATGGAATAGTATTTGAAGCTGATCAAGGAAAAATTGGAAGCTGTATAACTGATGGATTAGGAATTTGCATTGCTGGAGAGGCACAGGTTGGAGATTATTTAGTTATTATAAAGTATTATGATTCCGCAACTGGAAAGACAGTTTATGTCGGCCGTCCTAAGAGTCCTAGTGATTTTAAAAATGGATTGGCTACTAAAGATTTCCAAGTTATAAAAGTATTGAAGAACGGATAGTTTGTCGAATTTAGAGCGGGAAGCAAACTTGTTGTAACTGGATCTCAACTTGAAATAATTGCTCCAGACAGTTCTGTATGGGAAGGTACAAAGTCGATATATCCATTTATATTTATTTCAGACAGCGAGTGGGAAGTAGATATTTGCGCGCAAGTGCCTACTGGATATAAAGTAATTGGAGTATATGATGTGGATGGTAATTTAGTTTCTGGCACTGAATGTACACAAGCATTTGTATCTGGAGAGAGCAAAGTAGTTGCATTCGAAGTTGCAGAAGTAGGAAGTCCAGAGCCTTCATTTTCAGCGACGATAAACGTTAAACATAAAGGCCAGAGCACTGTAAAGAAAATTGTAACTTCCGATATAAGAAAGAGAACATTTAATGAAAAAATGAATGCTGCTAAGGCAAAAGGCAAGGGAGTTACTGGATCAGCGATATATACAGATGTAAATGGAACTATTTCAATGATTACGTTTGTATTAGCTCTTTTGACATTATTAGGAGTAGGTGTGATACTTCGTAAAATTAGTACCTGGCCTCCTTACAAGCATCATAGAGATTAGTTTAAAGAAATTTTTATTTATCTGTTTAATATCACAATTTATTTAAAAAGATATAATTCTACTATTTTATATGTTTAAAGATGTAAGTGCTTTTTATGAGGGTGCAAGAAATGCTGTTGAAACTTTTAACAGATTTATTTCTGATTATGATTTGAAAGATGCTGTTATTGCAGATCATATTTGTTATAAGGTTAGTTCAGCTGAGAATTTTGAAAGAATGAGAAGAATCTTTGAGGGAGATAGTAAATGGATATATCAAGCAATTATCTCCAAAAGAAGAATAGATACTATAAGAACCAATCAGACTCTTGAGACATCCATTGGAGGAATTAATCTTGTCGAATTGTCAGATCAAAAACCTGATGGGAGCCAAATTGATGGTTTTGATCATATTGAAATTTATCCCACTGTAATAACTTATGATGAATTAGTTTCCAATCTAAAAGGCAGAGGTTTAGAAGTTAAAGAAATATTTAGACCGCACCATACTACTCATGACATTACTATAGATAATGGATTTATAGTAAGATTAACTAGAAATAGATTAGCAGAGAAAATTAAATCCGAAATTAACTAATTGCCTTTTCTACTTATAGAAATAGAAGAAAAAAAGCCTCCAGAGGGATTCGAACCCTCGACCCTCAGTTTACAAAACTGATGCTCTAACCAGCTGAGCTATGGAGGCTTAATTAAGATTAAGAAAAAGACGTTAAAAAGGTTTTGTTAGACTGGAGCCTAGTAGAAAGTAAACCTCTATAATGCAGAAGGTTTACCAGCTTCTCTGCGTTATAAGCTAAAAATCTGAATAGCAACTCATTCTTTTGTGCGTTGAATCTTCTAGCATAGAGTT
>Ga0247727_10002358_pt1 | contig 43382 bp, 46 predicted proteins | sample WisWelCaveWW1625_FD_202498 | JGI IMG/M metagenome (GOLD analysis project Ga0247727, IMG submission 202498) | Biofilm microbial communities from Wishing Well Cave, Virginia, United States - WW16-25 | ecosystem: Environmental > Aquatic > Deep subsurface > Groundwater > Cave microbial mat | place...
ACTCTCCTCGGTAAATATTCGGTTCGTGTGTTGGAGAGTTAAGATAAACTAAAAATTTATTTTAGCAACAACTTTCTTAGGTTGACGCCAATGCGCCTTGCGGGAACCAACGGATGACATGTCAAACTTCCCCGCGGATTGAAGAAGCCCGCGGATTAAGCGTTTGATCGGCGGGTTTCTTCAATCCGCGGGAAATTAAAGCGGCTGTTTCCGCACCATGCAATAAAATACATTATCAAGTCGAAGGCTGCAAGTGAAATGTTTTTTCTTGCAATGGTTTTTCTTATAATAAGTTTGCCATCATTGCCAGCAAAATCCCGCTTACACCGCACACAATATTAACCATGTCATTATCCAACCGACGCCAGCCGGAAAAATATTGCGTCAATGCTCCGCAATGCTCGTCGCGCTCGGTGATTCTATCACAAACAACGCATTGATTGCGGCGTTGCAACGTCGCGCCGAGGAGGCTGTCAATGAAATGCGCGAGGACGCCGGCAATGGCAACGCCGATCAAATTTCGCCGGGAAATTTCGCCGTTGGCAAATAGGCTAAAACTCCACCAGCCGGCCAACGCAATCATGGCCGCGCCGAGAATGGCGCCGAGCACGCCCGCGAAAGTGATTCCACCCGAGGTGCCGGGCGTCACCGCTTCTCCATTTATAATCGAACGCGGTTGTTTGCCAAACCGCAGACCGATTTCCGTGGCCCAGGTGTCCGCCGTCGCTGCAGCGACGCCACCGAGATAAAGCAGAAAGGCGAATTCCTTTTTAAGAAACAAAATGGCGATGACCACGAGCGCCTGCGGCAGGCCGTTTGCGAACACTTGCGTTGCGTCGCGCCGGCTGCTTTTTGCAATAATCTCTTTGGCGATCTGGCCGGCGCGTTGCGGCAGATGCGAGAGCAGGCTTGAACCGATAAAAAAGACCAATAAGGGAATTGCGAACGGCCAGCCGCCAATGCCAAAAATAATCGTGCCGATCAAAAACGCCGCAATCGCGCCGCTCAAATCCAGCGACCTGGTTTTGAAAGCAGCAACGGTAATGAGAACCGCCAACACTTCGCCGAGGAGAAATTTTTGTTGCGTCTCCGGATTGAGAACAACGAACAATCCCAACGCACTGAGCAGCGGCACGGTGAGATTATCCGAGCCGCGCCAGGAGAGGGTTTCCGCCGCGGTTGCAAGCAGGCCGATGGCTATTGCCACGCCGAAACCAACGACGAACGACAACGCATGACTCTGGCGAAAAACGAGCAGGCCGGTGCCGATGATCAACGCCGAGGCGACAAACATCGCGGCGCAACCATGCAAAGATTTTTTATCCCAGGCCAGCGGTAAAATTTTTCTTTGCGGAAATTGCTGCGCCACCAGTCCCGCCGCGGCATCGCCAAAGGCCATCAGCGCAAAGGCGATCGACAGAATCATCACGTGGCGCTCCCAAAACAGCAGCAGCAAAATGGCGAATGAGAGCGGATAATAAAACGTGCCGAACGAGGCGCGCGATACTTCATGAATGGATTTAAGCCGGCCGCGCCGAATCGACCAGAGATTGGCGGCCGCAAAAGAAATGGTGATCAACAAAATGGGCAGAGACGAATGAAATAACCACGGCGCCGGCAAAACCGCGACGCCGGTGCCAAGGTGAATGAATTTTCGCATTGCCTCGGCGCTTTGTGGGCGAAGCCGAAACAAGTATTCCGTCAGCGCCAGAAGGATGATCATGCCGGCCAAAAGCGTCGCGCCGAGCAGCCAATCGGAAGCCGGGACCAGTTGTAATATCGGCATAGAGCTATAAAGAAAAGTCGGATCCAGCCAAAACCAGATTCGACTCCGGATTTCTCAACCTTGAACTTCGGGCTTCTATTGGAACGTAAAGCGCGGGCCTTGCTGCGGTTTTGGCATTTGCTCGCGCGGCAGTTTTTCCTCGCGCATGGCAGTGTGATAAACAAACGACGCCATGATCACCGAAGCCTGCATCAAATCGCCTTTGATCGCGTGATCGAACACATCCATATTGGTGTGATGCGTGCGCGTGTCGTAGTCGATTTCATCCTGGATGAACTGGAAACCGGGCAGGCCGACCGCGTCGAACGAGAGATGATCCGTGCCGCCGGTGTCGCGAATGGTCAGGGTTTTCGCGCCGAGATCGTTGAACGGCTTGAGCCACGCTTCAAAAATCGGCCGCACCATGTCATTGCCCTGCAAATACACGCCGCGAATTTTGCCGGTGCCGTTATCGAGATTGAAATAGCCGGCGAATTTTTCATGTTCCGGCGTCGGTTGCATCACGGCGGGATCGGCAAAATGTTTTTTGACATAGCCACGCGAGCCGAGCAAGCCCTGCTCTTCGCCGCTCCACAACGCGACACGAATCGTGCGCCGCGGTTGCACGCCGAGCGCTTTGAGAATGCGCACCGCTTCCATCGCCACCGCGCAACCCACCGCGTTGTCCGTCGTGCCGGTGCCGGAATGCCACGAGTCGAGATGGCCGCCGAGCATGACGACTTCGTCTTTCAACTTTTTGTCGGTGCCGGGAATCTCGGCAATGACGTTGTAGCCGAGCGAGTCTTCCTCGTAGAAACGATTTTTGATGTTGATTTCCAATTTAACCGAAATGCCTTTTTCCGTTAAACGCCAGACGCGCGAGTAATGCTCGATCGCCACGACCATTGTGGGAAAACCGGGCGCAGCGCCGACATTCCGCGAACCCGCGCCGCCGGTGAAGATGGTACCGTGCTCGCCGCGACTCGGCTGCAAAACCACGGCGACGCCTTCCTCGCGCAGGAATTTGTCCATTTTTTCACGCAGGGCGCGTTGGGCGCGAAACTCTTGCATGCGGGCCGCAAACGGATTGGCCGCGCCCAACTCCGGCGCTTGCGACAATTCCTCGAGTTTTTTCTCATCGTGACGCTGTGCATCGGCTTCAAAATGGGTGCCGGCCTCGCGCGGTTTTTGCGCCAACACTATCGCGCCACGCAGTTTGCCTTAGTATTTCGCGAAATCTTCTTCGGTTTTTACATCCATGATCACCGCCGTTCCCGATACGACGCCGTCCGTTCCCGCGGTCCAAGCCTGCGGCCACGCGATGATCGGTTGATATTGCGGCTCCAACAGTTCAATGGAAAATTTTTCCGTGGTCCAGCCGCGGCCGAAAGTTCCCCACGATTCCAGCTTCGTATTTTCCAGGCCCCATTTGGCCATTTGATCGCGCGCCCATTCGCTTGAGGCTTTCATGTTCGGCGAGCCGGTCAGGCGCGGCCCGTGCCGATCCGTGAGCCAGAACAGCGTCTCCATCACCTGCGAATTTTGCAAGCCTTCGGCGCGAATCCGCGAAACCATTTGCAGATTCACCGGCTCTTGCGCTGACGCTAATTGCATTAGCGTCAGCGCCAACAGCACGACCAACATACGACGATGTTGCATGGTACTCCTCCTGCGCTTAAAAGTGAATAGAAAGGATTTGACGACGGGCGTTGCGTGACAATGTAATGTAATAAAAGAGAGACGTTTTGTAAAGGGTTTTGTTTAATGAAGAGCGGCGGAAATTTTCTTGATTTTCAACTTTTGCGCCATTACATTGTAACAATGCTACAGGGCAAAGCCTGTCGATGCAAAAATTTGAGGAAGGGAGAACTATGGCGCTCAAATTTATTCAACAAGATGCAACAACCCTGATTTATTGCTTTGTTGTAGTGGTCAACAAAGTCGTTTTGGTGCCGGTACTGCTTTGCACAAAAATTTATCAAAGATTCAAGACCATTGGTCGATGGCGCTCCGTTACGAGGTTACCATCAAAACCAAACATGATGCCGATGCCTTTGATGAGGCCCGGTTCGATCCGGCCAATGGCGCCATCACATTCTTGTCCCAACATTTTTGAGGTGCCACCATGAAAACTGCAATCTTAAAAGAGCTGCGCGCGGCTGTTGAAGAATGGGCGCGATTACACAACATTGAAACTACTTTGATCAATGTCAAATACGCCGGGATTGGCTCGTATGTACACCTCCTGGTCGTCGCTCGCACTGGTTTTGAAAATTGGCGGTGGTCCGAGCGAGAGCGCAGCCTTATTGATTTTCTCGATAATAAAGTTAAAAATAATGGCGACTTCTTCATCAGCCGTTTAGAAACCATGACTGAAGAGGAATTCGAGAAGTACGAAGAAGTTGAAGTTTAAACCCGACTACGCCCCCAGCCGCTCCAATGCCGCCAGCGCTTCTGGCGCATGCTCGCCCCACGGGAAGCGGTCGAGGTATTCTTGATAACGCTGCCGGGCTTCGGCGGTGCGGCTGATTGAAGCCGAAGCAGCGTAACTCCCAAAAATGTCTTGAGTTTTAACATTGCTATCGTTATCTTGATTCAGCACAGTTGAGAGCAGTTTTGGCATGATGGAAAGCTGTTAAAATGCAAATTCTAAGGAAGGAAAATTACGATGGCTCTCAAGTTTATTCAGCAAGATGCGGCAACGTTGCAGGCCGCCTATAAAGAACGAAAGGCTGAGTACGATGCCCTGCGAGCAGCAGACAGATGGCCGGGCGCTATCTTGTACGCTGGAACTTTGCTTGAGTTGGCATTGAAGCTGGTGATGTGCAAGCATTTGGAAGTTTCAAACCTTCCCACTATTTTTCAAGTGCACGATCTGGAATTGTTGCTTTGTTGCTCCGGTTTATATACTCGTCTGACGACTGACAAGCTGGTGTATGAAAGTTTTTTGCTTATTCATAAACGCTGGTCGATGACGCTCCGTTATGAAGGCGCAACCCAAACGCAACAAGATGCAGATGATTTCGATCAGGCTCTTTTTGATCCTTCACGGGGTGTAATAACGTTTTTGTTGCAGTATTTTTGAGGTGAATTATGAAAACTTTCTTGTTGCAGAAATTACGCGAAGCTATTGCCGAATGGGCGCGAACCCATAATATTGAAACCACCTTGATCGAAGTCAAACCCAGCGGAATCGGTCCCGGGGTGCATGTGCTCGTTGTGGCGCGCCGCGGTTTTGAAAATTGGCGGTGGTCTGAGCGCGAACGCGACCTTTTCAGGTTTTTGCATCCTCAATTTAATGGCAACAGTGATTTCGTTATCACGCGATTGGAAACCATGACCGAAAAAGATTACGAAAAATACGCAGAGGTTGAAGCTTGATCTCGCTTCGTCTACTTCTCTCCCAGCCGCTCCAACGCCGCCAGCGCCTCTGGCGCATGCTCACCCCACGGAAAGCGGTCGAGATATTCTTGATAACGTTGCCGGGCTTCGGCGGTGCGGTTGATTGAATCCTTTCATATTGAAAAAAAAATTTTGATTTTAACATCTATCCCATTATCTTAATTTAGCACAGTTGGGCGCTGTTGTTGCACAATGAAAGCCCGTTAAAATGCATTTGAGGAAGGAAAATTACAATGGCTCTCAAGTTTATTGAGCAAGATGCGGCAACCTTGCTCGAAGCCTATAAAGAACGCCAGGCGGAGTATGACGCTCTGCGAGCCGCGGGGAGATGGCCGGGCGCCATTTTGTACGCCGGAACTTTGCTCGAATTGGCATTGAAATTGGCGCTTTGCAAACTTCTGGGAGTTTCCAATCTTCCAACTATTTTTCAAGTGCATGATCTTGATTTGTTGCTCCATTGTAGCGGTCAATTAAATCGTGTTAGGTCCGACAAACCTTTGTTGGAGAATTTTTCTTTCATCCACGACAACTGGTCGATGGCAATCCGTTACGAGGGTGCCGTGAGAACTCAACAAGATTCTGATGCGTTTGATCTGGCCCTTTTTGATCCTTCTCATGGTTTAATAATCTTTTTGTCCCAATATTTTTGAGGTGTGCGATGAAGAATGCATTTTTAAAAGAGCTGCGTGAAGCCGCGGAAGAATGGGCGCGAATTCATAATATTGAAACCACTTTAATTGACGCCAAGCCCACTGGAATCGGATCCAGTGTGCGTGTTATAGTCGTTGCTCGCAAAGGATTTGAGAACTGGTCGCGCTACGATCGTCATCATAGCCTCTTCAATTTTCTCCATGATAAAGTCAATGTTAATGGCAGTCTCTTCATCAGCCGTTTGAGCATGATGACGGAGGAAGAATACGAAAAATACGAAGGCGTCGAAGTTTAAGATGTAGGCTCGCCCATGTTCCCCCCAGCCGCTCCAACGCCGCTGGCGCATGCTCGCCCCAGGGAAAGCGGTCGAGATATTCTTGATAACGCTGCCGGGCTTCGGCGGTGCGGTTAGCGCGTGCAGTAATCGAAAAAATATCTTGACTTTTTACCGTCTTTTCGTTATTATCATTTAGCACAGTTGAGAGTGGGTTTGGCACTTGCTGAGCTCCAGGCGTTCGCCCTCAATTGTGCACTTTTTTTATGGGCTTACTCTTTTAAACACCCCGCCTTTCGTGCTTTCCAGGAACTGATGTAAACGAATAACCTCCCTGTCACTTGCAGTCAAGTTTGTCGCTGGCTTCATCGCAAGATTATGGTAGCGGCAGATCAGATAGCTGCTGCAATCGGCCAATTGAATCAATCTGCTGTCTTGTGAATTAACGAAATGAACAGTATCGAGCAACCGTTTTATTTCTCTTGGTTGGTGCCCATGAACGGTGCCATATTCTTTAAATGAATCAAAGTCAGAAATAATTGAGCGGTCACGTTCCCGATTCTCGTCGGCAAAAATTAAACCATTGGCTGGCGGTTGTTTTGACTCTAAAAATTCTTCCAAACGTTCAACCAGATAAAGAAAGGTTAAATTGTAAGGATGGCCAGGATTTGTTGAGTTGGCTTTCAGTTTTTGTTTGTCTATTCCTTCAATGAAAACCGGCAACTCGAAATCGACAATGACTTGAGTAAGACGATTATAAATTTGAAGCCGATCGGCAGGCGAAAGGGCATTAAAATATCCTTCCCCACGGTAAATATATCCACCATGAAATTCGAAGTCTGAATTTCTCGCCTCGCGTGGAAAATAATCCAATGCGATCCGGAACAGTTCGCGATCAATTTCACGAGAGTTGTCTTCATGAATGCCCAGAGTCAAAAGAAAATGTAGCGGTTGATCTGGCGAATCAAGATTCCAGCCGGTGTTGCCGCTTTCATCGGTTGGAAAAAGATACATTTTGACCTCATGCCTTGAAATTTTTGTTACGCCCCCAGCCGCTCCAACGCCGCCAGCGCCTCTGGCGCATGCTCGCCCCAAGGATCGCGGTCGAGATATTCTTGATGTCGCTGTCGGGCTTCGGCGGTGCGGTTGATTGAATCCTTCCATTTGAAAAAAACTTTTGATTTTAACATTTTTCCCATTATCTTGATTCAGCACAGTTGAGCGCTGTTTTCGCGCAATGAAAGCCTATTAAACTCATTTTGAGGAAGGAAAACTGCAATGGCTCTCAAGTTTATCGAGCAAGATGCGGCAACCTTGCGCGAAGCCTATAACGAGCGCAAGGCTGAGTATGATGTTTTGCGTGGGGCAAGGAGATGGTCTGGCGCTGTTTTGTATTCCGGGACTTTGCTCGAATTGGCGTTGAAATTGGTGATGTGCAAACATCTGGGCGTTTCGAATCTTCCAACTATTTTTCAGGTGCATGATCTTGATTTGTTGTTGTATTGCAGCGGTCGATTTGGCGATTTTACGATCGGTTCAGGATTGCAAAAAAATTTTGCGATCATTCAACATCGTTGGTCGATGGCGTTGCGCTATGAAGGCGCAATTCAAACACAGCAAAGTTCGGATGATTTTGATCGCGTTCTCTTTGATCCGGCGCAGGGGGTAATAACATTTTTGTCCAAATATTTTTGAGGTGCAATATGAAGACGGAACTTTTGAAAAAGTTGCGACAAGCTGCTGAAGAATGGGCGCGTGCTCACAATGTCGAAATCACTTTGATTGACGTGAAGTACAGTGGCGTTGGCTCAAACGTTCACGTGCTGGTCGTGGCGCGCAAAGGTTTTGAAAATTGGTCATGGTTCGAGCGGGACAGCAGTCTTTTCGACTTTCTGCATGCAAAGGCCAATAATAATGGCGCTCTTTTCATCAGCAGTTTGGGCACCATAACCGAAGAAGAATACGAAAAGTACGAGAGCGTTGAAGCTTGATATCGACCTGTCTACGTTGCGCTCAGCCGCTTCAACGCCGCCAGCGCCTCTGGCGCATGCTCGCCCCACGGAAAGCGGTCGAGGTATTCTTGATAACGCTGCCGGGCTTCGGTAATACGACCAACAGTCTCAAGAGTACGTGCTAGTCTCGCCATGTTTTTAGCAAATGGAACTGGGCGGTTTTCGTTTTGAGCAGCAATTTCATATGCAATAATAGCTTTTTCAGGTTGTTTGAAATGTTCAACATAAATGCTTGCCAAGCCAAAATGCGCCCATGCATACTCGGAATCAATTTGATGAGCTTTTTGAAGGTGTTCTAAAGCCCCTTCGTAATCTTTTTTCTCTTGTAGTATACGGCCTAGATAATTGTGCGCCCAAAGAAGTTCTGAATTTAGTGAAACGGCCTTACGTAAATATATTTCTCCTTTATTGAAATCCTTAAGATCAAAATAGACGAGGCCCAAATTACCCCAAAGCCATCCATCCTCTGGTGAGAGATTTAAACATTTCTGAAACTCCGCGAAGGACTCTTTAAATCTCCTATCCATTCTGTATGCAATTGCAAGCCATCCTCTTAACTGGACATCATTTGGTTTGTCATTTACTAAAGGTTCTAAAAATGGAATAGCCTTCTCTGGAATATTCAGCCAAACAAGTATTGATGCAAGGTCATGCAATGCTTTTGGGTTCTGATTATATACACGATAAAAAAGTTCGGGTAATTTAGTTTTGGTTTTTAGTTCAATTGAGAAAATTGTAATTATTTCTTGATAAAATCTGCCAAACCAAATTTTAGCTTCGAATTTTGGTTTCAGCTTTTGAATCAGGATTATGGCCAATTCATCAATGACTTTCCCATCGATTCCCTTCGCATAAACCGCACACTTCGCTGCCAAATACGGATCAGTTTTCGTCACCTCCTGAACCACTTCCGTCGCATCCTCGATTAACCCACACACAAACACCAAAACTTCCGCCCATTCCGGATCACCCACGTGTTTCAACACATACTCCATCGACTGATGCAACGCCACTTCCCGCGCAAAGAAATACTCTTGCACGGCTTGATGAAAGAAACCAGTTTGCCCCGCGCTTTCACGCAGCAGGCCATGCTCAAGAAATTCTCGATTCAATGAAGCAACATTCAAATCAGCCGAAGCTCCCTTTTTATTTTGCAATTCCGCAAGTCGCGCCGACATCGCCGCCGCGGCTTCATCAGCGGAAAGCAAAGTGCGATTGGTGCCAAGTCGCCACGCCAGCGCCGAGAGAATTTCTTTCTCCACGCGCACGGCGCCGGCGCCTTTGACGCGGGCCCATTCGCTCAGGTAGCGATCCACGAAACGGTCGAAGAGTTGGGCGCGGTTTTGCGGCGGGGTGTCGCTGGCGCGGAGCTCATCGGCGAGCAGGGTGAGCATGAGCGGGTTGCGGCAGAGATCACGGGTGTACTCGTCCAGGCCTTTCCACGCGGCCTGAGCTTTTTCCGCGCCGATCTCAATCTCCAAAACTTTCGAGGCGTTGAAACTGCTCAGGCGTTCCAACTGAAAGGCGACAAACTCGTTGCGCAGCTCATCGCGATAAACGCCGGGCCGGCAGGTCACCACAAAACGATTGTGCGGCGCTTCGTGATTCACGAGATGGCGAATTTGATGCACGACTTCATCATACGCTTCACCGACTTCATTGAGGCCATCGAAGAGCAACAGGCATCCGCCTGCTGCAATTCTCTTGCGCACATCGACATCGTGCACACCGCGCACGCTCGCGGTGATGAGCCGCCACAAGCCGTGTTTGGCATCACCGGCGGATAAAGTTGGATAGGCAGAGAGATCGACGTAAATCGGCAGGTTGAAATCTTCCGGCTCATTCAAGCCGGGCTCTTTGCCTTCGCCTCGCCAAATGGCATATTCCGCCGCCAGTTTTTTGAGCGAAGTCGTTTTGCCCGCGCCGGGCTCGCCGAGAATAAGCAGGCGCGGAAACATTTTCACCGCGTTGCTCACTTTCATATTGCGCGGGCGCTCGGCGTCAACTTCCTCGAGAAAAAGCGGGGGAATATTTAACGTGCGAAGATGAAGTGGGCGCGCGGTTTTTTGTAATGCGGTGCGGCAATATTCGAGATGTTCGGTAAAGGCGGAGAGGGGAGGAGCATCTTGTGCAGATACCGACCGGTCACTCGCAGTGACCGGTCGGTCGGAAACAGCAGGAACCAATTTCGCCAGATACTCGGTGAGATGCTGGCGCAGCAAATGCGCCAAATGCTCGGGGTCGCGATAATTTTGATACAGCGCGAGATGACCGTCTTCAATTTGCTTTTTGAAAGCCAAAACTTTTTGCAACTGCGGTCCGGGGTCGCTGAGAAAATCCGGGTGTACTTCGCGGAAGTAGAGCATGATCTCCGGCGCACGCTCTTTCGCATGGCGCTCGCGCGCGAGATTGAATTCTTCCAGCGTGCCGGATTCGGCCTCGCCCGTCGGCGCGCCAAATTTTCGCCAGAGAATACCGATGAATAAATCGCATTCGCACACGTGCGGATTGATCAATTCCTGACTGCGGCCCATGCCGGGCGTGGCGTGCGTTTCCCAGCCCACGGCTTCGAGCATGTAGCCGAGTTTCTGCGCGACGGGCTGCAGGCCGATGATCTCTTCACGGGCTTTGTCGCGCTCGAGCTTCACATCGCCGGGCGAGGCGATGAAGATTTTGAGCAGACGAATTTGTTGACCGGGCATTTTTTAAGATGGAGTGTTGGAGTAATGGATTGTTGGATTATTGGGTTCCTCGCCACAGTCTTTTCCTTTCCGGCAATCGTCTTGAGCTCCAAAATGAGATTTATGCCGCTCCTTGCAATTCTTCCCGAATGACACGGCGGAGAATGCTCTCAATATTCTGGTCGCGAATTTTTGTCTTCAAAGCTTCATTGACGAGTTTCTGAAAATTACGCCCGCCGGCTTGTGTTTTGAAATAGGCCACCACGCCGGCGTCAAGCGAAAGATTGACTTGAACCTTGCCTTTGGGCACGGGCTTGCCGCCGACGCGCAGCACGGATCGCGCCATTTGTTTGGCCGTGATTTCGGGGATTTCGGACAAATCGATATCCTCGTCGCGCATTTTAAGGATGCGGTTCCAATCAGTTTGAGAAGTTTTGGAAGAATATCTCTTGCTCATGTTTAGTCGCCTTTCGCATTGAAATAATACGAACCGCTTCGCCTCTTTCCGTATGGGCAATTACGACAACGACGCCGCGCAATAACCCCATGGTGATGAAGCGTTGTTCTCCATAATCGAAACGATCATCTTCAAAAGTAAACGTCGTGCCGGCAAATACGATTTGCGCATCGGCAAAGTCCAGACCACGTTTTCTGATATTGGTCTTTCTTTTATTTTCATCCCAGATGAAATCCATAAACAATGATAACGATATTCTCTCACTTTATCAAGGATGATTTGTTGATGGATCACCCTTCCAGACCGGCGGTCAGCGTTACCGCGACAAACCAAGCTGCTCTCGATACGGCAAATCCGCATTGTTGTGCAACGACCAGTACGGCACGCGCAAAGATTTTTTCAACTCGCCCTGGTTGCCGTCGCTCGAACTCCATTTCAAAATGCGGCGCGGATAATTTTTTTCGACCCAATACGTTTCTTTGCGGTTGCCGATTTGCCATGTCCAACGCCACGTGGAGGTGTTGCCTTCGATAGATTTGAGCGTCTCGCCGTCTTCTTTCATGATCCAGCCGGGTTGAAAATCGGCCTGCTGCTGCGCCGCGCGTGAATTCCATGAACTCGGGAAAATTTGCAGCTCACGTTTCTGACCGATGGCCAGCATGTCGCCGTTCAGCTCGCGAATCCAGATCGGCAGATTATCTTCATACGCGGCATTCGCCGGCAATTTAATGTTGCGTTTTTGATCGCCTTCGCTTTGAAAATAACTGTGCAACGTCAATTCGACCTGATCGCTCAGCGGCATGAGAATTTGCATCACGTGGCCGCACCATTCCTGCGCCGAAAAAGAAATTTTGAGCGGCTCAAACGGCGTTCGGCCCGACTCGGCATTCACGCTGCTGAAAGTCGAAGTCATCAGCGAATAATCGTAAAGGCCGGTGGTGAATTTGACCACTCGATTGAGCTTCAACACCGGCACGCGATCATTCGGCGAAATGGCGTTGGATTCAACTTTGATGCGCGTGATGCGGGAAATATCTTCGGTGACGAAAACGAGCACGCTGAATCCTTCGCGCGACTCGCCATAACGCGGCACAACGACGCGATATGACGAGACTTCGCCTTTGCCGTCGCCCCAGTAGGCCCAAAAATCCTGCGCGAAACTCGGCGCGACCGCGAACAGCAAAAGGCAGATCACATAGAAAAAAAAGACAAACCTCTGCATAACGATGCTCCAAATTTATCGCTTTATTCTTGAATTCGATCTGCTTTACATGCCGCCGGCGTTGACCGTGAAAGCACTTGATAAAATGTGCGTGCCCCACATGACCTTCAACGCGCCGGCAGTTGCATTCACCGCGGTCAATTCAACAGTGAAAGCCTCCACGGCTTGTGAATTCGCCGACAAACTCAGCGGCACGCTCGCCAGATCATCGGCTGCCGAATATTCCGTGCCCCACACACCGGTCTTTTTGTTGAAAATAAGCTCCCACTGCTCCGCGCTCATTTTTTTCATGAACAAAGAATAATTGCCTTTCGGGATAACCGTCGCGCCGAATTTCAGATCGGCGTCGGTTTTAATTTCGGTGGCTTCGTTCATCCCCATGCGCCACACCATACCGTCGGTGGCTTGCGCGAGCATGTCGCGGCCCTGCAGTTTCGGACGGCCATAATTGATGCTGACGGTGGCCGTGCCAAAAGCCGCACTGGCGTCGCCGCGATCGCTGATGGCCGGTGTTTCGGCTTGCGCTTCCGACTTGCTCTCGGTATTGCCGGTTTGCGCCTCGTCTTTTTTGCCGCACATGATAAACGAGAAAAGTGATATGGTCAATAATGCCAAACGAACGACGTGAAGTGATTTCATGAGAAATCTCCAAAAAGTTAAGAGTGAAACAACGTAACAGATTATTAAAAAATAATGACAGATAAATGTAAAACCTCGTTATTCCCGTTCAGCGGGCACAAGGGCCGCGATGCGCAACGGCGCTCCACTGCCGCCTTTAATTTTCATCGGCAGCGCAAACACGAACGCGCCTGTCGTGGGTAATTGATCGATATTGGCAACGTTTTCAAGCGCGGGGATATTCCGCTCAAAAAGAATTTGGTGGCTCTCAAAAAGTTTGGATTGCCCGTAATCAATGCTCGGTGTATCAAGGCCGATGGCGTTGATATTGCGATTGGCCACGAGCCAGCGCGCAGCCTCGGGATGCAGGCCGGGGAAGTGCAACTCGGCAACAGCTTCCGGGCCGCGTTTGTCCGTGCCGAGATATTTGAGGTGATCGGGCCAAAATTTTCCATAACCCGTGCGCAACAGCACAATGGTCTTGTCGGGAATTTTGCCGTAGCGAATTTCCCATGCGGCGAAATCATCGACGCCAATTTGATAATCGCGGTCGGCTTGCGCTTTTTCTGAAACGTCGATTACGACTGCCGGAGCAATAAGCTGTTCAAGCGGAATTTGATCGACGGTTTTGCGGCCCTCGGCAAAATGAATGGGCGAATCGAGATGCGTGCCGCCGTGCTCCGCCGCGCGAAAATTGTTGGCGGCGTAATAAAATCCGGCCGGCGTGCGCGCCGCAGAAACCGTGTCCAATTTGAACGGCTCCGCGGTCGGCCAGTAAATGGTTTCAGAGGAGAAGTCGTGCGAGAGGTCGATCCAGCGGCCGGCAGGAAAGGGCGCCGGTTTGCCGCAACCAAGTAAAATTATTGCGCCAAATAACAGATATAATTTTGCCCTCGGAATCATAAACCTTCCTCCGTTCCTGAAATTAATTGCAACGAAAAAACTCGAATTAAGCAGCAACTCTTTTAGTTTTCTTTCGGGAAGAGGCTTTTGCCGGAAGCGCGCCGCGGAATTTTTCATATAAATCCAATTTTAAATCGGCAGTGATGCCGCGCAGCGAACCTTCGAGCGTGCCCTCAAGCCTGCCCACGCGATCGGCAAAATGCATATTGCTCTCACGAAGACGGTCAACCTGGTATTCAAGTTTGCCGACTATTTCTTCGAGTTTAATGAGCCGCTGCTTGATGAGCTCGATTTCTTTTCCGAGAATCTGGATAGCCTGGGCAAGAGACATCATATCTCGTTTCAACTCATCTTTTGCAGCAATGACCTGAGTGCCAACAGTGGTCAACCCGTCTTTTACCTCGATGACTTGCTTGCTAACTGCGGTTAATTCCTCTTTCACTGCTTCTCGCACCATCGCTTGAAACATTTCTTTTGTTATGCTCTCAAACCAGCTCGTGATAATCCTCCTTCAAGTTAAATTGCTTTTTGCCTTTTGCTTTTTGAGGTTTGCTGTTCACGTCTTCCTCGGCCCGCTCCAATCATACGGGAACCAATACTTCTTGCGCTCGATTTTGTAGTCGATGAGCACGTGCTTCGACTCGCGAAATTCGTCGAGGCCTTCGATGCCGAGCTCTCTTCCGTGTCCGCTGGCGCGCATGCCGCCGAACGGCGCCGCGTCGTTGTCGGTGAGCGGATCGTTGATCCAGAACGTGCCGGCTTTGATATTCTCCGCCGCTGTCATCGCTTTCTCCAGATCATTGGTGAAAATGGAAGCGCCGAGGCCGTACTCGGAATTGTTGGCCAGCTCGATCGCTTCGTTAATATCTTTCACCACTTGAATCGGCGCGACCGGGCCAAAAGTTTCCTTGCGCATCAACTCCATGGCCGGCGTCACCTCAGTGATCACCGTCGGCTCGTAGAAATAGCCGCGGTGAATTTCCGGCGGCTGTTTGCCGCCGGAAAGAATTTTGGCGCCCTGTTGTTTGGCGCGATTGACTTTGGCTTCGACTTTCTGCCGTTGGGCTTCACAGATGAGCGGCCCCATATCGATGTCCGGCCCCATCGGATTGCCGAGGCGCAGTTTTTTGCTCGCTTCGACCATGCCCTCGATGAATTTTTTCGCGATGGGTTCGAGCACGTAAAAACGCTCAGCCGAGGTGCAAACTTGTCCGGCATTGAGAAACGCCGCCCAGGCTCCGGCGGCGACGGCGATGTCCACATCGACGTCGTCGCAAACGATAAACGGATCATTGCCGCCGAGTTCGAGATGAACTTTCTTGAGCTGCTGCGCTGCGAGCACGGCAATGTGCCGGCCCGTTTCGACGCTGCCGGTGAAGGCGATGAGGTCGATGCCTTTGGAAGTCACTAAGGGCTCGCCGCATTCCTGGCCAAAACCGGTGACGATATTCACCACGCCTTTGGGAAGATGATCGAAAACGTCGGCGAGCGCGAGCGTTGAAAGCGGCGTGTACTCGGAGGGCTTAATGACCACGGTGTTGCCGGCAGCCAGCGCCGGCGCGACTTTCCACGCTAATAATAGGAGAGGATAATTCCACGGCACAATCGCCGCGACGGTTCCATAAGGTTCTTTGATGACGTAGCTGAGTTGATGCTCGAACACCGGCGCCACGACGCGGCCTTTTTGGTCGCGGCCGATTTCGGAATAATATTCGAAGCACGACGCGACCCATTCCACTTCGTCGCGATTTTCGATGAGCGGCTTGCCGCCTTCGCGCGTCATGATCGTTGCCAGCTCTTCGCTTTTCGCGCGCAGCTTGTGCGCGACTTCGCGGAGCATGTCTTTGACGTCGAGACTGCCGAGCTTGCGCCAGCCTTTGAATGCCGCATTAGCGGCAGCCACGGCTTTTCCGACATCTTCCGCACTGCCGCACGGCACGGTTTCAACCACGATCTCGGTGGCCGGGTTGACGACGGCGTAACCCTGCTTGCTGACGCTGCCGACAAATTCGCCGTTAATCCACATTCGGGTACGCATGTGCAGTTCCTCAATTGCTACGGGTTAGTGATTCAATCTTCATTTGCCTTCTGCGTCAACTCCTCCGGCGTGTTCGACTCTTCAGGCACCAAAAAGCCGTCGAGAGTATATGTGAGTTGCCCCAAATCTTTTTTGCGATGCGGCAGGACAACTGTCACCCGCCATTTGTCGCCGTCGCGAACCGGCGTTTGGACGACCATCGCGTCTCCGACCTTTTTCAAGAGAAAAGTTGAAGCGCGGCTGGCGATTTCCTGGGCGGTCACTTCGGCCGGCTTAATCGAAATCGTGTTATCATGAAATTCTATTACGACTTTCATGCCTTCTTCAAATCCCCATTCTTTGAGGATCGTGATGGGCAAAACCAAACCTTTGGCTGTAGTTTCTCCATTAATTTTGCTCATGGTAAATCTCCATATTACAAACCTGATTTGGGATAAATGACTAAACCGGCACGGCCGAGGGACTCCCATGCCTTAAAAAAGGTCAAGAGGTCTAAAGACATTTCTCGTCCTAAAGCAGGATCGATGTATAGCACCTCATTCTTTTCAAAGCCGCAAATAACGACGGCATGGGCGCCGGATTTTCCATACGGTAATTGTTCTTCGGATTGTTCAAGGCCGAAATGATGAAGCGCGATGCGGAGGCACGTTGGCAGACAGGTCGAACTTTTGCTTTGCAGAAAAGGGCGCAGTTCAAGTTTCATTATTTTTGCTCTTCAATTGTTCCGGCGTGTTAGATTCTTCCGGCACCAGAACGCCATCAAGAGAATACGTGAGCTGTCCCAACTCTTTTTGCAAATAAGATAGAACCACCGTCACTCGCCATTTGTCGCCATCTTTTACTGGCGGCTTCACATCGGTGGCATCACCAACCTCCCATAAAAGGAAAATGCGCGCCCGTTTGGCGATTTCTCGCGCCGTCACCTCTTTCGGTTTGATCGTGATGGTTTTATTGCAGGATTCGATAACCACTTTGGTGCCTTCTCCCCATCGCTCAAAAATGGTTTCCTTCAAAGCAAGACCCTGAGGGGTGATTTCTTCATAAATTTTGCTCATGGTAAATCTCCAACTACGAATTTGATTTTGGATAAATGATTAAGCCGCTACGGCTAAGAGAATCCCAAGCTTCAATCTTCATTTGCCTTTCCCTTCAACTGTTCCGGCGTGTTTGATTCTTCGGATACTAAAGTGCCGTCGAGTGTATAAGTAAGCTGCCCAAGATCTTTTTTCCGATGCGGCAGCACGACGGTCACTCGCCATTTATTGCCGTCCTTTACCGGTGTTTTTATGCCGGTGGCATCACCGACTTCCCATATCAGAAAGGTGCAAGCGCGCTTGGTGATTTCGCGAGCTGTTACTTCTTCAGGTTTGATCGTAGCGGTTCTATTTTGGGACTCGATAAGGAGCTTGGTTCCCTCTTCCCAGCCCCATTGTTCGAGAACGGTGTTGGGCAACTTAAAGCCCTTGGCGGTGACTTCTTCAACGACTTTGCTCATGATATATATCTCCGTTTTATAAAGGCACAATTTTGCTTCTCTCGCAATATAGCCGAAAAACTGAAAATAGTCAAGCAGAGAGTAAACACTGAACTATTCAAACGCAGAATAAAATTCTGAAAGTTTTTGTTGCCTCATGACCAAATTTAACACGGAGACGCGGAACACACTGAGAAAGCACGGAGCACGATATCTGATTTTTAAAAGCTTTTCTCCGCGACGCTCCGTGAACTCTGTGGCTCCGTGTTTTAAAATACTTTTTGAATTTTAAGCCGCCCGCAGGGCTTCAGTTTTCAGCTTTTCTGAAAATCCGGCGTAGCCTTTCACTCAATTTTATCCGGAATCTTCGGCTGGCTCAGCTCATAATGCTTCTCGCAGAGCCACAGAAAATCACCGGTGTAAGTCGGAATGCGTTTCAACCCGAGTTTTTCGTGATGCGGATCGACCTCGCGCAGGAATGCCGCTGCGCAAATCAATCTTTCCCACAGCGAGTTGATCGAGCAGCACACGTGCCCGGCCTCTTTCGGCATATTCTAGGGCTTTTTCAATCCGTCCGATTTCTAATTGCCAGCTCACCATGAGATCAAAGTCATAAGCACGGCGTTTAAAAAAACCGGCGCGAGTTTCTTCACTACCACCGATCTGAGGACGCAGGTTTTCGACGGAGCGCAATTCTTCGGCGAGATCGGTCAGCGCACCATTCAGATCGGCTCTTTGTTTGCGCAACCTTGCTCGCAAGCCATACGCGTGTATTTTGGTCTCGGGAAAAAACGTAGTTTTGTCGAAATTACTGATTGCCTGCTCTACTATCCGCTCGGCCTCTGCATAATTCGCCTGCCTATAAAAGAGCTGTGCCATGTTGTTGAGCGTTACGCCAACCTGGGGTTATCTGCCCTCAATGTTTTTTCCGTAATAGACAAGGCACGTTTAAAAAATGACTCCGCCTCATCATACTTCCGCTGGTCTTCATAAAGTAGAGCCAAATTATTCAGACATGTCGCCGTTTCGAAATGATCTGGTCCTAACGCTTTCTCTAAAATAGTTAATGAACGCTTGTATAGCGGTTCGGCTTCGGCATATTTCCGTTGTTTATAGTAAAGGAGCGCCAAAGCTTCCAGGACAATTGCCACTTCGACATGGTTTGGTCCCAAAGATTTCTCTGCGATAGCCAATGAACGTTTAAAAATCGGTTCGGCTTCGAGATATTTGTCCGAAAAGTTGTATAATTGTCCTAAGCCTATAAGGCTGCTGGCAATGCTTGGGTGATCTGGGTTTAGCGTCTTTTCTTTTATCTTTACTGAAGAGTTTTTCGGCTTCGATGTGCTTACCTGTGATTTTGTAAAATTGAGCCAGATTGTTCAGACCTATGGCCACATTAGTGTGGTTTGGTCCTAGCGTTTTCTCGAAAATAGCTAAAGAACGCTCGTAAAGCGGTTCGGCTTCGGTGTATTTGCCTTGTCGTTTGTACAGTACTGCTAAACCGTTGAGATTTTCTGCCACTTTGGAGTGATCCTTGTCAAAGAACTTTTCGTAAACTAAAAGCGATTGCTTGTAAAGTGATTCAGCCTTGGCATACTTACCTTGTTGATTATAGTTTTCAGCAAGATTAAAAAAATTAGCGGCTACGTCGGGATGGTCTGTGCCTTTAGCTTTCTCATCAATAATTAACGCTCGCTTGACGAATCGTTCGGCTTCAGGGTACTTGCCTTGATCAAAGCGAATGGTAAATAATTTTTCGAGATTTAATACTATTTCGGGATGGCTTGGACCGAGAATCTTCTCTCTGATCGACAAAGAACGTTTAAAAAGTGAATCGGCATTAGCATATTGGCGCTGAGCATAATAGTTCTGGGCTAAATTAAATATGCTGTTAGCCACCTCGATATGTTCTGAACCGAAGGCCTTTTCTCGAATCGTCAGAGAACGCGTATAAAGCGTTTCAGCCTTAGCGTATTCACGCTGAGTACGATAGGTTTCTGCAAGATTGTCAAGACTGTCAGCTTCAGCTATTTGCCGATCTTGCGCAGTGGCCTTCCGTAACGTCAGCCATTTAATATTATAACTTCCAGGTAGGTCGGCCTCTGACGATAGGATTTCTATCTTCCAAGTGCCAGCCGTACCAACGACTCCTCTAGCCATCTCTGTTCCTATCCCCCCTGTAGGGCTGTCGAACTCACCCTTGCGTATCCCTGTGGAATCGACGATACGCACCACCAAATCGATATCCTTGTGCTCAACTTCCACAGCAAAATATTGGCCCTTCTCAAGTGCCAAATTCCAAACATGGATCACGTCAGGCACAAGTGTCCTCGTTTGCGTTTCTCCTAATTTCAAATCGCCCTGCACTTCCAGCTTTTGTTGGCTGGGCTGCGTTTGCATGGCGTTGGCAGGCAGAAAAAAAACCAGCATGCCAAGAACGGCAACGAGCAGACAGGATTTCATAAGATTTCCTCCCGGAGAGCATGGTTCACAAACTGTGACCGGTCTCACGGCCAATTTCAAATTTTAAATTTTTAATTGAAAATTTAAAATTGCACGAGGTTAAATGAATGGAGTAATTTACGAAATCAGAGGGAGAAGTGTTCCGGTGTAAAAAGGCGAGCTGCAATAACCCCTCCCCGTGGCAAAAATGTAATAATTTTTAAATTGCGCCGCAAGGGAAAAATTGCAAAAACCCCGTCATTGGCGACGAGGTTCTGCTGCATCAACGTATAGTTTGCTTCGAATTCATCACCGAACTTTACGCTCCGACCAGAACTTTGCTTCGAATCGTCACCGCAGAATAGAAATCAAATATGCCACAAGCGTGGTTATTAGGGCTACGTTGAAGACCAGGCCTAAAGTCATAAAAGTTTTTTTCCGATTCTTTTTAAAAAATACCCCGGCAATTCCAAGAACAGTCCCGCCCAAACCGCATGTAGGCGACACAAGGAAGCTTATGCCCAGTAAAAACCTGCTTCTTTGGAAATCACTGATCAAACCCGGAACATCATAAATTTCCCGTGACGGTCTCAGCCATCCCAGAGAATCAAATAAATACAAAGCTAAAGGGACCCATCCAACCAGCGAGATGATGAATGCTGCTATTCCCAGGCGCGAATGTTTTAATGGTGCTTGAGTTGGTTCGTTTTTAATTTCATGAGTTAATTTTTTCACTGCCATTCTCCTTTCTGGACGATGATTTTCCAGTCAAACACGTTTTTAGGTTCAAGAGATTCTAACGCAGCCGTAACCAGTATTTCGTCCGTCCTCCCGGCGTATCCCAGGCCTGGATGCCGAGAATGTAGACGCCCGCCGTCAGGGTTTTCGTGATCTTCTCCGGCCTGCCCGGCTCGTCGGTGCTTTTGGCGACGAAGGCGATAGTGCTTCGGGAAGGATCGGGATAATTGACGTCTTTGAACAAATACACATCGAGATCATTGCCGGATCCGTCAAACGTCAAATTGACCGTTACTGCTTTGGATGCCGTCAACGATAAGCGATACCAGTCGTGAATGATTTTGGCGCCGTTTTTCGTTTCGTGCACTTCCGCGTAGTTGTAAATCTGGCTGGCATCATTGAGGGCCGCATCTCCAATCGTGATGCTGGAAAGCCTGAGGTCTTGAAGCGCTGGCGAAAAAACGGCATGGTTTGGCTCGCTCTCCCTGAAAATCTCGGGGATCAGACTGGAGTCGACATATTTCAAATCCACCTTGCCATTGGCATAATAATCGGCGCGCCCCGGATCGTTATCGTCATCGCTGAAGCGCCAGGATGAAGAGACCGGACCGACGCCGTCAGCGTAATGTTCGGCTGAATTTTCAAAGATGTCGTGGGGCGCATATTGGCCGGTTAATTTGTAATGGTGCTCGGCTTTGAGCGTTCCGAAGATTCCCGCCGGAACTGTAATTTGTGCCGAAGAAAGCCTGATCGTCGGCTCATTGGCGGGCCCGGGCGCGAACAAAAACGCGCCATTGGAAAACGAGCTTGCCTGGGTTGACAGGAGACGATTCCAGCGCGCACCATTCCAGCGCTCCAAACCGGCCGGGCCCTGCGACAAATAAATGTCGGAGGCCTCAAACTCTCCATCGCTGGCAATTTTGAACAGCAGCAACTGCGCGGCGTCTTTTCCCTGCCAGGAAACATGATCATCATGGACATAAAGAATGTAGTCGCCAACAAACTTATTTCCCCCTGATCCCTGGTAAGAGGTGTATCCGACACTTGTTTCCGCGCGATAGAGCCAGCGCTTGCCCAGCGTAAGCGGAAAATTCATGGCCGGCGCCAAAGGCGCCCTGGTGGTAAACTTCCAGGTATAAACGTCCTTCATTGCATTTCCCGCCATATCCTTGATCCCGGAAGTAACCGTCGCTGTGTAAGTGGTGCTGTAAGCCAGGTTGCCCGCCGGCATCAATTTGACTATTTTCCTGCTATCGTCCACAGTGACTGTACCGGTGACATTGTTATCCAGCTTGAAAGCGGCAGCGGTGATTGTCGATACGTCAATGGCTTCAGAGAACGTCACGATAACCGCGCTGGTGACCTCAACGCCCGCAGCGCCGGCGATGGGAGCGGTCGCAAGAACCGAAGGTGGGGTGGTGTCTTTAGGATCGTTGGGAACCTCGGGATCGTCAGGTCCCGTAAGTTTTTTATCTTTTCCGCAGGACCACAATCCCACGAGCAAAACCGTTAAGAGTGAACCGATCATAACGGCGCGCGGCAATAATAACGATTTCAATCTGAACATGGTGAACCTCCTTGATTGGCTTGTTTGTTTTGTTAAATTGGCTTGACGCTTTTGTCTTGTTATTAGACTTCCCACCGGAAATATTGAAAAAATCGGACAAGCATTTCGCAAATAGTTTCATGCCTGATCAAAAGAATATTTGCGGCGCGGTTTTATATTACTCCGGAAAAACTATCACAACCGCGAAGATTTTTTTCACCACGAGGCCACAAAGCGCACAAAGAAAAGTCTTTGTGTTCTTTGTGCCCTTTGTGGTGCAGTTTTGGTTGCGGCCAAAGCCGCGTTACGACGACAGATGATGAAACCAGCTTGACAAGATTTAAATTATGCAGAAAAGCCGTTAATCGGTCATTTCCGAACGGTGGGTGTGCGGAAACGAAAACCGCGGCAATGATAACAAGACTAGCCGAACACATAAGCTAGTCTCAAAAAGATCTGGCCGGCTTTCCTTTTTTGATTCGCATACCACTTTTTAAGCGTGTTTGGCTGCGGTCTTAAATAAGCGTCGTGACTAGAGGTAAACCAGACGTCGGCTTGCTCGATCATTTTTTTAAGCGCATGATCAGCACCCTGCGCAAAGGCCAATTCAAGAGGGGAATTCGATAGGTAAGCGATCGGCCCGGCAAATCCGAAGTGCTGATTGAAGACATAGGCCGGATGAAAATAAAGCGCGCCGCCGGTCAGATCATCAATTTTGCTATTCCAGTTCCACGGCGGTTTGGGACGCGCCCAGGAACTGTTTCCTGAAAAATCTCCTGCCAGGAAAAGCGGCAATTCAATCATAGCGCCCAGATAAAATTCGTACTCCGAGAACGTTTGGTTTCCCTGTTCCATGGCGATTTTATAGCATTCGGCAAAATCCAATAAATCATAACCAATCGTCTCCTGTCCTGCAAGCAAAGAGTCGGCCTCGCCTTTATAGCGGTAGATGACGGCAGTTTGATAATCCTCTGAATCGAGATCAAGGGACTGCATCGCTCTTACGCCATGGCCTTTTGCTTGAACCAAAATAATCGGCTTGCGATTGTCTTCCAGGTGGAGTTTCCCATCGACAATTTCAGTCCCATGCGTTATGGGTTTGGTTGGCGTAAACTGCAGCAGCACGCTGTGGTACCACGTCTCGGCAGCGACGACGCCCTCGGTTTTTGAAACTTTGAGCGCCAATCCTTCGACGTCGTTATCGTGAGCAGCGGAGCTGAAGAAAAATTCACGAAACGGCGTGTCATAATCTCTTAAATGATAAACGACGTAAAGCAAGTAATACGCTTCTGCCGTTTCCGCCAGTTTCTGCCCGTAAACGTAAGCCTTTCGATCAAACTCCTGGTGATTTTCAACATTGTTGGCGGTGTTCAAATCCTCGTCATAATCCATTCGACAGAGCTTGTCGAATTCCGGGAGCCGATTTTGGTGGTGGACGAACACCGGGGAAAAATAGGCGAGCAGAGAATCCGCGCTGGAAAATACATATTTCATCGGGAAAGCCGGCTTTCCTGAATCCGGCGGGCCCGGCTCTTTAAACGCTTTTTTGCTCTGAGACAAGCGTTGATCCGAAGCAACCGGAACAGGATGTTCAACGGCAAAATCCGAATGAAATTTTGAAAAACCGCTTCCGCTGGCGCTCCCGCTCTCACTCGTATCCTCGCTTTCGTCCGGCGGTTTCATTATTTTGTCGTTTGCGCAAGCAACGAATATCATCGCTGCTATCAACATAATCATGCGCATTCCGTGTTGGAGTGCTGTTTTCATGATAATCTCCTTAAAAAGAGGCCTAGATCAGCACTAGGCCTCTTCACGATTCTGATTCACTTCACAGAATATTCATTGGCCGACCGGAAAAGTAATGCCGGTCATGATCTGAAAGCCTTTGTTTTTCAGCGAAATACCGAAAAGATCATCATCGGTGTCATCAATATTGCGTTCATCGCTGATATCCGTCAGGCCCAGCCCATAACGGCCCTGGATAAAGATTGAGCTGTTTCCGGCTGGAATTTTGATGCCGGCGCCAAAAGCGAGCCCAAAATCAATGCTTTTGAGCGGGAAGAGGGACGTTTCAAACTCTTCGTCAAAGGTTCCACTATCCTCGTTATCGATCCCCTGGTAGGCGCCGCTGAGTTTAGAGCTGAGCAGAAATCCAATCATCGGGCCCGCCATAACGTAAGGCTGGGCCGTGCCGGCGCCGAAAGCGACTTTCAGCATCGCCGGAATTTCGAGATAAGACAGCCTGGCTTTGCCTATGTTTTGATACAAATTAACCTCGCCATCCTCCAATTCGTGGCTCACAACGTCGAACCTGGCGCCCTTTTGCAAAAACATCGGCTCGAGCTGCAGAGCGATATTTTCTGCCACTCGCAAATCCAGGACCCCGCCGAATCCGATGGCCGTCAGGCTGGAAAAATTGAAATCATCCTCGAAATCGCGTGGGCTTAGGCTAACATTTGCCAGATTCAGGCCGCTAATGAGGCCGAACCGGATTTGTGCACCTGCTGGCAGCACGAATCCCAAAGCGTACAGCGCCACAACCGTCCATTTAAAGCACTTCATAATAACCTCCGTACAATTAAAATGATTGATTTGAATTGGGCTTGCTTTGCCCTGTTTGTTTTGTTAAATTGGCCTGATGCCTTTGTCTTGTTATTAGACTTCCCACCGGAAATATTGAAAAAAATCTGACAGGAATTTTTAAATTGTTTCACGCCTCATTAAAAGAATATTTACGGCGCGACGTATGACGACAGATTATGAAACCAGCCTGATCGGCAGAATCCAGGCGGGAGATCGCAACGCGGAAGCCGAGCTTTTCACCCGTTTCGGCGAGAGAATCGGCGCCATCGTGCGGAAGAGAATCGGCGCGGACACGGACGATTGGAAGGACGTGACCAGCGAGGTTTTTGTCGCGGTGCTGGTCAACCTGAGGGAAGGCAGGTTTGACGCACAGAAGGGCGCGCTCGGGACTTACTTCTACGGCATTGCCGCGAACAAGCTCAAGGATTATTTCAAGATGAAAAAAAAGCAAAGCGCGATGCTGACGGCGCCACTGGACGATGACGACATCGCGATGCAGGACCGGGCGGAAGTGGATTTGGAGCAACAGGAGCTTCAAGACCTGGTGAGAAACCACCTGGCCAGGCTTAAAGTGAAGTACAAGGAAGCCCTTTACCTGAGATATTTTGAGGGTTTGTCCGTGAGCGAGATCAGCGAGCGCCTCAACCTCCCGCCGAAAAGAGTCAGCGAAAGAATAAATTATGCGCTCAAGCTGTTGCGGAAGGAATGTGAAAAGTCACAAATTTTTTCAATATTTCCAGGATTTTTTCTAATACTGATATGAACCGCGAGAGGATAGAGATGGAACACGAAAAAGCCAGGCTGAATGGAATGCTTGACGATTACCTGATCGGCAATCTTTCTGAGCCGGAGGCGCTCGAATTTGAAGAGCACCTCTTTAATTGTGACGAATGTTTTCAGGAATTTCGAATACGCGAACAGATGGTGTATTTGATCAGGAATGAGTCCGACACGATTTTTGCGGATTACCTGGAGAAACGCCGGGCCGCCAAACCAGGTTATGTTCAACGCTGGAGGGAAGGATTTGCCGAGGTTGTGCGCGAAATTCAATGGCAATGGCGCCTGGCCCCGATCGCAGCCGGAGCCCTGGCGCTCGCGCTTTGGTTCATCGTCAGGTCTTTTTCTCCGGCGCCTCAAAGTGAATCGCCCATCGCCGAACAGCGCGTGGCTCCGACACCGCCGGATTCGTCATTGACCACGCCTCTCGAAGAGCTGAAGCTCGACCCCAAACAGCTTTACGCGGCGAACTTCGAGCCTGTTCCGCATCTCGAAGCCTGGATTGAAGAAAGCATTCGCTCGGAAGGGACGATCATCGAGAGCGTTATTTCCCCCAAAATCGGGGAAGAGATTCGCGGCGGGGAAATCGTTTTTCAGTGGAAAATGCTGGAAAAGGCGCCGGTTGCCGTAAAAATACTGAACAACGCCGAAACGGAAATTCGGCATGACGCGCCGGATCTGGCGCACTTCCCATTGATCACCTTGCGCGTGAAAACGGAGATTCTCAAAGAGCCGGGGCTTTATTACTGGAAGATTGAAGACGAAAGCGATCTGCTTTTTGTCGGCAAGTTTCTTTACGTAAAGAGGAATACAAAAAAATAATATCTATAACCGGAGATAAACTATGGCAACTTCAACTCTTGAACAGTCAGTTGAACTAACTGAGACCAGGGATCCACGCCAGGCTTGTGTACTCCTCCTTGATACGTCTGGCTCCATGCAAGGCGAACGTATTGCGGAATTAAATGCCGGGCTGCAGACATTTAAGGATGAATTGCTCCAGGATCAACTCGCAGTCCACAGAGTCGATCTGGCAATAATCAGCTTTGACAGCACAGTGAACGTGGTAAAGGATTTCGGTGGAACAGTTGAGTCTTTTGAACCTCCCACACTCACAGCTCAAAACCAAACGTTCATGGGTAAGGCTATTCTTGAAGCATTAAACAAAATTGAAGAACGCAGGGCACAGTACAGGGTCTACGGCCTTCCACACTACCGCCCCTGGTTGTTCATCATTACAGATGGCCTTCCTGAGGGTGAGCCAAATGAAGTGGTCGAAGAAGCAAAGTCAAAACTTCATGCTGCGGTAAATGGAAAGAAAGTCGCGGTATTCGCCGTCGGTGTAGGCGATGTTAACCTCTCCAGGCTCAAGGATATTGCTGGTACCGAGCCATTGCGTCTTAAAGGAACGAAGTTCCGTGAGTTATTCCAATGGTTATCGGCGAGTATGAGCAAGGTGTCTCAATCAAAACCTGGAGATGTGGTAAATCTTCCACCGCCGAACTGGGCTACTATCTAGCCATGAGTAGAAGTAGGAGAATGAGTATGGAGATTTCACTTCATGAACAGTTAATCGATCTCACTGAGATCGAGGATCCACGCCTGGCTTGTGTACTCCTCCTTGATACGTCTGGCTCCATGCAAGGCGAACGTATTATGGAATTGAATGCCTGGCTGCAGACTTTTAAGGATGCATTGCTCCAGGATGAACTCGCAGTCCATAGCGTCGATCTGGCAATAATCACTTTTGACAGCGTCGTGAACGTGGTCAGGGATTTTGGCGGGACAATTGAGTCGTTCGACCCGCCCAGACTTACAGCACAAAACCAGAGGTTCATGGGTAAGGCTATTCTTGAAGCTTTAAACAAAATTGAGGAGCGTGAGGCCCAGTATAAAGAGTATGGCGTTCCATACTACCGCCCATTGTTGCTCCTCATTACAAATGGCCTTCCTGAGGATGAGCCGATGGAAGTGGTTGAAGAAGTAAAGTCGAAACTTCATGCGGCGGTCACTGAAAAAAGAATCAGCATCGGCGTATTAGCTGTCGATGTTGGCGATGTCGATCTTGCTAAACTTAAAGATATCGCTGATGTCAAGCCATGGAGGCTTAAAGGATTGAATTCTCTTTCACCGGAACAACTTTTCTTTTTAACCGTGAGTTCCATTCTGTGTCCGGATTGGGATATCACACCGACGTTTGATGATGATGTTGTTACACAGACCGGGACCCATGACCCAATACCTGTAGATGTGGCGCATTTCCCACCGCCGGACTGGGGAATGATAGAAATATTGGGTGACTCGATTAAATGGAAGGTCGTGGCCGCATCGGTGCGTGGAACCAGCCATGAAAGAAACAATCTGGTCTGTCAAGATGCCTTTGAATGGCAAATCGCTGAAGCAGGTTGGCTCGTGGCTGCGATCGCTGACGGGGCTGGTTCTGCTTCACTTGCTGATATAGGCGCCAAATTAGCTGTACACAAGGCGGTCAATGAAACGGTTAATAAAATAAATGATGGCATAAAACATGGTTCTCTGCCCCGTAGCCAAGACGTCTGGCGCTTGATGATAAGAGATATCCTTCAAGCGACAAGAGAGGCAATAATTTCAGAGGCTACCTTAAAACAGAAGGAAGCTCGCGAGCTAGCTAGCACGTTAATCCTGGTGGCTCTTGGCCCGAACGTCACGATCGCCGCACAAATCGGAGATGGCGCCTCTGTACAGTGTAAGAATGGAAACATTCAAACTCTCACTCGTCCGGAGCCGACAGAATATCTCAACGAGACGACCTTTTTAGTGTCACCCGGTGCAGTAGATTCTGCCCAGTTCGTTATTGAAGATACAGCCGCAGATACAGTGGCCATACTGTCCGATGGGTTGCAGATGCTCGCTTTGGAATACCCGAACTGGGGACCATACATTCCATTCTTTAAGCCAATGTTTGCATTCGTTGAACAAACAGATGATGAAAATGCTGCAATCGCGGAGCTTGAATCATTTTTGAGGTCTCCCCGCATACGAGAACGTTCAGATGATGATTTGACTCTGCTGTTAGCAACTCGAAAAACTCAAAAAGTGCGAAATGGGTAGATTGATATGCAAGTTCTTAAACGTTCCAACCGCCAAAAGGTAACAATCGATGAAAAGAACGATCTGCTCCGTGAAGGCGGGGAAGGTCGGGTGTTTAACATACCTCAGCAACCCGATCTGGTCGCCAAGATCTATAAACGCCCCAGGGAGCGTCAAGCAAAGGTGGAAGCAATGCTGCAAAACCCTGCTGATGACAGTGCCACGCCAGGGCATGTCTCAATCGCCTGGCCAATCGATCTCCTTTACAGCACGGATTCCAATGGCGCTTTTGTTGGCTTCCTCATGAAAAGGATTGGCAAAGCCGAGCCAATTCATGAATTTTTTCGCGTTAGCACACGCAAAGAGAAACACCCGCATTTCAATTTCAAATACCTTCACACGGCCGCAGCAAACCTTGCTGGCGTTTTCGCTGCTCTGCACGGGCGTGGCTATATTGTCGGAGATGTTAATGAGTCCAACATTCTGATCAGTGACCAGGCTCTAGTTACTATTGTAGATACGGACTCATTTCAGATCCAAACTCTCGTTCCGAATGTGGTCTATCGATGCACCGTAGGCCGTGCGGAGTTTACACCGCCAGAGCTTCAATCCCTGGATTTTTCTAAAGTGGACCGTAAGGGCTATCATGATTTATTCGGAATGGGTGTTCTAATTTTTCAGCTTCTCATGCTGGGGCATCATCCTTTTGACGGTTCCCCGACGTTTTACGGGGATGACTGGCCTATTGGAAAAAGAATCGCCGAAGGTAACTTTCCTTTTGGACGCGAGCAAAAGCCTTTTAAACCTGGCCGCGGTTCTCCTGGTCTGAGTATACTTGATCCAGGTATTCAAAGCCTGTTTTTAAGGTGTTTCGAAGACGGCAAGAAGGATCCATCACGCCGCCCTTCTGCACTAGAATGGCAGAAAACCCTTAATAATGCCATTAAACAGCTTGTTGTTTGCAATAAGGTAGCATTACATTATTTTGGGAATCACCTTAAAAGTTGCCCGTGGTGTGAACGAGCTAAAAACAAGTCGACGCCAGATCCGTTTCTGCTAGACTACGAAGCGCAGACGCCATTGCCACCCATTGATGATCCAATTAGTAGACGTTTCAAGCTCGATCCATTCAAGCTCGATCCATTGCCCTGGAAACGTCCAGGTCATATTGATGTAAGCGGTACATGGAAAGAAATTAATTTAGCTCCAACCCAGATCGTTTTTACTTTCTACGGCAATGGACCAACATACAGGTGCTCCTGGTCAATTACTACCTGGGCGGGTCAAAATAGAGGGGAAAATACCGCTCAGGTAGAGGGTAATACGGTAAAATTTGGACCCTGGAAATCTTCGATGCCGGCGGCACAGTGGAATACATTAGTTTCCGCTTTCCCGCTGTCAGAGTTACTCCGCCCCTGGTTGCCAGATGGCCCGCCTGACCCAGAATTGCCAAGGGAGTTTAAGATACAAAATGACGGCTCTTTGAGCGCGCGGGGGCAGGATGTCGGATGGGTCACTTATGCTTTCGTAAGGGTTTGAAATCGTACATCGTAAAATGTCAACTAAAATGTTAACGAATCTCAAGAAAATGGAGACAAAAAGATGAGCGAAAGGATATTTGAAGCGTATCTTGATCTGCTGAGGTCGAGAGAGAAGTCAATAGATTCGGCACTCGAGAGACGGATAGAAATAGACAGACAGCGACAGGAACGCGAAAGTAAAGCAGGGAACCCTCTGCCTGCCTGTGTGAAGTGTAAAGGGACTGGGACAGTGAGTTGTTTCAGGTGTTATGGAACCGGCAAAGATAAGTGCATTATCTGTCGAGGAAGCGGCTGCACGTGGATAGGTCTTCCGCCCAGGATGATGTTGTGTTCCTGCATGGGAGGCAAAGTGGGCTGTGTTGGCTGCAATGGGAAGGGGAAGGAGCCTTGCTCCTGCACTTTTGCCGAGAAATAACGCCTCGCTGGCGAGTTGGGTCAAAAACATGTTCTAAGGAGATTAGCTATGAGTAGCCAAAGCAGCGCAAACCAACAAGTATTCGGCGCATTCTTCAAATTGTTTGAGTGGGCTTATGACATTAGGTTCAGGCCCGATCAAAAGGAAGAAATCGAGAATGAGATCCTGGGTGGATGGTCAAATACAGACGATTCTGATAAAGAACTCTTGAGTTACATACTTGAGCTTCACGATTTGGCCTTTGGCCGCGGAAAGTCTCAGCATCAACAACTGAAAACTCAAGCGCAAGGATTCTTAAAAGACATCTTCTCTATTCCCGAGATCAATGACCGCAGGCGAATTCTCGAAACCTTGCATAGAGCAATTGAGGAACTCCATCCTGGTGTCACAAAGGTTGCTATTCTTCCAAAACCGACATTTTCTTCCAGAACGCCGGTCCTGATTACGCCACAACCGATGGTTTCTCCGCAGGTGCAACCTGCAGGTATCTTCACCCAGCCGTGGGCGGGTGCCCAAAATCCGTCCACTATCCCCTCTGATCCGGCAGACTTCGAGCGTATTAAAAGAAAAGCCAAAGAGGAGGCGCAATCGCTAGAGCTACAGTCGCACCTGGAAAAAATTAGGGCAGGTACAATCGATGTAATCCTCAGCAATATGAGATCGTAGTAGCCGATGGCTACTACGACATAATGCACAGTTTTAACTTTTGGAATTCGGACTTCTTTTTAGATGATAACCTCTTTCTAACGTAGTCCATTAAATCAAACTAACGTAGTCCATTAAATCAAACCGCTCAGGTTCGTCATAGTAGTGACAAGCAGAAAGTCCGGAAACTCAAATCAGATTTGAATGTACCGTTTTTAGGAGGGTAACATGTGGCAGAATTGTAGAAAGTGCCGATTCTTTCGCCCGTATCGTCCTCTAAGCCAGCTTCTGGCGCGGGAGCTTGGACTTTATGACGCCCAGGTCGCTTCTCAACTTGTCTCAATCATGCAGGATGAGTATAGAGTTAAGGGAAATGAGGCCCAAAAGAGGACTGAGCTTATGATTCAAGGCGAAGAGAAATGGGATCAAAAACCGGCCATGTCTGACTACTGCGGTTTCCAGGAATCGAAACAGATTTTTCTCTTATATGAAATGAAAAACCCCGATGGTAAGTGCGGTGACTTTAAGGAACTCGATGGCACTCGTAAAGAGTGTTCAACTTGCCAGCATCGCATCATTGGTGAGGGTGAGGCCAGGGACAGGCACGCGATACAGGAGTACAAGCAACTCGCAGCAAATAGCGCTGCTCTTGGCGAAGGTGGTGGTGGGGATCAGGGGTTGGCGAATTATATTCAACGCATTGGTGCGGTCAAGGTCTTCGAGGCAGCGCAAAGTTACTATGCGGGGAAACTGACGTTTCGGAAGCCCGACTATCTCCAAGTTTGTGCCTTGTACTCTACAGATCGCGATTTTGTGCCTTGTGTAGTGCAGAATCCACATGAAGTTTGTGGTGTCTGGACTAGTGAGACGAAACAGGGTGAGCTTTCAAAGTCGAATGAAGAAAGTTTCTCAATAGTAGAAGAATTAGAAAAGTTTAGAAAGTCAAAGTCTCATCCTCCACAGAAGCCATAGTTGCTTTATGACAGACTGCGCATAGTCTGTGCAATCATTTCCAAAAAGCTACAAAAACGAAAACCACCTGGAGGTGGAACCCTAACAATGAAGCACGACTGCCCGAATTGCATGCATTACCAGCCGCCAAAACCCAGACCGCGCTTTAGCGTAGGATCCGCACCAGGGGAGTTTGAGGCATTGCAGAGGTGGATAGGCATGGAAGAGAAACGACGTGATGATGAGGATCGGCGCGTCGAAGATGTTAACTTTCAGTTCGACTACAAGCCACTTTTTTACCCCTGGTGCCGAAAGTATACTCCAGAGAAGGAGGAAGTACTTGAAGAGGTCAAAAGAGGCTTGATGAATGGTGATTCAAAACCGCTTAGGGATGCAAGACAGAAAGGAATGGATTTCGTTATTGACCCAGCGAATGGCACCGTAGAGCCAGAATATGCGCTATGCCTTAGAAAAAACCACGGAGACTGCAGTGGCTTCGAGTGTAAAAATGCTGAGATAATTCCATGATAAAAAGCTCATCCTTTGCGAAAATAAAGGTAGACGGACAGATTCATGCCGGGTTTCGGCATGAGTTAGAGCAAGGTCCCCGCGCAGGACTCGCTAAATCTTTTCGCTCGCGTGGCGTTGGCTCGAAGATAGATTATGAGCCGATATCATCGCAAAATAACGACTCTCTCGGAGAAATTCTTGAGTTCAGATTTTCTAACCAATCTATCGGTGAACTTTACATCGAGGGAGCTGGACTTGTAACCTCATACGGCATTTTCGGGGCGCCTGGTAGCGGCAAAACCGTCCTACTCATGCATTTGCTGGAGCAGGTACTTGGGCATTCGGCCAGGGAACCGGACAAACGGTACGGGGCGCTCATACTCGATCCAAAGGCAGCGTTGATTGACGACATAACAGAAATTGCAAAGAAAACGGGCCGCCTTGACGACTTGGATATCATCAGCACCAACGATCTCAATGAACGCGGAAAGAAGGTTAATGTTATAGATTGCAGCCTTGATCCATACGAACTTGGCTCGATTTTAGTTCTTGCCGGACGGAGTGCTGGTATTGATGCTTCCGACCCTTTTTGGTTCCAGGAATGGAGTAATTTGTTTGCATCTACTTTCAGTTTGCTTCGAACAGAAGCCTGGCTAAACATGCCAATGTCGGGTCAAACTCCTGTTACGCTTCGGCAGTTGATCGATGCACTTTTTGAAGAAGTTGACGCTGATGAGGTTAGAGGATACCCGCGTGAACGCATCGTCCAACGGCTGGTTCGCACACTCTCTAAGCGCCTGAACCAGCTCCCCAATGACATGCGCCATGACGTTCTTGTCGATATACGACAGATAGAACGATTTTATCGCCAGAATTATGCAGGAACCATCGAGGCCTTCATCACGAAAGCCTTTGGCATGTTCCGCCGCTGGAAATACCAATGCTACTCGGACGACACTCCAGGACCAGGACGCCCACCATTTTACGAAGATATTATAGAAAATGGCCGAATCGTACTTGTCAGCATCTCACCTTCCGAACCCATTCTTGCGAAGACATTGTGTACGCTGATCAAGTGCCTATTCCAACGTACTGTGTTGTCACGCGGTCAAAATCCTGCTATTGCCAATCAACGACCTTTAGTGATTGCATGCGACGAGTACAGTGAAATCGCATCGGAAGTTCCAGGTCAGTCGATGGGTGACGGACAGTTTCTTGCATTAGCGCGCCAATATGGATGCATGGCTATTTTTGCAACTCAGTCGGTGAATGTACTGGAAGCCTCTTCTCTAAGAGAAACGTGGCGATCTGTGTTCAGCAACTTCGCCGCGAAATTCTATATGCGTTTGGTAGATAATGAAACAGCCGAGGAGGCTACGAAACTAGCTGGTGAAAGTGATTGGAAGTTAATTTCAAGAGGACGGTCGCTCAGCAAAGGCGGTCCAGCAGCAAGCATCCAGAGAGACATTCAAAAGCGAGAGAATTTACCAACCACTATTCTCACTCAAGTTCTCAAGACTGGCCAGGCTGTCGTGATTGGATCACTCGATGGGGGGCGGACAATACCTGGTACTTATTTCTTGCGCGTGCCTTTTGAAGAAAAGATTGTACCTAGTTTAGATATGAAATCTAGCAAGAAAACTACTGTTTAGGATTTACCATATGCATGATCATACGAAAAGTGTGCGCGTCGAGCAACAGCAAAAAATGCAGGATCAGCATTCTCTGCAGCAAGCACTACAAAAAGAAAAGGCGCAAAATCAGAGCGCCAAAACTGCGCTGGACCAATCTCGGGATATCGTTAGTGCAAAAGGGCAGAATCAGGAAAAGTCTAAAGAACATGCTAAAAGTGAAAATGAAGGCAGGAAAAATATCGAGGAGAAAACAGAAGGGCGGGCAGAGCGGGATGCCCGATGGGAGAAAAACCAACAAAGGGACGAAGTAGAACTGGCACAAAGGTGGCCAGAACTGAAAGAGGCTGCGGAAGCAGAGGTCAAAAAGCAATACCGTGAAATCAGCGAACAGGCGGAGAAAGCCAGGCAAGCCCTTGATTCTTCAGAAAGTGAGCTGAAGAAGCGCCACGAGGAAATGAATGCTTCAATGGAGGCCCGTCAAAGACAGGAGCTGGATGAAGCGCGTACAATCGGCCCAGAGCGGGAGCAGGAAACACAGAAGAAACATGAACAAGAACGCGGTGCTGTTCAACAGAACCAACAAAACGAGATTCGCGAGATTGCGGAGAAACGTGACGAGCTTGAACAACAATCACAAGGAGCACGACGAGATGTTGCTGAAGCCCGACAGGAGGCTCAAAATCAGAATGGCGAAGTGAGCCAGGAAGTCAGCGAAAGACTTCGTCAACGTCAGGAAGCTTTGGAGAACTCGGAAAAGGCAGCTCGTCATTTCCAACCCGCTCAGCGCGAATCGCAGGAGAAAACAAAGGATTCTGAAAGAACTCAGCAACAGGACCAGGCAAAGTCCGAAAGGGAAGTTAAGAGTGAAAGTGAAGGCAGGAAAAATATCGAGGAGAAAACAGAAGGGCGGGCAGAGCGGGATGCCCGATGGGAGAAAAACCAACAAAGGGACGAAGTAGAACTGGCACAAAGGTGGCCAGAACTGAAAGAGGCTTCAGAAACAGAGGTCAAGAAGCAGTACCGCGAGATCAGCGAACAAGCCGAGAAAGCCAGGCAGGCCCTTGACTCTTCGGAGAGTGAGTTGAAGAAGCGCCACGAGGAGGCGAATGCCTCGATGGAAGCCCGTCAAAGCCAGGAATTGGAAGAAGCGCGAGCAAGCGGCCCAGAGCGGGAGCAGGAAACGCGGGAGAAACATGAGCAAGAGCACGGTGCTGTTCAACAGAACCAACAAAATGAGATTCGAGAGATTGCGGAGAAACGCGATGAGCTTGAACAACAATTACAGGGGGCTCGACGAGATGTTGCTCAAGCCCGCCAAGAGGCTCAAAACCAGAATGGCGAAGTGAGCCAGGAAGTCAGCGAGAGACTTCGTGAACGCAAGGAAGCTTTGGAGAACCTGGAAAAGCAAGCTCGGGGTCTCGAACCCGCTCAACGCGAATCGCAGGAGAAAACAAAGGATTCTGAAAGAACTCAGCAACACGACCAGGCAAAGTCTGAAAGGGAAGTTAAGAGTGAAAGTGAAGGCGAGAAAAATGTCGAGGAGAAAACAGAAGAGCGGACAGAGCGGGATGCCAGATGGGAGAAAAATCAACAGCAGGATGAGGTAGAACTAGCGCAAAGATGGCCTGAACTGAAAGATGCTTCAGAAGCAGAGGTCAAGAAGCAGTACCTCGAGATCAGCGAACAAGCCGAGAAAGCCAAGCAGTCCTTTGACTCTTCGGAGAGTGAGTTGAAGAATCGCCACGAGGAGGCGAATGCCTCGATGGAGGCCCGTCAAAACCAGGAGCTGGATGAAGCGCGAGCACTCGGCCCAGAACGCGAGCAGGAAACGCGGGAGAAACATGAGCAAGAGCGCGGTGCTGTTCAACAGAACCAACAAAATGCGATTCACGAGATTGCAGAGAAACGCCATGAGCTTGAACAACAATTACAGGGCGCTCGACGAGATGTAGCTGAAGCCCGCCAAGAGGCGCAAAATCAGAACGGCGAAGTGAGCCAGGAAGTCAGCGAGAGACTTCGTGAACGCAAGGAAGCTTTGGAAAACCTGGAAAAGCAAGCTCGGAGTCTCGAACCCGCTCAACGCGAATCGCAGGAGCAGAAAAAAAATTCTGAAAGAACTAATCAACAGGAACAATTAAGGTCTGAGCAAGAAGCCAGGAGCGAAAGTGAGAGACAAAAAAATGTCGAGAGACAAGGGCAGGAACGAGAAGAGCGAGATGCCAGGTGGGAAAAGAACCAACAGAGAGACGAAGTAGAATTGTCGCAAAAATGGCCTGAGTTGAAAGAGGCTGCGGAAGCAGATATCAAAAAGCAGTACCGTGAGATCAGTGAACAGGCAGAGAAAGCCAGGCAGGCCCTTGACTCTTCAGAAAGTGAGATGAAGAAGCGCCACGAGGAGGCGAATACCTCGCTGGAAGCCCGTCAAAGCCGGGAATTGGAAGAAGCACGAGCAATCGGCCCGGAGCGGGAGCAGGAAACGCAGCAAAAACATAAGAACGAGCGCAGTGTGCTTCAACAGGATCAACAGAATGAGATTCGAGAGAAACGTGACGAGCTTGAACAACAATTACAGGGGGCTCGACGAGATGTTGCGCAGGCTCGACAGGAGGCTCAAAATCAGAATGGCGAAGTGAGCCGAGAAGTCAGCGAGAAACTTCGTCAACGTCAGGAAGCTTTGAAGAACTTGGAAAAACAAGCTCGCCGTGATGATTCCAGTTGGAACCAGACTGCTAAAGATGTTGAAACGGTCAAGCAAAAACAGCAAGCTGAGCAAATCGAAAATCAGAATACCAGCGAGTATGAAAATCTTGTCAAAGAATTAGTGAAAGATGGTGTGTTGGATCGGCAGTCAACCGAAGAATATTTCGCGAAACCAGGTAAGCAAGAGAGATTCAATGAAGAAATTCGCTCGGCGGAAAAACTAAATGTCGATATGAAACTGCAAGAGCATCGTGATGCGAAATATTTCCGAAATGCATTAAATCAAAGTGGCCATGAATTAGAGTCCGCTCATATTCTACAGCAATTCTTGTCTCGCCTGAATCCATCTTTGGTATCTGCCAGGGAAGCTCTTACCGTGCTGCTTCCACCAGGCGTTCATAAGGTTGTCGATTGCTTTTGGAAACAGGAATTAGATCGAATACGAAATGACAGGGATCGCATATCAAATACTAAAGTGAGTGATTGGATAAGAACAAATGAGAAACTTTGGTTCAAGCATCTTAACCCCGCGCTCAAAGCACAAGGCTTGCCAGCATTCACACAGAAACAAATTGGAGTAATGGTTGATATCCTTTTTCACGAAATGGTTGTTCGTTCAGGAAGGAAGCTTTCGGATTCGCTCATTTTCAAATAATTGAAGCATTGAAAAAATAATCCAGGCTAATTTACGCCAATCAACACAAAACTGCTCCACGACCTCGGACTGGCAGTCGCCGCCTTCGCCATCATCTTCAGCTTCGTCTGCCGCAAGGCGCCGGCGTAATCCTTGCCGTCCAGAACTTGTCGGTAAAACTCGATCATCAGCTCACTGGTATGCTTGTCCGTGACCTTCCACAGCGAGAACATCAGATTCGACGCGCCGGAGTATAAAAAACCGCGCGTCAACGCCATCAAGCCCTCGCCACGAATCAGCCTGCCCAGGCCGCTCTCACAACTGCTCAACACCACCAAATCGGCATCCATATCCAGATTGTACGTCTCGCCGGTATAAAGAACCCCGTCATCCGCAGCCGTTGAATCGGTTGGTTGGGCGAAGACAATGCCGGAGAGCGCCGGTTTCGCTTCATTGATAAAACCGTGCGTGGCGATGTGTACGTAGCGATGATTCCTGATCGTCGCTTTGAACTTCTGTTCCGTCGCCGCCGTGAAAAAGTGACCCACGCTTTCATGTCCCTGCACTTTTTTGGCAAACAGCTTGACGATGTTTTTCACTTCGGCCTCGGTATGTTTGAGCTCGCCAAACCTCTTGCCCTCGACCATGATCGCGCGCACGGTTTCATCCGGCGCCTCGGAGACCAGCGCCAAATCAGCGCTTGCCAGCGTGTATCCGGTTGCGTCCCCTTCGCGAAACACCGGCGCAAAGCCGATGAAACTACCGAGAGGCTGCTTGCCTTTCGCTAATGACGCCTCCTGCTCTTGACGACTCTTAACGTAGAGCGTGGCGGAGTAGTGGTAGGTAATCTCAAAGTGTTTGACCAGGTAATCGAGCTTGCGGAAATCGACTCGCGTTGCGTTTTTGGCCTCGCCAGCAGCCGCAAACGGTGTTTTCAGCAAGGCTTCAAAGGGAACTTTGCAGAGAATATCGTGTGGGATGATGATGAGCTTCTGTTTGGAGGCAATATTCGGCGCGACCGGCCTGATGAGCAGATTGTACAATTCCGGCGCGGTTTTGAGATACTGTCTGGCGTCGCCTTTGCGTGTCGAAAGGCAAAAAACCTCCACCAGGTTTGCGAAGGTGGTATCTATGGGTAATGCGGCAACGCGGAAATCATCTTTTGCGATCGTGAACAAATAGAGACTGCTATCCGCGACAAAATATTCGAGCAAAGCCGATTGGCCGTCCAGGGACTTTTGCAGCTCGGCGACCGAGACCGGCCGGCCGCGATATTTGAGATCAAGGTATTGCGGGTAGTTTTGCTCGAGCGCGGCGATCAACTTTTGATATTGCACATTCAAGGCAAAGAATCTGTTCTCGAAATCCTTGATTTTCACGCTGTCTTGTTCTTCCCGCTTCAATTTCTCTTTTTGCAGCTCGGTATCGTAAAAAGCCAGGTCGATCTTCAGGTTCTTTTCTTTTTCCAGCAGGCTGTCCGGAACCCCGCCAAATTGCCGGGCCTGCGACTCGCGCACGGATTCCAGCAACACATTCACTTTGCTTTTTTGCGCAAACTCGTACGCGCTTTCCCGATATTCCTTTTCCCCGGTCCTTTCCTGAAGCTTCAAAGCGATTCGAATAGCGGCGGCATAGGCCGCGGCGGCTTCGGTTCCCAGAAACAGTTTCGAGCCTTCGGCGCGATAGCCGCGGCGCATTTTATCAACGAGCGCCAGGGCAAGGCTGCTGGTGCTCAGCGCCGTCCGGAGCTCTTCACTTTCATGGCCGTGTAGATCATGGAGTTTCTCCAGCGCCTGGGCCTTTGGGACCAAAGTGTTTAAAAGCTCTTTTTCAGAACTGATGTTTTCCAACCGCGGGTTGGCGTGGAAATCAGGATTGTCAAAATCGGCTGCCAGCGCGATGATCGACTGCTGATGGAAGTCCAGAGCTTTTTCAAATTCGCCCTGCAAGTGATGGATTTCGCCCAGCACATTATAAACGGAGGCTATTTCAGGATGCTTCCTGCCATGCACTTCCAGGCTGATCGATAACGCCTTATTGAGATGTTCGCGGGCGGTATCATAGTCTCCCTTTGCCGCGTAGACTGTGCCAATTCTCCGATATGAATTAGCAACCTCGGGATGTTTGTCCCCCAGCGTTTCAAGCCTTATCGACAACGCCTTCTGATGAAATTCGAGCGCCTGGTCATACTGACGCAAATTATGATAAGTGTTGCCAACGTTGTTTAGGCAAAGGGCGACGCTCCTGTGCTTTTCTCCGTACGCCTCGATGTACAGCGCCAACGCTTTGCGGAAGAATTCCAGGGCCTTGCCATACTCTTCTTTATTTCCAAGTACGCCGCCGATATTGTTATAGCTCAAGGCCGTCAACGGATGCTTTTCACCAAGAACTCTCTGCCGGATCGATAAGGCTTTTTGATGATATTCCAGGGCTCGGTCGTAATCTCCATTTTCGTTATAAATCTCCGCGATATTATTGTAAGCCGTGGCCACGTCCGCATGATCTTCGCCGTAAGAGCTCAAAAATATGGGCAAGGCCTTCTCGAAGCGGTCAAGCGCATTTTCGTCATCGCCTTTTTGATTCAGAACCACACCAATATTCAAGTAATTGGTCGCAAGGTCCGGATGGCTCGCCCTGAGGATTTTCAATCTAATTGACAACGCCTGGTTGAGATAGACGAGCGCTTCGTCATAATAGCCGAGTTCCAGATAAACGAGGCCGATATTCTCATAGCTATCAGCAATTTTCGCGTGATTCTCTCCAAGGGCTTTTCGCTGTATGGACAGCGCCTTCTCATAAAACTCGAGCGCCTTGCGGCTTTCGCCCTGTTCCGCGCGCACGTTTCCGATATTCATATATCTTTTGGCAAGATCAGGATGATCGACGCCAAGATTTTGCCGCGCCAAATGCAACGATTGCTCATAAAAATCCAGGGCTTTTTCGTAGTCGCCTTTCACATAATGGAAGTTGCCCAAATGGAGCTTGATCTCTGAAATGTACAAATGAGTATTGCCGAGCTTCTCAGAAGCAATTGACAGGGCATGATGCAAAAATTTCCCTGCTGGCTCGAGCTCGCCGCTAAAGACAAAATTCCTCCCCAGGTTGTATTGGCATTTGACGTAGTTTGCCCAATCCTGTTCGCTTTGATAAATTTCGCCCGCTTTTTCGAAGTAAAAGTTCGAGCTGTCATATTGCGCCTCCTGGGCAAAATTTTGCGCTTTTGCCAGATATTGATTCGCCCGCGCGGTATCGGAACGCGCCGTTGCTGAACTTGTCCAACTCGCTGTCAGGCGGTGTGGAAAAAAGTAGCGCGAAGAGAACAGCAGAAGAAGAACGGGAATGAACAAGGAATGCAATCTCATAGGCCACTTTCGCGAGAATTTAATTTTACAAAAAATGTAGCGATTTTTATATAAAATGCAAGGGAAAAAATGGCAAGCTTAAATCCGTTGCATCTTTGCCATTTTGTGCTATATTGAAGCCACGAACTCAAAGGACTGATCTTCATGAAAACCTACTCTCTCACCAAATCGGGCTCGCGGGCGCTGCTCATCGATCTGGATAATTGCCCGAAGCAGATCGATCTGATTCACGAAGCGCTGGCCGGAATTACGCGGGCGGTCGCGTGTTATGGCAGTGTGGAACCCAAAGTCCAGGTCGGGCTGGTGCCGCTGCTGGCCGCGGCGATCAACGCGGGCAAATTGGAAATTATCGGCATGGAAAAATCGGGGAAAAATGCCGCGGATTTCGGGCTGGCGTTTTGGGCGGGAAAATTGACCGCGGAATTGCCGCCGGAAACCGAGTTTCTGATTTTATCGCAGGATGGAGATTTGGATCACGTGGTGAATCTCTTGCGGAGTTTAGGCCGCAAGGTGGAACGCATCGACGGCAAAAGCTCAAAACTCGAACTCGCCGACAGGAAGCCGGTTTCTGCGTCGCGCCAGCAAACCGTCTCCAGCGCGGCGAAACGGAGTTCCGGGGAATTCGCGGAAGATTATTACCGCCAGCAATTGCAAACCGGCAAGCCGCGGCCGACGAAAAAAACCAAATTGTTGAACAGCATCAAAACCAAATTCAAAAAACGCAGGGAAATCAGGCCGGAAGAAGTCGTGCAGGCCTTGCTGGAGCGCGGCATCATCGCGATCGACGAAAAAGGGCGGGTGACGTATCCGGGCCTGGCTGCGGCCTCGCTGCAATTATCAGCGGCGGCAAATGATGGCGAGCTTCCATTTTGATGATACTTTGCAGAGAATTTATATAATACTATTTGGTTCAGTATTTGTAAGGGTTTTATGGAATTTTTTAAACCTCCAACTTTTGTCACCAACGGATGAAAAAACGACCAACGGATAAAAGCAATTGATAGCAAAATGCCTGCCCTGGCGCCCGCCGCGCCATGCGGTGCCGCAGGCCAGGGAAAGTTCTTTGACCGGCCAACAGTTTTTTTAATCACTAAGACACGAAGGCACGAAAAAACAAAAGGTCATATCATAAAGCTTTTCCTGGTGTCTTTGTGTCTTCGTGGTGGTTTAAAAATTAGTCGGGTTCAATGCTGCCTGGAGGGCTCCAGTTTCAGCTTATCTGAAAACTGGCATAGAGTCTGTTATAAGTGAACTCTTTGTCGCAGACAACGCGCCACGCGGTGCAGGAAAAGCAAAAACTTTAAGCTCACAGAAATAGAACTCTCACAGAAGAAAGCATTTTCAGTGAGAGTTCCAATTCAGTGAGCGATTAATTTCTTTTGGTTGCGGCTTGTCCGCGCTGGGTATTTTGAAATACAATTCAAACGCTTCAGTTCGGAATTTGATATACCCTGCCGTCAGCCGGCAATCTTCCTTTTGGTTTCCCGAAAAAGTTGCGCAAAACTTTTGAGATTATATTTCAAAAAAACGAAGAGCCGAAACGGCAAGAGGGGCCCCGCGGATTCCAGGTTTTCTGCTTCTGCAATTAGCCAAAGTTTATCCAGATCGAAATAAGGCAATTTTTGGCCAATGATCATGCTGGATTTTTGAATTTGAAAACGCGAAATGGCGGTTTCGGCGTGGCCGACGGCAAATCCAATGGCGCGGAGTTTTTCGAGCAGATCGCGGCCATATTCGCGGTAGGCCAGCGTCGAGCCGCCGCCGCCGTGGTAGCGCGGCTCCATGAGAAAAATATCTTTATCGCCTTCGACGGCGACGCGCACAATCGTCTGCTCGCGCTGGTGATCATAAGGAACGGTCAGGATAAACGTTCCGCCTTTTTTCAGTGTGCGAAAAACTTCCTGATACCCTTTCAAATCTTCGCGCACGTGCTCGAAGACATCCGACGTGATGATGAGGTCGAAGGTCTCGTCGGCAAAAGCAAGATTTTGCAGATCGGCAAATTCCCTGGGATCGGCGCCGGCTTTGATTTTTGCCGCATCAAATTCCGGCGCATAATAATCAAATTTGTCGCGAAGAAACATCGCCTGCGGACCGCGCGGGCAGGGTTCCAGAATTTTCAAATCTTTTCGTTGCGGCCATAAATAAGTGGGCGTGTCCTCGTAACCCAGCACGCGGCCAAGCGCGAACATAACCGTCCGATTGCGGCTCGAGGAAGAGCAATTGGCGCAGTGGTAGCCTTCGCGTTCCTGCTCCGGATTCAGAAATTTTCCCTGATGACCGCAGAGGTTGCATTGAGGCGTCATTTAATACGGTAGCATTTTTCAAAATAAAAGTC
>Ga0247727_10002359_pt1 | contig 43340 bp, 26 predicted proteins | sample WisWelCaveWW1625_FD_202498 | JGI IMG/M metagenome (GOLD analysis project Ga0247727, IMG submission 202498) | Biofilm microbial communities from Wishing Well Cave, Virginia, United States - WW16-25 | ecosystem: Environmental > Aquatic > Deep subsurface > Groundwater > Cave microbial mat | place...
GGCGATGCTGACTTTCTTCGACGGCCTGCTCGCATCCGCCGACCCCGCTCATGCACGCGGGAAGGAGCTCACCGTGCGCGAGCTGCTCGACCGCGCCGCGAAAGACATCGACACGAAGTTCGGGGACCAGCCCGAGATCGAGGCCACCCTGCGCGAGACCATCGGCAAGTGCTACCACGGTCTCGGCTCCTATCCCGAAGCCGAAGAACATCTGCGTGCGGCAATGGATTGGTATCGAGCCAAGGACGCAAGGGAGAGACACCTGGCCGCGGCGAAAACCCTGCAGGCCATCCTGCTTCATCAGAATCGATTGGAAGAGGCGGAAGAAAACCTGCATGGAATGATGGATCTGCTAAAGGATCTGTCGCCGGAATCCTCACGGGAAGTGCTCTTCGAGCTGAAGTCCGTGGCCATCCTGGCTTGGGCGCAGGGCAGATTCGCGGGGGCAGAGGACCAACTCCGTGCCTTGATCGAGACCTGCATCGACATCCTGGGCGAGGACGATCAGGTGACCAGACTCTTGAACCTCCTCCTGGCGCAGGTTCTTTTCGATGGAGGAAGGATCGAACAAGCAAGGGAACTGTACGACGAATGGTCTGCCGTGACACTGACCCATTACTCGCCCGATCACCCGAGCGCGATCCCCATCCGACGACTTGGAGTCCAGATCATGTTCGAATCCGGGAATCGCGAGCAAGCGATCAACGAAACACGGAAGCTGATCACCGTGCAGGAACGCATTCAAGGCAAGGACAATCCTGAAACTCTGGTGACGAACTCGACGCTCTGTCGAATGCTGATGGCCATGGAGCAATTCGAAGAGGCCGAGAACCTGTGTCGATCGACCTTGGAGAGGCAGAAGCGCCGGCTTGGACCGGATGCGACCACCACCCTGCAGAGCACGTTGTATCTTGCCGCCCTGCTGCGTTCCAAAGGAGATCTGGAGGAAGCTGTTGAAGTGCTCGAAGGACTCCTGGTCGCGAGTCGACGCTCGCTGGGTCCCTCGCATAGCGTCACGATCTCAGCGCTTCGATCTCTGGCAGAGACCCATCGTCAGAAAGGCAACCTGGAACAGTCGCAGGAAATGATCGAAGAAGCGATCGAGATCGCGCAGAAGTCCCTGTCCGACGATCACTGGACGTTGCTGCGCTGCAGGAAGATCTATGGGCAGCTGCTCCAGGACCTGGGTCGATTCGAAGAATCCGAGAAGCTGCTTCTGCAGGTTCTCGAGATCGCCTCCCGAAATGCGGGCCAGAGCGGCGAGCAGCGAAGGGAGATGCTGGAGCCGGTCATCTCCCTCTACGAAGCCTGGGGCAAGCCCGAGCGAGCGCAGCACTACAAGGACCAGTTTGACCAGTTGGACGGCAAATAGACGTTGGGGCCCTGGTTCGAAATATCGTGCCTCCGGAGAAAACGATACCTCTCTCGAGGCCCCGTCGAAGATTGCGCCCGTAGCTGAACCGGTCCTGGTTGGCCGGTGATTGGCCGTGAGCGGGGCATTTGTGGTTTCTCGAGACGAATTGCGCGTTGTCTGGAGGCAGACCTGTGGTCGGACGATTCTCGAGAGCCCTGTGATGGGTCAGATGGTCGTCGACAACGAGGTCGATCGGACAGGAGAAGACCAGATGAGAATCATCGAAATCGCTGCTTGCACCTGCCTCTTGACCATAGTGGTCCTGGTCTGCGACACGCCGGCCCAGGTGGAGACCCTGAGCGTGAGCTCCGACGGGACCCTGGCCGACAAGGACTGTTTTCTGGGGACGGGGTACAACTGGAACAACCATCTCGGGAACACGGTCTCGGGCAACGGTCGGTTCATCGCGTTTTCAACCCTTGCCTCAAATCTCGTCCCGGACGACACCAACGGAACCGCCGACATCTTCGTCCGCGACCGGATCTCCGGGACGACGAGACGGATCAGCGTCAGCACTTCGGGGGCTCAATCCGACGGTTGGTCCAGCCAGGTCTCGATCTCCGGCGACGGCCGGTTGGTCGCGTTCTCGAGCTATGGCAGCAATCTCGTGCCCGGAGACTCCTACGGAACTCTCGAAGTCTTCGTTCATGACCGACAGACCGGCACGACGACTCTGGTGAGCGTCGGCTCGAGAGGAGAGAAGGCCAATGATGCATGTTCCGACCCCTTCCTTTCCGCGGACGGCCGCTTCGTAGCATTCGGGAGCCGGGCGACCAACCTGGTGAGCAGCGACACGAATGACTCGGGGGACATCTTCCTTCACGACCGCCAGACGGGGATCACCGAGCGGGTCAGCGTCAACTCCTCGGAAGAAGAGGCGAATAAAGAGTCGAACCTGCCCACCGTGAGCGCCGACGGAAGCCGGGTGGCCTTCACAAGCCAGGCGTCGAACCTCTGGCCCGGCTTCTACTACGGTCGAAATATCTTTGTGCGGGATCGCCTCGCAGGCGAGACGACCTGCGTCAGTCTGGATGTCACCGGAAAGCCAGGAGGGGAGGCCAGCGACGGCGTGATCTCAAAAGATGGCTCCGTGGTGGTATTCCAGAGCAACGATCAGGATCTGGTCCCCATCGACACGAACTTCGTGGAGGATGCATTCCTCCGGGATCTTGCCGCCAATACGACGGAAATGATCAGCGTGGCATCCGACGGGAGTCAGGGAAATGACGGAAGCGGTTACCACTTGTCCCTGTCCACAGACGGCAGCTCGGTGGTCTTCTCGAGCGCCTCTGCCAATCTTGACGGCGATCCGGATGGGTTCCTGGATGTGTTCCTCAGAGATCGGACCCGAGGAATCACGATGAACCTGAGCGACAACCTGCCAACTGCCAAGCAGGCCAGCGGATGCGGCATGTCGGCCGACGGGGGATTCGTGGCGTTTGCTTCAAGCGATTACGTGTATGAAAGCCCACCTGTAGATCAGGTGTTCGGTCGCGAGATCTGCTTTGTCGGGTTCGAGACCTTCGGGGTCGGGCTTGCCGGAAGTGGTGGAATCGTTCCACAGCTCGACGGTTCGGACGGGGAGTGCTTCGGAAGCTACACGCTCCACGTCTGGAATGGCCTGGGGAGGGCGACGCTGTATTTGTGGGTCGGACTTGGCAGTGGCGACTTCCCATTCAGCGGCGGACGCTTCTACATCGACCTCTCCAGGCCCTGGGCGTTCCTCACGCTCACGCTCGGAGGTCCGGCGGGGGTCCCTGGAGCCGGCTCTCTGGACCTCCCCGGCGCTGACATCAGCGACTTCCGCGGAATCGATTTCTACCTGCAAGGAACCATCGTCGATCCCGGCGCGATCCAAGGAATGGCGCTGACCAACGGGCTGATCATGGATCTTTGATCTCCTGACCCGCGAGAGTCTTGCGGCGGGACTTAAGGCCTGCATCCGGGCATGCCCGCAACGAGCTTTGCAGCCACCGGTCAGGATTAAAGGAGCTTGAACCGGGGAGGTCCCGGTTCCGAAGGAGCTCCCGGGACCCGGGCTGGATCGAAAAGATTTTTAGTAGATGAACCTTGACGGCCGAAGGCGGCTCTACTAAATCATTAGTAGGCACGACGAGGGGTCATCTCCTCGACGCACGCCGGTCCGCTGACGCACAGGACCGGACGCGAAGGCTTGTCCGACCCCTGAACTTCCGCGAACAGGCATCGGCTCCAAGGATCGTGGACTGGAAGAAAGGATCGCGACGTGGGCGGACAACCGCCGCTTCTCACCAAGCTCGAGCTCGCGGTGATGCGCGTGCTCTGGGAGGCCGAGCGCGAGCCTCTCACGATCCGCGCCATCGTCGACCACCTCAACGAAGGACGCACGAAGCCGTTCGCCTACACCACCATCCAGACGATGGTGATGATCCTCAAGAAGAAGGGCGTCGTGAAGGCGGCGAGCGGATCGGGCAAGGCGCACTGGTACGTCGCCAGGCTCAGCCGCGACGCCGCGACTCGCTCGCTGGTCGGTGATTTCCTCGACCGGATGTTCGAGGGCCGGATCGCGCCTCTCCTTTCCCATCTGATCGAGCAGAAATCCGTTCCCCGCGAGGAGCTTCAGGACCTGCGCCGGCTGATCGACAGCCATCTCGCCGACGAGGAGGAGCCGGATCGATGAGCTTCCTCCCCCATCTTCTCCTGCAATCCCTGGGTCTGCTTCTCCTGACCGCGTGCATCTATGCCTTAAGACCGTTGCTGCGACGCGACCCGGTTTACGCCTACCGTCTGCATGTCCTTCTGATCATCGCTTCGTTCGCCGCCTTCCTGTTCCAGGTGAGGATGCAGGGCGCGCGACCGCAGCGATTCGAGCTGGTCGAGATCATCCGCCGCATTGCCTCGCCACAACGCGTCGAATCGGGTAAAGAGCGCTCAGCGTCGCCCTCCGGCGAACGGGTCGCCCTGGGAGCAAGGCACGTAGCAGACAGCGCCCTTCTGCCGAAATCGGTTGCTCCGCCCTCCAGGGAATCGATCATCACGGCGGTGTCGAGGAAGACACCGGATCTTTCCGGAGGAGACGAAACGGCGCCGTCAGCAGGGGAGGAGCCGAGCCTCCAGGGAAGCGTGGGCAAACCAGCGCCCTTTCCTCTGCTTGCCGGAGTGCGCATCCAGGCAAGCCGCCTTGTTCGAGGGATCTCCTCGCTGCGCGTCCCTGCCGCCCGTCTCTACGTTCTGGGCGTCGTCGCGGTGGTCTTGCTGTACGGCCTTCGGGCGCTGCACACCTGGCGGATCGTCCGCGGCGCGCGCGCATGCGACGACCGGCAGGCGCTCGCCACCTGGCGCGAGCTCGCCCACGGCTCGCCTCTTCAGGACCGCGCCCGGCTCCTGAGTTGTCCGAAAGCGGACTCCCCCGCCTGCTGGGGTCTCCTCCGGCCGGTCGTGATCCTGCCGAGCACCCTCGACGATCGCAGTCTTCGATTCGCCCTCTCTCACGAGCTCATCCATCTTCAGCGGCGCGACTCCTGGGTTGCCCTGCTCTCGATGGTCTTCACCGCGGTCCTCTGGTTCCATCCGTGCGCGTGGTGGCTCGCCCGGGAGCTCAGCGTGCTTCGCGAGCTGTCTTGTGACGAGCTCGTGGTCCGCAGAACGGGGAAGAGGCGACGTTATGCGTGCGCCCTGCTGGAGTACGCCTCGAGATCGGCGCCGCGTCCTTCTCCATGTGTCACTTTGATGGAATGGAATCGTTCCAAGACTCAACTTCGCAGGAGAATCGAAATGCTGGTCGCAAACCGAAACCAACCCCGAGGACGCATCCGCGGAATCGGCGTCGTACTCACCATCGCAGCCGCGGCGTGCATCGGCTCCGCGCAGGTGACCGCGTCGGCGACGCTGCTCCCAGGTCCTCGAGCGCAGGACACCAACCCTCCCTCCGAGTCGAAGCCAGGCTCGACGACGGCAGTCGAACCCGCCGCGACGTCTTCATCCATCGCAGGCCGCCGCGTCTCGCCCCTCGATGATCCGTTCGGGGTCTCCCCCGGTGAAACGCAACACGCCCTCGGCATCGACGTAGAGCTAGTGCCCGAGGCGCTCGCTGCGCAGCTCGAGCTCGACAGAGTCCAATTGCTGCTGGTCAGCAAGGTGCACAAGGGCTCGCGCGCCGGCAGGAGCGGCCTCAGGAAGTTCGACGTGATCACCCACATCAACGGCGAGGCGCCGGCGACGTTCGAGCGCCTGTTCGCGTCACGCGACTGTGGCTCGGTCCGATTCACGATCCGCCGCGCGGGCCAATCAGTCGAGATCGTCGTGCCCGACGCGGCACCACGGCTCGCGGGTGCGCTTCTGGATTCCAGCGGTCGCCCGCTTGCAGAGGCCACCGTTTCTCCGGTTGAGGGGGCGATCGTCGCCACCGGCGCCGGTCAACGATGCGAAACTGCACCTGAGGTTCCGACTGAATTCCGTGATCCCTTCACCGAGATCCCCGGAGCGACCGCGATTCCGTTCGATGCCGACGGTGACGGGGACCTTGACCTGTGGATCGCCAACGGCGCCCAGGCGACGCCGAGAGGCGGGATGGCCGGCGTACCGGCGGTCGCACCACCACCGGCATGTCCCCGTGGCTCGGTTCCTGGCGCCGGAGCACTCGATGGAGCGAACCAGGGCCAGACACCGGTTCCGTCCCCAGTCGATGCGGCTCACTCCTTCCCTGGCGTCACCTACCCAATGCTGCCGGAAGGCGTTCCTGCCCGGTCATCGAGCTGCCTCGACTGCCACACCGTCGATCCGCACGCGCATTCGGCCTGCAACCGACACTGGAATGTGCAACGGAACGCGCCCTCATCACGCTGCAGCGACTGCCATTCCGAACATATGAGTGGCGGCGCGCAAGGCATTTGGCCGCCGCGGCACGCGCAGAGTGCCTGGCAGGAAGAGGCGTTCCGCCGGGCGCTCGACTACTACCGCCGCCTGCTCGAAGAGGGCGAAGGCAAGACCCCATCACAGCAGGCTCCGGCGCCGAAGCCCGCGCCGGAAAAACCACCCGCTCATCGAAAGGGGGCCATCCGCTGACCAAGGAGCCTCAAGAAACCATCGCAAGCAGACCTGAGACACCGAATTGCGACCGACTGTTCACAACGCCGCGTAGCCCAGCGCATCCTCACCCCACTCAGGGGAGTCGCCGATGGCCCGAACGACCTCATCGGCGCGCTGGACGACCGTCCACATCGCGCGGTGGCGCTCGTCCATGAAGCGTTCCTCGATGCAGCGCTCGAGCAGCGCCACCAGGGGGTCGAAGAAACCGCGCACGTTGACCAGGATGACGGGCTTGACGAACTGGCCCAGCCGTTTCAGAGTCAGGACCTCGGTCAGCTCGTCCAGAGTGCCGCTCCCCCCGGGCAGGGCGATGGCGGCGTCGACGTCCGTCGCGAGCTTGAGCTTGCGTTCGCGCAGGTCCTCGACGACGATCATCTCCTGAACCCTCGGATTGCCCCACTGAAGGTCCATCATGAACCGCGGGATCACGCCGACCAGGCGACCGTTGTGCGCGAGCGCCGAGTCCGCCAGCGCTCCCATCAAGCCGACGGATCCTCCTCCGTAGACGATCGTGACGCCGCTCTGCGCCAGCTCGCGACCCAGTACTCGAGCAGCTTCGAAATACTCGCCGTCGACCTGCCGGCTGGATGCCGCATAGACACAGACCCGTCGGACGTTCACCCGGTGCTCCCAAGAGCGCCTGTCAGAATCGGCCAAGGAGGGTCAGAATACCGCGGTGTTGCGAAAAGAGCTGTAATGCAGCAGACGGATCGCCGTTATACGGCGATCCGCAGCTGATTGCAGCGGTTGTTCGTGCACGATTGCAATTGACATCTTTGTGAGGTCGTGCGGCTTCTAGGCACGAGGCATCATGGGGGAACCGCCCGGTCCACTCCGTTGCGGGTGTTCGACGATTCATTCCGAGGGATGCCACGACCCATGTCCTCGAGACGCGAACAGCGACGACAGCGGCGACACAACGAAAAGCTGGTCGACGATGCCTGGACCGCTCTCGAAGGCGGCAATGCAGCGCTCGCACGACGTCTGACCGAGCGCGCCCTCAAGACCGGCTTCGTGAACGCCAGGCTGTGGCTGGAGCACGGGCTGATCCTGTGGCGCTGTGGGGATCTTCTCGAGGCGGAGAGGGCGTTCCGCCGCGCTCTCCAGATCTCTCCCGACTACGCCGAGCCTGCCGTGCAGCTTGGAAAGCTGCTCGCCAAGTCCGGCGAGATCACCGGACCCGCGACCAGCGATGCCTGCGCGAATGGAGGACCAAGCCTGCCGACTGCACTTCCCGAGGCCTCATCGAAAGCCGGAGAGTCCGATCCAAAGTTGATCCCTGTCGATGGTGAATCGGCGGATGAGCACCGGCTCACCCTCGAGGGAGACAGACGCGGAGAAGGACGGGGATTCGAGCCATTCCGGGCGGCTTGGGAGAAGATCGAGCAGCAAGCTCTCACCCGAAGTTGCGTGCACCTCCCGGCTCTCCTGCGACCCGATCAGGCTGCCGCTCTGCGTGCAGAGGCTCCGGGAATCGAGCTCCCGACGATGGCTCAGCTTGGTTCGGTGCTTCGCGAGCACCTCGTCCCTGTTTCCGAACGCTGGGATGCGCTTCTGACCAGGGATTCTCGGACTCCGGCCGAGACTCGGGCCCCGCTCTCAGTCCGGGCTCCGCCGCGTTCTTCCACGGCGTTTTCAGTGCGCCTCTACCACCTTTCGAAAGACGCTTCGGTTCTCGTGGAAAGGCCCGGCCCAGGGCACTGCTTCCTGCCACTCCAGTTGCTGCTCATCCTCGCTGGATCGAACCTTTCCGAGGACGCGGTCGAGCTCAAGGTGATCGACGACCGGCCAGGCCGCAAGGTTCACGGCTCCTTCCTGAAGCTCAGACCCTTCGACGCCGCGATCTTTCCTGCGTACGCACGCCTGCAGATCATCGCGGGTGTTCACGGCCTGCAGCCCGTCCAGTCCTTTCTGCGCGGCTTCTGCGACTCGACCGCTCTTCTGGTTCGATTCGGATCTAGCCCGAATGATTCATGAAGGTCATGGGCCGACAGTCGCAACTCGTTGTTTCAAGTCTGCTTGCCATGAATTCTTGCGGCTCCGACCGGTCGACATTCGCCACCGCGTTTTTCAATTCGAGGTCGAAGGAGCAGGCGAGCGTGCGCTCAGAACGCGAACGGGCCGGATGCGGCTGAGCTTGCGGGCGACCAGTACGGCGCAGGCCAGCGGTGCCGTCGCTCCGAGTGCAAACAGGCAGAGAGTGCGGATCGGCTCGGATGGCCATTCGACGACCCTGTACCAGCAAGGGATCGCGACCGACTGCACTGCCAGAACCTGGAGACCCGCCCACACCGATCCGATGGAACGGCGGCCGATCACCGATCGCTGCAGCTCATTCCAGCGGCTCAAGATCACCAGGACCACGGGAACAAAGGAGGCCCCTGCCATCGCCTGCGCCAGGTCCAGACCCTGGATTTCCGGGAAGATCCGACGAACCGACCCCAGCGCGACCCTTCCCAGGAGCAATGCCGTCACGATTCCGATCTCGGGCCGGCGCCAGGCGGCTCCCAGCAGATAGATCACCAGCGCCAGTACGAACTCCGCGACGATCTGGGCCGGAATGAAGGGAATCAGCAACCTCTGTTGGTAAAGGTGCCAGGGGAGCACGACCAGGACGAACAGCGTGGCAAGATCAACGATGCGATGAGCGCAGCGCCGAACGAACGGAGAGCGATGGAAGGACCCCTGGGCCATCGCCGCTGCAATCAGCTCGAGAAACACGACGCTGCTCAGCACGAGCAAGAGCTCGATCGGCGTGAGCCCGAGGGAGCGCAGAGGTGCCACCAGAGCCCCGAGCAAGCCACCGCACCCGATGACCACCATGCTGACGAGCCCGGCCACCAGACCCGAGAGAGCAAAAACCGCTGCCACGAACGCAAGGGCCGCCCCGGCGATCCAGTGCCTGCCCAACTGGAAGACCTCCACGCCCGCGATCAGCAGCGCCAGAGGAAAGGCCCAGGCGCCGACGAGTGTCGCGTGAAGGTTGAGGCCTCGCCGCCTTACCCAGGCAAAGGCAAGCAGCAGCAGGGTCGAACAAGGCAGGAAGTAGATCGCCTCCGCCGACCACCACGGCATCAGTGACCACTTCTCCAGCTTCTCTGTGACCAGGGAATGAAGAGTGGTGATCCCGCCGCTGCCGGGGTCAGGCAACCAGCCGTACACCGCGGTTGCGATCATGAGCACCGGCAGGTAAAGGATCGGACGGGCAGAGGACAGGGAAGCGCGCGTCAGGAAGACCATTGCGACGCTGCCGGTCACCAGCATCGAGATCGGATCGCCCAGCGACACGAGAAAGCCCAGAACCGCCAACCCGGCGAACGCAGGATTCAGGAATCTCTCCTGCGCCGGTGACCGGAGGAAGACCAGAGCCAGCGTGTCCCGAAGTCTCGTTGACGCCAGCGCCAGCGCCGCGATCAGCATGGCCCACACGGGCGCGACCGGAGAGCCGTAGAACATCGCGCCCTTGCTGAGGGAGGTGGAGGCCGCGACCATGATCAGAACCAGGAGGACCGACACGATGCACAGCGAGCCGAGTCCCTCGTGGCGGTCCTTCGATGGCCTCCGATCCGCGAACGAGATTCCGGCGAGGAAGGTCGCTCCCAGGATCAGTGCGCCCAGCGGCGGTAGAGCCGCGGACAACGGCGCCAGCGATGCGCCGACCAGCAGCGCCGTGCCGATCGACTGGAGCACCCGTCCCTGGGGGCGCGCCAGGAGCCTCGACAGCCGTCGGAACAGCACCAGGCCAGTCACGCTCAAGGCGGCCGCCGTGCACAGTCCGGGAGTGCGCGAGCAGAGCAGCACTAGCCCGGAGGCGAAGGCGCACAAAGGCAGCAGGACGCATCCGGCGAACAAGGCCGCCTGCTCGAGATTGGGGATGCGCGAATGCCGATTGAGGAAGCGGCCGGCGACGTAGCAGAACGCGGCCAGTACCTCCAGGATGACGAAGACCGAAGTGGACCAGGCGGTCGGCGTGAACGTCGCATGAACAATGACCAGGAAGGACATCGAGAACGCGAGAAAAGCCGCGAGCACGAGACCGACGATGACCCCTTCGCGACCGGTCCAGAGGATGCTTTCGCCCAGCGAGAGATGATCCTTCTTGCGCGAACCGATGATGGCCCTTGCGCCGGGCGACGCGGCGGTCGTCGAGTCCATGGACCCGTCCGCACCGCCTTCCGCGGAATCGAGCGTCTCTTCGTTTTCCTCGGGCAATGCCCCTTTTGCGGTGTTCCCCATGGTCCAGCGCTCGTTTTGCGCCCGACTCGGGAACTCTCCAGCCTTTTCATGTTCTTCGAGAGTGTGAAGAAGCGACGCCCTCAGATCCGGGTCGAGATCGGGGTCATCGAGCAGGCGCTCGACCTCGGCCACCGGGTCGGCGACGGTCGCCGTCGAGTGCTTCCTGGGGAGCGAAACGTTTCCGCACGATGGACAGAGGACCGGCTCCGCAACCCTTGGAACCTCCGCAGCACAATAGGTGCAGCTTCTGGTAGCCATTCCGGAACTCCGTGAGAGCTCATTCTTCAGCGCACCCTTTTTCGTCCGCGGGCCGAGTCGATCGGAGAGGCCTCTTGACCGACCAGGAAGGAATTGCGAACAAGCTGCGGGCAGCTCCCCGGAAAGGAAAAGCTTTTCATCTGGGGTTGACGGTTCGCGGAAGGACCGCCGGCGGGGCGATCACGCGAAGTTGCGGCTGTAGAAGATCTCCTGGATCTCCTTGCGCAGGCGTTTCTTGACCTGGCGGCGCTCCGCGCGCGGCATGGCCTTCTTGGCCGGAGTGCCGCCGAACAGATAGCGATCGAGGTCGACCTTCTTGCGCATCAGCTTGGTGTGGAACAGATTCTCCTGGTAGACGTTGACGTCGACCAACTGGTAATCGTTCAAGATGTCCTTGTCGATGAATCGCTGGATCGACTGGATGCGGTGGTCGATGTACACCTTCCTGCCGCTCACGTCACGCGTGAAGCCGCGGACCCGATAGTCGATGGTGGCGACGTCCGCGTCCAGCTCGCGGATCAGAAAGTTCAACGCATGCAGTGGGGTGACGCGGCCGCAGGTCGCCACCTCGATGTCGGCGCGGAACGTGCAGATGCCGTCGTCGGGGTGGTGCTCCGGATAGGTGTGGACGCAGATGTGGCTGGTGTCGAGGTGGGCGACGACGTGGGCGGTCGAGACGGAGGAGGTGGAACCGTTGGCGAGGCTCGAGCCGTCGCCGCCGACCTCCGGCGTCTCCACGGGGGCGCGGTGGACGTCCGCATCCTTCTGCTCGGGACGCTTCAGATCCTCCTCGCTGATCAGGATGGTGACGCTGGCGCCTTGCGGGTCATAGTCCTGACGGGCGACGTTGAGGATGCTGGCGCCGATGATCCGCGTGACCTCGGTCAGGATCTCGGTGAGGCGATCGGCGTTGTATTGCTCGTCGATGTAGGACAGGTACGCCTGCTTCTCCGCGAGGGACTTCGCGTAGCAGACGTCGTACAGGTTGAAGCTGAGCGACTTGGTGAGGTTGTTGAAACCGGTGAGTTTGAGCTTCTTGAGAGGCTGAACTCTTACCAACTCCTTACCTCCAGATTCTCCGACCCGGATCCGAGACCGTCCCGGCTGGCGAGGGATTGTACGTACCCGCGACAGCAAGGGAAGAGCTCGGAGACGCCGGCTTCATCGTTCATCGGATCTACAGCTCTTGAAGTTGAGCGTTGAAGCGTCCGGTTTTGGATCGAGAGTGACTACCGTACTGCTCAGCGACTCGATTGTTCAGCGGACCAGCAGGCCTCCCGGATGCTCGGGAAATCAATGGCTGCTTTGCCGGCTGCGGCGCTGAAGCTCGACCTTGCGGAGCCCTTCCGCCACCAGCTCGGCCACGATCCGGTATCCGGCATCGTTGCAGTGCCAGTCGGGGATGAAAAAGGCTTCCTTGGAATTCTTCTTGAGGAGCGCCTCGAAGGTCACAGAGAGGTCGACCAGGTGGGCGGCATGCCTCCTGGCACTGCGCTTCTGAACCTCGACGATCGATGGCTTGATCTTCGGGCGCGGGTAGGTGAGGAACAACGCTTCTGCACCGGAAGAGCGCACGTAGTCCACGATCCAGTCCAGGTCGCGCTCGAGCGCGTCTGCGGCCGGGTCCCCACGGGTCGATTCCTCGGCCATCTCGGAGAGCAGCCGACGCACGACCCCGGACGCGTGCGTCTCTACCGGGGTCGGCAGCGTCAGGGACACCAGCAGGTCCTCTACATCCTGCGGCTCCAAGACACCTCCGCGGTTTTGGATACGCCGAAGCTGCGTGCTCAGGAACTGCTCATCCAGATCGGAGGCGAATGCCAGCAGTGCGTACCGCAGGCAGTCATCAAAGGAGGCGACCATCTCCATTGCGGTGCTCAAGATGCGGTTGATCCACGGGGGGCCGAATCCCTCCGTGTACTGAGAGAGGCAGAACTCCCCCCACTCGACGGCCTCCCCTGGCCGCCCCAGGCGGATCAGAGGGTCCATGATCTGGAAGGCGAAATTGACCCGCTTGCCGTATTTGTCGATGGCAAGCTCGCATTCCTGGATCGTCTGATGGTGGCGGCGAAGGCGCCGGACGAGCTGGATGAACAGCTCGGTCGCCGCCAGGTTGTCCGTCGCCCAGACTTGCGACCGGAGGCGGTCCACTCCCTCATTGATTGCGGGAAGCTCGGAACGCTCGTCCAGCATCGCCCGCAGCCGGTCGAGCTCCAGGAAAAGCTCCGTGCCGCGCTCCTGTTTCTGCCGGGCAGCGTCCGCGGGAACGAGCAGGCGAGCGATCCGTACCTGGATCCGCTCCGCATCCTTGGGCGGTGCCTTGAGCTTCTCCTGCCAGCGATCGATCGACGCGGGAATGGCGATCGCCAGGAAGCGCTTGGTGCGCAGGCGCCAGCACCAGTTGATCGCGCCGCCCTCGCCGACCTGGCTCGAATGCGGACGCTCCCGATCGCGATCGGCCGTGCTCCACTGGTTGTTGGTCCCGACCAGGACGCACACGTAGGCCGGCCTCGAGGTCTTCAGGAGATCCGGCAGGACCTGGACGAGCTCGGACGAGTTTCTGCCGGGGCAGCCGGCGTTGATCACTCGCCAGGCCGGCACTCCCGGTTTCGCATCCTGGTTCAGGATCGTCTCGAGCTCGCCGGGGTAGGAGTGCACGTACGAGGAGGAGCCCGAGCCGTAGGTGAACGAGTCGCCGACGCAAAGAACGGTCGTTCGACCATCGGAGTCCACGCGGACCAGCTCATTGCGGGAAACGTTCTGGCGCCACTTGATGAACGCACCGACCTGAAGCCCAACCTCGAGCAGCGCGAGGGGAAGCAGTACTCCGAACAGAATGAGCGAAGCGTACTTGAGGACTCTTCTCACCGGGTCTCCGCGTCGGAAGGCAGGGGCAGTCACAATAGCCTTCGTGCCGAGGAGGTCTCCTCCTTGGGTCTCGAGGCGCGGTGGAAGAAGGCATTCTTTTCCAGGAGCCCGCGTCTCGATGCAGACGCGTTCGATCCGTCATCGCGCAGATCTGCCATGACGCAGGATTCTAGGGCTCGAAGGGCGAGCCCGGCCGCGGAGCGGCCTTAGGTGCCGTCGCAATCAGCGCCGAGAGCTGCCGCCCTTGGTGTCCTCCAGTTGCCGATGAAGCTTGCGGATCTGCGCTTCCATCTCGCCAAGCCGCCGGCGCAACGACTCGAGGTCGGTTCCAAGGGAGTCCTCCGCGGAATCCTCGCACTCTTCGCAGTCCTCGCACTCCTCTGCCTCGTCGCAATCCTCGCGATCCTCGAATTCGAGCGCGAAGTCCGGGATGGAGAGATCCATGTCCAGATCGCGGATGTCGAGATCGGGCAGATCGATGTCTCCGAAATCGAGGTCGAGATCGCGGATCATCAGATCCTGATCGGGAACTTCGTGATGCCGCTTCTCAAGTTGCTTCAGGTGATCTTGAATCCGGGGTCCGATCCGCTTCATGTGATCCTCGATCCGTGGCCCAAGGTGCTTCATGTGTTCCCGGATCTGCGGCCCGAGGTGCTTCATGTGCTCCCGGATGCGGGGCTCGATCGCCTTCAACTGCATCTGCGGAATCCTGATCTGTGGAATCTCGATCTCGGGGATCTCGATGTGAAGGTCGTGGAGCTTCGAGAGGCTCTTGTTCAGCTTCTCGATGTCGACCGGGTCCGCCTTGCGGAGCTTGAGGCTTTTGCGAATCTTCTCGCGCGTTGTCTGGTGATCGTCGCCGGATTCCTCTTCCTTGGAGGGAACGCGCAGCTTGAGCTTCCGTGACTTCTTGTCCGACGAGGACTGGTGCGAAGAGGACGAATCGGAGTCCTCGCTGCGGAACTCCTTGCGGACCTCGACGTGCACCTGTGCCTTGCGCGAGCCCTTGTCGGCCTTGCCGTCTCCGGCATCGACGTGCACGCGTACTTCTCCGTCCCCGAGACCCTCGACCTTGATTCCGCGCGCGGCCAGCTTCTTCTTGATCGCGTGGAGGTCCTTCAGGTCGCCGCTCTCATCGAACTCGACCGTCTCGCCGTCCTTGACGATCACGCCCTTGACGTGCACCTTGCCCGACTCTGACGAGGTCCTCGACCGGGACGAGGCGGTCTTCCTGGGCTTTCCGCATTTCTCGCATTTCTCTTCATCGTCCGAAGCGACCCGGATGACCTTGATGACCGCATTGCCGTCATCGAAGTCGAAGGCCTCGTCGTCGGTGAGATTCAGAACGTGGACGTCCTCGTCGTCCTTGAGATTCAGAACCTTGATCTCCTCGCCGTCCGCGGCAAGTACCTTGTGCTCGCCGTCCACGACCGCGAACACACCCTTGCCGTCTCCAGACTTCAGGACCTTGAGCTCCTTGCCGTCTCCGCTGACGACGATGCAATTCCCCGAGTCCGGCGCGAGCTTCCTGGCGATGACCTTTGCGTCGGCGCCCAGAATCTGAGTCACTACCTCGCGGGTCTTCCCGTCCGCGCCGACGATCCGCGCGATGATGCGCCGGGTGGATTCCTCGTCGTCGGAAGGCCGCCTGACCACGGCAGCGGCCGGTGTGTCCAAGGATGCCGCGCGCACGAGCGCGGGGGACTCATCCACGACAAGGCCCGCGGGCGAGGACTGCGCGACGAGCGATCCTCCCATCCCCACCAACAGCCCGAGCACGCTGATCACACTTTGGTACTTGATCACGGCACTCTTCTCCTTGAGGGCAAGCGAGAACAGATCCTTCGAGATGGAACGGCCGATCTCTCGACCTCCATCTCCATCGTCAGGGCTCCGCACCCGGATCAGGCCGAACTACGGACAGCGTCCGGATTGCCTCCCGATCGCCGCCGCCCGTCACGAGAGTGGGTTGGCTTTCTCGCCGGACAGCTTCGGAACCGCTCACCCGCCTACCCCGGCGATGCCGCCGCTCGCGGCAAACACGGCAAAGAGTCCTCGATTCGAGGCCGGCATCCTGACCGACGGCCGCGGTGGCTTCGAGATCGCAGTTCTGGTCGCGAATTCGGCGGACGAAAACGACCGAGTGATCTCACTCCACATTGACCTCATCGAGGCCGACCTTGCAGAGGACGTACTCCACCGAGTCTCTCTAACGCATAATGGCCACGCACCGGCAGGGCCGACTCTCGGGAGAGGGTCGTGGCCCGGGGCGAGGAGCCTCGCGCCGGTCGCAGCGTCGGGAGGCATGAACGCCTCGACGTTTCCACGACCGGCGGAGGCCAAGGTGAGCGGAGCAGTCGTCTGCGGGATCAACTGGGGGGACGAGGGCAAGGGGCGCGTCGTCGACTACCTTGCGACCGACTTCGACATCGTCGTCCGCTACCAGGGCGGAAACAACGCCGGGCACACGGTCGTCAACGAGTTCGGCAGCTTCAAGCTGAACCTGATCCCCTCGGGGATCTTCTATCCGCGGGTGGTCAATGTCCTGGGCCCCGGGATGGTCGTCGACCTCGAGGGTCTCGCCTCCGAGATCGCGCGCCTCGACGCTCGTGGCATCCGCTGCGACAACCTGCGGGTCTCCGATCGCGCGACGATCGTGTTTCCGTTCCATCGCCAGGAGGACGCCTGGGAGGAGGAGCGCCTGCGCAAGAACGCCTACGGCTCGACTCGCCGCGGGATCGCGCCGGCGTACGGCGACCGCTACCTGAAGAAGGCGATCCAGATCGGCGAGCTGCTGCATCCCAGGCACTTCCGGGAGCGCCTTTCGCATCTGATCGAATGGAAGAGCCTGGTCGCCCGGCAGGTCTACGGCGTCGCCCAGCCCCTGTCCGTCGACTCGATGTACGACTGGGCGATGTCCCATGGGGAGAAAGTCCGCCCGTTGATCTGCGACACTTCGTCGGTGCTCGAGGACGCTCAGAAGAGCGGCCGCAGAATCCTGTTCGAGGCGCAGCTCGGGGCTCTTCGCGACGTGATGTTCGGCATCTATCCGTTCACCACGTCGTCGTCGACTCTCGCCTCGTTCGCGCCGATCGGAAGCGGCCTGCTCGGCGCACGCATCGACCGGGTGATCGGGTCGATGAAGGCGTTCTCGACCTGCGTGGGCGCGGGGCCGTTCGTGACCGAGCTGTTCGACGAGCGGGCCTCCCGCCTGCGCGAGAGCGCGCAGGAGTACGGCGCGGCGACCGGCCGGCCGCGGCGCATCGGCCACTTCGACGCCCTCGCCTCGCGCTACGGTGTAATGCTCCAGGCAGCGACCGAGATCGTACTCACCAAGCTCGACAGCCTGTCGGGATTCGGTCCCCTGCACATCTGCACCCACTATCAGGTCGACGGAAAACCGCTGCATTCGTTCCCCATCAACCCGCTGCTCGAGCAGGCAAAGCCCGTTCTCCAGGAGATGAAGGGCTGGGACGAGGACATCACATCGGTGCGCGACTTCGACAAGCTTCCGCAGGCGGCGCGGGACTACGTCCTCGAGATCGAGCGCATGATCGCCTGCCCCATCCGCTACGTCTCCGTCGGCCCCGAGCGCCAGCAGATGATCGTCCGGTAGTCGTCACCGTCACCTGGCGTTCGGCTCGACTGCGAGCCAGTTCTCGATGAAGTGCAGGATTCCGCCGCGGGTCGCAGGGCGGTGGCGATCGAGAAGCAGCTCGAGAGCGGAGAACGGGGCGACCGGCGGAAAGGTGGAAGCGACAAGATCCTTGCGCATCCGGCGGAGTCGTTGCTTGTCGGGATAGGTCGCAAGGAATTCGTGCAGAAGCACGGGTTTCGCGGGCGCGAAGCGCTGCAGGGAGCGCAGGAACGCGGCGATCTCGATGCTGATCAGCCTCTCGATCGGATGGCGGCGCCGGTACACCGACTCGAAGTCGATCCAGACAAGGCGTTCGCCGCTGACCAGAACGTGCTTGACCGTCGAATGCACCTGGATGAGGGCGTGCTCCTGCTCGACCAGCGCGTGCTCATGCCGGCGGCCGATGTCAAGCGCGACCCTGTGAATCAGCTCGAGCATGGAATCCGAGGCAGCGACTTCGCTCCGGTCTCCCGAAGGACTTCTCCGACGCGACAGCAGCTCACCCAGGGACGTGCCTTCGATCCACTCCATCACCAGACACGGCCTCGAGAGGCCGGCGGGCGCCTCGACGTCGAGAACGCGTGGGACTTCGACCCCGCATCTCCTCCAAAGATCAAGGCACGCCCGCTCGGTCGCGCAGCGCGCCTCCGGGAGATGCGAGCTCTTGCCGCTCAGGAATCGATGGCCGAGCTCACGCAGCATCGTCCTGGGCCACGAACGGGTCGGTCCGTATCCTTTGACGATCACCGGACGCCCGTCGACGATCACCCTGGCGACGTACTGCCGCCCTCCGGAACGTCCCCCGACGTTGAGGTACACGGCCCGCGTCTCTTCGGTTGACAAGGCGTCATCCGTCGCCATCGCCATCGGCCGACCAGGTGAGATCACGCCAGCATCTCGCGCAGCTTGAGGGCGACGTTGTACTTGGATGTGGGCTTCTGGTTGCGTGCCTTCAGGTTCCGGTCGAGGTAGCGCGCGAGCCGAAGGACCGGATTGGGATTGTTGAAGGCGAAGTTCCAGGTCCACTCGAGCAGGCTGCGATCGGGATAGGACTTGACCGCCTGCGCGATCATCGCGTCGCTCTCCTGCGGCGGCATCACCTTGCTCATCGACTTCAGGTAAGCGAGGATTTCGCGGGCGACGAACTCGCGCACCCGCCGGCGCGATCGGAAGCACATCTCGAAGTCGAAGAACAGGAACTTGTCGCCGTCGATCATGACGTGCTTGAAGTCGCCGTTCTCGTGGATCAGGCGCGGCTCCCTGCGTTCGATGGCGAGCTGGTGGCGGCGGTGCCAGACCGGCAGGAATCGCTTCCAGGCGGCGAGCTTGTGCTCGAGGTCCACGCTCCGGTCGGCGAAGTACTGCACGAACTTGACGCCCGGGAAGTACTCGAACAGGGCATAGCCGTCTTCCGGGAGGCCGTCGACGACGACGTCCTCGTAGACGTCGAACACCCGGAACCCGGCGTCGCGCCACAGCTTCAGGCAGTCGAGCTCCGTGCGCCGGCGCGCCCTGGGCATGAACGAGGTCTGGTTGCACAAAAGCACGTTGCCCAGCGACTTGCGGGCGTACTCCCACCAGGTCCGGGTGCCGAAGTACACCTTGAGGACCGCGAAGCCGTCCCGGAACGGGACCCTGTACAGGAAGTTGCCGTTCTTGAGCAGCAGGTGCTGGTCGAGATTGTCGAAGCGCAGACGTTCCATTCAGCGCATGCTCTTCAGGTGGCCGGGAGGGCAACCTCGGACCCGAGGCCGGAGACGGCGATTGAGGTTTCGCGATTCGCGAAGAGTCTACACGAGGTCAAAATCCCCGAACGTGAACCACCGAGTCGTCACCGAACGGGCACGAGGCTGATCGCCCGCAGATTCATCAGCGCGTGGCCGGAGATCGTCTCTGGTCTTGCGATCAATTCATGCTCGCCGGCGGGCACCGTCACCTCGCCGAGCGCGACGGTGACAAAGTCGCCCCAGCTCGCGGTGGGCTTCACATTCAGTGCCCGCGACTGGCCCCCGACCTCGATGCTCAGCCTTCCGCCCCCTTCGTCGGGGGCGCACGCCTGGACGACCTCGAGCCGATAGGTTCCCGCCGACCGCGTTTGAAACTTCCAGCTCACCCAGTCCGACGCTTCCGTCCAGAAGCCGATGCAGAGACGATCTTCACGTGATTCGTAGCGTGCGGTCTGACCGCTCACGTTCGCCTCGTTGGCATGCAAATGCACGCTGCCGTCCGGATCCGGGAGGATGGGAACTTCGACGACGACCGGTTCACCCTCGATCTCGAGGACCACGACGGTGACGTGCCGGAACGGAGGCTGGAGATTGTCGAGGCGCTGCTCGAGCGTGTCCGAGACCGACACGACGACGGAAGACCCGGTTCTTTCGATCACCAACGGCAGATCGGGCTGCCTCAGCAGCCAGGCCCTGGTCAGGGGGTTCATCAACCCGGGGATCTTGAGCTCGCCGTTCCTGGGCCAGTCGAACACCATGAGGTACAGGCGACCGGGCTTCTGCGTGCACCGCCCCCACTTCAGGCTCGGAAACGGACCGGCGCTCGTGCCGTAGATGCACTCGCCGTTGATGCGCAGCCACTCCCCCATCTCGGAAAGTCGCTCGACGCTCGGCTCCGGGATCAATCCCTCCGCAGTCGGTCCGACGTTGAGCAGGAAATTGCCGCCCTTGCTCGCGGTGTCGCACAGCGTCTGAACAAGCTGCGTCGCCGACTTCCAGTTGTGGTCGGAGGCCTTGTAACCCCAGGTGTCGTTCATCGTCATGCACGACTCCCAGCAGACGCCAGGCATTCCGGTCGCGGGGACTTCCTGCTCCGGAGTGCCGAAGTCGCCGCGGAAATCGCCCTTCGCCGTGAGCCCGGCCATCCCCTCGCGCCCCTTGTCAACGCGGTTGTTGATCAGGATGTCGGGTTGCAGGCTGCGCACGTGGTCGTAAAGGTCCATTCCCAGCTCGTGGTTCCAGGTCGCCTCCCACTCTCCGTCGAACCACAGAACTCCCAGCGGGCCGTACCCGACAACCAGCTCGCGGAGCTGGCTCTTCAGGTGCTTCACGTAGCGCGGGAAATCGGCAATCCGATCCGGCCGCGGGTCGAAGTCGCGCCGCGGCAGGTAGTCCGGATGGTGCCAGTCCATGATCGAGTGGTAGAAGCACATCCTGAGCCCGGCCGCCCGCACCGCGTTCGACAGCTCCTTCAGGATGTCGCGCCGGAACGGAGTGCCCGCGATGTCCCAGTCGGTGTGCTGGGAATCGAACAGACAGAAGCCGTCGTGATGCTTGCTGGTGATCACGAGATACTTCATCCCGGCGTCCTTGGCGATCGCCGCCCACTGCTCCGCGTTGAACTTCACCGGGTTGAACTGCTTCTTGAGCGGCTCGTAGTCGGCAACCCTGATGCGCGCCGAGTTCTGGATCCACTCGCCGATGCCGCCGATCTCCTCGCCGTTCCACCGCCCCGCGGGGATCGCGTAGAGCCCCCAGTGGATGAACATCCCGAAGCGCGCTTCATTCCACCACTCGATCCTCTGCTCCAGATCGCGGCGAGCCTCTTCCTGCATTGCCCCCTGGCACAGTCCAAGAACCAGGACCAATGACTCCATCCAGATCATCACGGCTCTCTCCTTCCCTCGGTTGCGCGGTGTGCGGTGGGAATGCACCGCTTTGATTCTGCCAGACGACCATTCGAGCTCAGTTGCGGCTTTCGGTTTTCAGACCAATGAATGGGTCCTTACCCGCTGTGATCATCGCTCGTGTCGGAAAGCGGCGCTTTCGCGCCGCACTCCAAGGCCTCGCTGCGCTCGGCTCCCCGCGAGCGCGGCAGCGGTCCACCGCGGATCACCTGCGAGATGCGCCTGTCCACCCCATCGAATAGCCCAACGCCATCCTGCGCAGCTCGTCAGGTGCATCCGCGGTAGGGAAGGCGGCCGCCTCCGGCGGTCCGCCTTCCCCTACATGGACCACCAGGAAAGATCAATCTGGGGAAAAATCACATCATGCAGATCAGCGTCCGCAACTTCGTGGCGCTCGACCTCGTCCAGCTTGCCCAGGTACGTGGAATCCTGCGCCAGCTTGCTGCAAAGGTCGAGCAGAGTCTCGAACCGCGCCACGTGCAGCATGAAGCGCTTGATCCCGTAGTCGACCGCCTGGCCGCGCGTGATCACGAACCACCAGTCGCTCGCCTGCAGGAGGAGCAGCTCCCGCCCCGCTTTCTCCAGGAGCTGGCGGATCTGCGGGTCGCGCCGCCACGGAAGCTCGAACGTCAGCTTGCCGAACATCGCCTCGCAGCGGTACTCGATCTCCCACATCCAGTTGACCTTGGGGTTGGCCCAGACACGATGGTCGCCGCCCTCCCCCCAGGACCCTTCCGGCAGCGACACGACCTTGTCGGGAGGATGGCGTTCCTCGAGCATCTGCGCGGTCAGCACGTCGACGTCAGGGTCGGCATTCAATGTCAGCAGCACGTCGCGCAGGAATCGCGGGCCCTCGAACCACCAGTGGCCGAACAGCTCGGCGTCGAACGACGCCGTGATCACGCCATGCCGGCCGGTGCGCGAACTGTGCTCTTGCAGCTTGCCCTTGACCACGTTGCAGAAGTGGTGGGCGTGCTCGTGGATCTTGCCGTCGACGTCGTCGGGGTGATACTCGCGCTTCTGGCCGAGGTCGACGCCTTTCCCGGTGATCTTCCAGTACCGCAGCCCGCGCCTCTCCCCGTGCTTCTTGTGGAATTCGAGGTACACGCCGTCGGCGGGATAGCCGATGGCCCCCGACCACACCTGCTCGCAGACCTGGGTGTCGCGCGCGAGCACACGCAGCGGGCTCTCCCCGGTCGACCCCAGGAACACGCCGTTGGTCTCGTTGACCGACCTCCAGCCGCGCTGCGGATAGTTCGCGGCCTCATTCCAGTCGACCCTCCTCCACTGCCAGTCGTGGAACACGCACTCCGATCGGCTCTCCTTGATGAGGCGATCCTCGACGAAGAAGTGGGTCAGCCCCTCGTCGGCGATCATGCGTTCGATGCCGAGGCGGTTGTCCTTGCCCGACCAGACGATCGGCGGCGACCAGGGCCCTCCCTGCCGGTAGGCGCATTCGGGCAGCCACAGCCCTTTCGGACGTAGTCCGAGAATCCGCTCTGAAGTCGAGGATCCCGCACGGAGCTGCGCGCGCACGCACGAGTCCTCGAACAACAACGGGAGATAGGCGTGGGTCGCCGCGGACGTGAGGATCTCGATCAGTCCTTCGCGCGCGCGCCGGCCGAAGGCGGCGGGAATGTCGCGCCCGACGTCCGCGAACTGCTGCGCCCGCTTGCCGTACCACTCACCCCAGCGCTGCGCGAGCCAGGCAAGGTGCTCCTCCCCGCGTCCCTTGAATTCCTTCTCGTCGAGCCGCGCGCGTTCGACCCGGTCCGCGAGGTACTTCTCGAAGCCCTTGCGAAACTGCTCATGGGAAAGCTGCTCGAGCAGGACCGGCGTGAGCCCGACCGTGATGTGCGGCTGCGCGTTGAAGTAGACGCACTCGTCGATCATCGCGAGCAGCGGCAGATAGGTCTCCGCCGCCGCCTCGAAGAGCCAGTCTTCGCCATGCGGCCACACGCCGTGCCGCAGCACGTAGGGCAGGTGCCCGTGCAGGACCAGACAAAAACTTCCGACCGCCATGAACAGGGCCTTCGAAGAGGGGGCTCGCGCCCACTAGAACTCATGAGGGTCGTCGCAAGAACGAGTCGAAACCGGTCCAGGCGACGATCTCGGGCGGGAGCTCGAGGACGGCACAGGTTACACGTCCCGATCCTCATGCAAGGGTAGACTCGAACTTGCTTCCGGCGAACCGAGGCTTGAGGCGGAGGAGCATTCGTGAATCGTCCCGATCTCGAAAGCTTGCAGTGCTGCTCCTGTTGCGGGCTGGTCCAGCGGGTGCCGCCGGCGCCCTCGGGGTTGAAGGTCTGCTGCGCGCGATGCGCGTCGGCCCTGCGCATCGTGGGCAGGAGGACCGCTTCGCATCGCTTGACGCTCGCATTGTGCCTCAGCGCCGTGGTCCTCTATCCCCTCGCCATCGGACTGCCGATGCTGCGCGTCGAGAAGCTCGGCCATCGCGGCGAATCGAGCGTCCTCGAGGGCACGGTCGAGCTTCTGGCCTCGGGCCAGTACTGGGTCGGTGTCGTCGTGTTCCTGTGCTCGATCGTGTTTCCCATCGGCAAGCTTTTCAGCCTCCTCCTCTTGTGCTCGGCCGGAAGGAACCTCAGCCACCGCCACCGGGCGCTCACCTATCACTGCGTCGAGTGGACCGGCCGGTGGGGAATGCTCGACGTCCTCCTGGTGGCGATCCTGGTCACGACGCTCAAGCTGCGCGACGTCGTCGACGTGAGCGCGGGCCCCGCGGCGTTCGCGTTCGCGGCGTGCGTCGTGCTCAGCCTGCTGGCTTCGGCGAGCTTCGACCCGCACCTTCTCTGGCAGCCGATCGAGCGCGCGCGCCACGCTGGACCCGAAGCCTCATGAGCCCGACGGATCACCGATCGTCGTCCCTCGATCTTCCCAGCGCCGTCTTGAGGAAAGAGCGCGCGCCCTGGGTCGTCTGGCTGCTCCCTTGTGCGGCTCTGCTGGTCGCCGGGTTCCTGGCGTTTCAGTCGTGGTCGCGGCGCGGCGTGACGGTCACGATCGAGCTGGACGAAGGCCATGGGCTGCGGACGGGCGACTCGGTGCAGTATCGCGGGATCGCCGTCGGGACCGTCGACGGTGTCGAGATGTCCGCGGATCTCGACGGGATCGTCGTCAGCGCCCGCCTGTTCGGGAACGCGCACACGCTCGCCTGCGCCGGAACTCGCTTCTGGATCGTGCGACCGCAGCTCGGCCTCAGCGGCATCGCCGGGCTCGACACGATCATCGGTCCGCGCTACCTCGCGATCCTCCCCGGCGATGGCGCGCCGCAGCGCACGTTCGTCGGCCTGCCCTTTCCGCCGGCGGTCGAGGCGACCCTGCCTTCCGACCTCGAGATCATCCTCGAGGCACCGCGGCGCGGCGGACTGCTCCCGGGTGCGCCGGTGTTGTACCGCCAAGTGCGGATCGGAACGGTTCTCTCGGTGGCGCTCGCCAGCGACGGCGGGTCAGTCGAGGCACGCACTCACGTTCAAGGCAGGTACGCGCCGCTGGTTCGCGAGGGATCGCGCTTCTGGCGCATCGGGGGTCTCAGCATGCACCTGGGTGTCACCGGAGTGACCGTCGAGTTCGAGTCCGTGGAGACTCTGCTCGCGGGCGGCGTGGAGATCGCGACGCCGTCGGAGGCCGGCGGGATCGTCAAGACCGGCCACCGCTTTCCGCTCGAGGTCGAACGGCCCAAGGACGCGTATCACTGGGAGCCGTTCGCGTCGCTGGGCGCGGTCGCGGACGAGGCTTCACCGCCGATCGTGCCCGCCCGCGCGACTCTGCGATGGGAGCAGGGACTGATCTTTCATTCGCAGAGGAGCCGTCAGGGTTGGCTGCTGCAGACGGAACGGGGTCTCCTGGGACCCTCCGACCTGCTGACCGCGCCCGAAAAGGCGGAGGATGGCTCCGTGCTTCTCGAGGTTGCAGGACAGGAAGTGACGCTCTCAACGGAAGCGGTGTGGAGCGACGGCAGGCTCCGGTGCGTCGCGGCGCGCGTACACGAGCGGCTGGTGCAGAGCACGCGGCTGCGGGCCGCGGAGGCGCCGGAAGACTGTCTGCTGATCGGCGACGTGGGCGCCGAACCGCTGCCGATGTCCGCGGCGCGCCTGATCGCGGAGGAGGGCTTGTGGAAGATCGATCCGGCGGTGCCGATCGATGAGTCGATGCACGGGGCCTGCGCCGTCGCCCTGGTCGATGGTCGCGTCGTCGGCATCCTGCTGTGCCTCGAGGACGACCCGCGGATCGCTCTCCTGCCAGGGAGTTTCTGAGCCGGAGAGGACGAAGTTCCTGGAAGGCAGGCCCCCATTCCTTCACCAAGCCCGTGCCGCCTGTTGCCGCGCCTGCTGCTCACGATCACCAGCGTGCTGCTGACGCTGGCGATCGGTGAAGGGGCGTTGCGGCTCTGGTCGTTCCGGGGAGTAGAGAGGGCGCTGCGCTCGCGGTCCGCGGACGGCAAGGAACTTTCGGCTCGAAGAGTTCTTTGCGTCGGCGATTCCTACACGTTCGGCGTCCATTATCGGGCGGAGGAAAGCTATCCCGGACGGCTCGAGCAGTGGCTCGGCTGCGGCGGCGGGGAACGCTGGAGCGTGATCAACGCCGGCATTCCCGCTCAGAACAGCGCTCAGGTCGCCGCCAGTCTGCCGGAACTCCTCGAAGCGCATGCGCCTCAGGCGGTCGTCGTACTGGTCGGCTACAACAACCGCTGGAACATGGCCTCGCCAGGAAAGAAACGGCGCGCCGCCCTTTGGTTCGAGGATCTCATCCTCGTACGACTCGTTCGGATCGTGCTGGCAAGAGAGCCGGGAGAGGACCGATTGAGGGAGTTCAGGCCCGACCGGGTGACCGTAGTCGTCGGCGGCGCGGAACAGTCGATCGAGGTGAATAAGACTCTCGATCGTGCCGGCGACGAGGCGGTGCTCGTGTCCTGCAAGGGAGATCTTGCGATCATCGTGGAGCTCTGCCGTGCGCGGAGCTGCGCGGCGATCCTGTGTACCTACCCTTCGCCGGAGGCTGGCTACCACTCACCATCGCAGGCGGCACGCGAGGTGGCTCTGGAGCTGGGATCTCCGCTCGTCGACTTTCGCGAGCTGTTCGCACAAGGGCTCAAGACCCATCCGTACCAGCATCTGCTGATCCCTGGCGATCGCCACCCTACCGAGGCGGGCTACTTCTGGATGGCTCGGGCGGTCGGGTCGGCGCTGGTGGCGGCGCGGCTGACAGAGGATTCGGTGCAGCGCGCGGCGCTGCCCGAGGTGCTGTATCCGGCGACGCTCTTCTGCGACGAGAAACGAATCCTGCAGGTCACGGGTCCGCCCGGCTCTTCGTTTCGAGCTCTGGTCGCGGAAAGCAGCGAGCCGCCGCAATCGATCGGCTTTCGAGTTCTGCCGCTGGCCGACGACGAGGTCTTCAGGAAGTTCCGCGATCACGAATCGCTCGCGGGAAAGCTGGACGCCGAAGGTCGCGCCAGCGTCGCCTTGCCTGCGGAGCTCTTGAGCTTCAACCTCCGCGCCGCCCTGGTCGTGCTCCACGACCAGCAGGTCGCCGCCCCCGATCTCCGCATCCGCGCGATCGCCGGTCCGGTTGCGGTTCCAGTACGGTGAGAACCGCGTCCTGCGACGGTGCTACTGGTAGGTGATCACCAGCTCCGGAGGCGGGGAGCTCTCGCTGCTCGAGTAGTACGCGCTGTTGCTGTCGGCGCTGGTCAGCGCGAAGCTGTAGGTTCCATTGCCGAGGACGGCGGACGACAGATCGAGCTCCACGATCGTGGCGATCAGGACTTCACCGAAGCTGTCGAGCGGGCTGCCGGAGATCGGCGGCGCGATGTTCCAGGTGATCGTAGTCTCGGTCCATTGATTGTCGACGAGGTACGCGGTGCCGCCGTCGGGGCTGCCGTCGGTGACGTACAGGCGAAGCGTCGCGCCCGTGATCGTTCCGGGTACGCCGGACACCTCGAACTTGAGGTATGACCGGTACTCTTCCGTCGAAGTCTTGCGCACCCGAAGAGTTGAGTCGGACCCGTAGTTGTTGTTGGGCGAGGTCGACTTCACTTTCGAATCCTCGACGGCGACGAACGTGAAGAAGGACGGCGGCGGCCCGACGCTGATGAGATCGGTCTGAAGCTCCGAATCATCTCCGAAGTCGTTGCCGACGGAGAGCATGACCGAATACGTCCCCTCCGCCGTGTACGTGTGGGCCGGGTGCTGCTCCGTGGAGAAGTCGCCGTCGCCGAAGTTCCAGAACCAGCTCGAGGGTGCACCGGTCGAGGTGTCGTTGAACTGGACCTCGAGCGGAACTTCGCCCACGGTCGGGTCCGCGGAGAACGATGCAACCGGGGGTCCCGGTGGCGTGAGCTGAGTCACCGAATGCCAGTATTTCTTGGTGGACTGGCTCGTAGCCAGGATCACGAGCCCCGTGGAGCTGCTCACGTCCTGCTTGGTACTCGAGGGGTTGTCCATGACCAGCACGTCCGCGTCCCGCATCAACGGCGTTCCGTACCCATCAGGGAAGGAGATGTTGAACAGGGGGGAAGTCTTGAGATAAGTGGTCCCGCTGGTCGAGGCCACGAAGTAGAGCTCGCCCGCTTCCTGATTCAGCTCGACGATGGGACGCGTGAAGTTGAGCTTGGCGATGCAAGCCACGTATTCGTTCCAGGTCGCATCCGGCCGGCGGATCAGAAGCTTCACGGCTCCATCGCTCTTGACGGCCGAATACACCTGACCCAGCGAATCCGTCTTGAGGTTGATGTGGTCGTCCGACGTGGACCCGGGCGCCAGCATCGACTCGGGAGGAGACCACGTCGTGTCGGGAGTGCCGTCCAGGTGGTACGAGAACCAGAAGGCGAGGGTGACTTGATCGGACCAGCAGACGCCGATCCGGTCGCCGTTGAAGTGAATCAGGCTGGAGATGTCGTCGCTCGTGGTGATCGTCGTGGTTGGAAGAACGTACGGAACGCCCCAGACGTTGTCGCTTCCCAGCGTGTGGGTGACGTAGACCGTGTTGCTCTGGACCCAGGTGGCCCAGATCGTTCCGGTGGAATCCTTGTCGATCACCACGGTTTCAATCTTGTAGTTGTTGATCTGAACCGGAAAGCCGGGATCGAGCTGATACCCGTTCTGTTGGGAGATGTAGCTGTAGCGGGAGAACCATGTCGGATAGCCGGAAGCTGACCTCGGGCTGTAATAGTGGGAAGCGATGTAGAGCTTGCTGCCGTCCCACAGGACGTCGGCCCGTCCGTTCTTCCGCGTGTCGATCAGAGTACCGGTGTCGATCCAGGTCTGGGTGGAGGGATCCAGGCGATGGATGTAGAAGTCGCCTTTGGCGGTGTTCCACATGCTGCCCCACCAGAGACCCGCGTGGAACCACAGCTTGCTCTCCGGTTTTGACCCTGAAGGATCCGCGTTCGACCCAAAGTGGCTGAATCCCTCGATCCCGATGTCCTGAGCTCTGGCGGACGAGAGAAGAGTCAGGCATGCGATGGCCGCTACGAGGTTCGCATGGATTGCCGTTCTCACGCTTCCTGGATGGCCACTTCGATTCTGCACCCTCATCTCATTCCTCCGCATGTTGGCCGGCAAGCCGGATTCATTCCCTCAACCGGCGGAAGATGGTAGCCCAATCAACGAGTTTCACAACGGGTCGATCGGAGTCCGAGACCCCGAGCTTTCTCCATTCGAGCGGTGATGGATGGCGTGCAGGTTGTCGTGGTTCAATCAATCACTCACAGCAACGAGACGGGGACGTGGGACGAGGATCGTTTGTACAGATTCGACAATCACTCCAAACCGAAGCTCGACCGACGAACGGGCGACGCGACTTTGAAGCGGCGAACCCAGGCGCCGACGGGATCCGCCTACTGGTAGAAGACCACGAGTTCAGGAGGGGCGATGTCCTCGCGGCTCATGTAGTAGGCGCTGTTGCTGTCCATGTTGGTCATCGCGAAGCTGTAGGTTCCCTCGCTGGTCACTGTGGAGGAAAGATCCACCTCCACGAAGGTGCCCGAGGTGACCCCGCCCAGGCTCCCGAGGGGGTCTCCGGAGATCAGCGGCGCATTGTTCCAGGTGATCGATGTCTCGGCCCACTGGCTGTCGACGAGGTAGACATTGCCGCCGTCGGGGCTGCCGTCGGTGACATAGAGAAGAAGTTTCGCACTCGTGATCGTTCCCGGAACGCCGGAGACGTCGAATTTCATGTACGGCCGGTACTCCTCCGTCGAAGACTTGCGCACCCGCAATGTGGTCTGCGTTCCGTAGTTGTTGTCGGGAGAGGTGGACTTCACGTGCGAGTCCTCGACGGCGACGAACGGCACCGACGGAGGCGGCGAATCGACGACGATGAAGTCCGCCTTCAGCTCCGAGTCGTCGCCGTAATCGTTGCCGACGGAGAGCTCAACCGAGTACGTCCCCGGAATCGAGTAGATGTGGGACGGGTGCTGCCCGGTGGAGGAGTTGCCGTCGCCGAAGTCCCAGAACCAGCTCGTCGGCCGGCCGGGAGAGATGTCGGTGAACTGAACCACGATCGGAGCTTCGCCCTGGGTCGGGCTGGCGCTGAAGTCCGCCATCGGAGGACCCGGAGGAAGCAGCGGGATCGCCGCGTGCCAGTATCTCTTCGTCAGTTGATTCGTGGCGAGAACGACGAGCCCGGTGGTGCTGTCGACGTTCTGCTTGGTGCTCGAGGCATCGTTCATGTGCAGCGCATCTGCGTCGCGAATCAACGGAGTCCCGAGCCCGTCGGGAAAGAAGAGGTTGCCCAGGGGTGAGGTCTTCAGGTAGATGGTCCCGCCCGAGGATCCCGTCGATGCCAGGTAGTAGATCTCCGCAGCCTCCTCGTTGATCTCGATGATCGGACGGGTGAAGTTGTTTCCGTCCTCGCCGGCCAGGAACTGCGACCAGGTGGAATCCGGCCTGCGCACCAGCAGGAACACGCTGCCATCGCTGTCCTTGACGGCGGCGTACACCTGACCCAGGGAATCCGTCTTCAGATTGAGGTGGTCGTCGGAGTTGTAGCCGTTCATCGAGATGGTTTCCGGCGGCGACCAGGCCGTGTCCGGATCTCCGTCGAGATGGTAGGAGAACAGAAAGGCGCTGGCGACCTGATCCGACCAGCAGACTCCCACGCGATCGCCGTTGAAGTGGATCACGCTGGAGAGGTCGTCGGTGGTGACGCTCGTCGTCGTCGGGAGAACGAACGGAGCTCCCCAGAGGTCGTCGCTCCCGAGGGAATGATTGACGTACACCTGGTTGTTCTGGGCCCACGTTGCCCAGATCGTTCCCACGGAATCCTTGTCGATGACCACGGCTTCGAGCTTGTAGTTGTTGATCTGGACGGGAAAGCCGAAGTCATGCTGGAACCGGTTCAGGATGCCGTTGAAGCTCAAACGATACAGCCGGGTCGGCTTCCCGACCTGCGTCGAGCCGAAGGAATGCGAGGCGATATAGAGCTTGCTGCCATCGAAGAGGATGTCCGATCGTGAGTTCTTCCGGCTGTCGAGTACCGTGCCGGTGTCCTCCCAGGTCTGGGTCGAGGACTCCAGACGATGGATCCGGAACTGACTGAAGGCGTCGCTCCACAGGCTGCCCCACCAGTCCCCATCGTAGAACCAAAGCTTGCTCTCTGGCTTGGAGCCGGAGGGTGATCCGCTTGCGCCTGTGTAGGTGGGTCCCTCGTAGCCGAAGTCCTGGCTAGGGGCCAGGGAGCCAAGCGCCATCCATGCGATCAATATCCCGAGACTCGCCGTGCCCGCTCGCCTCTGATCTCCGCGATTCCGCTCGCTCATCGATTCCCTTCTCTTCCTCTTGACCGGGACTTTCGGCCATCCCATTGACTTTGCTCTGAAATCCCTCGCGTCAGCAATGACAAGCGACTGGCGAGGTCGGCAGGAGGAAGTCCTCCCGCCGGTCGTTCGACCATTCCTGCGTTGCGCACGCGACCTGAGTCTGAAGCTGTCCCGAATCCGATTCCACAAGATAGGGCCAAAGGGCTCGATCGCAAGTCCTTGGTTGCTGGAAATGCCCCCGTACCGGGGCAGCGTCGCGCCAGTAGTCGATCCGCGTCAGCGGCCGCCCCGGCCGTCGCTGCTGCTCTGTCCGGCGGAAGGCTCCGGCGGCGGGTCCGGCTTGATCTTGTCGAGATATCCCATCGCTTCCAGCAGCTCCCTGAGGGCCGGGTCCACCTCGGCTTCGGACTCCTCAGCCACCGCCTCGTATCTTTCGCGGTACCTCTTGAACAGCTCGCGCAGCTCCTCGACCTTGGCCTGTTCCCGATCCGCGAGATCGTGTTTCTCGCCCGGGTCCTTGCTGAGGTCGAAGAGCTGAGCGGCCGGCGAGGTCCAGGCCCGGTTCTGGATCCGGCCGTCGATCAGTTTGTAGCCCTGCCACTCCAGGGAGTACACGTGCTCCTTGTGGTGCGCGACCCGTGGTTGGTTGGACGCCTGACCCGTGTCCAGGGACTGCCCTGGAAGGTGGCCTGGAATCGAGATTCCGGCACACTGAAGGATCGTCGGCACGATGTCCAGCGTGGTGACCGGCTGCGCCACTCTGCCGACCCGCGGCCCCTCGCCGGGCAACGGAAACTGCACGATCAACGGTACGTGCAGGAGCTCCTGGAACAGCGACTGGCCGTGCCCCAGCATGTCGCGCTCGAAGAACTCCTCGCCGTGATCCGAGGTCAGGAGAACGAGCGTGCGCCGCGGGTCGAAGGTCACGGCGATCTCGTCGAGGAGCTTTCCTACCATCTCGTCCATGAGAACGATCTCGCCGTCGTAGCAGTCGCTGACGTAGCGACGATCTTCCTCGGTCAGCTCGAGCGCCCGGGTGAGGTAGGGGTCGATAATGTTGGGATAGTCGACGTCCTGTCCCTCGAACCGCCCCGAGTACGGCCTGCCGCTCGGCAACTGGGTGCCGGCGAGGTAGGGGGCGTGCACCAGATACGTCTGCAGGAACAGGAACAGCGGCCGTTCGCTCCTGCGCCCCTTGACGAAGTCGACGACCCAGTCCCAGGACGGATCTCGGCGCGTCGAGTACTCGAAGTAGTCGAAACCCAGGTCGAAGCCGAACGAAGGCCCGAGGTATCCACCGTCCGTCACCGCGCAGGTTTCGTAGCCCGCCGCCTTGAGCACGACCGCCAGCGTCGGCGTCGCCTGCGTGATGCTGCGCGGGAACTCTTTCACCCGATGCTGGTGGACCGCCATCCCGGTGAGGATCGAGGCAGTCGAGGGCAATGTCCACGGCGCGGTCGATGTGCAGCTCTCGTACAGAACGGACCGGTCCCTGGCCCAGGCATCGATCCGAGGGGACGTGGGCCGGGAGTATCCGTAGCAGCCCAGGCGATCGGCGCGCAGCGTGTCGATGTCGATCAAAACGATGTCGGGAACCGCCGGAGTCCGTGATGGAGTGCCTTGAAGACGCAGGTCCGCCCAGACCCCGTAGTCGTACCAGGGGGCCTTGTGTCTGCCGGTCTGCGTGACCAGACGCAGCGTCAGGGACTTTCCGACGTACGCGCTCAGGTCCACGACGTCGTCGAAGAACCTGCGTCCGATCTGCTGCACGTTGAGGAATCGTGACCAGACGATCTCGGCCGGCCCCCCGCACTCCGCCAGGACCATGAACGTCACGCCGTCGCACAGTCCCCTCGACCCCTCCATCCAGCCGTCTCGGGCCTGATATCCGCTGTCAATCACGCCGACCGATACACGCAGCCGGTCCGCCATCAGCTTGTCGACGGGAATGCTCAATGCCGAGGTCGCAGGCAAGAGCAATCCGGGACGGCTGACCTTGCCGATGTCGAAACGCCGCAGCAGAGTCTTCGGCTCGATCGTCAGCGCAAAACCGTCCGGCCGCAGTCCCGACAGTGCGGCGTCCCGCGAGAGACCGAGCTCGTAGCGCCCGAGCTCGAGCTTGGGATCCGCGAAGTACTCGAGCACGAGGTTTCCCGGCTTTTGCTCGGCGATGGCAAACACGCAGCGCAGCTTCTCGTCCCACCAGGCGTATGAGCCTCTCTCGAGAGCTTCGCCGGCGCGGGCAGCAACCATCTCCTCGCCGTCGTCGAGGACTCGTACCTCGAGATTGTCGGCCGCGCGCGTCAATCGCGGCTGTGCTTTCCACAAGCGCATCTTGGACGCCGGCTTGAGCTCGCGCTCGATCGATTCCGGAACGACTCCGCCCTGGATCCAGAGCTCCGGCGGGATCCTCGGAGTCCGCATCCGGAACGGGCCTTGGGCGAACTCGAGAACTTCATCCGGCAGATTGGTCAGTGGGTACTGCTCGAGCCTGGAGCTCGACAGAAGATCGAGCAGACAATCCCCCGGAACGAGCGCGTGAGGCTCTGGACTGTCTGACTTCACGACATCCTGAGGCATCCCGGGAGGCAAAGCCAGGGCATCGGACTGCCCGCCGGAGGGTGCCGAGGACAAGGACTGCTGGCACGTGACTCCAAGGGCCAGGGGGACCAGCGCACTCGCAAGGATCAAGAGGTGTGGAGTCATGGCGGCTTCGTGTGCTGGGCGGAAAGTACGAAATCGTCGCATCATCGCTGGCTGGCGCTGCCAAGCATCGTCGACCTTTCCCGGGGGTTTCTCAAGGCTCGGGATCGCGCCGGGTTCAGCGAGGGCCGGCTCGAGCCCAAAAGGTCCAAGGTCCGGATCCAACGATCAACGAATCTGAACCGGTCCTTTCCCACTGCCCTGACCGAGGAATGAAAAGGATTCCCTGGAGCTCTGATCCAGGTCCGAGCGACCGATCCTTTCTCCCTCATTCTTGTCCCCGACATTCATGCATAATCCGAGTCGGGCTGGGGATCGAAGGAGACTGGAATCGTGGGGGAGCCCACCTCGCCCCTGACTCCGTCCGGTGACGTCCAGGAGACGATCAACCGGATCGTCCAGGAGTTCGTGCAGCTCGCCGAGGCAGGCCAGGCTCCTGATCTCGACGGCTTCTGTGAGGCGCATCCTGAGGGGCTGCGTGAGCGCGTCCGCGAACAATGTCTCGAGTACTTGAGGTTCAAGAGAGTGGCTCCGCTCGGCCGCCTCTCGGGCGCCGACCCCGCCGCATCCGAGGGGAAGAGTCTCGGCGAGTTCCGCCTGGTGAAGGAGATCGGACGGGGCGGAATGGGCGTCGTGTATCTCGCCTGGCAGTCCTCACTGCACCGAGAGGTCGCTCTCAAGGTCCTGCCAAGCCATCTCACCTTGTCTCCATCCCAGGTGGACCGTTTCCGGCGTGAAGCGTCCGCCGCCGGGCGCCTTCAGCATCCGGGGATCGTCCCGGTCTTCGCCGTCGGCGAGCACGAAGGCACCCATTTCTTCGCGATGGAGTACGTCGAGGGGGGCAGTCTGCAGAACAAGCTCGAGGTGCAGCGCGCCGAGATCGAGGGAATGGGCCGTCAGGCGGCAGAAAAACATCTCGTCCATCTGGGCGAGAAGGGCTGGACCACGAAAGTCGCGGCCATCGGGATCGAGGTCGCCGAGGCCCTGCAGTACGCGCACGAGCACGGCGTGATCCACCGCGACATCAAGCCGCAGAACATCCTGTTCGGCGAATCGGACCGGCCACGCATCGTGGACTTCGGTCTGTCAAAGGACTTGACGGCGGACAGCATCTCGCGCACCGGCGATCTGGTGGGCACGATCCACTACATGAGCCCGGAGCAGGCGCACGCCAAGCGCATTCCCGTGGATCATCGCACCGACATCTACTCGCTCGGCGTGATCCTCTACGAGCTGCTCACTCTGCATCGCCCGTTCGCGGGTGACTCCGTGCAGAAGATCCTGTTCGAGATCTGCTTCAAGTTCCCCCCGCCGATCCACAAGCACAACCCGCGCGTACCCAGGGACCTGGAGACGATCTGCCACAAGGCGATCGAGAAGAACCCGGACAGCCGCTACCAGACCGCCCACGAACTTGCTCGCGACCTTAAGAGGTTCCTCAACCACCAGTCGATCGAGGCCCGGCCGCCGTCGTTCTCCGCCGTGGCCATGCGCCTTCTGTCTCGCTATCGCCGCGAGGTCGCTGCCGTCGTCGTCTCCTCCGCCCTGGTCGTGGCGGGCTTCGCAGTCCACGGGCACATGCAGGAGGTGAAGGCGCTCGGCCGCCAGCTCGACCAGATCCGCGCCGCGGCTCCCGCCGACCTGGAGGCGAGCGCCGCGGAAACGCTGAATGATCTGCAAAAGGATCTGAATCGGATTCGCGCAGGATCGCACTCACTGAAACCCGACGCGACCAGGTTTCTGGACGAGCTGGAGCGCCGGATCCGGCAGGAAGGCGAGCGCAGAAAGCAGCTCGGCCTTCAGCGACTGCGACGCGGACTCGCTCCTCCGCCAGAGACGCTGCCGGACGAATACCGGCTCCAGTCCGATCTCGATTACTTCTCCGGTCTGAAGATGGTGCAGGAGGCGGTCCTGCTGCTCCCCGAGGACCAGGAGCTGCGCGAGCTCGCAAGGGTCGAGACAACCTTCCCGCACATCACGATCCTGCCCGGCGCAGGACCGGTCGCGGGCGCAACCGTCTCCCTCCGCGAGATCGATCCGTTGAGCGGGACCATCGGCGAAGCGCGAACCCTGGGTACCCTTCCGCTGGAGAGAGTCCCCATCCCCCCCGGCTACTACCGGATCATCGTCGAGAAGCCGGGAGTCGGGTTCTGCGAGATGACGCGACATCTCGACAAGCGCGGCCGCGACTACGAACTGACGGCCTGGCTGCGACCGACGAAAGACGTCACCGCGTCGATGTGTGTCGTCGAGGAAGGCGAGTTCATCTTCGGCATGAAGGATGCAGGGGACCCGCTGCTCCTGCCACGCACGATGAGTCTGCCCGCTTTCTGGATCGACAAGTACGAAGTCTCCAATCGCGAGTACCGGGAATTCTGCCTGGCGACGAGCCATGAAATGCCGTCCCTTTGGGGAGACGGGTATTCGACGGAGTGGGATGGCTTGCCGGTCGTGGGTGTCACCCAGATCGACGCGATGGCGTACGCGGAGTGGGCCGGGAAACGCCTGCCGACGGTGTTCGAGTGGGAGAAGGGCGCGCGCGGGACCGAGGGCCGCCTGTATCCCTGGGGCCATGATCCAGCGAACCTGCGGGATCTTGCCAACGTCGAGCCGAGAACCCCGGTGTCTTTCGGTGAAGACCCGAGCCGTGATGCGTGGCTCGATTACCTCGAGGAGGTCTGGCCGGTGCAGTCATGCCCGGCCGAGGCGGCCAGCCCTTTCGGCCTCCTGCAGACGCTCGGGAACGTCGGGGAGTGGACCGACTCGATGCGGTTCATGACGATCGAGGGCGAGCCTTCGGTGCTTGCAGAGATGCGCTGCGTCAAGGGGAGCAGCTTTCTCGAGAACTTCACGTCGACCAGCACCTGGGGACTCTCGTCTTTCCTGTTCGTGTCGGTCGCGACCTGGACTCATTCCATCGGATTCCGCTGTGCAAAGAGCGCGCGGCCGTAGCCGCGCGCGATCTAGTTTTTTCCTGAACATGGGAGAGGAACATGAACGCCAAGGGAACGCTGTCGCTCGGTTTCCGGATGACCTATGGCGAAGACTTCGCGAGGCTTTCCGCCGAGCATCAGGACACGTTGAGGCAATGGATCCTGGACGAGGTTCTGGAGAAGGCCGGTCCTCAAGTTGAATCCTTCAAGAGGGGCCACACAAACTTCGATGTCGAAGCGGTCGGCAGCGGCAATGCCATCCGCGACATGACCAGCGCAATCGTCATGCCGCGACTGGAGGAGGCCAACCAGGCTCTTCGGAAGAAACTGCGGCCTTTCATGTGCGCCGAGGGCGGCTGCAAAGTGTTTGGCAACGTGCACCGCGACTTTTTTCTTTATGACCTGGCCGACCCGGACGTACCCGAGATTCCCTGGAGGATCACCAAGTCCTTCGAAGACGTCCGTGTTCAGGCCAGTGTAATGCTCGAGCTGAGCTGGGAGCTCCCCAGACCGTAATCCTCGCAGAGAGTCGGCTCGGCGGAGCCCGGCGAAAACGCGCGCGGATGCCCGTTCCTGCGGGCGTCCGCGCGCTCGATTGAATCCAACTCAAAAAAAGGTTCTCAAGAGCCGTTGCTGGTGCAAGCGGCGAATGGAAGAGCCTCCCCGTCCTCTTGCTGAATCAACCTCCGCCGCTCGACTCGGCCGAGGTCTCCAGATCCCCTGACGCCCGGGCACGACCCGCACATGCGCAGGCCTGGTCATCTGTCCCGCGGGGATGACAATCGACCTCTCAGGCATTGGGTCAGGAGGTCGACGCACTGCTTGAGGTCGCGTTCTTTCCCGGCTCGAGACTCTTCGATGAAGCGCTCGCGCGAATCCCCGTGAAGATCCTCGGGCGCTCGAATGAGCATCCCTGGCGCCGTTTCCCTGCCGCGAATCGGACGAGCGGACAGCACCACGACCCAGGTCCGCCGAAGACTGTCGTTCGCCTGGGCAAAGGATCGCCACTGCTCGAAGCGCCGATCGAGGTCGCAGAGCATCGCGGGCCAGATCCGATCCATCTCAGCGCCGCGTTCCGGGTTCATGAGCTCGGTTTCGAGCGGACCCTGCGCGTCGGTCTGGATCGGAGGTACGACAGCTTCGATCCCGAGCTGGGTGAGCGATTGTTCCGCCGGCCGGAAGTCGGCGAGCAGTGAGCTTTGCAGCATCACGAACAGCGGCTCCGAGCGCGGCCGCTGCAAAGTGCGCAGGAACGTCCTCTGGCCCAGCTCCTCATGGCGCTCGCGATTGAACAAGGGATCCTTCCCCGGGTCAGGCTCTTTCCACGTCCGTTCATTCGCCGCGGAGATCCACGGGTCCAGGGAATGCCAGGAATGAAAGTTGGTGCCGTCCTTGGCACCGAAGCCCTTGGGACCTCCGCGCGCGAAGCCACGAAGCTCGCAGACTCCATTGCGAGCGGCACGGAACAACTCCGAGAGCTCGTCGGCAAGCTCCTCCGGCTCCGGCCTCTTCAGACCCACCTTGACGCACTGCTCGCTCCACTCTGCAAGGTGAGGCGCGGCGCGGCGCAATCGTTCCTGCTGAAGGAGCTCTTCAAGGTTGAAGCCGTCCCACAGGAAGACAACCATGTCGGGCCGCGTCGAGAGTTGCGGAACCCTCGGCTCGAGCCGAGGATTCGCCACTGCCACCTTCGCGGGCTTCCCGCTGTGGATGCGAACGCAAAGAGCCGCGATCCGGCCGCGGAGGGTCGAGACATCGACCCGGAACGGCACGAACCCGACGGCGGGCCGCGCCTCCTTCGCGAACGGCAACGCCGATCGAAGCAGCACCGGCTCGCCCTCCCCCGTCCTCGCCTCGACCTCGACGACAATGTCCGCGAGATCACCCTCGAGCGCACCGATCTCGAAGTCGAAAAAGTGGTCACCCGCCGCCGCGAAGTCGACGTGGGTCGAGGCCGACTTGTCCTGTGAGACGATCAGAGCGGGTCGATGCTCACCGAGGATCTCGGCCCATTTCTCGGGCTTGATCCGGTTTCCGCCGACGGACCAGACCACGTCGTCGTCGATGAGGCGCAAAAGCTCGAACCGCGGCCTTGGTTCCTCGCGGGCACACGAGCACAGCAGGAGACCGAAGGCAAGAGCACTCCTTTCGCGGGCGCTCACGTCAGCTCCCGGAGCGCGGCGTCAGGAGAATCTCCTCGGGCGCGGCTTCTCCGGATCGCGCCGCCGCGAACACGATCGCCTCCGCGACCTCCTCGGGCCGCATCATCGTCTCCCGTCGAATGCCGAGGGCCTCGAGATCCAGGCCGCACTGGTCCCAGGCGTGCGTATCGACCTGGCCGGGACACAGGAGCACTACGCGGATGCCGTGACCGCGAAGCTCCACGCGGATGGCCGCGGAGAATCCGCCGAGCCCGAACTTGGAGGCGCAGTAGGCGCCGCTGCCCGGGTAACCCAGCTTCCCGGCCATCGACGAGACGTTGACGATGATGCCGCCTTGATGGGACTGCGCCATGGCTCGCACCGCGGCGCGTGTGATCAGGAACACGCCGGTCAGGTTGGTGTCGAGCACCTCTTTCCACATCTCGGTCGACGACTCGATCAGCGGCGCGGTCCGGAAGATGCCGGCGTTGTTGACCAGCACGTCGAGGCGGCCGAAGGACTCCAGGGTCTTGCGGACCGCCGCCTCGCAATCATCCTCGTCGCGGACGTCGCCGATGACCGCCAGGGCGCGCCCGAAGCCCTGCTCCTTCTCGACCTCGATCACGGCATCCGCGAGCTGCCGCTCGCTGCGCGCCATCATCGTGATCGCGTAGCCGGCGCGCGACAGAGCGATCGACGTGGCGTGCCCGATGCCACGCCCTGCACCGGTGACGAGCGCAACCTTTCGCATATTCCGGTCTCCTTGTCTGGTTCCCATCGACTTCGATGCCACCGACAGATCCGAAAGCCGGCACTGCCGGGTCGGTCGACCTTCTGCTCGCGGACGGATCAGGACGCCGGGGGCCGTCGGCGCCATAGTAATCGGCATCGTCGACCCCAATGCCGTTCACTTTGCGCGCGCCTGCCGTCCATGAAACTGGATTCCCGCTTCCGCGGAATGACGGCGAGCGGGCACCGTCCGTCAGGAGAGGCAAAAGGACGCGGGCGCGGTGCCGCCTCGGCGACTCGGGACCTGCTTCGAGCCCCGGAGAAGGGGCTTTGTCCGACGGGCCGTCTGGCTTATCTTTCCCGCCCCTGAACGGTCCGGAACGAAGAGTGATTCCGGACGCGGGCGATCGAAAGCGGGGGTGTAGCTCAGATGGTTTAGAGCGTTGGCCTGTCACGCCAAAGGTCGTGGGTTCAAGTCCCATCACCCTCGCCAGTTCTCTCGCCCGGATCCTGCATGAAGCTCTACTGCCAACGGCCCAGGTTGTTTTCGGGCAGCGAGCGGTGTTGCGACGATTGCAGTTCTCACGGCATGTTCAAAGTCGCGCCCGCTACCTTGGAATGCTCGAAGGGCCCGAGGATCCACAGATCCGCGAACGCATCGAATCGAATCGGGACGGATCCGTCCAGGGGCGGCCGCCCGAGGTCGAGATTCGAGCGCGAGCAGCGGTGATCCGGTCCTTGGTCAGCGGATGAGTGCTCGCCCAGAACAGAGCGTCGGGAATCTCGAGTCCGGGCTTGTCGTTCTCGAGGCTTTCGAAGAATTCGACCAGCCCCGCCGCGGAACGCCCGGCCCGCTCGAGCTTGGTGACAGCAATCCGGTCCGCCTCGCGCTCGTGGTCCCGCGAGTGCTTGAGAACCAGGAGGCCGCTGGAGAGCTCGCTCAAGGTCTCGAGGTTCGACAGCTCGTCGAGACCACCGCCGATGACGGCGCCGGCGAAGAACGCGATGCCGGCCGTGCGCAGGAGCTGCTTCAGGCTGTGGCGTTGCTCGACGTGCGCGAGCTCGTGCGCGAGCACTCCTGCAAGGACATCGGCATCGGCGCACAGCCTGAGCATTCCGGTGAACAGGACGATGCGTCCGCCCGGGAGCGCGAAGGCGTTGGGCATGTCGCTCTCGACCAGGGTCACGCGAAGGTCGAAGCGGGCGGCCGGGTCGGCGAGCTCCTCCAGCATCCGTTGCGTCAGCTCCGCGAACAGGGCGTCCTCGAGCACTTTCCATTCGTCGGGAAGACTCTCGAACACGTGTTCGCCGAGCCGGGCCTCGGCTTCGAGCGAAACCAGCACATGCGCCCGCGGCAGGAGGCGGGTCAGGACGACGTAGATTCCCGGAACGACGCATGCGGCGATCAGCAGCCATGTCCAGAGCGGCAGTCGCCGCGACGGGATGTCGACTCGAGACCTTCGGACCGAGGCGAAGCTGGAACAGGCCTCTTCGATCTCTCTCCCGAGCTCCTCGGAATCGGCCACCAGCTTGGCCGACACGCCCTCTGCAACGGGGGCGAGCTCGACGTGCAGCTCGGAGGCGACCTTGCGGACGGAACTGACCTCGATCACGTTCCAGCGCCGGATTGCGCCTTGCTCATCCGTGAAGCAGATCTGATCGTCGAGCACGTACACCATCCCGGGCCGACCGCGCGCCGAGATGCCGTCGAGGAGCGTGGCGCGATGGCGAGTCTGCATGCTCTCAGCCTCCCAGGAGATCGCCGATCTCTCCGAGCGCTTCTCCGATCCCTTCGGCCAGCGCGGAGCCTCCGCGGTCGATGGCCGAGCGCAGGTCGTCGAGGTTCAGCTCTTCGGGGTAGGAAGTGGTGTCGGTGATCAGGCGGTGCCAGCGATTGACCGCCCAGGGCAGCGCGAGGCCCAGGCTGAGCACGACCAGGAGCAGCGCCGGCACCATCGTAGTGAACACCATTCCTCCGGTGAGGGACGAGCGGAGGTGTTTGCGGCGAAACCGCGTTTTCTCGACGTGAAAGCGGTGAAGGCGCGCCGTCATCCACGGAGCGTGCAGCCCGAGCGTCAAGTAGGTGAACAATGTGCCCAGGAGCAGGATTCCGAACAGCTCCTCACCGGTGCCGACGAAATCGAATCCCTCGTCGCCGATGCGGGTGTGCTTCATGCGAAAGCGTCGCATCCGGACCCGGTGCCATGAAAGGAACACGCCGAGCGTGAGGGGAATCAACAGCAGGTCGAGGAGGTGGATCCGGTACAGCTCAAGGATCCGTCCGCTGAAACGCAGGCGCAGATTGCTAAAGCTCGTACGGCTCAGGTTGAAGCGCTGCGCTCCGACCAGGATCACCGGCTCGAGAACCAGCAGCACTAGAGAGAAGACGATCGCCGAGCCCAGGAAAGCGCCGGTCCACTCGCGTTCCTCGGCAAGCCGGCGATAAAGCCACCAGCAGCCGATCAACGCCGGGCTCAGGATCAGCACGCCCTTGAGGAATCCCAGGAACTTCTCACGACCCGTGGCGTGGTAGTCAAAGCGACCGCCCGCGAAGGACGTGTGCTGGTAACGGTACTTGCGCGTCTCGACGCGCGCCCAGAACCGATAGATGCCCAGCGTCAACAGGGTGAGCACGACGTTCTTGAGATACAGCCGGAACAGCTCTCCCCCGCGCCCGTCGTAGCGCAGCGGAGTGGATCGAGGCCCGACGCTCTCGAGAGCCATTCTGGTCGAGCGGCGACCTGCCAGCGCAATCAGTGAGAGCACCAAGAGGCCGGGGATCGCAATCGCCGCCGCACCGACAAGGACTTCGAGCACGGCCCCCGGCTCCGGAGCCGATTCAGGATCCGGGTCAGGATCCGAAGCTCCGCTGAGCTCCCTGGCTGTTCGCCGCGCAGCGAGCGCCATCCCCTCCCGACCCAGAGCCTCGAGGATCAGTGCCCTCTCCTCGTGGTAGCTCGCGACTTCACCGTCGAGCGCGATCGCCGAATCGATGTGCTCGAGGGCGACGGCATGGTCGCCGAGGTTGCGCTCGACGCGTGCGAGCTGATGAACAGTCCAATCCGCCTCGGGCCGGACCCTCAACGAGCGTTGAAGGCTCTCGCGAGCCTCTGCCCAGTGCTCCTGCTCCGCCTGCGAATACCCGTACCAGAACAGCACGTTTCCGTTGTCGGGCTCGAGCTTTGCCGCGTGCTCGAGATCGGCCTCCGCCTCCTTGGCGCGTCCGTTCTCCGCGAGGACCGAGCCGCGCCACGTCAGCGCCTCCACCGAATCGGGCTCTGCCTCGAGGACCCGGCTGAAGTCTTCCAGAGATGCCTCGTCCCTCCCGAGCGCGTCATTCACCCGGCCGCGAGCCAGCAACGCCTCGACCGTCGCGGGATGAGTTTGCAGGAGCTTGTCGAGATCGATCCGCGCGCGCGAGTATCCTTCGAGACTCTCGTACATCAACGCCCGCTTGAGCAAAGCGTCCTCGTGCCCGGCATCGATCTCGAGGATGCGGTCGAAATCGGTCAGCGCGGAATCATCGTCCTCCAGGCGCGCGAACGCCGACGCACGCCCGAGGAGGGCCGGGATGGACTCGGGCTCGCGTTCCAGCAGCCGGGTGAAGCACTCGATGGCGGCCCTGTCATCGCCGGATTCGACCGCGGCCTGCGCCTGCGCGAGCAGATCCCCGCCGCCGTCGGCCGGCTACTGCGTCAATGGCTCCTGCCCGCAAGCAACGGACTGCAACAGATACAACGCCGTAAACTGCAGGCTCAGCAGGCAGATCGACGAGGAGACTGCGTGCAGGCCAAGCAGCATCAGTGTCTTCCCCCTTCTTGCATAAACGAGACCGACGTTCATCGTGATTCGCGATCTCTCTGCATTCCGCATTTGTGGAACTGCCCTTTGAGTTTCGCGTCTCGAATTCACACTTGGTGAGTTCGAGCAACGATTCGTCGAGCA
>Ga0247727_10002360_pt1 | contig 43336 bp, 29 predicted proteins | sample WisWelCaveWW1625_FD_202498 | JGI IMG/M metagenome (GOLD analysis project Ga0247727, IMG submission 202498) | Biofilm microbial communities from Wishing Well Cave, Virginia, United States - WW16-25 | ecosystem: Environmental > Aquatic > Deep subsurface > Groundwater > Cave microbial mat | place...
CGGGGCCCGGCCTCCGGGGCGCCCCCCCCCCCCCCTCCCCCCCGGCTCTGGGCGCGCGAAGGCATCGGCCTCGATCGGGTGATCGAGCGCGTCCTCATCGGTGACGAGGACGCCCTGCTGCACCGCCCCGTGCTGCTCGCGCTACCGCGGCCAGAGCCAGCCGAACGTGCCGCCGGTCAGGAGCGCGTATAGCAGCGCGTCGATGAGCTGCAGGCCGACGCTCTTCCACGGCCGTCCGAACCAGATGGACTCAGGGATGGTTCCGAGGAAATGCGCCATGAACGCGGACGTGCCGCCGGGCGCGGCGCGGCTCTTCCGCAGAACGGCCAGGACGTCGTCCTCACCCGGAATCGGCAGCCCGGGCCTCCGTCAAGCGAACGCCGGGCGGCGTCTAAGGCACGAGGAGAGCCCGAACCGAGTCGAGGCTGCCGTCGTTCGGCGCGGGCGTCAGGCCCAGGATCCGGCAGATCAGCTCGTAGACGTGGAGGTTCGAGAACGGCTCCGCGACCACGCCGCGCCGGAACGCGGGCCCGGACGCGAGGAACAGCGCGCGCATCGTCGAATCGGCGTTGTCGTACCCGTGCGCGCCGCCGCCTTCGCTGCGCCGCGCGGCGAGCGACGCGCGGGTGGTCAGGGTCCAGCCCGCGTCGGGTACGCCGACGACCTCCGTCACGCGCCGGCTGTCGCGGTAGCGCCAGCGCTCCGGCGTCCGCTCCCGCTCGTACACGTGGAGGCGCGGCGACGCCGTCAGCGACCGCGCAATCGCCTCGCTGGTGAGCGGCTCGGCTCCCGCCGCGGCCGCGCGTCGCGGCCTGAGCGCGATGAAGGCGCCGAGGCTGATGGCGTCCACGGCGTTGCGGTCCAGGAACTCGTCCAGCACCACGACGCGCTCGGCGGAAAGCGGCGCCATGCCGTGATCCGACACAACGATCACATTGACGCCGGCGGCCAGCCCGTGCTGCTCCAGGCCGCTCACGAGCCGCCCGATCACCGAGTCGAGGTGGGCCACCGCCGCGGCGAGCTCGGGCGTGTCGGGCCCGCTTTCGTGCCCGACGTGGTCCACCTCACTGAAATACAGCGTCACGAAGCGCGGGCGCCGGTCCGACGGCAGGCGAAGCCACGCCAGCGCCGAGTCCACCCGCGCCGCGTCGGGAACGCGACTGTTGTACTGCTTCCAGATGCTGGGCCGCACGCCGCCGATCTCGGCCTCGCTGCCCACCCAGAAGAACGACGCGGCCCGCAGGCCCTGACGCTCGGCCGTGACCCACAGCGGCTCGCCGAGCCACCAGCGGCTCTGGCGGACGACGCTCGAGTCGCTGTAGCGGAACCGCGCGCCGTCGTCGGGATCCACGAAGTGGTTCCCGACGATCCCGTGGTGCGCGGGCAGGAGTCCCGTGACGATCGAGTAGTGATTGGGAAACGTGAGCGTCGGGAAGACCGGTGCCAGCCACCGCGCGCGCACACCGCGCTCGGCGAGCCGGCGCAGGTTGGGCGCGGGGAACCGCGCAAGGTAATCGGGGTGGAACCCATCGAGCGACACGAGCACGACCGCCTGCTCCGGGCGCTGGCGGCTCCGCGGCCGACCCGCCGCGCCCAGCGCACCAATGCAGGTCAGGGTGACGAGCGTCACGGCGGACCACCGCACCGCGAGGCCGAGTTTACGCATGGCGACAATGATAACGCGTTCGCGCACCAGCGGCCTCTGGTCGCCGCTCACCGCGGCACTCTTCGGGCTCGTCGCGTGCGGACCCGACGGCACCGGCCCCGCGCCCGTCGGCGCCCCGCCGGCGCTCCAGCTGGTCGCGGGCTCGCTCGACAACCCGTTGTTCGTCACCGCGCCCAACGGCGACAGCGCCCGGCTCTTCATCGTGCTCCAGGGCGGCGTCATCCGCGTGGTCCGCCACGACACGCTGCTGGTCACGCCCTTCCTCGACCTCACAAGCCAGGTCTCGACAGGAGGCGAGCAGGGCCTGCTCGGCCTGGCGTTCCACCCGCAACACGCGACCAACGGCCGCGTCTACGTGCACTACACCAACTCTGCCGGCGACACGCGCGTGGTGCGGTACACCGTGTCCGCCGATCCGAACGTCGCGAACCCCGCCTCCGCCGAGACCGTGTTGACCCAGACGCAACCCTTCGCCAACCACAACGGGGGGATGCTCGCCTTCGGGCCGGACGGATTCCTGTACATCGGGCTCGGGGACGGGGGCAGCGGCGGCGATCCGCAGAACAACGCGCAGACGATGACGACCCTGCTGGGCAAGATGCTGCGGATCGACGTGAACGGCGCCGCGCCGTATACCGTGCCCGCGTCGAACCCGTTCGCGGGCCAGACGGGCGTGCGGCCCGAGATCTGGGCCTCCGGCCTGCGCAACCCGTGGCGCTACAGCTTCGACCGCCTGACGGGCGATCTCTACATCGGGGACGTGGGCCAGGGCGCGCGCGAGGAGATCAACGTGCAGGCCGCCGCGAGCCCGGGGGGGGGCGGCGAGAACTACGGCTGGCGCCTGATGGAGGGGAGCACCTGTTTCGTGGCATTCTGCTCGCCGGCGGGGCTTACGATGCCCGTACACGATTACACCCACAACGACGGGTGCTCGGTGACCGGCGGGTACGTGTATCGGGGGACGCGCGTGCCGGCACTGACAGGCCACTACCTCTACGCGGACTACTGCGACGGCTGGGTCCGGAGCTTCCGCTGGCTGTCAGGCGCGGCGACCGATCACCGCGACTGGCCTTCGCTGGCGCCGGGGGGACCGATCAGCTCGTTCGGCGAAGACGGCCGGGGGGAGCTGTACGTGGTCGTCCACGGCGGGCGCGGCGCGGTCTATCGCGTCGTGCCGCGCCAGCCCTGACCGCCCGCCTCAGCCCGCGCCGAGCGCCTCGCGCACGATGCGCGCCTGCTCGCGCGCGTGCGCGGCCGGGTACCCCTCGGCCGTGCTGGCTCGCTCGGGCCGCGAAACCTCGATCACGGTCACGCCGGCGCTGATCAGCTTGCGCAGCTCGGGCACGATGAACTTCCGGGCACCCATGTTGCGCGGCTCTTCCTGCACCCAGACCAGCTCCCGCAGGCTGGTGTAGCGCCCGAGCAGGGCGACAAGGGCGTCCTTCGGCAGGGGGTACAGCAGCTCGACGCGACCGATGGCGAGCCGGCGGGCCGCCGCCGCGCGGGCCGGCGAAGCCACCAGGTCGTAGTAGATCTTGCCGCTGCACAGCAGCAGGCGGGTGATGGCCCCGGGGTCGGTGACCACCGGGTCGTCGAGCACCGGCCGGAAGGTCCCGCTCGCGAGGTCGTCCAGCCGGCTGGTTGCCGCGGGCAGGCGCAGCAGGCTCTTCGGCGTGAACACCACCAGCGGCCGCAGCTCGGCGTGCCGCCCCTGGCGCCGCAACAGGTGGAAGTACTGGGCCGGCGTCGTGCAGTTGGCCACCCGGATGTTCCCCTCGGCGCCTAACGCGACGAACCGCTCGACCCGCGCGCTGGAGTGCTCGGGCCCCTGGCCCTCGTAGCCGTGCGGCAGCAGCAGGGTCAGCCGCGACGTGATGCCCCACTTGGCCAGCCCCGCGAAGATGAACTGGTCCACGATGACTTCCGCGCCGTTGGCGAAATCGCCGAATTGCGCCTCCCAGCACACCAGCGCCTCGGGCGCCGCGGCTGCGTAGCCGTACTCGAAGCCCAGGCACGCGTATTCCGAGAGCGGGCTGTTGCGGACCTCGATGCTCGCCGGGGTCCCGTCCAGCCGCTCGATCGGCGCGAACCGCTGACCCGTTACGGCGTCGTGCAGCACCAGGTGCCGCTGGCTGAAGGTTCCGCGCTCGGTGTCCTGGCCGGTGAGCCGTACCGGAGTGCCGTCGTGGAGCAGCGACGCCAGCGCGAGCGCCTCCGCGTGCGCCCACTCGATGCCGCCGCCGGGGCCCACGGTGTCGCGCCGCCGGTCGAGCTGCTTCTTCAACTTCGGATTGATGATGAACCCGTCCGGTACCCGGAGCAGCTGCTCGTTGAGGGCCAGCAGGCGTTCGGCGCTCACCGCCGTGTCCGGCTCGGGCGAAGGCTGGCGGGAGATGCCGCGCTCCTCGCGGGGCGGCGCGCTCGCGGCATGCGCCTTGACCTGCTGCTGCAGCTGCGCGAGTCGCTGGTAGGCCGCGTCCGCCTCGGCCCCGGCGACGGCCGGCGTCACGACGCCCTCGGCCGCCAGGAGCTCGGCGAAGCGCTGCCGGACCGGCGGATGCCCGCGGATCAGCTCGTACAGCGCCGGCTGAGTGTAAGCCGGCTCGTCGGCCTCGTTGTGCCCGTGGCGTCGGTAGCCCACCACGTCGAGCACCACGTCGCCGTGAAACTCCTGGCGGTAGAGGATCGCCAGCCGCACGGCCGCCAGGCACGCCTCGGGGTCATCGGCGTTGACGTGGACGATCGGCGCGTCGAAGCCTTTCGCCAGATCGCTCGCGTAATCGGTGGAACGCGCGTCCCCGGGGTCGGTCGTGAAGCCCACCTGGTTGTTCTGGATCAGGTGGATGGTGCCGCCGGTGGAGTAGCCTTTGAGGCGGGCGAGGTTGAAGGTTTCGGCGACCACGCCCTGTCCCGCGAACGCCGCATCGCCGTGGAGCAGCAGGGGGACGGCCACGTTCACGTCGTGCTGCAGCTCGCGCGCCTCGCGCCGGGTCTGCTCGGCGCGGGTGCGGCCCTCCACGACCGGGTTCACCGCCTCCAGATGGCTCGGATTGGGCACCAGCGTCACGGTCACGCGGCGGCCCGTAGGCGTGGTGTACACGCCTTCGGCCCCGTGGTGGTACTTCACGTCGCCCGTGCCGTCCTCCGGCAGATCGTGCCCCATGCCCTCGAACTCGGCGAGGATCGTCTCGTAGGGGAGGTTCACGACGTGTGCGAGCACGTTGAGCCGGCCGCGGTGCGCCATCCCGATCACCACGTCGCGCGCACCGGCCTCGCCGGCCAGCTCGATCATGAGGTCGAGCATGGGCACCGTGGCGTCGAGCCCTTCGATCGAGAAGCGCTTCTGGCCGAGGTAGGTCTTGTGAAGGAAGTGCTCGAGCGCGTCCACGGCGGTGAGCCGCTCCAGCAGGCGGCGCCGGTCGTCGGCGGCCATGGCCGGGCGGTGGCGGCCCTCCTCGATGACCTGCCGGAGCCAGACCCGTTCCTTGTTACTGCCGATGTGCTCGATCTCGTACGAGAGGGTGCCGCAGTAGACGTCGAGCAGCCGAGGGTAGGCTTCCCGCAGCGACGGGCCTGGCACGTACACGCGCAGCACCTCGGCCGGAATGCCGCGCATGACGTCGCTCGTCAGGCCCAGCGGGCCCGGATCGAGCGACGGATCGGGCGCCGGCGCGCGGCCCAGCGGGTCGAGCTGCGCCGCGGTGTGGCCGTGGATGCGGATGGCGCGGACCAGGGCCATGGCGGCGGCGACCTGGCGAAGCGAGTCGCGAGTGGCGAGTGGCGAGTCGCGAGCTGTGGGAGCCGCCGGCGGGGCCGTGGTCAGGCCGCCACTCGCCACTCGCCATTCGCCACTCGCCACCTGGCCAGCGCTCTTGAATACGCCCTCGTAGAACCCATGCTCCCCCTGCAACAGCTGATCCACGTACCGCAGGAACATCCCGGATTCGGCGCCCTGGATGATGCGGTGGTCGTACGTGCTCGTGAGCGTCATGACGCGTCCGGCGCCGGGGTCACGGATCGCGCCGGTGGCGATGATCGAACCCTGGCCCGCCATCAGCCGCGGCACCGAGGCCACGGTCCCGATCGTGCCGGGGTTGGTGAGCGTCATCGTGCCGCCCTTGAAGTCGTCGGGCAGCAGCTGGCCGGCGCGCGCCCTCTGGACCAGCGCCTCGTACGCGGCGTGGAACGCGGCGAAGTCCATCCGGTCGGCGCGCTTGATGACCGGCACCACCAGAGCGCGCGAGCCGTCCTTCTTCTCGACGTCCACGGCGAGGCCGAGGCTCACGCCGTCGGGCACGAAGCGGGCGGGCGCGCCGTCGGCTTCGCCGAACGCGTGCACCATCACGGGGATCTGCTTCGCCGCCTGGACGAGCGCCCAGGCGATCAGGTGGGTGTAGGAGATCTTCTTCGGCGCGAGCGCGGCATTGAGCGCCTTGCGCCGCTCATCGAGCACCGCCACCGGCACGTCGCGAAAGCTGGTCGCGGTGGGGACGGTGAGGCTCTGCTCCATGTTGGCGACGAGCCGCGCCGCGGCGCCGCGGAGCGGCTGGGGGGTGCCGGGAGGCTGCTGGCCGCTGGCCGCTGGCCGCAGGCCGCCCTCGGCTGTTGGCTCGCGGTCTGCGGTCAGCGGCCCGCTGCCAGCAGCCTCGGGGGGGCGGGCCGGAAGTTCGGGGGCCGGGTCAAGCCCCCGGCCGCCGTTTTCGAACAGCTGCCGCCATTCCTCGTCCACGGAGGCCGGATCGCGCAAGTACTGTTCGTACATCGCCTGCACGAAGCCGGCGTTCATGGTGCGGAACAGATCGTTGGTCGCGCCCCCCCCCTCGGCCATGGGGGCGAAACATAGCGTGCCCGTGACCGGGCGTCAGGCGGGCCCGCGCTGCGCCTCGAGCAGGCTCGCCGCCGCGTCGGCGCCCACCGGCGGCGAGAACAGAAAGCCCTGGACGAACTGGCAGTCGAGGGCGCGGAGCTGGAGGTACTGCTGCGTGCTCTCGACGCCCTCGGCCACGACGCCGAGGCCGAGGTTGCGCGCCAGCGTGACGATGGTGCGGACCAGCTCGAAGTTCTCCTCGACCTCGAGGTGCATGACGAACTCGCGGTCGATCTTGAGCGCGTCGAGCGCGAAGCGCCTGAGGTAGCTCAGCGACGAGTAGCCGGTGCCGAAGTCGTCCATGAGGATGCGGACGCCAAGGGTCTTGAGCTCGTCGATCACGCCGGCCGCCGCCATGGCGTCTTCCATCAGGACGTTCTCGGTGATCTCGAGGTGCAGGCGGCGAGCCGGCACGCCGTGCTCGGCGATGGCGCGGCGCACGTGCTCGGCGAGACCCGGCGTGAGCAGCTGCCGGCCCGACACGTTGACGCCCACCGAGATGCCCGGCTGATCGCCGAACCGCTCGTGCCAGGCCCGCAGTTGCCGGCAGGCCTCGCGCACCACCCACGCGCCGATCTGCACGATCACGTTGGTCTCCTCGGCCACCGCGATGAAGGCTGAGGGGTCCACCATGCCGCGCCGCGGGTGCCGCCACCGCAGCAGCGCCTCGAAGCCCACGATCCGCTGGTCCTCGACCCGCAGCACCGGCTGGTAGTGGAGCAGGAACTCCTCGCGCTCGAGCGCCCGCCTGAGGTCGGTCTCGAGCTCCAGCCGCTCGACGGCGCTGGCGTGCATCGCGAGATCGAAGACCTCGTAGCGCGCGCGCCCCCGGGCCTTGGCGCGGTACATGGCGAGGTCGGCGTCGCGCAGCACGGCCTCGGGCTCGGTGTACCCGGTGGCCGAGAGGGCGATGCCCATGCTGGCCGTCGTGAACACCTCGCGGCCGCCGATCACGAAGGGGGCGGCGAGCTCGGCCTGAATCCGGTCGGCGATCCGCGTGGCGTCGGGCACGTCGTCGATGTCGTCGAGCAGGATCGTGAACTCGTCACCGCCGAGCCGGGCGACCCGGTCACCCGGGCGCAGGCACCGGTTGATGCGGGCCGAGAGCTCGGTGAGCAGCGTGTCGCCGGCGAGATGGCCGAGGCTGTCGTTGACGACCTTGAACCGGTCGAGGTCGAGGAACAGCACCGTGAAGCCGTAGTCCGCGCGGCGCCGGCGCCGGTCGATGGCGAGGCGCAGCTCCTCGTTGAACAGCGCGCGGTTCGGCAGTCCGGTCAGCGCGTCGTGGAGGGCGTCGTGGACCAGCTGCTCCTCCGCCGTCTTGCGCTCGGTGACGTCGGTCATCGAGCCGGCCAGACGGTAGGCCCGTCCCTCCGGGTCGCGCACGGCGAGGCCGCGGGTGAGCATCCAGCGCCAAGTCCCGTCCTTGTGGCGCACGCGGTGCAGGCTCTCGAAGTGCTGGGTGTCGCCATTCAGGTGCGTCGCCATCTCCCGCCGCACCCGCTCCCCGTCGTCGGCGTGCACGCGGCTCAGCCACTCGTCCGGACTCGCGCCGACCTCGGCCACCTCGCACCCGAGCATCTGCTTCCAGCGCGGTGAGTAGTACATATCCTGGGTGCGCAGGTCCCAGTCCCACAGGCCGTCGTTGGCGCCGGCCGCCGCGAGGGCATAGCGCTCCTCGCTCTCCCGCAGCGCCTCCTCGGCCCGCATCCGCTGCGAGATGTCGCGGACTACCGCTTGCACGGCGAGCCGCCCCTCCCAGATGATCGGCTCGACGGCGACCTCGCTGTGCAGGGGCCGGCCCGAGAGCCGTATCAGGCGGCGGCGCTCCGCCGGCGCGGACCGCCCGTCGCGCTCGGCACCCTCCACCCGGCGCCGGACCACCTCCACGTCCTCCGGCTCGACGAAGTCGTAGATGGAGCGGCCGAGCAGCTCGCCCGGGTGCCGCGCGCCCAGGATCCGCACCAGCGCCGGGTTGGCGTAGAGCGTCTTGCCGTCGCGGTGGACCCAGATGCCGTCGGGGCTCGCCTCCACGATCCGGCGGTAGCGCTCCTCGCTGTCGCGGAGGGCCTGCTCGGCGCGGCGCCGATGCGTGATGTCGTGCGCGATGCCCACCACGCCGATCACCGCACCCCCGCTGTCCCGCCAGGCGCTCTTCGTGACCAGCGTGGTGCGGGTCACACCGTCCAGGACGATGTTGCTCTCGAAGGTGTAGGGGTGCCCGTTCTCCAGCACGGAGGCGTCAGTCTCGACGAACACGCGGGCATCCTCGGGCCCGAACAGCTCGCGATCGGTGTGGCCGACAAGCTCCTCGCGCGACCGCCCGGCGAACACCGTGAACGCATCATTGGCCAGGACGTAGACGCCCGCCTTGTCCTTGACCCAGATGATGTCGTTGGTACCCTCGACCACGGCGCGCAGGAGGTCGAGGCTCTTGCGCGCCTCGTCGGCGCGCGGGCGCGCGGAACCGCGACGAGAGGCTTTCACGGCTGGTCCTCCCTGAATTGCCGGGGCGGCCCGCCGGTGTCAAGTTGGGTGCCCCTATGACGACGCCCCCCTCCCTCGCCATCACCCTGCCGCCCTGGATCGCCGAGGTCGTGGACTGGAACCGCCGGCTGGAGGGCGACGAGGCCCGCATGGACCTCGCGATCCGGCTGTCGAAGGAAAACGTCGAGCGCGGCACCGGCGGGCCGTTCGGCGCCGTCATCGTGGAGCACGGCACGGGCCGGCTGGTAGCGGTCGGCGTCAACTCGGTTGTGCGGCTCACCAACTGCACCCTGCACGCGGAGATGGTCGCGTTCCAGTTCGCACAGCAGCGGGTTGGGTCGTTCACACTCGCGGGGCCGGGCCTCGCGGTCCACGAGCTGGCGACGTCGTGCGAGCCGTGCGCGATGTGCCTGGGCGCCATCCTGTGGAGCGGCGTCAAGCGGGTGGTGTGCGGCGCCGCGCGCGACGACGCGACCCGGCTCAACTTCGAGGAAGGCCCCGTGTTCGATGATTCGTGGCGCTACCTCGAGGAGCGCGGCATCACGGCGCGGCGGCAAGTGCGGCGGGCAGAGGCGCGGGCGGTGCTCGAGCTGTACCGCGGGCGTGGTGGGGCGATCTACAATGGCTAGCGGGCACAGGGGCACGGGGGCACGGGGGCACGGGAAAGGCCGGGTCCCGGCTGATGCGCTGCGCAAGGCGAACCTCGCGTTCGCCGAAACCCATCCGGGCGAATCGCCGCGGCGGCAGCCGGTGCACACGGTGTACGGCGGCGCGCAGCTGTTCAAGCCCGACACCGCCCCGAAGATCGGTGAGGTCGCGCGGAAGGCGCTCGAGACCTGGGCACCCGATGCCGACGCGCTGGCCGCCGCACTGGGCTGGCCCAAAGGCGACGCGTTGGCCGCGATCATTCACGCCCGCGTCGTACGGAAGCTCGAGCGCGAGCCGGTCGAGGACTTCCGCATCGACTTCGAGGACGGGTACGGCAACCGGCCCGACGCCGAGGAGGATGGTCACGCGCGGAGCGCGGCGGAGGCCGTGGCGCAGGGGATGAAGGGCAAGAGCCTACCGCCCTTCCTCGGCATCCGGGTCAAGCCGCTCAACGAGGAGCTGCGCGCGCGGAGCATCCGGACGCTCGAGCTGTTCGTCGAAAGCCTGCTGTCCGCCGGCCGCGGGCAGCTGCCCGACAACTTCGTCGTGACGTTGCCGAAAATCACCGTGCCCGAGCAGGTCGCGCACTTCGTCCAGGTGCTCGCGCGGCTCGAGAAGAAGCACCGGCTGGCCGCCGGAACGCTGCGATTCGAGCTGATGGTCGAGACGCCGCAGATCATCGTGGACGGGAGCGGACGTTCCACGCTGCCGGCGCTGGTGGCGGCGGGCGGCGGGCGGGTCACCGCCGCGCACTTCGGCACCTACGACTACACCGCGGGGCTCGGCATCACCGCCAGCCATCAGCAGTTGCGTCATCCCGGCTGCGATTTCGCCAAGCACGTCATGCAGGTCGCGCTGGCGGGCTCGGGGGTCTGGCTCAGCGACGGTTCCACCGCCGTGCTGCCGGTGGCGCCGCACCGCGCACCGGCCGGCGGGCGGCTGACCGCCGCGCAGGAGGAAGGGAATCGCGCGAGCGTGCACCGCGCCTGGCGGATGCACTACGAGGACGTCATGCATTCGCTTGCCGGCGGCTTCTACCAGGGCTGGGACCTGCACCCGGCCCAGCTGGTCACGCGCTACGCCGCGGTGTTCGGGTTCTTCCTGTCGGGCATCGAGGCGGCGGGGGCGCGGCTCAAGAACTTCGTCGAGAAGGCCGCGCAGGCCACACTGGTCGGCGACGTGTTCGACGACGCGGCCACGGGCCAGGGCCTGCTGAACTACTTCCTGCGGGCGATCAACTGCGGCGCGGCGACCGAAGAGGAGACGCTGGCGCGGACGGGGCTGACGCTGGAGGAGCTGCGGGGCCGGTCGTTCGTGACGATCCTCAAGAACCGGTCAGGCCCAGCGTAGCGGAGTCATCGTCGCCCACGGGCTGAAGCCCGGGCTCGGCCAAGGACTGCCGCTCAAGCGGCGCTACTTCGCGTATGCTCCCGCGCCGAGGAGGTGCAGCGAGACGTACTGCTCGTCGCCCACGACCCAGCTCTCGTGCGGCTCGGCCGGCGTATGGAACAGCGTGCCGCGCGTGAGGTGGTAGACCCGCCCGTCGTCGAACGCGATCGTGGCGTGACCCGTCAGCACCAGCCCCACGTGCTCCACCGTGCACCGGTCGGCCCCCACGGTCGGCCCCACGTGTGAGGACCATCTCCATCCCGGTTCGTAGGTCGCGCGGCCGATGGTCACGCCGCCCAGGGTGACGAGCTCGAAGCGGCCCTTGGGGAAGGTGCGGACTTCGTCGGGAGATTCGAAGCGTTTGAGGATGACGTCCAGCACGATGGGCTCCGGAACGGGCAGGTCCTGGAATCTACTTGGGAGCGCCGGCGGCAGAATCGACCTGTCTCGCAATGATACGATGACGATACTCGGCCCTCCGAGATGCATCGTGGGGCATGACGTACTGGGACCTGTTGCGGCTGCTGGCAGCGGACGGCTGGTATCTTGCGCGGATGCGCGCGAGCCATCAACAGTATAGACATCGGTGGAAGCGCGGCTTGGTGACGGTTGCAGGCAAACCCGGCAAAGACCTGCCGCTCGGCACGCTGCGCTTGATACTCAAGCAGGCGGGGCTCTGATGAACAGAGTGCTGATCGTGGTGGAGAAGACGGCCGGCGGTTATGGGTCTTTCGCCCCGGACGTGCCCGGCGTCGGCGTTGTCGGCGACACGCGCGAGGAGACGGAGCGGCTGATGCGCGAAGCGCTGGCCCTGCATTTCGAGACGCTGCGGGAGGAGGGGCAGCCGGTGCCGGAGCCGACGACGTATGCGACGTTCGTCGAGGTGGACGTGGTGTAGGCGTCCAGATCAAAGGGGAAAGGCAACGGGCCCGGGGGCGTTTCGCCTGGGCCCGTTTGCGTGGTGGTGGCACCACAGCAACCCGTCAAGTGATCCCAATCTAGCCTGGCGGCCACCGCGTGCATAACCGAATCATTGCAGACCGAAGGGAATCACTCGGACGCTCCCGCCAGACCGGCAATCTCTCGCACATCGCTGCATCGCACGGGTTACCGCTTTCTCGCCCGATGCCACTACCCTGGCCTCCGCCAACGGCAACGCACTTGTCGGTGCCTGCGTCGCCATGCCGGTTGCGCCAGCGTGTCGGATGTGGGGCGGGTGTGGCGGAACCGGCAGACGCAGCACGCTGACACCGTGCGGGGCGCAAGCCCGTGGGAGTTCGACTCTCCCCACCCGCACCCTGGCATTGACTCGGCCGCCTTGCCGAGCGTATCGTGCAGACACGGTGTCAGCGTGTTGCGTGGCTCCGCCACGCCGAAGGGCCGCGGGTACTCCCGCGGCCCTTTGTGTTTTCCGACTTCGCGCCCATCCGGCTGAAGCCGGGGCTCGGCAGAAGACTGCCGCTGAAGCGGCGTGCGGCCCGTCGCTTGAGCGACAGTCCCTGGCCGAGCCGCGGCTTCAGCCGCGAGATCGCGCGTCAGTCACACCGGCCCCTGCGGCGGTCTGCGGGCGCGCACTCGAAACCGCCGCTGGCCCAGAAGCCGAGCCGCTCCTCCCTAGCGCGACCCATCGCCGCGGTGAACGCCTCCACGTACTGCACGTTCGGCGGATAGGTCGCGACCATCGCCCAACCTTCCCAGATCAGCTGCCAGTTCACCCTCCCTGACCGGCTCCACAGGTACGCGAGGGCCCGCCCGTAGCGGTCCCGAGGCTCGACGTCGGGCTCGACGCGGATCGTGTCGCCCGGCGGGGTCAGCGTCGCGAGCGCCCGGGCTGCCTGCGCGCCGAACGGTGCCTGGCTCATTTCGGGCGTGTCCATGCCGATGAGGCGGATGCGGCCCACGCCGCGGCAGTCGATCGTGTCGCCGTCCACGATGCGCGTGCCCACGCAGGTCACGGTTCCGCGAACTGGCACGCGGGGACCAACCTCGCGAGCCGACGAGTCCCTGACGGCAGTCGAGTCGGGGCCCCGAGCGGCGGGAGGCCTGCGCCGAAGCGGTCGCGGGGATGGACAAGAGGAGAATGCTTGCCGCGAGGCGGAAGGGGCTCATGAGCCGCAACGTAGGCCTTGGCCGAGGTCTCGCAACAATCCGCTTCATCTCCGCCTTGATCGTGGTTACCACCCGACGATCGGGATCCCGCATTCTGAGCTGCCAGCGGCATCGCGTGTTGCCGAGCCGCGTCGGGCAATGCCAGGGGGCCAGCTTGTCGGTCGTGGTGCGGGTGTGGCGAGCCGATGTCGCCGCGGAAGCGGCGACGAGCCCGGCGACGGTCGCTCGCCAGCGACCGTCGCACAACTGGCAGACGCGGAGCGTCGGCAACGTGCGGGGCGCAAGCCCGTGGGAGTTCGACTCTCCCCACCCGCACCCTGGCAATTGACTCGGCTGCCCCGCCGAGCCTACATTGCCCTCACGTTGCCGACGTGTCGCGTGGCTCCGCCACGCCGAAGGGGCCGCGGGATCTTCCGCGGCCCCTTGTGTTTCTGGTCGTCGATCGGCCCACGGGCTGAAGCCCGGGCTCGGCAGAGGCTGCCGCTGAAGCGGCGTCGCCTTGCTGCTCGGAGCACCGACCGTCAGGTTGATCCTGTGAGACGAGCCCTGCTGGTCCTGGTCTTCGCCGGCGTGGTCGCCGCCGGCGCCTGGTACGCCGTCACGCGCTTCCGGCAAGCGGACTCAGCGGCCGCAACGGATAGCGCAGCCGCGGCACCCCGGGCGCCCAAGGCAATCACTCTCCCGGCGCTCGGTGAGACCTGCGGCGCACGATGCGGCGTCCAGCGCTGGCCCGTGAAGACACTCAGCGACCCCAGCCGCGAGCTCGTGAACCTCACGCCGGTGGCCACGACCGTCGAGGAGCTTGCCGCGATTCCCCGCCCCGGCCGGTTTCCGCAGCTCGGGCGCAACGCGCCGGTCGAGCTGACCACCTACGAGGTCACGGGATGCCTCGGTATCATCGACCGCCAGCCCGAGGCCGACGGCGACATCCACCTGGTGATCGGGGGCCTGCGCGACCGCCGGATCAGCCTCATCGCCGAAGTGCCGGACCCGGGCTGCGAGGGCGTCTGCCAGTCGGGATTGGGATATCTCTACGCAACCGTGCGCGCGACTCTGGATAGCGCGCTGGCGTCTGGGCGCGTCTCGCCGGAGTGCAACAACGATGTGCCGCTGATTCAGGTGACGGGGGTCGGGTTCTTCGATCGGGCCCACGGGCAGCGGGGTGCCGCGCCGAACTACATCGAGCTCCATCCTGTGCTGGGGGTGACGTTCCCTGATTGATGGGCCCTCTGCGCGGAGCGGCCCCCCCGTTGTTGCGGGGGCCGCCTCTGATCCCCTAGCTGGCAGTCTGGTTCACCCGCACTCACTGAACCCGCAGACGTGGCACTTCACGCACCCCTCCGCGAACTCCAGCTGCGAGCCGCAATCCGGGCACGCGCCCAGCATGTTCGGCGTGCTCGGCCCGCCGAACTCCGCCTGGGCCTTCTCGCCCAGGTGCAACGACGGCGCCGTGGTGATCGGTCGCACCGTCGCCTCGGCCTTCATGATCTGGGGCCCGGGCAGGAGGTCCTGCTGCACGCCCTGCTTCTCCTGCATCCACTTCTCGATCGCAATACCGATGGCGTCCGGCACGCTCATCACCTTGTTCGGCCCCAAGCCGATGACCTTGTCCGAGCTGATGCCGCGCAGCTGGCGATGGATCTCCGCCATCGGAATCCCCGAGCGCAGCGCCAGGGAGATCAGCCGCCCAATCGCTTCGACGTCGGACATCAGCGGCGCGCCGGCCTTGCCGAGCGAGATGAAGATTTCGAACGGCTGGCCCCTCTCGTCCTCGGTGATGGTGACGTACGCGGTGCCCAGCGGCGTCTCGATCCGCCGCGTCATGCCCTTGAGCAGGTCCGGCCGCGACCGCTTCATGCGCCGCTGCGCGTTCTCCGCCTCCACGTCGTGCAGCTGCCGGCGCGTGCGCTCCAGCTCGGTCTCGGTCTCGGCCAGCCGCCCCTTCAGCTCGGCCAGCTCGCGCTCGAAGTCGGTCGCCGGCCGCAGCGGCAGGACATTCGACCTGGCGTCCGCCCCCCTGGCCTCGACCCTCCGGGCCGTGGAGCCCGTGGAGAGCACCTGCATCGGACGGCTGTTGTCCCGATACACGGTGACGCCCTTGCACCGGAGCTCGTGGGCCAACTCGTAGATCTGCCGGACGTCCTCCTCGGTGGCGGACTCCGGGAAGTTGCAGGTCTTGCTGATGGCCGAGTCCGTGCAGTCCTGGAAGGCCGCCTGCATCCGGATGTGCCACTCGGGCGTGACGTCGTGCGCCGTGACGAACACCCGCTGCACGGCCGCCGGCACCTCGTCGAAGTGGATGTGCCCCGCCTCGGCGATCCGCTTCATCAGCTCGTCCGAATACCAGCCGCCCGCCTTCGCCATCGCGACGAAGTCGTTGTTCACGTCCGGCATCAGCACGCCGGCCTGGTTCCGCAGGAATGCCACCGCGAACAGCGGCTCGATGCCCGAGCTGCACTCGGCGATGATCGAAATCGTCCCGGTCGGCGCCACCGTGGTGAGGTTGCAGTTCCGGAGCTTCCGCATCGGGCGGATGCGCTGGCCGCCCTCGTCGCGCGCGCAGGTCTTGTCCGGACCCCAGATGCTCCGCTCCCACTCGGGGAACACGCCGCGCCGCGCCGCCAGTCGCTCCGACTCGACCTTGGACTCCTCGTCCACGAACCGCATCAGCCTGCGGCCGAACTCCGCGCCCTCGTCCGAGTTGTAGGGAATGCCGAGGCGGACCAGCGCGTCGGCGAAGCCCATGACGCCCAGGCCGATGCGGCGGATCCGGTTGGCCAGATCGGTGATCTCGGGCAGCGGGTACTTGTTCGCGTCAATGACGTTGTCGAGGAAGTGCGTGCAGAGGTGCACCGTCTGCCGCAGCGCCTCCCAGTCCATCTCCCCGTCCACGACAAACGCCCCGACGCTGATCGAGCCGAGGTTGCACACGTCGTAGGCCAGCAGCGGCTGCTCGCCGCACGGGTTGGTGGCCTCGTAGGCGCCGAGGTGCGGCACCGGGTTGTAGCGGTTCGCCTCGTCCACGAAGAACACGCCCGGCTCGCCGGTGCTCCAGGCGCCGTGGATGATCTTCTCGAACACCTCGCGCGCGTCCAGCCGGCCGACCGCCGCCTCCGTCTTGGGATGGACGAGGTCGTAGCTCGTGCCGGCCGCGACCGCCTGCATGAACTTCTCGGTGACCGCGACCGAGATGTTGAAGTTCGTGATCTTGCTGGTGTCGCTCTTGCAGGTGATGAAGTCCATCACGTCCGGATGGTCCACCCGCAGGATGCCCATGTTGGCGCCGCGGCGGGTGCCGCCCTGCTTCACCACGTCGGTGCTGGCATCGTACAGGCTCATGAACGACACCGGCCCGCTCGCCACGCCCATGGTCGAGCGCACCACGTCGTTCTTGGGGCGCAGCCGGCTGAAGGAGAACCCGGTGCCGCCGCCCGACTGGTGCACCAGCGCCATGGAGCGCAGCGTGTCGTAGATGCCGCTCTTGTCGTTGCTCAGGGCGTCGTCCACCGGCAGCACGAAGCACGCCGACAGCTGGCCCAGCGGCCGGCCCGCGTTCATCAGGGTCGGCGAGTTCGGCATCCACTTCCGCTCGGCCATGACCCGGTAGAACTCCTCGGCCAGGGCCTCGACCGCACCCTTGGAGGCGCCGTACCCCTTGTCCGGGGCCGCGATGGTCGTCGCGACCCGCCAGAACAGGTCCTCGGCCTTTTCGACCGGGCGTCCGTGATCGTCCTTCACCAGGTACCGCTTCTCCAGGACGGTGAGGGCGTTGGCGCTCAACTGGAGCGCGCGGGCGCGGTCTTTGGGCGAGAAGCTCATGTGCACGTTTCTCCAACAACGCCGTGGTACGCGGGATATGAGGGCGCCCGCGCAATACCCAAATCTAACTGGCTAGCGTGGTTACGACCTACAGACGACAACGAAAGCGGAGGGGCAAATTAGGGTGGCGACACGAGGCGGGCAACACCCCGAAAATGGCTAGGCGCCGTCTGGGGTTTCGGTTATCGACATCACAAACATGGCATCCTGGTCGGAAGTCGGGAGTCAGAAGTCGGAGGTTGACCCGGCAAGGACCTCGTCCTGACTTCAGACTTCCGACTTCAGACTCTTCGCCACTCCCCCGCCCGATGCCGGCGCGCAAGCTCGATGTAATGGTCCACGGTACCCTGTATCCGGGCCCGCAGCGCGTCGTCCACGGGCCGAATGACCCTGGCCGGCACGCCGAGGACGAGAGAGCCCGGCGGGATCCTCGTACCCTCCGTCACAACCGCTCCCGCGCCGATGACGCTGCCGGCGCCGACGTGGACGTGGTTCAGCAGGATGCTCCCCATGCCGATCAGGCAGAAGTCCTCGACCGTACACCCGTGCAGGATCGCCCGGTGGCCGACGCCGACGTCGGCGCCGATGGTGCACGGCACGCCCTCGTCCACGTGCACCATGGTCAGGTCCTGGATGTTGGAGCGCTCGCCGATGGTGATGGTCGCCATGTCGGCGCGCAGCACGCATTGGTACCAGACGCTGGCGTGCTCGGCCAGCCGCACGTCGCCCAGCACGTCGGCGCTGGGTGCGATGAAGGCGGTGGGGTGGATCAGTTGCGCGAGGCGGAGATCGAGACGATGACCCATGCCGCGACGGGCTGCCCGCCCTTCTGGGCCGGCAGGAACGTCATGTCGAGCGCGAAGGCCCGGGCCAACGCGGTGAACGCCTCGCAGTTGCTGGCGCGGTTGACCGTCGGGTCGCCTTGCACCTCGCCGGTCGCGCCGACGTTGACGAGGATGAGGGCCGGGCGGACCTGCCCCGTGCACGACGATGGCGCCGAGATCTGCGGCGTCAAGCGCGGCCGCGGCCGGGTGTCCCAGCACGCATTGCGCGGGTTCGGGAGGCTGACGCTCGGCGAGGCGCAGTTGGCTCCCGCCGTGTTCCCCGTTCGCGCGGTGTCCGTCCGGGTCCCGGCGGCGGCCTCCATTCGCACCGGATGCGAGTTGGTGCGGCCGGCCTGGATGGTGACCGTGCTGGTGTAGGGGCGGAAACCCTCCGCCTCGATGCGCAGCTGGTGCGTTCCTACGGGGAGCTTGGACACTCTCCGCGGGAGCGGCTGGCCGTCTACCGTGATGCGCGGGTTGGCCGGCGTTGTGCCCCGCCAGGCGATGCTGAGGGTCCCCGTGTCCGCCGCGGTCCTGGTCGTGCGGGTGCGCGCGGTGTCGCGCCGCGGCGGCGGTGGGTCGCGCCGGGCCAGCTCCGTCCGGCGCGCGGCCGCGATCGAGTCGGCGCGACGCTGCGAGTCGGCGGCCGCGACACGGGCGAGCGAGTCGCGGCGGACCGAGTCCGCGCCGGCGAGTGTCACTCGGGAGATGGAGTCCTGACGGGCGCGCTGCGCGGCGGCTTCCGCCTGTTTGGGCTTCATCACCGCGAAATAGTAGCCGCCCAGGCCGAGGGCAACGATGCCGAGGCCCGCGGCGAGCGCGAGCGGCAGCTTGCTGCCGCTTTTCCGTTCGCCGCCCATCGGCCGCTTGACGGCCGGCCTGGGCGGCGGGGGCGGCGGGGCCGCGGGGAGGGGGGGGGGCGCGGCGGCCTCGGCCTCGGTCTCCTTCGGCTTGCCGAACGACGCCGACGCGCGCGGCAACGGCGTGGTCGCCTGGCTCGCGATGGGCGGCGCGGCGGGCTTGCCCGTCGGCTTGGGCGGGGGGGCAGCCGGCGGCGGCGGCTTCATGCCGAGCTTCGCCGGCTCGATGGCCAGGGTGCGCATCGTCGAGAGGTCGGCCTGCGAGGCGGCGCCGGAGCCTTCGAGCGCCAGGACCAGCTCGTCGGCGTTCTGGAACCGGTCTTCGGGCTTCTTGGCCATCATCTTCTGGACGACGGCGAACAGGTCGCGCTGCTCGGCCGTGTCGAGCGCGGGGACGGGCAGCTCCTCCATGATGTGCTTGTAGCCGATGGAGAAGCTGTCTTCGCCGTCGAACGGCACGTGGCCGGTGAGACACTGGTAGGCAACGACGCCGAGCGAGTAGATGTCGCTGCGACCGTCGAGGTTCTGGGCCCGCGCCTGCTCGGGGCTCATGTAGTGCGGCGTGCCGATGGACATCCCGGTCCCGGTGAGCCGCGCGCCGCTCTGCGCCTTGGCGATGCCGAAGTCCGTGACGATCGCCTGCCCGAGCTCGTCGAACATGATGTTGTCGGGCTTGATGTCGCGGTGCACGATGCCGTGCTTGTGCGCGTAGCCGAGGGCGCCCGTGGCCTCCTTCAGCATGCGCTTGATCTCGGGCACCGGCATCGCGCCGCGGGCCTCGATCGCCTGGGACAGCGACTTGCCGCGGATGAACTTCATCACGAAGTAGATCACCCGGCCGGCGCGGCCGACCCGGTAGATCGGGATGATGTTCGGGTGCTCGAGCTTGCCGGCGGTGCGCGCCTCGCGCTGGAACCGCTCCACGAACTCCGCGTCGAAGCTCAGCGAGAACGGCAGGACCTTGATCGCGACTTCGCGCTCCAGCTGCTTGTCGCGGGCCTTGTAGACCACCGCCATGCCGCCGCGGCCCAGCTCCTTCTCGAGGTCGTACTCTTCCTTCAGCCCGTCACGGATCAGCGCGGTCTCGTCTTCCTGCGGAGCCGCCATCTGCGCGGTCTTGCCCTGGCCGGCGCCCGTGAGCTTCGACAGGTCCTCCCCGCAGTTGGGGCAGAACCTGACGGACGTCTCGACTTGGGTGCCGCAACGCGAACAGAACATCGGTATCCGGGCGAGGAGCCTGCAAAACCTAGGCCGTGCCGGAAGGGGAAGTCAAGGCGCGCGGGAAGCGATTTCGAAGGGCCGGCGCCGCTCCAGGCGCCGCCCGCCGTTCTCGAACTCGACCCGGAGCGTGTAGCGGCCGGGGGAAAGGCCGGAGAGGTCGATCGTCTGGCGGACGCGGGCGCGGCCCGGCGCGTCGGTTACCGTGGAGTACGAGAGGTCCGCCCCGCCCCCGCCGCCGAACAGCCGGCGGAACACCGAGCCCCCGCCCTGCCGCTCGATGCGCACGCGGGTCGCGACGCTCGCGCCCTGCGGCAACCCGTACAGCTCGTACCACAGCGTCGCGCCGCCGCCCTGCGGGAACCGCTGCAGCGGGTTCAGCGGTACCTCGCCGTCGGCGCGCCGCCACACCAGGCCGCTGCCCTCGCGGCCCAGCACGACGTCGCTCGCCTCGAACGCCTCGCCGTAGCGCGGGACCTCGAGCGCGCTCCCCACGACGACGGCGCCCGCGCTGCGACCCAGCTCCTCGACCACGAAGCGGTACTCGTAGCGGCCGGCCGGCACGGGCAGCACCAGCTGCTCGGTGAGGTAGCTGCCCGACCCGAGCGGCACGCCGGACCGGAACACGCGCAGCGTATCGAGCGTGGCGATGCGCCGCCGCGCCGTGTCGAACACCTCGAGTCGCATGGCGAGCGGATACACGGTCGCCGCGCCCCGCCCCCCCCCCCCCCCCCCCCCCCCCCCCCCTGCGTCCCGGGCTGCAGCCGCTGCGCCGGCAGTGCGAACACCACGTGCAGCTCGCCACGCTCGTCCGCGCCCTGTACGAGGAACGTCGACACCACCGGCATGAGGTCGGTCGCGAACCGCAGCACGTACGAGTCGGTCGTCGTCGCCTCCCGCACCATCCGGCGCCCCGCCGCGCGCTCCTCGGCGAGCATCGTGCTTCGGCCGGCGCTACCGCCGTTGAGGAACCGGTCGTACCGCGGCGAGAACCCCGAGCGCGACGAATACAGCCCGGCGATCTGCCCCGGCATCCGCGCGTCGAGGTTGGTCTGCATCAGGAGACCGATGCTGGAGCCCAGCACGTCCATCAGCGACTCGACCAGCCGGTAGTCCTGCACGTCCTCGCGCGCGACGAAGTGGAAGATCAGCGGCGGCTGGCCGGGCCGGTCGTAGCGCCAGCTTTCGTTGGGCTCGACGCCCTGCTCCTGGTACGTCGCACGCGCATGCGGCTCGCCGTGCCGCAGGTAGATGACGCCGCGGTCGTCGAAGTCGCTTTGCGACGTGTCGCGATAGGCGTACCCCACGGCGAAGGCGCGGCGCCGTGCGACCAGCGCGAACCGCTCCTGCGCGGTCCGGAGCCGGCGCAGCTGTTCGAGCAGCCGCTCGCCGGCGCGGCGTCCGTCGGTGACGTCGCGCCGCTCCCAGAACCGCGCGAGCCACCGCCCGACCGAGTCGGGCGCGAGGGCGTCGAACGCCGCCAGCTCGTCGCCCGAGGCGATCCAGCGCAGGTCGGCGCGATAGCCGCGACGGGCCGAATCGCCGACCGCGCGCGCGGCACCGGCGTGATACGCCGCCAGCGCCGAGTCGCGCCGGCTCAGCGCGGCGTGCGCCCGCGCGATCTCCAGCAGACCCACGGCCGTGTCGCCGCCCGCCGCCAGGTAGTCGCGCAGCGCCACCAGGGCCGAATCCTGGGCGCCGAGCCGCCGCTCGATTCGGCCGCGCATCAGCAGCACGGGCGCCGCGCGCGCGGCGGGGAGCGTGGCCGCCGCGCGGAGCGCGCGCTGCGCCACCAGCAGGCGGGGCGAGATGCGCTGCCGCAGCGCCGTCCCCGCGAGGTCCACGAGCGCCGCGGTGAAGGCGGGGTCCGCCTCGAGCGCGCGCGCGAAGGCCGTGGCAGCGATCGAGAGCGCGTCCTGACCGAGCACCTGGCGCAGGTTCTCCACCAGGATGACGTCCGCCTCGCCCGTGCCGAGCTCCGCCATCCCCAGCCAGTACCACGCGTATGGCCAGCCGGGCCGGAGATCGGCCGCCCACTGGAACTCGCTCGCCGCGTCCTCGTAGCGCTTCTTGACCGCTGTGAGCTCGCCGAGCCGGTAGCTCAGGTAGCCCAGCTCCATGTGGATGAACGGATCGTCGCGGTCCACCCGCGCCACGGCGATGCGCTCGCGCTCGCGCGCGATCAGGAGGCTCGAGTCGGTGACCTCGGCGAAGCCGGCGCGGATCGAGTCCAGCCGTACCCGCTCGTCCGGGGTCTGCCCGGACGCCGGCGCCGCCGCGCCGGCGAGCGCGAGTGCGAGGGTGGCGGCGAGACGGGCTGGACGGGGGCGCGGCGCCATGTGCAGAGAATACCCCGGCAGCGCCGGTTCGGTTGCTTCGCGGCACCAGGCGGCGCCGAGCCGCGAGTTCACTCGCGTGGGCCGACTAGAAAGACGAGCCGACGGCCACGTAGGCGGTGCGCCGGTCGAGGTCGAGCCGCTGGGCGAAGCCCAGCCGGGCGCGCAACGGGAAGGCCGCGCCGACACCGAGGTCCAGGACCAGCTCGAGACCCGTCGAGGCGAAGCTGCTGTCCGCGCCCGCGGTCGAGGCGAACGCCCCATCGCCGAAGACGCTCACCGAGAGCCGGTCGAGCTCCGCGGGGAGCAGCCAGGGCAGGCCGCGACCCACCAGCGCGAGCGGCACGCGATGCTCGAGTGCGAGACTCGCCGCGGTCCGGCCGGCGTGGTCTCCGGGCGCGGCGCCGCGGAGCGGGAACGTGCGCGCGCCGCCGCCCACCACGATGCCCGGCAACAGGCTGGCCGATTCCTCGTTCGCACCCCCGACCGCGAAGCGCAGGTTGTCGGTGCCGGTGATCGTCCCCGCCGCCATCCGCACGGCCGTTACCTGGCGCGCGAAGCCACCGGTCGGCCACGCGTGATACAGCGAGAGCCGGGCCACGTACTCGGTGGACGTCCGGTCGAGGCCGGGCCGCCAGCGGTAGCGCACGCTCGCCGCCGCGCGCGAACCCTGCTGCGAGGAGATGCCGAGCGCGGGCCGCACGGCGTTGGCCGCCGAAACCGCTGCGATCACACCCCACCGCTCGGCGCTGCCCGTGCGGTCGTACTCGACCGCCCCCCGCGTCGAGACCGACGATCGCCAGCGCCGCCGCACCAGTGTGGCGCCCAGCTGGACGGTCTCATCGGCGATGCAGCATTGGAGCGGTCCGAGAGGCCCCCCACCCGGAGGCTGGACCGCGTACACGAGCTGGTCGCGCTCGTAAAACGCGTCGAGCAGCAGCGGACTGAACCGTGCGTACGCGTAGGCGACCTGCCCGCGCCAGGATCCGGCCGAGATCCCGCTCCCGACTTGAACCGACGCGACCCACGCGTGCCGGCCGAGCGGGTCGGCGCTCGACGAGAAGACCCCGAAGAACGTGGCGCCCAGCTCCGACGACCCGATCGGCAGCCAGTACTGCGGGAGCAGCGCGGGCCACGGGCGGTAGCGGTGCTCGGCGCGGATCAACGTCGTATCCGGCGGAGGCTGGGCGGCACCGGCCGCGACCGGCTGGGCGGGCGCGACCTCCCCGCCGTCGCGGCGTGCCACCTTCACGAGGCGCAAGCCATCGGCGTGATACGACAGGTACAGGAGCGAATCGCCGTCGGCGTCGGGGCCCCACGCGGCGAACGGCGCGCGCGCCACCACGTGCGGCACACCGCCATCGACGGGCGCCGCGACGATGACGGGTACGCCGCCCTCTTCGCGGGACCAGATCACGGTGCGGCCGGCATCGGCGAAGGCCGGCATGCGATCCACGTCGAGATCGGCGGTCAGGCTTCGCTGCGCGCCTGCGCGATCCACCAGGACCACGTCGTGGACGCCGGCTTGCACGCGCACGACCGCGATTGTCCTTCCGTCCGGCGCGAAGCGCGGCTGCGCCCACTCGACGCCGCCCGATGGCGCGCCGAGCACGCGGGTCTCGCCGTGCTCGAGGAGCACCAGCTCGCTTCCGCCATGCACGAGGCGTACTGCGACGATGGCGCCGTCGCGCGCGACGTCCGCCTCGACCAGCCGCTCGCCCCGGGTCAGCCGCGTGGTGCGGCCGTCGAGCGTCACGCGCCACAGGTCGCTGCGGACCTCGGTGGCCCTCGTGAACTCGAGCTGCGAGACCAGGGCGGCGCCGCCCGTGTCCCACGCCAGGCCGGTCACGTAGTTCACGCGACCTAACGAGCGCTGCCGTCCGTCCGCGATGACGACCAGACGCGGGGCATCTCGGCCGTCGTCGTGCAGGGCGAGCACGCGGCCGCCCTCGCCCACCCGCGCCGGCACGAAGCTGCGCTGGCGCGCGAGGAGCACGCGACCGCCTTCGGCCCCGGTCTCACCGCCGCCGCGCGCCCACTCCACTGCGTCGGCCTGCGCCTCGGCCCATGCCTCCCGGAAGCCGGATCCGGTCGCGATGCGCACCGCCTGCGGCAGCTGGACGAACGGGAGCAGCCGGCTGCTCTGCGCGCGCACCAGGCGCGCGACGGCCGTGTCGCCGTGGTGGTCCGCGAGCGCGGCGAAGAACGCCGAGCCAAACGCGTAGGGCCGTACGCCGGCCGGCCAGCGGGGCGAGAGCCCGCCCGCCGCGTCCAGAGGCAGGACGCCGCGCTCGGCGTTCTGCGCCCGTAGCACGACATGGTGCAGCCCGCCGTCCAGCCGGCCGCCTTCCGTGAGGCGCGACTCGTAGAACACGGCGAGCCCCTCGGTGAGCCAGCTCGGGGCGTAGAGGTTGGGGAACAGCGGCGGCGCGCGGCCGAACACCCGACGCGCCACGCCCCACCACCCGCGCGCGGGGTCGAGGTGGAAGACGTGAGCCAGCTCGTGCGTGATGACGAGGCGCAACCAGCGGTCGTAGTAGCCGAGCTGGACGTCGCCGGCGGGCGGCGCGGCGTAGATCACGACGCGCGGCAGCGGGTAGGTGGTCGCGAAGCCGTTGCTGAGGTCGAAGTGATCCGTGACCACCAGGTCGATGCGACGGCGCGGCGGCGGCAGCAGGCCCGCCAGCGCGGCATAGGCGGACTCGGCTTCGACGGCGGCGCGCACGCCGAGCTCGCGCCAGGCGGCGCGGGTGTGCACGCGGAAGTGGGTGGTTTCGAGCGTCCGCCAGGAGCCCGTGGGGTCGGTGGCTTGGGCGGCTAGGCGGCTAGGCGGCTGGGCGGCCAGCAGTCCGAGCAGGCACACAGGCCATGCGCGCGGTCCGAGTCGCATCGCGTCGCTCCCTCCCGTCGTGTCGGGCCTCTAGCCGCCTAGCCGCCTAGCCGCCCAGCCGCCTACCTCGATCCCGCCCGCTCTCTCAAGAACGCCTCGATGCCTTCCATCACACCACGCGCGTACCGCTCCTGGAAGGCGGGCGCGCGGAGGGCGTTCTCCTGTTCGGGGATCATGAGAAATGCGCCTTCGGTGAGCACGGCCGGCATCCACGTCGGGCGCGCCAGGGCGAGGTCGGCGCGGCCGATGCCGAGGTCGCGCAGGCCCATGCGCCGCACCATCGCCTGCTGGATCAGCAGGGCCAACCGGGTCGCGCGGGGATGATAGAAGTACGTGCTCGTCCCGTTGTTGGTCCACGGATTGACGCCGTCGGGAAACGCGTTGTTGTGGATCGAGACCAGGATGTCGGCGTGCTGTGCCTCCGCGAGGTTGGTGCGCTCGTAGAGGCCGAGGCTCGTGTCTGCCTTGCGCGTCATCACGACGCGCGCGCCGGCGCGCTCGAGCATGGCGCGCAGGGCGCGGGCGACCTCGAGGTTGGCGTCGGCCTCGCGCAGCCCGGTGGGGCCCGTGGCGCCGCCCGGCGGGTGGCCGGGATCCACGGCGACCGTCCGGCCGCGCAGCGGCCGCCCGCGGTTGATCGACGGCGGCCGGCGGATCTCGAGGACCAGGTCGGTGCCATCCCAGCGCGAGCGGTAGCCGAACACCGGAGCGGCCAGCTCGAAGGTGATGGTGCACTCATCAGCCCTGGGCTGCGCCCACCACACGCGCTGCACGAGAGGGTCGGTGGGACCGTACTGCAGAAAGTCGACGTCGCTCGCGGTGCTGTACAGCGTGACGGTGAGGCGCGCGCCGTCTTCGTCCACGCGAAACGGCACCCGCTCGCCGAGCCCAAGGCGCGCGGTGACGGCCGCGTCGCCGGGGAAGAGCCGCACCCGGCCGAGCGTGGCACCCGGAGCCGGGGTTCCGGCGGGTAGCACCGCGCCGACGTTCGACACGTCGGTCCAGGCGATGGCGGCCTGCGACAGCCGCAGGCGCACGCTGTTGCCGATCCGACCCGTGACCTCGGCGCGGGTGCCGTTGCGGAGCAGCCAGTGGTACGTGCCGTCCGGTGCCGGCGATCCCGACGCCGCGCCGTCGGTGTTGCCGGCGCCCCGGACGTCGTCGTCGAGGACCACGACGGACCGTGCGCCGGAGTCGAGCACGGCGAGGCGCAGCGGCAGCGGAACGCGCAGCGCGCCACGCGCGTCGAACGCTTCGATCCACGCGCCGCGCGCCGAGTCGGGGCGGAACGAGCCGACCGGCCCCGAGCCGACGGACGGCAGCTCCCCCCCGATCGACTCGGCGACGAACGTCCCCACGTAGCGGGTCTCGACGCTCGGCCGCCGCGCGAGCGCGAGATCGAACGGGCCATACTCGCGGCTCGAGAACGTGTCGGCGACCAGCGACGCGATGCGCCCGCTGGGGAGCAGGAGGCGCACGGCGGCGCCCGGCGCGGCCACCACCGAGACGCGGATCCGCTCGCCGGGTTCGGCCCAGCGCAGGCCGGCCGGCAGGATTCGATCGGGCCGGATCCACAGCGTGTCGGGTGGGACAAACCGGTTGGGGGTGCGGATCGGCAGGTCGAGCACCGCGCTGTCGCCTTCGAGGCGGGCCACGAACCGCATGACCGGCGCCGTGTCGGCAGGCAGCGCCACGTAGGCGAGAAACGCGCCGTTCGGCGCCACGTCCACCGGCTCGCCGTTGACCGTCAGCCGCGCCCGGCCGTCGCCCGTGGAGCCGAAGAAGAACGTGGAATCGCTGGCCGTGATACGTTGGTTCGGATCCGGGTACACCACGTGGACCAGCAGGGGGCCCTGCCGCGGCGCGATGGCGGGGAGAAAGGGCCGTGCGGCGGGGCGGCCGGGCGCCTGGGCCCACGCGGCGCAACCCGGCAAGCTGACGAGGATTGCGACAGCGACGATCCGGCCTCGCATACACCAACTTGCGTAGTGACGTCGGTTTAGGCGAATTTGACCGGTCTTTCGGGGGCGGCCTATATTGGCCGCGATTCTGCTGGCGCGATCCACTTTGAGGCCACTCGCTCCGTGACGACTTGCGCGTACTGCGGCCGGACCAACGAATCCGGATCGCGGTTCTGCATGGACTGTGGGAAGCCGTTGACGCAGTCGGCGATGGCCATGGCGGCCGCGTCGCCGGCGGGGCCGGGCGTTCCGCAAACGCGCGTCCAGGCCGCCGCGGCGAATCCCGCGGGCAAGGGCGACGCCAAGTGCGGCAAGTGCGGCAAGGCGGTGGACAGCACCCAGCCGTTCTGCGCCTTCTGCGGCGCGCCGCTCCAGGCGGCCCCCGCCGCCCCCGCCGCCCCCGCCGGCCCCGCGGCGGCCACAGCAGCGGCGTCGGCAGGCCCCGCCCCGCCGGCGCCGAAGCCGACCAAACCGTGCCCCAAGTGCGGCACGGCGATTGCGGATTCCGGCTTCAAGTTCTGCCCGAACTGCGCCACGCCGCTCAGCCCTGCGGCGCCGCCGCCACCGCCCGACTCGACCGTCGTGTTCTCGGCGCAACGCGGGGACCCGTTGGTGATCCCGGTCACACTCGTGCATGTGGGCGAGGACGGGCAGAAGGGCAAGCGCTTCTCGCTGATAGGCGAGGAAACGACGATCGGGCGGGCGGGGGCGGACCTGGCCTTCCCCGAGGACGTCTATCTGTCGCCTATTCATGCGTTGTTCCTCTGGAAGAACGGGCAGTTGTCGGTCCGGGACCTGGGCTCGCGCAACGGGACCTGGATCTTCCTCGACGGCCCGCACCGGCTGGTGGACGGCGACCTGGTGCTGGTGGGCAGCCAGCTGCTGCGGTTCCGGCGGCTGGGCTACCCTGGCCCCCATCCGCCGGAAGCGGACGCGACGCGGCGGATGGGCTCGCTGGTGCCGAGCGCCGACATCGCGTCGCTGGCGCAGCTGCGGGCCGACGGGTCGATGCGCGACGTGTTCCATCTTTCGCCCGGGCGCGACATGGCGATCGGGCGCGATCGTGGTGACTGGCCGTTCCCATACGACCCCTCGATGAGCGGGGCGCACGCGCTGGTGCGGTCGGAGGACGCGGATTTCGTGGTGCAGGACGCGGGCAGCCGGAACGGCGTCGCGGTGGCGGCGCGCGGCGACGCGGTGCTCAAGAAAGGATCGAAGATCCTGGTCGGTGACAAGCTGCTGCTGATCGAGATGCCGTGAAGACCTGTCCGACCTGCGGCCGGGAGTTTCCGGACAACGTCAAGTTCTGCCCCAACGACGGGCAGACGCTGAAGGCCAAGGGGCCGACGGCCGACCTCGTCGGGCAGGTGGTGGCCGACCGCTATCACATCATCAAGAAGCTCGGCGAGGGCGGCATGGGCGCCGTGTATCTCGGCGAGCACGTGAAGATGGGGCGGAAGAGCGCCATCAAGGTGATGGCGCCCTCGATGGCGCAGGATCCCGACGCGATCGGGCGGTTCAACCGCGAAGCGGCCAACGCCAGCCGGATCAGCCACCCCAACGTCTGCCAGATCTACGACTTCGGCGAGACGCCCGACGGCATCATCTACCTGGCGATGGAGTTCATCGAGGGGCAGTCGCTGACCGGGCTGATCGAGAAGGAAGGCGCCCTGCCCGCCCCGCGCGCGGCGAGCATTCTGAGGCAGGCCGCCGACGCACTACAGGCCGCCCACGACCTCGGCATCGTGCACCGCGACATCAAGCCCGACAACATCATGGTGGTCCAAGGCCGCGACGGCTCGGACGTGGTCAAGGTGGTGGACTTCGGCATCGCGCGCGCGGTCGGCGGCGACGAGGCCGGGCAGAAGGTCACCAAGACGGGCCTCGTCGTCGGCACGCCCGAGTACATGAGCCCCGAGCAGCTCAGCGGCGACAAGCTCGACGGCCGGAGCGACATCTACTCGCTTGGGCTGGTCCTGTACCGGATGCTCACCGGCGTGTTGCCGTTCCAGGCCGACAGCGCGCAGGAGACGATGATCAAGCGGCTCACCGACGACCCGATGCCGCTGGTCGAGGCGCGCCCCGACATCGTCTTCCCCGACGCGATGCAGCCGGTGCTCGACAAGGCGCTGGCCCGGATGCGCGACGACCGGTACCAGAACGCGGGCCAGCTCGGCAAGGACACGGAGAAAACCGTCGCGGGCATGGCGGCACCGGGCACGCGCGCCGACGCGGCGCGGCTGTCGACGGCCTCGACGCAGCTGATGGACGAGCAGCAGGTCAAGTCGCTGGCCACGAAGGCCCAGGCCGCGACGAAGCGGCCCGGGGCAACCAGGGAGCCACCGCCGCCGCCGCCGAAGAAGAAACTGCCGGTGGCCATGTACGCCGTGCTGGGCGTCGTCGTCGTCGGGGGGCTGTTCGGGGTGGCAGCCCTCACGATGGGCGATCGCAACGGCGGCGGCACGCCGCCCGACTCCCAGGTGGCAATCGGGCCGGGGCCGGATACCGCGAAAGGCACGGGGCGGCAGCCGCCGGACGGCCAGAAGCAGCAGAACGGCGGCCGGCCGGGGCCGGGCCCGGGAACGCAGACGCGAGAGTCCACGACGACCCGGGACCCGACCACGACGACGACGCCGATCAACTGGGTGGCGATCATCGAGGACTCGGCCAACGCTGCCGTGCGTGCCGATCAGGCTGGCCGCTCGAGCGAAGCGCGTCGGCTGGCGCGCTGGGTCTACTATCGGACCGAAGCGACCAATCAGCAGAAGGCCGACATGGCGATGATGGTCGCGACGACTCTCGCGGAGACCGATACGGCAGGGCTCGTCGAGTGGTCGCGCAACGGCCTCCGTTACGCGTCGGGCCAGCTGCGGCAGAATTTCGTGATGCTCCTGCAGTCGGTGGGGGCCCAGCCGTGAGCGGCGCCCTGAAGATCGAGGTCTTCGGCCGGACCGACGTCGGCAAGACGCGGGACCACAACGAGGACAGCTTCCTCGTGGCGGACCTGACGCGGCGCATCGCCTCGCTGCAGCCCGAGGTGCGCGAGCACGACGTCGGCGGCCGCGGCTCGCTGTTCGTCGTGGCCGACGGGATGGGCGGCGCCGCGGCCGGCGAGATCGCGTCCGACATGGCGGTGGATACGATCTACTCCCACATGATCAACACGTGGGGCAACGACCCGGAGAACACCGAGCAGCGCTTCGCCTATCGCCTCAAGGAAGCCGTCGAGGTCGCGAACCAGCAGATTCACGAGTACGCAAAGGGTCACCCCGAGCACCGCGGGATGGGCACGACGACGACCGCCGCCGGCATCTACACCGGCGCGCTCTACCTGACCCAGATCGGCGACTCGCGCGGCTACCTGATCCGCTCGGGCACGATCGTGCAGATCACCAAGGACCAGTCGCTGATGCAGCGCCTGGTGGACGCCGGCGAGCTGACCGAGGAAGAGGCGGCCGTGAGCGAGCGGCGCAACATCATCCTGCAGGCGCTCGGGCCCGACCCGCACGTGAAGGTGGACCTGACGCGCCAGGAGCTGCGCCGCGGCGACATGCTGGTGATGTGCTCGGACGGCCTGTCGGGACTGGTGCCGAAGGACGACATGCTGCGCATCGTGTCGCAGACGCCCGACCTCGTGGGCGCGTGCCGGGACCTGATCGACCTGGCGAACGCCCGCGGTGGACCGGACAACATCACGGTGATCGTGGCGCGGTTCGGCGGCGACGGCCTCCCCGAGGCCGACGGCGCGGATCCCGTGGGCCACCAGGTCTACCCGCTGCTCGACACCGAATCCACCACGGAGCCGGTACCGGTCTACCGTCCCGAAAACGATCCGAACGCCAAGACCGTTCAGGTCGCTCAGCCGGGAAAGCCACCGCAGACGCCCACCCCCACCGCCCCCCCCCAGCCGGCGGCGCCGCAGGCCCAGCCCCGCCCCACGCCGCAGGCCAAGAAGAAATGGTGGCCGTTCTGAGGTCCGCATGAAGTGCGAGCTGCGCGTCGTCACGGGCGCCCGCGCCGGGCACCACGACGTCTACGACAAGTCGTACATCGGGATCGGACGGCACCCGCTGTCCGACCTGCGGTTCGACGCCGAGAAGGACATCGACGCCAGCACGCGCCACGCCGCGATCGTGAAGACCGGCGACACGTACGTCCTGCGCGACCTCGAGAGCACCAACGGTACGTTCGTGAACGGCGAGCGGATCACCGGGGAGCGCGTCCTGAAGGAAGGGGACGTCCTCCGCTTCGGCGTGCACGGGCCCGAGGTGAGCTTCCACCTGATGCACGAGTCGCACGACGAAGTCGTGATGCCGGCGGTCACGGCGCCGATGCGCGAGAGCATAGCCCGGGAGGCGTCCGAGAGGGCGGCCAAGGCCGCCGCCGAGGCGCCGCGCGCGCCGAAACCGCCGGCGGCACCGCCGCCTGCGCCGAAGCCGGCGCCCAAGGCGCCCCCCCCCAGCGCGCCGCGGCCGGCGCCCGCCAAGCCCGTGGCCGAATCGGCGACCGGTGTGCTGCGGGCCGAGATCCGCGATCACCGCGGCCGGTCCCGCGCGCTGCTGGTCGCGCTGCTGATCGTGATGCTCGGCGCGTTCGGCATCATCCTGTGGCAGGGGCGGACCGCGCAGGAGGATCGCGCGAGCACCCGCATGGTGATCGATTCCATGCGCGGGGAGCTCGCGCGGCTGCGGGTGATCCAGCGGCAGAACGAGTCCGCGCTGGCCGATGCGCGCACCCGTCTCGGCGCCGAGCGGGACCCGTCGCGCCGCGCGCTGCTGCGCCGCGAGGTGCAGGCCGCCGAGGTGCGCGGCACCCAGATCGCCGCCTCGACCGCGGTGAACTGGAACGCGGCGCTCGTCAACGCGCGGCGCGCCGTCGCGATGGTCATCGTGCGGTTCCCGGACGGCCAGGTGTTTTCGGGCACCGGGTTCGGCGTGGACGCAGACGGCCGGATGCTCACCAACCGGCACATCGTGCTGAACGACGCCGGCCAACGGGCGACCGACATCGCGATCCGGTTCACGGGCTCCACGGAGGTGCTCCCGGCGCGGATCGAGCGGATCGCGCCGGACGTCGACCTCGCCGTGATCCGGATCGAGTCAGCCGGCCCGCACCCGGTGGTCCCGGGCTTCTCGGACGCCGAACCCGCGGACGGCGATCCGATCGCGCTCGTCGGGTTCCCGCTCGGCGGCGATCTGCCCCAAGGGCAGGCACCCACGGCCAGCTCGTTCTTCGGCGCGGTGAGCCGGGTGTTGCCCGACTCGCTGCTGCAGCTCGATGCCTGGAGCGGCTCGGGCGCGAGTGGCAGCCCGATCTTCGACCGGCACGGACGGGTCACCGGCGTCGAGTTCGGCGGCGTCCGCGAGTCCGGCGGGCGGATCGTCCTCGGCCTGCCGATCCGGCGGGCACTGGCGCTGCTCGGTCGCTGAGCCCCCCCCCCCCCCCCCGGGGGCACCGCGCGGCGGTGACCCACCCCACTGCCACAACCCGCTGACCCTCGCCACCTTGGGGGGGTACTCGTTCCCGATCTCGGGGAGGTTCGCATGTCGCGTAGTCGTTTGAACCTGCTCGGCGCGCTGCTCGCGACCGCCCTGGTGGCCGCCTGCGAGGATGTGCCGTTCGCGCCCAAATGGGACGCGGATTGGTACATCCCGGTGCCGAGCGAGCCGATCCGCCTGCAGCAGAAGCTGGCGCCGGTCACGACGGTGCCGCCGGGCCTGCCGGCGGTCACCGCCAGCGACACCAGCCAGCAGAACCTCGCCGAGTCCGTGGGCCAGCTGCTCGATCAGCAGATCCGCAGCGCGAGCCTCATCGTGACGCTGACCAAGCCCGCCTCGCTCCAGTTCACGGCGAGCGACACGGTGATCGTGGCGCGGACCCTGGCCGACCTGTCGATCGCCGGGGCCACGCGCATCGTGGTGCCCATCGCCATCGCGTCCGCGGACGCGAGCGTGACGGACACGGCCGCGATCACCACCGGCGCCATCGCGATGCTGCGCCAGGCCGCCGCGAGCGACGGCACCCTGTTCATCGAGGTGCGCGGACGCATCCAGTACACCGGCAGCGCCCCGCACACCCTGACGGCCAACGACACCATCGGCGTGCGGCTCGCCCTGCTCGCGCGCATCGGTGTCTCCACCCCCGCCAACTGAGGAGGCGACGATGCGACGCTTGACGATCGTGTTCGGCGCGCTCCTCGCGCCGGCGACGCTGGCCGCGCAGTTGCCCGACCCCGCCACGCGGGCGCTCGGCATGGGCGGCGCCTACACCGCCATCGCCCGCGGCTACGAGGCGGTGCGCTGGAATCCGGCCCTGCTCGCCGCCGGCGATCAGCCGGGCCTCAGCATCGGCCTGCCGCACGTGACCATGGAGGTCGGCAGCAACACGTACGGCTTCGGCGACTTCCGGAAATACGCCAATCGCACGCTGAGCGACCAGGACAAGCAGAACCTGCTCAACCAGATCTCGCAGGACGATTCGGTGCTGACGATCCGCACCATCGGCGGCGTGACGCCGTTCGCCATTCAGGTCGGTCCGTTCGCGTTCGCCGCCGGCACCACCGGCGACGTGGACTTCTCGCTCGGCCGCGACGCCGTCGAGCTGGCGTTCTTCGGCAACGCGGCCCGCTCGGGCGCCGGGCAGTTCTTCACCGCAACCGGATCGAACGCCCGGGGCTGGGCGGCCACCACGCTGGCCGCGAGCTACGCCCGCCGGTTCTCGATCCCGCTCGGCCGCCTCAGCGTCGGCGCGACGTACAAGCACATCACCGGCCACTTCATCGCCCGCGCCCTGGAGACGTCGAGCAACTTCCAGGTGAACCCGCAGTTCCAGGTTAACGCCGCGGGCCATGCGATCTTCACCAACTACTCGGACAGCTACAGCGGGAGCGGCCTCGGCGACATCCTGGGGGGTGAAGGCAACGCGGGCGGCGGGTTCGGCCTCGACGTGGGGGGCGTGCTCGAGCTGGCCGGCCGGCGCCTGACGCTCTCGGCCGTGATCGTCAACGCCCTGGGCTCGATGAGCTGGGACGCGGACCGCCTGCGCTACGAGCGGGCAGTCTACGCGGTGACGCAGAACGCCGACGGGTCGGTCACCGACACCCAGACCACGACCACGCTCACCACGCCGCAGCAGATCGAGGCCGACGCGGCGGCGCGGGCACTGCGCGACGACCTGCTGGCCAACAGCGATTTCTCGCGCTACGTGCGGGCCGGCGTGACGTTCCGGCTCGCCGGCTTCACCCTCGCCGGCGACGGCCTGCTGCGCCTCACCGACGGCCTCGACCGCGTCCCCGCCACGCAGCTGGCCGGCGGCGCCGAGTACGTGCTGCTTGGCTTCCTGCCCCTGCGCGCGGGATTGAGCACCGATTTCAAGAACTTCGGGATGAGCGCGGGAACGGGACTGCGCTTGTTCGGCGTGAATCTCGATGCGTCGATTGCGAATATCGAGGGTAATGATCGGCCTGGGGTGATTGTGGGCCTCGGGTTAGGATTGATCTTCTGAAGAGACTGATGGCTGATAGCTGATGGGGATTGGGTGAGAAGTGATGGGGTCAGCGCGGGGCTGGACCGGCGCTGTCCCATTACCTCTCACCTAATCACCTATCAGGCATCACCTGTCAGGCCGTTGACCGGCGTACCCCGCCAGCGCCGCCCCGAAGCCGCCCGCGGCCCACCACGCCGACCCGACCACGACGCCTCCGATACCCAGCATCAACCCAACCACCATCGCGAGCACGGCGGCACCCTGCAGAAGGTCGCGCGAAAGCCGCGAGCCGGGCTCGACCCCGGTCCGTTCCCGCACCACCCGCCACCCCGGCCCTCCGGGCCTCGCCCGCCGATAGAATGTGTCCAGCCGCTCGGCCGACTCGGCCGGCGTCAGGAACATCACCGGGATCCAGAACGCCATCGTGCCGAACGTGGTGATCGCGATCTTGGCGCCGAACGAGAGGCTCGCCAGGCCCGGCACGGTGGTGAGCGCGATCGCGATCGCCATGCCGACGACCAGCGCGGTCCACTCGGCCCACGCGTTGACCCGCCACCAGAACCACCGCAGCAGCAGCACCACGCCGGTCCCGTTGCCGAACAGGACCAGGAACCGGAACACCCGCCCGACGTCGGCCATCGCGAACGACATGGCGGCGGCGATGAGGGTGATGAGCACGGTAGCGAAGCGCGCGACGCGGACCAGCCGTGCCTGCTCCGCCTCGGGCGCGACGAACCGCTGGTACAGGTCACGGACGGCGTAGGATGCTCCCCAGTTCACCTGGGTCGAGACGGTGCTCATGAAGGCCGCGAGCAGCGAGGCGAACACCAGGCCGAGGAGGCCGGCGGGCAGGTAGCGCTGCATCATGAGCGGGTAGGCGAGCTCGGGGTCGGCGAGCGGGGGCAGCACCACGAGGGCGGCCAGCGCCACGATGACCCACGGCCAGGTGCGCACGACGTAGTTCAGCAGATTGAAGAACAGCGCGGCCCGCTCGGCCTCGCGCTCATCCTTCACGGACGAGAGCCGCTGGACGAACATCCCGCCGCCGTCGGCGAGCCGGTAGGTCCACCACTGCAGCAGCACGTACGCGGCGAAGGTGCCCATGGGCAGCGCGTCGCCCGGCCGCGGCACCATCCGCAGCGCGCCCGACCGGCCGGCCTCATCGAGCGCGTGGCGCAGCGCCCCCAGCCCACCCACCTCGGCCAGCGCGTACCCCGCGACCACGACGGCACCGGCCAGCGCGAGCACCAGCTGGAGGAAGTCGGTGGTGACCACACCCCACAGGCCGCTGGCGGCCGCGTAGAGCAGGGTGAGCGCGACGATGAACACCACGGCCAGGAGCTGCGGGTCCCCGGGCAGCGGAATCAGCTCGGTGATGCCCAGGGCGACCATCACCTTGCGCATCGCGAGCATGCCGTAGCCGATGGCGACGCAGTTGAGCGGGATGCCGAACGCGAAGGCGCGCGTGGCACGGAGCAGCGCCGCCGCGCGGCCGCCGTAGCGCAGCTCCGTCAGCTCGGCGTCGGTCATGACCTCGGCCCGGCGCCACAGCCGCGCCAGCACCACGGCCATCATCACGTGCGCCCCGGCGAAACACCACCACTCCCAGTTGCCGGCGACGCCGCGCCGCGCGACCAGCCCCGCGACGTAGAGCGGCGTATCCACGTTGAAGGTCGTCGCCGCCATCGAGGCCCCGGCGAGCCACCACGGGACGGCACGTCCGCCGACGAAGTACTCCGCGAGCGAGGCCGAGCCGCGCCGCGCCACCCACAGGCCCAGCCACAGCGACCCGACGAGGTAGCCGGCGACGACGAGCCAGTCGAGGAGCTTCACGTCGCCTCGGTCAGCCGGCGCGCCGCGGCGTGCTGCATCGCCTCGTCGCCACTCCAGGCGCACAGCACGGGGTGACCGCCGGGCACCTCCGCCAGCCGCCGCGGGTGCCCGAAGACCACCACGACCGCCGGCACGGCGAGCGCGGCCGCCACGCGTCGCGCGCTGTCGGCCGAGAGCCCGGCGCGGCCCTTCCACGACTTGACGTCCGCGAACAGCAACAGCACCCGCTCGCCGCCGTGCGGCCGGACCTCGAGCCCGAGCGACAGCAGCTCGTCGGAGAACGCCGAGCGCGGCGGCAGCGCGTAGGGTCCGCCCACGTCGTCGTCCACGATCGTGATGGTGACGGCGCGCCGCAGGCGCGGCATCGCGCCGCGCAGCAGGCGCACCGCCTCGCGCGCCAGGTCGGCGCCGCGCAGCTCATGCTTCAGCATGACCTGCTGGTCGAGCCGCGTCGGCGGTTTGGCGAGCCGGGCCGCCGCGTCGCGCCGCGCGCGCGACTGCTCGAGGCCCTTCGCGAACGCGGGGTCTCGCGCGGCCGCGGCCTCGACGGCGCGCACCACGCCGTCGAGGTCCTTCGGATAGAGCAGGAGGTCGCAGCCGGCGGTTAGGGCGAGGACGCCGCTCTCGCCCGGCGTCCGCCCACTCAGGGCGCCGTCCATGATCAACGCGTCCGTCACCACGAGTCCCTGGTAGCCGAGCTCCGAACGGAGCATTCCCGAGAGCAGCGCGGGAGCGTAGGTCGCCGGCATCTCGCCGGTGAGCGCCGGGAATGCCACGTGGGCGGTCATGACCGCGGCCACGCCCGCGTCGATCGTGGCGCGGAACGGAGCCAGGTCGGTCATCGCGAGCACCTCGCTGGGGACGTCGACCACCGGCAGCTCGGCGTGCGAGTCGCGCGTCGTGCGCCCGTGTCCCGGAAAGTGCTTCGCGCAGGCCAGCACGCCTTCCTTCTGACAGGCGCCCACCCAGGCCACCGCGAGCCGGCCCACCTCGGCGGGGTCGGCTCCGAACGCGCGGGTCTGCACGATCGGATTGTCCGGCTCGATGTCGAGGTCGGCGACGGGCCCGAGCGCCCAGTTGATCCCGACGCCCCGCGCCTCGATCGCGGTCATCCGCGCCGCTTCCCGCACCGCCTCCTCGCCGAGGGCCGTCAACCCCATCAGCGGGGGGAGACCGGTGAGGCCGCGCACCTGCTGGCCCGCGCCGCGCTCCAGATCGGACGCAATGAGCAGCGGAACGCGCGACGCCGCCCGCAGCTGGTCGGTGAGCTGCCGCACCGGCTCACGCTCGCCGCCGAACAGGATGAACCCGCCGACGCCGAGCGCCAGCGCGCGCTCGATGTCCGCCGCCAGGTCTGCGAACCCGCGCTCGGCGTCCCAGCGCAAGGCGGGAAGGACGACCTCGGCGGCGGCGCGCGAGGACCGGGTCACGGCCGCGTGATCGAGCCGAGCACGCGGGGCCCGGCCGCGCCTGTGGCGCCCGGCTCGTTGCCGGGCCGGCCGGTCCAGGTGAGGTAGCCGAGGAACGCGAACGCCACGGCCTCCTTCGCCTCCCCGGCGAAGAACAGGTCGTCGAACGCGCGATGCTCCACGCCCGGCCACGCCCGCTCGAGCGCGCGGACCAGCGCGGGGTTCTTCGCGCCGCCGCCTGACCGCACCACGTCGCGGGGCGCGAGCGCGGCCGGGATGTGCCGTGCACCAAGCCCGATGGAGCGGGTCGTCAGCTCGGTGGCCGTCGCGACCGCGTCCTCGGGGGTTTCGCTCTGCTCGAGGCATCGTGCGACGAAGCCGCGCGCGAACGGCTCGCCGAACTGCTCTCGTCCCGTGGACTTGGGCGGCGGGACGGCGAAGAACGGGTGGCGCAGGGCCTCCGCGAGCACCGGCTCGAGCACGCGGCCCCTGGCCGCGATGCGCCCGTCCTCGTCATGGCGCCGGCCGGGAAACAGCTGGCGCACGCACGCGTCCACGACCATCACGCCGGGGCCGGTGTCGAACGCGAGCAGCGGCGCCGGGTCGCCCCTGGGCGGCACGCAGGTGAAGTTGGCGATCCCACCGATGTTGAGCAGCGCGCGCGGCGCGCCCTCGCGCGCGAACAGCAGCCGGTCGGCGCGCGGGACCAGCGGCGCGCCCTGCCCGCCCGCGGCGACGTCCCGGGCGCGGAAATCGGCGATGACCGGCACCCCCAGCCGCTCGACGATCTCCGCGGCGCTGCCGAGCTGGAGCGACACCCGGGCCGGCTCGTGCCACACCGTCTGCCCGTGCGAGGCCACGAACGCGAGCTGGGCCGGGCTGACGCCGGCCTCGGCGCAGATCCCCGCCGCAAGCGCCGCCGACCATGCGCCCAAGTCCGCGTGCAGCAGCGCCAGCTCGCGAGGACCCCCCACCTCGATAGCCGCGGCGAGCCGGCCGCGATCCTCGACGCCGTACTCGAGCGTCGCATGGCGAAGCAGGGTGACGCGGAAGTCCTCCGGCGCGGGCTCCTCGATGCGCACCAGCGCCGCGGTCAGGCCGTCGAGCGACGTGCCCGACATCAGCCCGACCGCGAGCAGGCCGCCGGGGGGGGGCTGGTCAGTCACGCGGATCGACGCCCGGCGCGGCCGCGCCCGGCACCGGCGGCGGCTCGCCCACCGCCTTCCGGGCGTACCCGCCCGCCGCGGCGAGCAGCCGCTCGGCTTCCTCGCGGGAGACGCCGCGCCGCAGCATGACGATCGCGGTCTTCACGAACCCGCCCGCCTCCGCGATCGCCGCCCGCGCGCGGGCGCGGTCCACGCCACAGACCTCCATCACGATGCGCTCGCCTCGGTCGTGCAGCTTGGCCGAGAGCGCGCGCAGGTCCACCATCAGGTTGCCGTACGCGCGGCCCCAGCGAATCATCGCGCCGGTGGTGACGGTGTTGAGGACGAGCTTCGTGGCCGTGCCGGCCTTGAGGCGCGTCGAGCCGGTGAGCGCCTCCGGCCCGACCTTCGGCAGGATCGCGACGTCGACGGCGGCGAGCAGGTCGGGCGGCGGGTCGGTGCACGAGAGGAGGATGGTCTTCGCGCCGCGCGCCGCGGCGCGGGTCAGCGCGCCGCGTACGTACGGCGTGCCGCCGCTGGCCGCGATGCCGAACACGACGTCGAGCGCCCCGACCGCCTTGCCGTCCACCGCCGCGGCGCCGGCGTCGAGATCGTCCTCGGCGCCCTCCTGCGACTTCACCAGGGCCGCGGGGCCGCCCGCGATGAGGCCCTGCACCAGCTCGGGGTCGGTGCCGAACGTGGGCGGGCACTCGGCCGCATCGAGGACGCCGAGGCGGCCGCTGGTGCCGGCGCCCACATAGTAGAGATGGCCGCCCGCGCGGAACGCCGCCCCGACCAGCGCGATCGCCGTCGCGATGTGCTCCCGGCAGGCGTAGACCGCCTCGGGGATCTTGCGGTCTTCGACGTTCATCAGCTCGACGATGCGCAGCGGGTCGGCGAGATCGATCTCGGCCGTGGCGGGGTTGCGCTGCTCGGTGAGGCGGGGGTCGAGAGGCGGAGGGATCGTCATCGGTCCCGCAATCTAGGCGCCGCCGGACGGCGGTCAACGCAGGCCGCGGAACTTGCCGGCGGCGCCGTCGTGACGCACGTTCATCGCCCCCGACCCAGGAGATCTCCGTGACGCCCAGGCGCATCGCCCAGTGCAGCGCGGGAGCGGTCGCGCTCATCGCCACGACCGCCGCGCGGGCGCAGGCGCCGTTCCGCGACTTCGACCGCTACGTCGCCTCGGCCATGCAGCAGTGGAAGGTCCCCGGCCTCGCGCTCGCGGTCGTGCGGAACGACTCGGTGGTCTTCGCGCGGGGGTATGGCGTGCGCACCCTCGGCACGACCGACCGCGTGGACGAGCGGACGCTGTTCGCCATCGGGTCGGCCAGCAAGGCCTTCACGGCGGCCGCTCTCGGCATGTTGGTGGATCAGGGCCGACTCGCCTGGGACGATCGGGCCGGGGATCGCCTGCCCGGCTTCCGGCTATACGACGCCTATGCGTCACAGGAACTGCGCCTGCGGGACCTCCTGAGCCACCGCAGCGGTCTGGAGCGCGGCGATCTGCTGTGGTACGGGTCCAGCCTTTCGAGGGACGAAATCGTGCGCCGGGTCCGGTTCCTCGAGCCGAGCTGGAGCTTCCGGTCACGGTTCGGCTACCAGAACCTGATGTATCTCGCCGCGGGCCAGGTCATCGCCCGGACGTCGGGCATGAGCTGGGACGATTTCATCGCGCAGCGCATCTTCCGACCGCTCGGCATGACGTCGAGCAACACGTCGGTGCGGGCGCTCGCCGGCCAGCCCAATGTGGCGACGCCGCACGCCGAGATCGACGACACGGTCCGCACCGTGCCCTGGCGCGACATCGACAACATCGCCCCGGCCGGCTCGATCAACTCCCACGTGCTCGACATGGCGCAGTGGGTCCGGTTGCACCTCGGCGACGGGCAGTTCGCAGGGCAGCGGCTTCTGTCGTCGGCGGTCGTGCGCGCGATGCAGGCGCCGCACTCCATCGTTCCGACGGAGGGCGTCTATGCGCGCCTGTTCCCGGAGTCGAACTTCACCGTGTACGGGCTCGGCTGGTTCCTCCAGGATCACCGTGGCCGGAGGATCATGCACCACGGCGGCAACATCGACGGCATGAGCGCCCTGGTGGCGATGATCCCGAGCGAACACCTGGGCCTGGTGGTTCTCACGAACCTCAACGGCACCCAGCTGCCGATCGCGCTCATGTACCGGATCTTCGACGCCCACTTGGGCGCGCCGGCCAAGGATTGGAGCACGGACCTCCGCACGGCGCTCGAGCCGCTGCTCCGTGAGGGGCGCGAGCAGGAGCAGCGCGCCGAGCGGGAGCGCGTCACCGGGACGCGGCCCTCCCACCCGCTCGCCGACTACGCTGGGCGGTACGTGGACCCCGACAGTCTGTATGGCGAGCTCCAGGTGAGCTCGGACGGGGACCGGCTGCAAGTCCGCTACGGCCCTGCGTTCGTGGGCGACGCGGAGCACTGGCACTATGAGACGTTCCGGATTCGCTGGCGCGAGCCGATCCTCGGCCGAGGCTTCATGACCTTCTCGCTGGGGCATGACGGCAAGGTGGCCGAAGTCAGCCTCCGGGACCTGGCCGACTTCCGGCGTCGCCCGGAGAGCGCGGATACCACGAACGTCGTGACGCTGAGCGAAGCGGACCTGCGGCGCTTCGTCGGCCGCTACAGCGCCGAGGCGCCGCCGATCGACTTGGCGATCGAGATGCTTGACGGCCGGCTGCGGGTCGTCCTGCCGGGTCAGCCGGCCTACGGGCTCGCGGCCCTGACGCCGACGCGGTTCCGCGTGACCGGTATCCCGTTCGAGGCGTCGGTGGAGTTCTTCGTGGAGGGCGGGCGCGTGGTGCGGGCGGCCATCACCCAGCAGGGGCGGACGTTCGAGCTGCGTCCGGCGCGTTGAGGCTCGGGCGCTTCGCCTACGCCGGCCTCCCGCCCCACGGGATCTCCACCGAGGCCGCGAAGGCCGGCGGCCGGCGGGCCCGCGAGGCCTGCTCGAACGCGAACGCAAGCTTCAGCAGCAGGCCCTCGCTCCAGGCGCGCCCGAAGAACGACAGGCCCACCGGCAGTCCGTGCACGTAGCCCATCGGGACCGTGACGTGCGGGTAACCCGAGATGGCCGCGAGCCCCGAACTGCCGCCGCCGCCCGCGTCGCCGCCCACCAGGTCGATGGGGCGCGCCGGCGCGTTGCTGGGCGCGATCAGCGCGTCGAGCCGGTTGGTGTCGCACGCCCGGTCGATGCCGTCGGCGCGCGTGGCACGCAACAGCCGCTCCTTGATCTGGACGTATTCCGGCGTGCTGAGCGGCCCGCGCCGAGCCGCGGCCTCGAACGTCTCCTGGCCGAAATACGGCATCTCGCGCGCGGCCTCGCGCCGGTTGAACGCGATCAGGTCGTCCAGTGTCCGGATCGGGGAGCCCGGCGCCCATTCCGCCAGGTACTGCTCGATGTCGTGCTTGAACTCGAACTGCAGTAGGTCCCCCTGGCCCATGCCCGTCGGGATCGCGGCAATCGGATCCACCAGCTCCGCCCCGCGCTCGCGCAGGACCGCGATCGCCTGGTCGTAGACCGCGTCGGTCTTGGGGCTGAAGGCCGGGCGCAGCACGCCGAGCCGCACGCCACGCAGGCCGTCCGGATCGAGGACCCGCGTGTAGTCGGCCTCGCGGCGCCGGTCCGCTTCGGCCGTGGCCTCGTCGGCGGGGTCGGTCCCCGCGATCGCATTGAGCACCACCGCGGCGTCGGCCACCGTCCGCGTCATCGGCCCCGCGGTGTCCTGGCTGTGCGCGATCGGGATGATGCCGGCGCGACTGATGAGTCCGACGGTCGGCTTCACGCCGACGACGCCGCAGATGCCCGAGGGCGAGATGATCGAGCCGTTGGTCTCGGTGCCGATCGCGGCCGCGCACGAGCTGGCCGCCGGCCCCACGGCCGAGCCGGACGAGGAGCCCGACGGATTGCGGTCGAGGGCGTAGGGATTCCGGGTTTGCCCGCCCCGCGCGCTCCAGCCGCTGGTCGAGCGCGAGGAGCGGAAGTTCGCCCATTCGCTGAGGTTCGTCTTGCCGAGGATCACCGCGCCCGCCTCGCGCAGCTTCCGCGCGAGGAACGAGTCGCGCGGAGGCGTGACGCCCACCAGCGCGAGCGAGCCGGCCGTGGTCTGCATCCGGTCGGCGGTCGCGACGTTGTCCTTGATCAGGATCGGGACGCCGTGGAGCGGGCCGCGCACCCGCCCGGCGCGGCGCTCCGCGTCGAGGTCGGCGGCGATGCGCGGGGCGTCGGGGTTGATCTCCAGCACGTGGCCGAGCCGGGGGCCCCGCCCATCGAGCGCCTCGATCCGCTGGCTGTACAGCTCCACGAGCCGCCGTGCGGTGTACCGCCCGCGCTCCATGCCGTCGCGCAGCTCCGCGATGGTGAG
>Ga0247727_10002361_pt1 | contig 43323 bp, 33 predicted proteins | sample WisWelCaveWW1625_FD_202498 | JGI IMG/M metagenome (GOLD analysis project Ga0247727, IMG submission 202498) | Biofilm microbial communities from Wishing Well Cave, Virginia, United States - WW16-25 | ecosystem: Environmental > Aquatic > Deep subsurface > Groundwater > Cave microbial mat | place...
TCGGTTGGTTCTTACAGTCTGTCGCAGAAGAAGCGGTGTGGTGCAGTTTCATTTGGCTCAATCGATTCAAGCCTTTTGACGCACTTACCGCTACTTCGGTTAATTCAGATGTGAAATATCCGGGCTAGACTCATCGCCAGCTCTCTCCATGGAGGCAACCGTTTCTGTCGGAAACGGCTCGCGATGAACCTTTCCATTGCAGGATTCTTGCGCCGCTCTGACTCGATCCGGCAGAGCAGCTTCGAAGCTATCTTGACCGGGACGTTATTCTCCCGGACTCGTGACACGGATGTTTCGCTAAATGGTGCGTCGTGGCCAAGCTCGATTGCTTTGACGATCCGTTTGTGGTTGTCCCCGAAACGCTCCTTCTGAGCTTTGAGAAAAGGCCAAAAGAAACGCGCGCGCGCAACAGGACGGACACGCTCTGGCGACCGTTGTGATAGTTCGCTCAAAGTCAGAGTCGCGGCAATCGTGATGTCCGCGAGCGCTGCGAGAGCTTTTTCATCCCCTTTGGCAACCAGTCGCCGCAGCTGCTCGAAACCGACCCGTGCGTGGTACTCGCCGGCTTTAGCAGCTTGGTCACGCCAGTTGAAGTCAGGGGTAGGTTCAAAATTCAAAGTCGAGTTCAGATATGACAAAGTCAGGTAGAGGAGAGCACATTCATTGGCTGCTTCGGGCTCCTCGTAGCGGGACGGGCCTTCCAGTCCCGGTTTGATCGCTTCGAGCAATGCGAGTTTGCGGCGCAGCACGTCTGGCGGGGGGCCGAATTGATATCTCGGCCCGTGTCGTCGGCTAATCCGCGCCTTCGTGTTCATCGGCGCACCTCGCTCAAGGAAATGTGCCGCTCATCCCGCGCTACGCGGCATTGGATGTCGAAGCTCATGGCTGTCCTCACCGTGCCAATGTGTGCCAATGTCGCAGACGTTCAAGGATGTTTTGGTCTTGAACTCAGGCGGGGCACCATCCGGAGTGCAGGAAGCGGAGCAATAAAGGGGCAAGCGGCGATGAATCAGGTGAACGAAATGCCACCGCCGACAAACCACGACAAAGAGTCAACCCTCCGCGGTCAGTAGCCAAACAGCGTGTTGCGGTTCACGTTTTGGATGATTGTGCTAGGCGCCGGGGTCATTGCGTCAATCATTGCGGCATCGGCCATCCTCGCTGCGGCTTGGGCTTTCAACCTTTCGTTGTAGGCCGTCTCCAGCGTTGCCCTTTCCTGCGCTCGGTTCTTTGCGATTTCCGCATTCGCCTTTTCTTGTTCTACTCTCACGAGTTCTTGCGCTTCCCAGCGTTCTTGCTGGAATTTTTGTTCGGCCAGCATTCGTTGATGATCCGCCGCTTGCTGGGCGCGCCATGAGGCATCCATTCTCACTTGGATTTGCTTCGCGCCTTCCGGGTCTATTTCCAAATAACGCAATATCGCCGGATGCACTCTTTCGACATCTAAAGCAATCGGACCGGTTTCTGGCCAAAAGCTCAACCGCCGCCCGACCAACTTTCCGAATGCTGCATTTGTGGCCAGAACATTCCCACCGGCGCTCATCACCTTCGGGAACAAGAATTTCTTGACCTGTTTGCCGGCGCGGTCCGTCTCAACCGTGATGGTGGGTGCCGGAACTTCAGCCACAATTCGTGCCGCCGCTTCTTCCTGCTTTCGATTCTCCTCGCGTGCCAATTCAATTGCGCGAATTGCCTCTTGAGCGGTTCTGAGTTGAGCAGTTGAATTCGTAAGAACTTGAACCAGCCGGTTCACCTTGCCTTCCAACAACTCAATTGTTTCCTCTTTGGTTTTCAGTGCGGATTGACTGTTTGTGGCGGCGGTCAACGTCTCCTTTAGTCGTGCCTCCACCGTGCGTTTCTTGATCCACACCGCGTAGACTAGGACCGCTTGAACAACGCTGAAACACACAAGCACGATGGTTGCTATGATTCTCACATTCTTCATACGAAGGATTTCTTGAACACTGTACGAGCCGTTGAATCTTCGAGAGGCAGGCGCTCTGTGTTGCCGGCGAATCGCCGTGAACTTGCCTCTCAGTTCGAGGCTTCTACCACCACATGGCATGAAAGCAAGCCAAAAGTCACGATCCATTGCGACGTTCAACAAGCTGCCCCGAGCGCGATGTAATGGATCATGCCACTCAGCAAACGAGAACAGGCCAGACTGGAAACATTCGGCGCGAATGTGCGACGCGAGCGCAACGCCAAGGGCTTAACGCAGGAAACGCTGGCGGAATTGGCCACCATCAGCACGCGCAATTTGCAGAAAGTCGAAGCCGGCCAGATCAACATCTTGCTGACCACGGCCATCCGAATTCAACTCGCCCTGCGCTGCCCGTGGAAACGGTTGATGCCCGCCGAGTGATACTGTGCAGCACTCATGCGGCTAATGTGCCACAAGACTCGACGCGGGCGAGCACCGAAGCCTTCTAGCCAGCGGCCCCCTCAGCTTTCCAGCTTCCCAGCAGCGACGAACTCGGCTTGGAACTACGTTTGACACTACACAAAGGACCAACAGAGATTTCGACTTTCGCAAACCGTTATTGAAACTGGCGCATCCGGCAGGACTCGAACCTGCAACCTTCTGATCCGAAGTCATCGCTGGCTTGTTGCTGCGCGCCGATCCGTGTTTCAAGAGAGTGCATCAAACGCCGTTGCTTTCAACCGTTTTCTCGCTTTGGGCGCTCGCAGTTACACGCTGGAACGTCCCGCAACATCGGGCGACGTGTTACTACTTTTGTGACTACTTGCGGCCTGCCCCTCGCAATTCTTCCCGGCGACCGTCAGCCGTATCTTCTGCGCTTCGGCAAGCAGGTGATCAGGGCGCACATCGCCGTAAGTGTGCGCGATGATTGCGGGGCCGGTCTTGTCACCGATCAGCATGGCAATCTGCGCATCGTTCAGCCCGCTTTCCCTCGCTTGCGTCACGAAGTAGGAGCGCAAGCCGTGTGGCGCGACATGGCCAAGGCCCAACGTCTCACAAGCCGCCCCGAGCCGGCGACGGATGGCCGAAGCGTCGGCGGATTTCGCTGGCTCGAACGGCGACGGGAAAAGCAGGTAACTCGTCGCCCGCTGCTTCATGTTGCGCAGCAGCACCTCCATTTCTGGCAGAATCGGAACCCAAGGCATGATGCCACGCTTCTCGCGCTGAACGCACAGAACTTTTTCGCCGAAGTTCACCGCTTCCCAATCCAAAGCCAACGCCTCGCCGATCCGAAGCCCGCTGTAAGCCAGAAAACAAACCATGTCGGCAACGCCATGTTCATTCCGACCGCGCAGCCACGTTTCGATTCTCGCCAACCCCGCCGGCGTCGGCGCGACTTCCCGGCAATGACGCACTTCCGAGGCGCACGTGTAGCGGCTCCGGCCCGCGAGCGGGTTGGCATTTAGAACATTGCGGCGCACGGCCAGATTCAAGGCGTTGTTCAAGACGACCAATTCCAAATCCACCGCCCGCTTGCCGCCACGGGTTTGCATCGTTTGAGGCTTCCCACGAACCGTGAACTTGGCCACGTAGCCGCCGCTGGTGCGCCATTCCAAATACTTGTCGCAATCGCCCAGCGTGAGGGACGCGGCAGGCGTGTTGCCGAAGTACGCGAGCACAGGCTTGATCGAATACCGCTCGTTCTTGATAGTGACGGGTGATTTTGGCCGCATCGTGCGCGTTGGCAAACCGGCTTCCACGTAGGCTTCGACAACTTCCCGCACCGTCACCCGTTGCCGCTGCAAAACGATTCCTTTCGGCTCGATTCCGTTTTTCAGCAGCCATCCGTCGCGTTTCCATTTCCGGAGCCATTCGCGCGCGTCCTTTGGATTGTCGGTCCCGGTAGCGCGCCACGTTTGCTTCCCGTTCACCCTCACGCGCGCGAAGATCGTGCCGCCCTTCCGGTAAAGCGATTCGCCGAGCCGCTCGAATCCCGGTTTGGCGCGGTGCTCGCCCGGCCCCGTTGTGCCGGACACTGGCGCGGACTGCGCAAGTTCCAAATTCGTGCCGGTCGTTTTCATTGCCCGGCCTCCTTTGCTTGCTCCAAGAAACGGAGGCTAAGGTTGCCGCTTTGCTCGATGGAAACTTGCACCCGATGACCGGGCTTGAAGCCTGCCTGCTCCAACCACTGTCCGGCAATTCGGATCCGGGGAATGACCTTCCGCCGCGCGAAATCGCCGACGGCTTCAACCTTGAGGGAACGGAATCGCCGGTCCGAAGTACCGGCTTGAAACGTCTCTGCGCTCATTTCACTCTCTCTCCGGCTGGCGCCTGCGCAAACAGGTAGGCTGTTGGTTAGTTCACTCTCGCCAGCAGCCGTGCCAGCCACTTTTTCTGACGAAAGCAAAGTCTCGGTGGAGACTTGCCTTTTGTACACGAAAGGCCAGAATCGCGTCAAGCACTTTCGTACACGAAAACGAAATTTTTTATGGCCAAGAAAATGGGGCGCCCTCGGCTGTCGAAGAAAGGAGTCGCAGTTGATGTCTTTTCGGTCCGGCTGCCGCCGGAAGAAGCGCGAGCCGTCAGCGCCGCTATCCTCGCTTCCGGCCAGACAAGGCCGGATTGGCTGCGGACGGCCCTCCTCGCCGCTGCCCGAAAGAAGTAGCCAAGGCAGCGGGTTCATTCTGCCGGCTGGCTCGATTGCCCCGCCGCCGCGTCCGAGCGCGCCGCGTCCACACCCGCGCCTTTCGTCTCGTGGCGACTCAGAAACGCTTGCAAGTCGCTTTCGCGGATGCGCGTCACGTTGCCGATGCTCACAACCTTTAGCCCGCGCTCCGCGTGCCAGCGCCACACCGTGGAGCGGGACACGCCGAACATGGCTTGCACCTCGCCGAGTTTGTAAAAACGCTCTTGGTTCATCGCCGGTCTGGTTTGTTTGCCAACCGTTGCAGCGCACGACGGCAGAGCGGATGATTGATTGCGCGCAAGCCAATGCGAAGCGCCTCGCGCGTTGAACCGTCCGCGTCGTCACACTCGCCGGCCAGAATTTGCCGGGCGACGGGGATCCATGCGGCTTGGTCGGGCGAAAGCAGCGGGGTGGTTTCGGACGGTTCGGACGGTGCCGTCGTCAGTCCTTGTACATTTTTTCCGCCCTCTGTTTCGTGGTGTTGGTGAAAGTTGGCTCCGGGTGGTAAGTGACCCGTCCGAACCGTCCGTTTATTGAGGTTTTGAGAGGTCGGCAACGGCTGAAAGCTCGAAATGGCCTCGGTGATGTCTTGGACTGAGTTCATACGGGGACGGCCTCGGTTGTGAGGATGACATTGCGCCAACCGCGAACAGACTTCCCGCCTCGGCCAATATCCTGCGCTCGGCTCTGGCCATGCGTTTCGAGGATGGCATCGGCCAGCGTGCGCTCAACGACGCGGACGGGCTGCGGGGTCCACTCGTTGGAAGCGCAGAAGTGGAAGTAGCCTTCAACCAACTCATGCGAGGTCACGGTACCATCGCCGCGCGCGGTACACTCGCTGACGAAGCGGCGGATCGAATCACTCTCGGAAAGCAGCGCGTCCACCCGGCCTTGCTGGGCCCGGGTCAAAACCAAATCGCCGTTGGCCGCAAGTTGCTCGCGGGCGTGGAGCAAACCGGCGAGTGCCCAGCGCAAAATTCCCGCGCCTTCCTCCGCAACCAACTTCTCCGCGAAATTCGGGATTCGCTTTGCTGGCGGTGGTCGCTCGAAACGGAGGATGATGAGCCTGCGCCGCCAAGCGCCCGCGTCGCCGTCCAAGCGGACGCGCAATCGAGTGTTGCTCGTGATGAGCACGTTGAAATTTCCGGCGAGGTCAAACCCGTCGTTGCTGCCCTTTGCTTCAGCGGTCAACGGGTCGCTACCAACCAACGCCTTCAACTGCGAAGCGCCGGCCCGGTTGAGAAAGTCTCCGGGCACGTCGGGCGCAAGCAAGAGCGTCTTGCCGATGAAGCGAAAAATTTCAAATCGTTCGTTGAGCAGCGCGGTGCGGAGTTGCGTACAATTTTCCGCGCCGACGATGGCTTGAATTGTTTTCGCACTCGTGGTTTTGCCGGTGGCAGGGCCGCCGTCCAAGACGATGAAGCGTTGCGCGGGATTTACTCCCGCGATGGCAAGGCCCGTCCAGCATTGCAGAACATCAATGTCCTCGTCGGGCAGGGCGGGGCGGAGCAAGTCGTTAATGAACCGCGGACATTCGCCGGCTTTGTCAAACGCGACGGGCGAACGGTTGCGCGAGAAATCGTCCCGGCTGAATCCCGTCAAGATGATTCGCCCGTCGGCGGGGAAGCGAACCACGCCGTTTTCAACGTGAACGAAATCGCGCGGCTTCTGAAAAGCGTCACGCCGCTCGGCGATGGCGCGCAAGGCGTGGACAATGCCGTTCATCCGCGCGGCGGAAATTTTCGCGTCAAGAAACAAGCCCGTGTTGCGGCCGTAGTCGAGCACGCTGGCGGACACGGCCTCGCGCACGGCATCGTCCGTTTCTCGTCGCCAGATTCCAGTGCGCTCGTTGTAGCTGTAAAAGGCGCGCTCCGTTGGCTCATAGAGAATGTTTCCTTGCGCGTGGAAGCGGGCGGCAAAGAACCGCTCATTGATCGAGGCGATGGCCCCGTCGGGACGCTTGAAAACCGGAGCACCGAAAGTTTTTTCGAGGTCGTGGGGCGCAAGCGGCTTTGCATTGGCGGCAATCGCGCGCTCGAAATCTTCGCGCGTCGCCCCAGCGGCAAAAAAGTCTCCCGCGTCTTTGACGGGCGAGCCGTTGAAGTCGGGCAACTCCACGACACGAACACTTGCGGCCACGCCGTCGAGATTCTTGGCGACTTGCGCGGCGTGTTTCCGGCCCGGCTCGTCTTTGTCGGCAATGATGACGACCGGAGCACGGGCGAGCGTGCCGTTGTAAGAGGAAAGCCACTTGCTCGCGCCGCCACAATTACACGTCGCGGCAAAGCCGTTGACGACAAGCGCGGCAACGTCTTTTTCTCCCTCGCAGATGAATATCGTTTGCCCCGATTTGACGGCGGCGAGTGTTTCCGGCAAGCGATATAGGACCCGCGGCACGCCTTTCGTTTTCCACGTCCAACCATCTTTCGCGGAGAGATCGGGGCGACGCTGGCGGAAATCTTTCGGCTCGAAACGGCAGACTTGAAAGAGGAGTGCGCCGAACTCGTCGCGGTAATCGTAAGTGGCGACGATCTTCTTTGCTTGGCCGTTGCGCTCCGGCCTGTCCGCGAAAAGATCGGCGAGTTGCACGCCCACAGCGGCACAGATCGCTTTCGCCTCGCAACCCGCGTGACAGAAAACGACGGTGCCTTTCTTGCCGTCGCTGACGGAAAGAGAGGCGCGGTTATCGTCATGCGCCGGACAACGGCACTCCCAGCCGGACGCGGTTTGCTTCGGCATCGCTGCCGCGCCAAGCCGCGCAATGAATTCGGCGGCGGTCATGGCTGGCCCTCCTTGTTCTGGTACGGCCGCAGACGCCAAAGAGGGCAGGCGTAGGCGGTGCATCCGGTAATCGCGGCGCGCTCAAAGCCGATGCACTCCAAACATTGGCACTTTATCGCCGCCCGGGGAGAGACTTTACCGGCCCAGCAACGCTCGAACAACTTCCGGTAGGCTGCCGGCATGGTCGCCAGCCTTCGAGCGCGTTTGAAAGCCATCTTCTCGACGGGATTCTGCGGAATTGACTGGCTGCCGGGGCTTGGATTGCCGGCGGGAAGTTCATTATCGCCCGTCATGGCAGCCTCCAAGCCATTTTGGATTCTGCTGGCACTGGCGGCGAGTGCCGTGCTACACTTTCGCCAGTGACGGTTTGGGTGGAGACGTGGCGAATTGCACGCCATGCAGCCGCAGGCCAGAATCCGGGCGCAGCACTCAGCCGTCCCCAAAAGTTCAAGCCCCGGTTGCTGCCGGGGCTTTTTTCTGGTTTCATTGTCCGCCCCCCTTCTCCGGTGCTGGATTTTGTTCGGACGCCAAGCGCCGGAAGCGAGCCAAGGCGCTTTCCCAAAGTATGAACCTTACGCCGCGTGAAGCTCCCGGCTTCAGATCAACGAATGATTTGACAGGCGGCTTGAAACCATTTGCCTGTGAGGGGAGGATCAGCGAGTTCCAAAACGAGCGCGAGCCGCCGAAATATGGATCGAGTTGGCCGTGCTTGGGCAACCGAAATGAAAAGATTCCTGTTGCTCCCTTGTGCGGGCCGATGTTTGTGTACTTCATCATACACCGGCATCTTACCGCGCAAAAACACCCTGCCTAGTTGTCCACAATTAGAAAGCGATTGTGGACAATGGCAGGCTACTGCTTGAGGAAGTGCCCGCGCCAATCGTTGCGGCCGGATACCCGTTCCCCAAATTCTTTCGCCGAATGAACCAGCGTTTTGAAGCGCCGTTCGATCTCCTCGCTGATAAACTCTTTGTCGTGGATGAAATTCGCTGGACTGGACGGCTTGTAGTGAAACTTCCGCAAGAATTCTTTGAGCCTCGAAAGCGTTTCGGGACGGGTATGGCCGGCAACAGAAAGGCGGTAAATGGCCAACTTTTTGAACCACGTTCGCCATTCATGTTTGCGTCCCGCTTGGCCCACATGCCGGCCACGGTGTTCTTGTAGCCACAAACGAAAGGCTTCAACAACCTCGTCCTCGTCCTCAGTCCAAGGAATTTCCAACGCGCAGATGTCGTTGCTTGCGCGGCTGGCTGAAAACGTGTCCGAGGCGAGGTAATCCCGCAATTCGCCGAGATGCCATTCGTTAAGCGGGCGCAACTGTCGGCTTCCTTTCGGTATGTCGAGAGGGAAAGCGTCTTCCAAGAGCAATCGGTTCAGCCGAATCAATTCCTCGCCGGTTGGCTCGGAATCGAGCAATGATTTCGTTTCCGCAGAGAGGCTGACGCCCTTAAAGCGGTCCTTCGTATAGATCGAACCCTTGCGGATGATTCGGTTGATCTCGGCTTGCAGCGGGCCGGACAGTCTTATCACTTCGTCACCGCCGCTGCTCCGCCCCATTTGCGGCGGAGGTATCGCCAAGATCCGTTTGCGTGTCGCTTCCGAAAACTCACCCATTAAAAACCGGGTTAGCGGCGACGACTGTTGCCTCAACTTTTCGACAAACGCTGAGATGCCTCTGATGCAAACTTCCTGCGACTTCAATGGGTTCATTCTCGGCTGCTTGAGCAGCCACAACGGAGGCTCAATCGCGACCGCATCGGTGGCGCCGTCGTCTCGCTGCAAAAGAATTTGGCGCTCCCTTGGATCGGACTGCCGCAGTGATGGCCTCGCCAGTTCCTTCTCCAAATCAAACGGCCCGTTGCCACTTCCAAGCTCCCGGTCAATTTCCCAAATAAAGGCACGATGAATGAGCCCTAAAGATTCGAGTTCGGAAAGCTGCGGTGCTGCCAACTTCAGCGCGTCGCAGAAGGCGGTGAAATCCCAATCGCGCCGAGTCAGCGTCTCCTTCGTCCACTGCTTCAGCGGAGGCAGTTTGATTTTCCTGTCACCGTTCTCGCGGTTACGGTGGGCTTTCATCACTCACCCCACTTCACCGAAACGCGCCCTGCCTCGCCCGCCTGCCAGAAATGCAGGCCGTCGGGATGCACGCGCACGACCTTGCCCATGCGCTGCGCTTGCGTGCTGAACGCCGGATGCCGCAGAAATCGCCGGAGATAGAACGCAACCTCGATGTTGGTCACGTCGAGCCAAACCAGACAGTACGCACGGTGACAAAGCTCGTGTTTGAAAAAATCCTTGTCTTGCGTGAACAACGTCGGGCACTTGAGCCGGTGCAAGAGCGGGAGCAGGTTGTCGTCTTGAGTCCCGGCGCGGGAAATCTCTTTGCCGACTTGTCGAAAAGGAATTCGCCACTGGCGCAAAAGCGTCCGCTGATCGTCGCGGACGTTTTCGTCCAGCAAGTTCATGCGGCCAACTGGCCATTCAGGGAACGGTTCAACCGCCCGTCCGAGTCCAGCAACGCACCACCCGCCAACCGGATGGTTTCCCGCACCGCCGCCACACTCACGCGCCCGCCCCACGCCTTGACGACTTCATTCACGGATTCGCCCCGCGCCAAGTCCTGAAGAATCTGCCAGACCATGATGCGCGTGCCCTTGTAAGTCGGCTTGCCGTGGCAAATCAACGGATCGGCCACGATGAACTCGCCAAGCTCAATGCGCCCGCTGTTGCGCTGGCCGGAATTGGCCGCGTGCGCCGTGCGAATTGTGCGGCGAGACGGCCCTCGCGCGAGTCTGGCTTTCATGAGCATTTTCACGATTCAAGTATGCACCAAGGTTTTGGACGTTCAAGGACGTTCTCTGAAGCGCAATTTTGTGTTGCAAGAACTCGCTTGGAAGCCTAGAAACGGACTGCTGACCGACAGGTTGTTCGTGCCGATCCAGCCGAGGAAACAACCATGAAAATGAATTCTTCTTACGGAAATCGAGGGCAACCCCTCTCCCTTTCACGGCGCTCTGCCGGCTGGATTCCCGGCGTCTTCATCTGTTTGGCACAGGCGCTTTTGACTCACGTTCAAGCCCAAGACCCCTTCACCAACGGCCTCATGGCGTACTACCCGTTCAACGGCAATGCCAATGACGCGAGTGGAAATGGCCATAACGGAGTTGCGTTCGGGTTGACGAGCACAACTGACCGCTTTGGAACGGCTAATCGTGCGTATCGGTTCAACGGGACCAACGGTTATGTCTGGATCGGTTCTGGAGTCCGTCCGCCGGTGCTCACGGCCTGCGCTTGGTTCAAGACGACAGCGATCGTCGCACCCGGGTTCGCGAACGTGCAGATTATCTTGAGGGACCGACTTTATGGGTGGCAGTTGGGGGTCACTGCCACAAATAACGGATGGGGCCAACCTGTGGGAGCTCTGGTGGCCTCCTTTTACCGCTCTGAGCCCGGCGGCCCTCGTCAAGTTACGTTTTTCCGGAACGATAAGCAATTCAACGACGGTAACTGGCATTTCGTTGCCCTGACTTACGATGGAACGAACGCCAGCTTGTATTCAGATGGGGAGAAGAACGCATCTGAGCAATTCTCCACAAACGCGAATGTTTATTACCAGCCAACCGGGGGAGGACTTGCGATTGGCCGCGATGGGGATTCTAGCAACGGCTACTTTGATGGTAATCTTGATGATATACGCCTGTATGATCGCGGCCTGTCTGCGGAAGAAGTGCTTCATCTCTACTATACTGAAAATCCCCAACCGCCGGCGATCACTACGCACCCCAGCAGTCGCGCCGTCGTCGCCGGCAGCAGCCTGCAATTCAGCGTGAGCGCGTATGGGCCGGCTCCGCTCTCGTACCAATGGCGCAGAAACGGAGCTGCCCTCTCGGGCTTCACCAACCGGATTTGCACTCTGGTTGGCGTTTTCACGAACGACGTTGGCGACTACAGCGTGACCGTGAGCAACGCCTTCGGCGCGACGACAAGCTCGAACGCCTCACTGGCGGTGAGCCCGGTCAGCCCACCGCCACCGCTTGCCGGCCCCATCACGAACGCCGGCAACGGGCATCTGTATTACCTCTTGGACATGAGCACATGGGTCGAGGCCGAAGCCGCCGCCGTGGCTTTCGGCGGGCATCTGGCCATCGTGAGAAACCAAGCTGAGCAGGATTGGATTTATGCGACCTTCGCCAATTACGGGGGAAACCGGCGCGATGTGCGAATCGGACTTTACGACACGGACCCGCTCCACAATTCGACAAACACGCTTGCCCGACGGGGTGAGTTCGCTTGGGTGAGCGGCGAACCTGTGACCTTCACGCGATGGTACACCAACGAACCAAACAACGCTCTGGACCAAGGAGAGTTTTACGGGATGATCTGGGGCTTCTCGGCCAATCCAAACGCCGGATACTGGAATGACATTTGGGATTCGGACCCAAATTTCAATCACGGCTTGGCTGAAGTCCCACTTGGACCAGTCATCGTCACAAATCAGCCGGCGGCGCGAACGAACGTTGCCACGAGCAGCATTTCCTTTGCAGCCATCGTCTCCGGGATGGTCCCACTGACGTACCAGTGGTGGAAAGGCGCGGAGGTTGTGCCCGGGCAAACGAATCGAGTTTGCACGCTCGTCGGCGTGCAGTCCTCGGACGCCGGGGTTTACAGCCTCGTCGTCTCCAATGCCTTCGGCGTTGTGACGGGCGCAGTCGGTACGCTGACAGTGCTGCCGCTCACGCCCCCAACCGTCTTGGCTGGTCCCGTTACCAACCCGGCAAACGACCACGTTTACTTCCTGCTGAACCAGAGTTCTTGGGTCGAGGCGGAAGCCGCCGCTGTGGCCTTGGGTGGGCACCTTGCAACAATCCGAAGTCAAGCTGAACAGGATTGGGTTTTCACGATGTTTGGCAATTACGGTGGCGTGTCCCGCAACATCCACATTGGTTTTTACGACCCTGATCCCGTGCGGAACTCGACGGTCCGAGGCGCACGCATGTCGGAGTTCGTATGGGTCAGTGGAGAGCCGGTAACTTATATGCTCTGGCACCCCGGGGAGCCAAACAACTACTACGAGTCGGAATTCTACGTGCATATGTGGGGACCCGGGCGAACGGACTGGCCGGCGTATTGGAACGACCTCTTTGATAGCCGAGCTTCGGACAATTACGGGGTCGCGGAAGTGATCGTGCCGCCGTCCCTCACGCTTCAACCCACGAACCAAATCGTAATCGCCGGCTCGAATGTGGTTTTCGCGGCCAGTGCGAATGGCTCCAAGCCCCTCAGTTACCAATGGACGTTGAACGGCACAAACCTGCCTAGTGGAACCCAAAGCGTTCTTAATCTTACGAATGTCAGTGCTCAAGACGGTGGCACATACGTGGTGCTGGTCAGCAACACTGCTGCATCGGTGCCCAGCGCCCCCGCGTTTCTGGACGTGCGCTACTCATTGGCCTACGGCAACGGCGGGCTGATGCTTGGCAGCAATTACACCTTCATCGGCTCGGTTAACTTGAGCCTGTGGAGCGTCTTCCTGAACGCGAATATCTTTTACACACTGGATGGCTCGGCACCCTCTTTCGCCTCGGATTATTACGCCGGGCCGTTCAACTTGAACCGCACCGCGACTTTGCGCGTGATCGCCTACAGCGCCGATTTTTTCCAAGCCGCCGAGGCTCCACCGATTTACCTCACTGTCATTCCCATCTACGCGCTCAACCTCATTTCCCCCGGCGGCGGTAACATCACTGCCGATCCACCCACCAGCCCTTACGCCAGCAACACCGTCGTCACCCTGACCGCGCAGCCCTCCAATGGCTGGACGTTTCTCGAATGGCGCGGTGATGCCAGCGGCGCGAATCCCTCGGTAGATGTGACCATGAACCGGCCCAAAACTGTGCAAGCCATCTTCGGCACCACGTTGGGCACGACGGTCGCGGGCAACGGGGCGGTGGACGTTCATCCCGCGCTGCCTCTCTATCCTTACGGCACGGTGGCCCGGTTGACCGCAATCCCGCAGCCGGGGAATTATTTCGGCGTTTGGGGCAATGCCGCGAGCGGCAACACCAACCCTCTATATTTCGCAGTCATCGGAGCCAATCCGGTAGTCTCATCTCTGTTCGGCGCGTTGGGCGCGAACCAGTACGCCCTGATCGTCATTCCCGACGGTTTCGGCAAAATGACCGTCACCCCGCGGGCAAACGTTTATGCGACTGGGGCGGGCGTCTCGATCAACGCCGTCCCAGACCCCGGCCAAGAATTCCTCGGTTGGAGCGGAGACGCCAGTGGCACCCAAAACCCCTTGCTCATCTCGATGACCGCCAGCAAGACGATCATCGCCACATTCACGCGCAAACCGTCGCTGATTGTGGATTCGCCGTTGAATGGATTATTCGAGGATGGCTTTCGTCTGACGCTCCGTGGCGAGTTCGGGCAAGCATATCGAATTGACGCCTCCACCAACCTCGTGGGCTGGTCGCCCCTGACGACGATCACGAACATTTACGGCACCACCCAATTCACCGACGAAACGGCCACGAACGCAGAGCGCCGCTTCTATCGCGCGCTTCGGGAGTGACGCAATTTCGTCGGAAGGTTCGAACAAACGGCAACTGAAAACTCAGCCGCCGAGAGCGCGCAACCACAACGCGATCCTCCGCTTGTCCGCCGCGCCCGGCAACGCAGTCCCTTTCATCCACCGTCTCAGCGTCGTCACGTCTGTTTCAAGGAGGGCAGCGAACGCAGGGCAAGCCCCACGCGGCCGCTTGGCGAACTCCTGAAGCAGCCCTGCGATTTCCTCATCGCTGGGCACAGGTGTCAGTGTGGCGAGTGCTTTTCGAGTTCTCATCTGTTCAGCATCGCACACGCGACCTCCTCAAGCGATGGTGGCGGGAGATTTTCTGCATCGCCCACAGCGGCGGTGGACAATGGACGGAAAAGCCATACCGCGACTGCTCGTTCACCGCCGAGCGAGGCCGAGAGGCTTTTTGCCCGAGAAGCCGTCGGAACGAGAAAGCCGGCGTACCGAATTGCGCACGAGCACCCCGGGCACCCCGAAACCCTCCCCCTCCCCATCCTGCTCCCATCCGTGCTGCCCGATGCGTGAAGGCTTGGCTGCCTCCGCACGGTCAGCCTGATCCAGCCACGCAAAATAAGCCTCCGTGAGCTGCGCGACCAGATTTGCCGCTCCTGCCACCGCCCCCATCGCCTCGATTTGAAGCGATACGGGCTGAGTGCTGGCACGCGCGAGGCGGCTGCACCGCACCAGCACCGCATGAGCCAGTTCAACGCCATCCAATTCCCCAAGGGCTGCATAGGCGGTTCTGATCCGCTTGCGGCCTGCCGGTCTGGGCGACCGTGTTCCATCTTCCCAGCGTCGCACCGTAGCCACCGGAACACCAAGCGCGCCGGCGACCATGACTCGCGACAGCCCCTTATCGTCTCGCAGGACGGCGAGCATTGCCCTTTCAGAACTTTGTTGCCAGCGGTTCACGGCGAAATGTGCCACACGTCATGCCCCACGCCACGCGAAGCTCGCTGGCCTGTGGATCCCACCGGCTTGCCAGCCTGCCAGCCGAACCGACTCCGGCCTGTTACTACTTTTGATACTACTTTTCGGGTTGACGGAATTCCGGTCGCTTGCAGGCCGTTGGCACGCTGGCGCATCCGGCAGGACTCGAACCTGCAACCTTCTGATCCGAAGTCAGAAGCTCTATCCAATTGAGCTACGGATGCGGCCGGGCGCGGCGCACGCGAAGCAACCTTACGCGCCCGGTTGACGGAAAGTCAACGGCGCGCGGCATCCATCGTCGAGGTTGCAAACGTTGACCGGCCCGCTAAGTTGCCGGTGTGAACACGGACTTTTCAGTGGTCGCGCACTGGCGCAACGATTTTGACGAATCGGGCCTCCGGCAATGGTCGGAAGACTTGCGCCAGCGGTTGGGCGCCTCGCAGGTGTCGCTCGGTCTGGTGTTCATGGCGCCGCGGTTTTTTCCTAACGCGAAACAGGTGCTGGAAATCCTCCGCGTTCATGCGCGCATTCCGTTGCTGGCCGGTTGCTCGAGCCTGTCGCTGGTCGCGGGCAGTGAGGAGATCGAGGACAACGCAGGTGTGGTGCTGGCGCTTTATGCCTTGCCGGGCGCGGACCTTCACGGGGCATACTTCGATCAGGCGCTCGTCGAGAATGCAGATGGCGCCGATTACTGGCCGGGAAAGACGGGCGTCGCACGCGGAAGCACCAACGGCTGGCTCGCCTTCGTGGACCCATTCCATCTCGACGCCGAATCCTGGTTGCGCGGCTGGAACGAGGCTTACGCCGGGTTGCCGGTGTTTGGTGGGCTGGCCAGCGGCATCTTCACGGACCAGAGCACGCAGGTGTACCTGAATGGCGAAGTTTACGAGGAGGGCGGCGTGGCAATTTCCGTGGGCGGGGACGTGAAACTGACCGGCGTGATTTCACAAGGTTGCACGCCCATTGGCGAGACATGGACGCTCACCCGCGTCGAGCACAACCTCATTCATCAGATCGGCAACCGGCCCGCTTATGCCGTTCTCGACGACACGGTGAAAAAGATGTCGTCGGAGGAACAGCGCAAGGTGCGCGGCAACCTCTTCATCGGCCTGGTGGTGAACGAGTATCTCGAGGATTTTCATCGCGGCGATTTTCTCGTGCGCAACCTGCTGGGGGGCGACCCCAACTCCGGCGTGCTCGCGGTGGGCGCGATGCCGCGGGCGGGCCAGACGATGCAATTCCAGCGGCGCGACGCGGCGGCGGCCACCGAGGACCTGACCGAACTGCTCGGGCGGACACGCCACCAACTGGCGGGCTCAACGGTTTACGGCGGCTGCCTCTGCTGCTGCAACGGGCGCGGGAAGCACCTGTTCGGCCGTGCGAGCCACGACGCCCAACTGGTGCGGGAGCGGTTTGGTGACATCGGGCTGGCCGGCTTTTTCTGCAACGGCGAGATCGGGCCGGTCGGCGAGAAGAATTTCCTCCATGGCTACACGGCCTCGCTGGCGTTGTTTGTGAAGAAGAATTGAGACACGGATTTCACGGATTTTCACGGATTGATTCTGAGTCCGTGTCAATCGGTGAAATCCGTATCATGTCTTTTCCTTTGGCTGGATGTTAGTGGGAAATGTCTCTCTGCGAGAATAGGAAGTAAGCCAGGGTGAAGCCGCTCATGGCAATCGCCCAAAGCACCAGGATGTTTTCCACGGGCAACGCTCTGCCCATCACCAGGTCGAACGGAATGAAATATCGAAAGGGCGACAACCAGGCAAAGCGCTCGGCCGGCGGCCACAGACGTCCAGTAAGATCCAGCAGGAGTGCGGTCAGCGCGAGCAGACCGGTTGTCGCACCCGCCACGCTGCGCCGGCACGCGGCCCCGAATGCCATGGCAATGCCGCTCCAGCAGAGCATCAGCAGGCCCAGATTGAGCGCCAGCGAGCCGATCATGCCCGGCGAGGGCCACTGTGCGCCTTCGGGAGCAAGCGTCGCAAGGCCGGCCCATGTGCCCGCGATCATCAGCGTCAGCATCATCAGAATGGAGAACAGCACCAGTGCGATGGTTCGCGTGATGATCCAATGGCGCCGCAGCGGACGCGCGAGGATCAAATCCGCGAAACCCGTTTCGACCTCGGAGGCGGGCAGCGTCGCCAACGCGATGATCAGCGCCAGCAGCGCGATGACGATCGCAAGATCGAAATAGCCGAGACACACAATGCCGCCAAACGACATGACGCTGGCCATCGCGGGACCGAGGATCGCGCGCACGAAAGGCGGCAGCAGCGCAGCAAGTTGCTCAAATTCGCCCGTGCGCTGAATCGAGCCTGCGATGAGAACCAACAGCACCTGGAACGCCGCGAGCAACAACCCCGTCGCGATGAGCAACGTCCGGGCGCGTTTGAGCGACAGCGAAAGCAATAACAGAAAACCAGTCACGGCGCTCCCTCGCGATAGTATTTCAGAACGACGTCTTCGAGCCGCGCCTCTTGCACTTCCAGGTCCTGGACCGGCAGGCGGGCGAGCACGGTGAGAAACGGACCGAGCGGCCCAACGACATTCAGGTGCCAGGTGCGAGGAGAGCTTTCAACGAACTCATGACCCGGAGGAAGATCCGGCGGGACGCGCACGTCCTCGTTGAAGAAGACGCGCACGCGGCGGGGCGCCAGCCGGCGGCTTGCTTCCATGCCGGAGAGCAGGACCAGTTCACCTTTGCGCAGGAGCGCGATCCGGTCGCAAACGCGCTCGACTTCGGAAAGCACATGGGAGGACATGAAAACAGTCCTGCCCCTCTGTTTCGCATCCTTGAGCAATGTATAAAATGACTCCTGCATGAGCGGATCAAGGCCCTCGGTCGGTTCGTCCAGAATGAGCAGCGGCGGGTCGGCCTGGAACGCCTGGATGAGTCCGAGCTTGCGCTTCATGCCGGTGCTGTATTGGCGCAGTTTGCGACGCAGGTCGCTGTGCGGCAGTTCCAATCGGTCAAATAGTTCCTGGCGGCGGCGTTTGTCCACCGGCTGCCGGCTGATGCCCCCGAGGAAATCGAGAACTTCGAGACCGGTCAGGTCGGGATAGAGGCCCAATTCACCTGGCAGATATCCAACCCGCTCCCGGGCAGCGAGACCTTCGAGCCAGCAGTCGTGGCCGAAGATAAAAGCCCTTCCGCTGCTGGGCCGCAGCAAATCGAGCAGGAGCCGGATAGCGGTTGTCTTGCCCGCGCCATTCAGACCGAGAAAACCAAGGACCTCGCCCTGGACGACATCGAGGTTGAGATCGTTCAGGGCGGTGAGCGGACCGTATCGTTTCGTGAGGCCACGAATCGAAATGGCGGGTGGCAGCGCGCTGGTGTTCATTCCTGTTTACTTGTCCGCCTTCTTTCCAAACTCGGGATCCAGCGGAACAAGCAACACCACCAGGAAACTCGGCACGGTAGCGAGGATGACCCACGTGAAGAAATGCTGGTAGCCGACGAGTTCCTGCAACCAGCCGCTCCACATGCCGGGAATCATCATGCCTAACGCCATGAAGCCGGTGCAGAGGGCGTAGTGCGCCGTCTGGTGCGCGCCGCGCGCGATGTAGATCATGTAGAGCATGTAGGCCGTGAAGCCGAAGCCGTAGCCGAACTGCTCCACCGCCACCGCCGCGCTGATCACGGCCAGATTGTCCGGCTGCGCATAGGCCAGGTAGATGAACATCGCGTCCGGCAGGTGGATGATGCACACCATCGGCCACAGCCAGAATTTCAATCCCTGCCTGGACGCCACGACCCCGCCGAGCAGTCCGCCGCACGTCAAGGCGATGATACCGATCGTGCCATAGACCAAACCCACCTGGCCAGTCGTCAGCCCAAGCCCGCCCACCTCGCGCGCATCGAGCAGGAACGGCGCGACCATCTTCACCAGTTGCGCCTCGCCAAAGCGGTAGAGGAGCAGGAACAACAGCAGCACTCCGATGCGCTGCTTTGCGAAGAACGCGCCGAACGTCTTGAAAAACTCCTTGATGAAGTTGGCGATGTTCTGCGCGTCGCCGGGCAGGTCGCGTTCCGGCCGCGGAAGGATGAACTGGTGATAGACCCCGAAGGCGACAAACAGCGCGAGCAAGACACCAAAGGTAACCGTCCATGACAACGGAATGTTGCCCGAGCGTACTTCAAACACGGCGCGGGTTTCCGTCTTGAGCTTTGGGTCCACCTGCAAGACCACGAGCGCCGGCTTGTTCCAATTTGAGTCGTCAAACACAAGCCGCGCGCCCTCGGCCAGCGACACGCTCTTATCGCCGGATTTGAAGGCCGGTGTGACGGCGATCTCGCGTCCGGGCGGTTTCGAGAGGCGCAGTGGCACGATGCCGATGTTCCCGGCGGAGTCCGTCCTGGCCCGTTGGTCCGGCCCGAAACGCCGGCGGAGAAACTTACCGAGCGGCGCGGAAACGGCGCGGGTCCACCACGACGGCTCCGGCTGTTTCATGTCAGCAGACTTTGCGGACTGTTGCGTGCGGAGGAAACCATTGGTCGTGTTCCACGCTTTTGCCGCCGCGAGCAGCGCGGTGACCTCCGCCTTGGGCCGCGGCGGAGGACTGATTTCCAAAACCGTGCTCCCGGCCACCAGATGCAGGCCGCCGCTCGGCGCCGCAGCCGCGTCCGGTAATTCGGGTTTCACCGATTCGACCAGCGCCGCGCCGGACCGGGCCGTGACGTGGAGTTCCACTTTCGCCAGCCCGGTATGCGTCTGGATGTAGCCCGCCAGAATCACCAGCAACCCCTGCCCGGTGATCATCGAGATGCGAAAGAACGTGCTGCGAATCCCGACGAAGAACGCCTGCTGTTTTTCGGTGAGCGCGAGCAGGTAAAACCCGTCCGCCGCGATGTCGTGCGTCGCCGAACTGAACGCGATGAGCCAGAAGCAAATCAGCGTGGCTTTGAAGAACAGCGGCGTGGGCAGGCTCAACCCCACCGCGGCGAAGCCTGCGCCCACCAGCAGTTGCATCACCCAGATCCACCAACGCCGCGTGCGCAGGATGTCCACCGCCGGACTCCAGAGCGGCTTGATCACCCACGGCAGGTAGAGCCAGCTCGTGTAGAGCGCGACATCCGCGTTCGAAACGCCGAGGCTCTTGTAGAGGATCACCGACATCGTGTTGACAACGGCGAAGGGCAGGCCCTGCGCCAGGTAAAGCGTCGGAATCCACGCCCACGGATTTCGGGAAGTCGGTTTCGGGTCGGGCATTGGTCGCCGGTGGCGGCGCCCGAGGTTTAACCCCAAGCCTTTGGAGACGGCAAGCGCGATCCGCGCTGTGGAGTTGTCAAACGAGCATGACGTGTTACGATTTGCCCGTAACCACGACAACGCCAAACCACGTGCCGTCGTGCCAACCGGAGAACCTGAACATGAGTGCGATAACAAAAACCAAATGGAACATGGAAGCCGACTACGTGCAGGCCTGCAATTGCGACTATGGCTGCCCGTGCGAATTCGAGGCGCGACCGACGCAAGGCTTTTGCGACGGCATGGGCGCGTGGCGCATCAACCGCGGTCGCCACGGCGATCTGGCGCTGGACGGCCTGGCGCTCGGTTTCGTCGCCCACTGGCCGGGCGCGTTGCACGAGGGCAACGGCACCCTGGCGCTGTTTTTTGAACAGAAGGCGAATCCCCAGCAGCGCGAGGCCCTGATGCGAATTGCCACGGGCCAGGACGGCGGCATGCCTTTTGAGATCATCGCCAAAACCATCTCGAAGCTCCTCGACCCGCAATACGTCGCGTTTGACTTCAAAATAGACGGCCCGAACAGCGGCGTGCGCATGGGTCCGGCGGTTTCGCTGGCTTTTGAACCGATCAAGAATCCCGTCAGCGGCGACCCCGAGGCCATTCGTGTCGAGCACGAGAGCGGTTTCCTGTTCAAATGGGCCCACGTGGTTTCCGCGAAGGAAGGCCGCGCCCAAGTGGGAGAGTTGAATTTCGATTACCCGAACAAGGCTGGTTTCGTCACGCAGGTCAAATACGGGAATTGAATTCCCCTCCACCCCGGCCCGCTCCCCTTCGGAAGGGGAGCGGGAGAATGGTTCGCCGGCTCCTGAGCATCGTAAGCCGGAATTCTTCAGAACGCGCTATGGCAAACCTGGAAAGGTTCGATTGCAGTTCCCTCTCCCCATCGGATGGGGAGAGGGTCAGGGTGAGGGGCACGCCCTAATCAGAACCAAGCATGGAGACGATCCTCAAGCGAGACCGCGCTATTGTCGTTGCCGCACTCGTGGCGATCACATTGCTGGCGTGGGGCTACATGGTTTACGAGGCCCGCGCAATGTATGACACCGGCGTCTGCTCGTGCGCCGGGATGAAAATGTCCGGCCCAGATAGCGAACCGTGGTCCACCGCCACGCTGCTTCCGCTCTTCCTCATGTGGGCCGAAATGATGGTGGCCATGATGATTCCCTCCGCCGCGCCGATGATCCTGACGTTTGCGATGGTGAACCGCCAACGACGCGAGCAGGAGCGGCCGTTCGTGCCGACCGGGATCTTTCTGCTCGGTTATCTCGTGGTGTGGACCGGTTTCAGCGCGCTGGCCGCCACCGCTCAATGGTTTCTTCATGGCAAAGCGCTGCTCTCGCCAATGATGGTGAGCAAGAGTCCGCTCCTTGGCGGCGCGCTGCTCATCGTGGCCGGAGTCTTTCAGTGGACACCGCTCAAGAACGCCTGCCTCACGCACTGCCGCTCGCCGTTGGGATTCTTGATGACGGATTGGCGCAAAGGAAAATCCGGCGCGCTGTTCATGGGCTTGAAGCACGGCGCTTATTGCACGGGCTGCTGCTGGTTTCTCATGGCGCTGCTGTTCGTGGCGGGCGTGATGAACATCTGGTGGATTGCCATCATCGCCGTGTTTGTGCTCGCCGAGAAAGTCGCGCCACGCGGATTGCTCGTCGGAAAAATCGCGGGCGCGCTCCTCGTCGCGTGGGGCGTGTGGATGATGTTGCGCTGAATACAGCCCCGGTAGGGGCGAAAGATGGTAGCCCGGGCGTAAGATCAATGACAAAACGAAACAAGCCCCGGAGGGGCGACAGAGAAACCGCGCACGAATTGCGGGAATGGTCTTTCGCCCCTCCGGGGCTTGAACGGTTTGGGGACGATTACTCACGGCTCGCGCCGCGGGCTATCACCTGTCGCCTGTCCGAGGCTGGAATTTACGGCGGTCTGCCGACCGCCGCTCCGCCTTGCCAAACTGCCCCGCCGCCTCGACGCAGCGACCGCACAGCGTGGGATGCTCCGCGTTCGAACCAACGTCGGTTTCCCAATGCCAGCAGCGCTCGCATTTCTAGCCGTCGGCTAATCGCAAGTCTGTTTCAATCTTTTGATTCTTCGCCCGACAGCGAGGCGTATTTCTCAATCAACACTGAGGACACGAAATGCCCATTCGCTTCAGCAAGACTTGCAGCCCTTCCTGACCTTGCACCAAACTTGAGCAGAACCTCGATTAGGCGAGTCGAGCCGGAAATGGCGGCAATATCCAAGGGCAAGTCTCCGGCATCCGACGGCTCGTTTGGGTCAGATCCACCTTCCAAAAGTGCGACGACGGACTCGTAGTCTCTTCTCGCGCAGGCGTTGGTCAACGAGGAATGCCCTGTGCCGAAAACGTGCGCCCCGCGTTTGTAAAAGTTCAGCACATTGCAAGTTGTGATGTGGCCCCGCTCCTTCGCCAACGAATGTGCGGTCGTACCGTCGTGCGCCCGAGCATCGAGATGAGCGCCGCGCTCCAAAAGTAAGTCCGCGATCTTACCGTACCCTCTTGCGGCAGCCATCATGAGCGCTGTGACCCCATCTTCGGTTGCAGTGTTTGGGTCTGCGCCCCGCGCCAAAAGCGAGGTGACCAATCCAACATCGTTTTTGAGGCAAGCACGCATCAACTTGGTCAGACCGTCGGGGAGCGTCTCACCAACAACCGCTTCGTCATCTGAGGCGAGTTGACATTTTTTCGCAACTTCCTGTACCGCTTCGATTGCATCCTCGACCGAAAGCTTGAAGAATTCGCGCTTCTCGTTGACCCGAAACGCGCTCAATTTTTCATGCACCAATTGCTCGACCAATTCGCAATCCGTCACCTCGATTTGAAAGGCAACGACGAACTCGTCGGGGACGCCCGTGCCTCCAGAGATCTCCGAAGCGCAATGCTCCGCGGATCGCGTTGTCTGGCCAATCTTGACAAGACCAGGCATTAAGTCGTTCCGCAAAACGTAGATGAAACCGCTCTTCGGCATAACTGTTAACTCCATCTTGAGCGACCCGCCGCCCCACTGTGCCGCCCACACTTTCGCTACGGGCTTTTTGTCTTGCTCACCGCCTCGGCGCAGCGACCGCAAAGCGTGGGATGCTCCGCGCGCGAAGCGACGTCCATTTCCCAATGCCAGCAGCGCTCGCATTTCTGGCCGTCGGCCTTCATCACAGCGATGTCAACGCTGGGCGCGCCTAAATCCGCCGGCAAAAGTGGTTCCCTTAATCCGCCGTTCTCCAGTTGCGAAACGTTGAGCAATTCTCGGAGCGTATCCCAATTCCTCAAGAGAAGTTCCGCTGAGCTTGTTTCTCCTGACAAAACAACCTTCGCTTCGAGTGCTTTTCCAATTGTTCCTCTTTGACGTGCTTTTTCGAGATCGAGCAAAACACGCTCCCGAACTGCAAAGAGCATCTCGCAAGCATGCGCCTCAAGGCTCCCGATTTGGAATTTGAAATCCTCAACTTGAGACTGATGGACTGAAACCACGTTTTTCCCTGATACAAATTCCCACGCCTCGTCCGTCGTGAAAACCAGAATCGGCGCGAGCATCTGGCACAGGCCGGTCACCAGCCGATGCAGCGCGGTCTGCGTCGAGCGGCGGCGCGGCGAATTCGCCGGATCGGTGTAGAGCCGGTCTTTGATCACGTCGTGGTAAATTGCCGAAAGCTCCACGGCGACGAACTGGCTGACCTTCTGATAGACGACGTGGAATTCGTAGGCGTCGTACGCTTTGATGATTTCGCCCTCCAGTTTCGAGAACTCGCCGAGAATCCAGCGGTCCAGGCCGGTGAGTTTGTCGTCCGGCACGGTGTGCTTCGCGGGGTCGAAGTCGTAAAGGTTCGAGAGCTGATAACGCAGCGCATTGCGGATGCCGCGATAGGTTTCCGCCACCTTTCCGATGCGCTCCTCGCTCACGATGATGTCGTTGCGGAAATCCTGCGACGCGACCCAGAGCCGCAGCACGTCCGCGCCCCATTTTTTCACGTAAGCCTCGGAGGTCTGCGGTTTCTCGTAAGCCGCCGCGCTTTGTTTGCTCTTGGAAATCTTTTCGCGGTCGGCGTCCACCATGAAGCCGTGGGTGAGCACGGTCTTGTATGGCGCCGCTCCGTTGCCCGCCAGCGAGAGCAAGAGCGACGATTGAAACCACCCGCGATGCTGGTCGCTGCCTTCGAGGTAAACGTCAGCCTGCCAAGCTCCATCCCACTGCTTACCATCTAGTCTGGCTGTTACGAATTCAACCTGCTCTTTGTCATTTCGCGGAGTCTTCAAAAGCTCGCTTCGCTTCTTCAACACCGATTTGCTTGATGAGCCGGAATCAATCCACACGTCCAGCGTGTCGTTGGATTTGGCGACGGCTTCCGCGCCCTTCCAATCTTTTGGCTTCACCAGCGACCACAGTTCGCTCACGGATTTCTCAAACCAGACATTGGAGCCGTGTTGCTCTATGAGGTCGGCAGCGTTGCGGACGATTTGCGCGTCGAGGATTGGTTCGCCCTTCGCGTCGTAGAACGCCGGGAGCGGCACGCCCCACGAGCGCTGGCGGGAGATGCACCAGTCGGGGCGCGATTGCACGGCGCTCTTGATGCGGTTGACGCCCCAGTCGGGAATCCATTGCACGCGATCAATCTCGGCGAGAGCTTCCTGGCGGAAAGTTGCCCCGTTGTAGCGGCGGTCTGTGACCGCCGACGTCGGCGCTGACACAGCGCCGCTACAAACGTGGTCAATCTTGATGAACCACTGGTCCATTGCGCGGAAGACGATCGGCGTCTTGCTCCGCCAGCAGTGCGGGTAGCTGTGGTGATAATTCTCCTGGTGCAGCAGCGCATGGCGGACGCGCAGTTCGTGCAGCACGGCTTCGTTCGCGTCGCTCTTGCCGTGCTTTTCCAAAATGGATTTGCCGAGCATCTCTTTTGGCATCTGTTGCTTGACCGGAAGTTCGTTCGTGTGTGCGAACGCGCCGTCATCGTTCACCGGCGAGTAAATCGGCAGATCATTTTGGCGACCGAGGTTGTAGTCATCCAGGCCGTGGCCGGGCGCGATGTGGACGAAGCCCGTACCCGTGTCGTTCGTGACGAAATGGTCGCCGGCGAAAAGTTTTCCGGTGCGCTGGCAGAATGGGTGTTGGTATTCGAGTTTGGCCAGGTGGCCGCCGTCCAGGCTGCGGACGATCTGGTAATTCTCCCAGCCGCACTTCTGCGCGACGGTCGAGAGCAGCATCGCCGAGACGATGAATTGTTCCTCGCCCACCAGGACGAGCGAGTAGCTGAACATGGAGTTGTAGGCCACCGCGAGATTCGCCGGCAGCGTCCAGGGCGTGGTGGTCCAGATGACGATGCTCACGCCGGGCCGGCCCACGACCGGGAACTTCACGAAGACGCTCTGGCTGACGTGATCCTGGTATTCGATCTCGGCCTCCGCGAGCGCCGTGCGGCAGGGGATGCTCCAATACACCGGCTTCTTGCCGCGATAAACGAATCCCTTTTCCACAATGTCCGCGAACAGGCGCAACTCGTCGGCCTCGTATTCCTTGTTCAGCGTGAGGTACGGATTCTCCCAATCGCCAAGGATGCCGAGGCGTTTGAATTGCCTGCGCTGGAGGTCAATAAACTTGCGAGCGTAGGCGTCGCAGGCTTTGCGGATTGTGGCGGGGTCGGCGCTCGTGTTGCCGGCTTTGCGGAGCTCTTGCGTCACCTTGAATTCAATCGGCAACCCGTGGCAATCCCAGCCCGGCAAATAGGGCGCATGGAAGCCGCGGAGCGATTTGTATCTGACGATGATGTCCTTGAGAATCTTGTTCAAGGCCGTGCCGACGTGGACATCGCCGTTGGCGAAGGGCGGGCCGTCGTGCAGGACGAACTTCGGCGCGCCGGAGCGGGCTTGCTGGATTTTCTCGTAGAGCTTTCCGGCTTCCCATTGCTTGAGCCGTTCCGGTTCGCGCGTGACCAGATCGGCCTTCATCGCGAAGTCGGTGCGCGGGAGATTAAGTGTGTCTTTGTAGTCCATCGCCGTTTCCGGGAGCGCGGACGGTAACAACCGGAGGAAAGAGTGTCAACGAACCGCCCAAGACCAAAACCCCGAACACCAAGCTCCAGGCCTCAACAAACTCCCAAACTCCAACCCTCCGCGATTCGTCCCGGTCGCGTGTTGGCGTTTGAAGCCTGGAGTTTCTTTGGAGTTTGAAGTTTGGTGTTTTGCGTTTTTGTCTCCGGCTTTTGTCCGATTGCATTTGCATCCTCTGCCGCTATGCTGGCCAGAATGAACAACAAGTCAGAACGGCCTCCGGCGGACCCGGAATTGCAGCGCCGCATTGAGGAACTCATCCGCTACAAGGGCGGCGGGCACAACGAAGAGGCGGTCGAGGACATCATCGAGAACGCCCTCAAACTGCTGGCCGACGTGAAGGACACCGGCGACGTGCGGGTCATCCAGACGGCATTGCGCGAATTGCGATACGCCTTCCGGCTCTTCGCGCCCTATGCCCGGACGCGCAAGGTCACCATCTTCGGTTCCGCCCGCATTGAGCCGGACAAGAAGGTGTATCAGCAGGCCGTCGAGTTCGGACGCAAGATCGTCGAGGCCGGCTTCATGGTCATCACCGGCGCCGGGCCGGGCATCATGCAGGCGGGACACGAAGGCGCGGGACAGGAAAACAGTTTCGGGGTCAACATCCGCCTGCCGTGGGAACAATCCGCCAATCCCATCATCAAGGAGGACAAGAAGCTCGTCACCTTCAAATACTTTTTCACCCGCAAGCTGATCTTCATCCGCCACTCGGACGCCATCGTGCTGTTTCCCGGCGGCTTCGGCACGATGGACGAGGGCTACGAGGCGTTGACGCTGATGCAAACCGGCAAGAGCCAGCTCATGCCGCTGGTGCTCATTGACCGGCCCGGCGGCACCTACTGGAAGACGTGGGACAAACACGTCCGCGAACACCTGCTGCGCGACGAGTTGATCGCGCCGGACGATCTCGACCTCTACCGCATCACGGACAACACCGATGAGGCGGTGCGGATCATCACGCGCTTCTACCGCAACTTTCACTCGACACGGTTCGTGAAGGACCTGTTCATCATCCGGCTCAAGCACGCGCCGACCGACACGGCCATCGAGGCGCTGAACGAGGACTTCCACGACATCGTGCTCGGCGCGCCGATCAGCCGCATCGAGCCGACGCCGGATGAGCGCGAGGACAACGACCAACTCCATCTCGCGCGGATTGCGTTCGGCTTCAACCGCCGGGATTACGGGCGGCTGCGGCAGTTGGTGGATGTGTTGAACGGGTTGTGAACGGCGGCACGCCCGGCCTGATCCCCGGAGAACGCGGAAATCGGTGTGCCGCCGCGGGCCGTCAGGTTTGGCTTGATCCCGATGGCCGCAACCGGGGATGCTCTCGTCACCATCAGAAAATGATGGCCTTCACATGACGCGCAACCAGATGCATTGCCTTCTCCAGCACGGCACGAAGTTGGGCCGCGAACGCGGATTCATGGTCTGTCGCGGCATTCCCGCCCTTGAAGCCATCTCTGCCCGGAGCTAGACTATGGCCGATGAAACTGCGATTGGACCTGCTGGAGCACCTGACGGCGGACGACATCCGCAAGGCGGCAGAGGAATCAGTTCACCGCTTCAGGCCCGAGCCGAATTTCTCAAGAACTGGGACTGGAACGCTGTCGTCAGCATCAACCGAGGAGCGTGCGAAAGAGGTCGAGCACAGCATGGAGCTAACTCGGAAGCTGGAGCAGCGTGCGCGGCGGAGTGGGAAGTCCTCCGTTTCCAATCCCTGACGCTCGGCGAAACGTTTGACCGTCTGCGCGCCTTTCACCGCCAGGCGCCCTTCCTCTTCTTCAACGGCAATACGTTTGCCACCATCGGGCGCGAATTGTCGTTCGCGTTGTTCAGTGACCTCGCGCCGGGCCGGAAACGTGAAGTCGGCTCGGCCGTAGCCCATTACGTTGCCGGCGTGCTGGACCGCGAAGCAATGATCCAGATCGTCGGCGCGCTCGCCCAACCCGTGAACCAGAAGCCCGGCGACCGGGTGAAAACTCTGCGCGGCTCGTTGCGAGGCGTGATTGTCCGCCTATTGGAGGATGGCCGCGTTGTCTGGCGGCCTGACGGCACGGAAAGCGAATTGATCGCGTTGCCGGAGAGTCTCTGCGGCGACACAGCAACTGGAGGATGAGCCATGAGCCGACAAACCTCTGAAGTTTCTCAACCTGGCACCGTCTGGGCGTTCGATCTCGGCAAGGGGAGCATAGGCGACTCGCCTGTTGTGGCCGACGCCCCCGCCAGACAACACACCAAAAACAAAACCGGCGAGGATTGCCCCCGCCGGGTTTGTTTAAGAAACGCTTTTGAACCGATGTGCTTTACCGACGCTTGGCGTACAGGGAACCGGTCTGCGTTATCTAACTTTGTCTTGATTCCATTTAAGACCCCGACACTCAACCAAATCCTACCATGAACGACAAGCAAAAAATCTCGCCCGCGAAGGATGCCGCCGATTTGGAACTCGCGTTTGATGTCGGCCACAGTTCCATCGGCTGGGCCGTGCTGCAAAGTGGGACTGTCGCCCCGCCGGTCTCCGGCAAAGGCGACCTTTCAATCAATCTTCTCGGCTGCGGCGTCGTAACTTTTCCGGCAGATGATTGTCTTGCGATTGATCGGAGGAACAAACGGAGGCAGCGAAGAAACATCCGTTCCCGGAAGCAGCGAATCCAACGGATGGAGAATCTCTTGGTTGCAATGAACGTTATGCCCGGGGTCAAACAACAACATCAAAAAGGCAAAGGAAACAAACGCGGCGAAGGGAAAGGATTTTCCTACCCGTGGCTGCTGGCCGCGCGTCTGCTCGCCGCAACGGAAGCCGAACGCGAGAAACATCTGCTGACGTGGTCCGAACTTTGGGACGTGCTGCGCTGGTATGCTCACAATCGAGGCTATGACGGCAACCTCCGCTGGTCTGGCTACTATGTCGTTGAGGCGTATTCACCGGAAAATGAACTCCAGCCGGATGCCTTGGGCGAAATGGCAGAGAAAGCGAAAAAGCAAGACAAAGCCGAGAACCCCAACGCCGAAGACCGGCCAAAGGAAAAAGAGGAAACGGAGGAAGACGATTCAGACAAGCTCGCAATGGCCGGACGCTTGATGAGCGATTATGGCTTTGCAACGCTCACCTTCGCTGAATCAGTCGCGAAGTTTCTCCTTGGCCCCGACCGGGACGTGCTACCGCCCAAACAGCCGGGCGCTGCGGGGCAGCTTAAGAAAACCACCGAAAGTTTCACGAAACAAGATTTCCACCAAAAACTCTTCGGCCTCACCGAGGAATTCCGCGATCATCCAAGGCACCTGCGGAATTACTACAAGGGACTCAAAGCCGCGTTCCCGAGACGCTATTTTGTTTCCGGCACGACAATTCTCGCCGGCGGCACGGAATGGGAAGTGCGAACGATTATCCGCGCCCATTTCAACGCTCCCGCCGGGAAAGCGCGCTGCGACGAAACTTTTGAGCGCGTCATTTGTGGCGGCATCCCGGAAGAACGCGGCGACTGGCGTGCGTTCGAGAAGCAGTTTCCAAAGCTCTACCGTTCTAAACATGAATCAGAACAACTCAAGACGCTGAGAATCTCAAAACGTCTTCCCCCGGAAGAAAAGAAACGCCGCAAACAACAGCGCCAGACTTTGCTGCATGGAAAAATCATTCTGCCCAAGCGTTATCAAGGCGGCCTGCTGTTTGGTCAGCTTGTGCCGCGATTCGAGAATCGGATTATCGCGGAGTGTCCTGTCACCTACACGCGCAAGCTACCGATGCTCCAGCGCGTCAGCGCCGGTCAATCCCCTTACGACAAATCACTCGTCTGGTCGGAAGAAGACGCAAAACAACTCGACCGCGAAGTCGCCCACTTCCGAAAGAAACTTGCGCTGCTCCCAGCAGGCGCCTCTGAGAGTGACAAGCGCAGTCTCGCCGAGTGCTTCGCCGCCGACCTCGCAAAAGTGCCGGCAAAGAACAACCTCGCCTTTCTCGATTACCGCTGGGCAATGCTTTTAGCCAATATCAAGATTCGGAAAACTGGAGAAACGTATCTGAAAGGCGAGAAGCTGCGACCGCTTGCGCCAGAGGAACGGCACGAAATAGACGCTGAGGCTCGCGAGCTGGGCTTTCTGGAATATCAGCGGGAAGAGCGTGACAAGAAAACCGGGAAAGCCACCAAACCGGAGTTTAACGAATTGGCTGACATCGTTCGGCGCGTCACTGGTTGCGGAATTGAGAATACTAATCTCGACGGCTTTTTCATACCGCCGGACATGCGAGAGGCGCTGAAGCTCGTGCCAATCGAAAAAGGCACTGAAGCTTTCCGTCTCGTCTGGCAAGAACTGGATGACCAACTCCGTCGCCGATTCACGATTCAAATGTTGAACGGCACGATTCAGACTCCCGAAAGAATTTGTACTGAGCTTGGCAAGCTCGACAAAGCACATCTTGCCGACGCGATAAAGGCCGATGCCCGGGCGAAAGCGGCTGACAAAAACGGCAAGATTTCCGAAGAGAGAGCCGCGAAACTCATGGCGACGGAATTCTCCTGCAAGAAACTCGAAGGCCGGGCGCGCTATCATCACGACGTGCTGCGTCAGGCTTGGCGCGAAGTCATGCGCGGCGAAGACCCGCGCAAGAAAATCAGCGACGAATTCTTCCTACCAAAACCCAAACAACGAGACGGCTGCCTTGTCATCAGCGACGGCGCGCAATGCCTGCTTGATGAAAAACCCCTTGCCAGCCAAACGAACAATCACCTCGTCCGCCAGCGCATCCAGGTTCTTGCGGGAAATCTGCGGCAGGACAAAAGCGGAAACATCCGCCGCACGAAGGCGGGGGAAATGGTTTCCAGAAACAGTCTCCTCGACGACATCATTGCCGAATTTGCCGGCGGCGAGGAGAGAAACATCAAAACCATCACCATCGAAGTGACGCGCGACTTGCAAGAAATGTCGGGCAAAAGCAACGAAGAGAAAAAACAAGTCGAGGGACGCAAACGGTCTGAACATTCAGCAGTCGCCGCCATGCTTGCGAAAGAATTGGTGGACAGCAATGGTGAGCGTCTCAAAGTAAACGGCACGCCCGTCAAAGTCGGCAAGTACATCAAGAAGGCGTGGATCGCCGATGACCTTGCCACGGGCCTTGACGGCAAGAAAATCTGGCGTTGTCCTTACACTCTTGCAGTGGGCCACAATAACCCCCCAATACTCGAACCGAAACATCTGGTTTTTCCGCTCAACGACGCCGCCCGACTTGAACTCGAACACATCATTCCCAAATCAAAGCGGGTCGCGAACGGTATGGAAGCTCAGGTGCTCACGTTCCGCGCTGTGAACCAGATGAAGGGGCAACGCTCTGGTTTGCAGTTTGTAAAGGAGTGCGGCGGCCGCCCCGTCACGGAATTGCCCGGTCGCCGTGTCATGACCGAGCCGGAATATCGCGCCTTCGTAGAGAGCATCGCGGTGCGGGGAGCGACCAAGCAGGACGTTCAACGGCGAAAGAAGCGCAAAGAACTCCTACTGACCGAGCATTGGAACGAAAAAGAGTTCGTCCCACGCGATCTCACAAATACTGCTTACGTTGTCAAACTCGCCGCCGAAAAACTGCGCGTTCGTTTCCGGCATTTGGGCAAGGATGCTCCGCCTGTCGTTTACGTGCCCGGAAGCGTCACCAGCGCGTTTCGTGACAAATCGTGGCGCATCTTCCGTGAACTCGCCGCCGTCCATCCCGAAGTAAAAAACGAAATGGACAAGGGCGATGAGCGCTTTCGGGTCGGCTTCGACGGTGACAGCCCAAAGGAGCGCAAGGAAACCGGCAAGCAAATCGAATCGTTAAGTGAAGGACTCAAAGAGTTTCTGAAAAAGTTCGGCAAAGAGTCTTTTACCGAAGCCGAGAAAGACGCGAAGACGGCAGAACTGGATTCCCTGTTTCAGGCGTGTGGGCAGTCAGCGTTACGCCGGAAAGTTTTTTGGCTAAAATCCAGTTTCAATCTCAAGCAAGCCATTCGCGACATCACACATCTGCATCACGCCGTGGACGCCGCCACGCTCGGACTCGTCACGCATTACCTCGTTCCTCCGCAGTGCGGCTCACTGGACGGCACGCTTGCCAAATACATAGTCAAAGGATCGCTCAATAACACGGAGCGCGACGAATTTCGTCGCATCTACTACTCGCTACAACTCGCCCGCAATTTCTGGTTTCATCGCGAACGCCGCTTGCGTTTCGTCGGCAACGATTACGAGGAACAACAGGACAATCGGGAAAACTTCATTGGCCGCTGCGGGGAAACACTCCGTGGGCTAATCGAAAAGGACGCCCGCGAAGCGCTCGCCCACGATGAGCGCGCCCAATTTGAAAAGCTCGTGGACGAACTCGGTTTGCCACGTCTGTTTTATTTCGACACGAAAAATCGCCTCCACATCCGCGACCTTCGCGATGACATCAAGCGGCAACTACATTGCAAACTTGGCGAGGCGATCAAGGGCCGAATGGTGCAGCATGTGCCGGCGGACATGTCTCTCATGTCTGTAAAGGAGAATGTCAAGGGTTATGAATTGCTGGATGGCAAATGGGCTAAGGTTCACCAGCAACAACGCGATCCTACCAGCGGTAAGCCTATCAAGAAGGAGCAGAAAGTGGCGAGAGACAAGCTGATCGGAATCGGTACGGAGAATGGCAAACTTGCCGCCATCAAAGGCGTTCTTGAGGTCACCGGGAACATGGGTGTTGCGTTTGTCGAGCAGAATGGTGATGAGGAGAAACCACCGCCAATGCTCGTAATCCCTCTCCACGCGGCGCGACAGCGGCTTGAAGAATTCCAGCAAACTCACATCGGAAAGCGTGTAATTCTCATCCGAAAGGGAGCGTTGATTCGATTTACGAACGGCTTGCATTCCGGGACAGTTTGGAAGGTCTTTGAAGTGAACAATCATCAGAAAGACGGGCCGCTACTGAAAATCGGCAAACCAGATGCAGTCGGTTTGCGGACTGAACCGGACCTTAATTACAAAGTTCCCGGACTGCGCACGCGCTGGCGCGATATTGAGCTTCTTGAACTGCCATTCACGGGCATCGCCTTATGTCCTACCACATCGTCAGCATAGATTCTCCGCAATGTTCGCTGAGTTGCCGGGACGGGCAGTTGACCTGCAAAACGGCGGAGGGCGAACGCAAGCTCCCGCTGGAGGACGTGGCGTCCATCATCGTCACCAGTTTCTCGGCGTCCATTCACAGCGAACTGTATTTGCAGGTCGCCAAGAACGGGATCGCGCTCATCATCTGCGAAGCGTTCAAGCCGGTCAGCCTCGTGCTGCCGGCCAATCGGTCCACCGACACGATCCTCTCGCGGGCGATGCTCAATCTCACGCCGCGCGTGCGCGGGCATCTCTGGCAAAAAACGATTGATGCGAAATGCCAAAACCAGCTCGCGCTGGCCGAGCACATCGCCCCCAACGACAAGGCGCTGGCGGACTTGCGCGCGACCGCCCTGGGCCGGAAGCCGCACAAGGAGGCGATATGCGCGAAAATCTTCTGGCAGATTTTTGGCCGCAGCTTGAATGACGAGGACTTCACGCGCGACCGCGCGCGAGGTGGCTTGAACAACCTGTTGAATTACGGCTACGCAGTGTTGCTCTCCACGGTGCTGCAAAAGCTTTTCGGCGTCGGCCTCGATCCCACGTTCGGCATCGCCCACGTCGCGCGCGAACGCAGCACGCCGCTGGCTTACGATATGATGGAGACGTTCCGCCCGTGCGTGGATTGGCGCGTGATCCAGTGGGTGCGGCAACAACGGGAGAAAACCACACAACCGCAGTCGCTTCTTCCCTCTCGCCCCGTCGGACGGGGAGAGAGCCGGAGAGAGGGGCCTTTCAGCAGGGAAACCTCCTCTCCCCGGCCCTCTCCTCCCGCTGCGCCGGAGGAGAGGGAGAAGCAAGTCTATGAAGTGTCGAAGGAATACCGCAAATGGGTCACGAGCTTTCCGTTGGAGCGTGTGGGTTATCTGGATTTGGATTTGGAAATCCAGGGTGTGATCGAAGGCGTGGTTCGGGGTTTTCGCCGCGCGGTCGTGGAAAACCAACCGCGTCATTACAAACCGTGGACACCGAAAAACAACAAATGGACTGTCTGAGGCTCCCCTCACCCCTTCCCTCTCCCCATCGGATGGGGAGAGGGTGTCCGCAGGACGGGTGAGGGGCGCATGGACACGGAGAAGCTGAAAATGGGCTGGCTCGTCGTCGCATTTGATCTGCCGGTGGGAACCAAGAAGCAGCGCAAGGCCGCGACTGGTTTCCGCAATTATCTGATTGATGACGGCTATCAGATGATGCAGTTCAGCGTTTATGTGCGGGCCTGCGTTTCCTTTGCGCGACAGGAAACGCACATCGAACGGCTGAAGAAAAACCTGCCGCCGGAAGGCAGCGTGCGCGCGGTCTTCGTGACGCGGGCGCAATGGGAGCGTTCCTACGTCATTCAAGGCTCGCCAATCAGCGAGGTCGAACCCGAGGAGATGCCGGAGCAAATCCAGCTTTGGTAGCGGGCGGCTCGTCAAACCGATGCCCGGTTTCTTTTTCGCCGAACCTCACCCCAAAAATGGAGCGCCCTGTTCTTTGGGGCATCGGTTTGACGAGCCGCAAACTAGCCAAAGCAGGGCAAACTCAGGGGCTTACGCCCACCGAGTTTGCCGCGCCCGAATTTGGAATCAAGGCAAAGCTGCCGTTGTTTCATTCGCCTTTGGTGCTTCAGTTTGCCGCGCCCGAATTTGGAATCAAGGCAAAGCTGTTGTCCCATTCAGTGTCAACTACTAATTAGTTTGCCGCGCCCGAATTTGGAATCAAGGCAAAGCAAATGGCCCAGTTGAATGATCAGCTTGTAATTTCGTCCGACGCGTTTCTGAGGAAGGCAGAAGAAGCCAGCGGCGGGCGGGAGTGTGCTTCGCCGGCGAGGCCACTGGAATGTGGATCCGGTTGGAGGCGGCGCACACCCCCGCCCGCCGCTGAACTGAATTACCAACGAGCCGTGATCGTGGATGAAACCTCTCCGCGTTGAGTGCGAGCTTGCGCAAATCGGCGTTCGGCCGCCCACGATTCACCGGCTCTTCACGTTCCGCGCGATCTGGTCGTGGATCCAGGCGTAGGTTTTTTGGAGGCCGTCGCGCAGGCGGACGTTGGGCTCCCAGCCGAAACATTTTTTGATGAGTGTGTTGTCGCTGTTGCGTCCGTTCACCCCCTTGGGCGCGTTGAGATTGTAGTTGCGCTTGAGCTTGATGCCCGCGATGTCCTCGACCAGGTCCACCAACTGGTTGATGCTCACCAGTTCGTTGCTGCCCAGGTTCAGCGGCTCGATCACGTCGCCGTGCATGAACAACTGGATGCCTTTGAGGCAGTCGTCAATATACATGAAGCTGCGCGTCTGCTGGCCGGAGCCCCAGATTTCGATCTCGTGTTTGCCCGAGAGCTTCGCGCGGATGACCTTCCGGCAGATGGCCGCCGGGGCCTTCTCGCGGCCACCGTCCCACGTGCCGTGCGGGCCATAGACGTTGTGGAAGCGGGCCATGCGCGTCTGCACGCCGAAGTCCTCGCGGAAATGCCGGCACATGCGCTCGCTGAAAAGTTTCTCCCAGCCGTAGCCGTCCTCGGGCATCGCCGGATAGGCGTCCTCCTCCTTGAGCGCGGTCACGTTCGGGTCGCGCTGTTTGTCGGCGTTGTACACGCAGGCTGACGACGCGTAAAAATAGCGTTGCACCCCGGACTGTTTCGCCGCCATGAGCAGGTGCGTGTTGATGAGCACCGACAACATGCACAGGCAGCGGTTGTTTTCGATGAAGCCCATGCCGCCCATGTCCGCCGCGAGGTTATAGACCTCGCTCGCGCTCCGGACGGACGTTTCGCAGGCCTCCTTCCCCTGCAAATCCAGTTGCAGGTTCTCGACACTGGGAAAGAGTTGATACCACTCGTTGAACGGCTTGAGGTCCACGGCCCGGATGTCGCGGTGGCCTTTCTGCAACAGTTCGGCGACCAGGTGTCCCCCGATGAATCCGCCCGCGCCGCAGACAACAATTTTTCCCGTGTTCATATCGTGCGTCTAGTTTTCAGGAGCGCGCACGGTAATGGCGCACGGTATTTTTTCAAGCCGAATTTCCGGCCACGAAACGCGCCAACGAAGAGCCTGGATCCCTGGCGAATGGCGTGCCGGTTGACTTGCCCTCGCGCTTTGTTAGCGTGGCCGCAGCGTCATGTCGAAGAAATCCTTTGCCCGCTTGGTGCGCATCGTGACCGGCACGTTCGGCACGGCGCGGGACGAGGTCGAAACCTTCGAGAGCAGCCTCACGCGGTTCGAGCGGTTCGTCCATTTCTGGGCGCTGGTCTGGCAGAGCTTCCGCCGCAATCGCTGTCCCGTGCGCGCCTCGGCGCTTTCCTTCACCACGCTGCTCGCGCTCATTCCCATGCTCGCGGTGGCGATGAGCGTCACGACGATGTTCCTGAAATCCGAAGGAGAGGAGCAGATCGAGGCCTTCATCCAGGGATTCGTCGAATACATGGTGCCGAATCCCGTGTCGGAGTCGGACGAATCGGACTCGTTCCTGACACCTGGCGAAGACATGGCGGCGACCGATTTGCCGAACACCAATCCACCGCCGGTTGGCGAGATTGGCGGAACAAATCTGAACGCAACAACCGGCCAAACGGGCGCGCTGACCAACGCACCCGCCGGCACGATCCAGGATACACGGGTTCTCGCCGCGCAGAAAAAGGCGGCGGGCATCATTCATGGTTTCATTCAAAACACCTACAGCGGCACGCTCACGGCGACAGGCGTGGTGTTTCTGTTGTGGACCGCCATCGTCATGCTGGCCCGCATCGAGGAGACGTTCAACGACATCTGGGGCGTGGCCCGCGGGCGGGCCTGGCTCTCTCGCGTGGTGCTTTACTGGGCCACGATCACGCTTGGGCCGTTGCTGCTGGTCGGGGCGCTGGGTCTGGCCAGCGGGCCGCATTTTCGAAAGACGCGTGAACTGTTGGAGGTCGTGCCCTTCCTTGAACCGCTGGTTTCGCAGTTTCTCCCGGTCGTGGTGATTTCGGTGACCTTCGCGATGTTTTACAAGCTGATGCCGAACACGAAGGTTCACTTCAGCGCGGCGTTCGTCGGCGGCGCGCTGGCCGGAACCGCCTGGCACGTGTTCAACGTGTCGAGTCTCTACCTCGGCTCGCGCGCCCTCAACGCGAGCAGGATTTACGGCAGCCTCGCGCTCGTGCCATTGTTGATGCTCGGGCTTTACGCGGTCTGGGTCATCGTCCTGTTCGGCGCGCAGACGGCCTACGCGTTCCAGAACCGCGAGTCCTATTTGCAGGAGCGGCTCGCCGAAAACGTAAACCAACGCGGCCGCGAATTTGTGGCGCTCCGGCTGATGACCTGCCTGGGGCAGCGCTTCGCGCGCGGGCTGCCGCCGGCCACCGTGCCCGAGATGTCGCGCGAACTCGGCATCCCGAGCAAACTCGTCCAGCAGGTCCTGCACACGCTGCTCGCCGCGCGGCTCGTCGTCGAAGTGTCCGGGGCCGAACACAGCTACGTTCCGGCGCGTCCGCTCGAAGCGATCAACTGCCACCACATTCTCCTCGCCATGCGCGCCGCGCAGGGGCAAGAATTGGTCACGCGTGAGGAGCCGGTGCGCGAGGAAGTCTTTGGCGAATTCGCCCGCATCCAGGCGGCGGAGAAAACCGCGGCGGCTTCAGTCACGATGCTGGCGCTGGTGAACCGGGCCAGCGCGCGGCTGGAAATCGTCGCTCAGGCGGAAACCGTGACCAAACCCGCGCCGAAACCGGCTCCGTTGACTGAATTGCCCGTCGAACCCGCATTGGCAACCGCGCCCGAGGCCGAAATGCCTCAGACCACCATGGTCGACCAAGCCAAGCCCGTCACGCCCGTGAGCCTCGCGTTCGCCGCGCCGACGGTTGAATCCACCACCGACGACAACCAGAGTTTTCCGCTATGATCATTGGCGTTCCCAGAGAAATCAAAGACCAGGAATACCGCGTGGCGCTGCTGCCCTCCGGCGCGTATCAACTTATCAAGCGCGGCCACGCGGTCGTCGTCGAGCACGGCGCCGGCATGGGCGCTGGCTACCCCGACGCGGAATACGAAAGCGCCGGCGCGAAACTGGTTGACACGCACGCCGCCGTGTTCGAGCGCGCCGAACTGATCGTGAAGGTGAAGGAGCCGCTGCCGGTAGAATATGGCCTGTTGCGTCCTGGCCAGTTGCTGTTCACGTATCTCCATCTCGCCGCGAACAAACCGCTGACGCAGGCGCTCCAGAAATCCGGCGCCACTTGCATCGCCTATGAAACCATCGAAGTGAACCGCCGGTTGCCGCTGCTCGAACCGATGAGCGAAATCGCCGGGCGCATGAGCGTGCTGGTGGGCGGTTATTTCCTGGCGAAACATTTTGGCGGCAGCGGCGTTCTGCTGGGCGGCGTTCCGGGAGTCCTGCCGGGCAAGGTGGTCGTGCTCGGCGGCGGCTCCTCCGGCATCAACGCCGCGCGCATGGCCACCGGCCTGGGCGCGGACGTGACCATTCTCGAAGTGGACCTGGAGCGGATGCGTTTCCTCGACATCACCCTGCACACCGCGCACACGCTCTATTCGAGCGAGGCGCATCTGACGGACTTGCTGCCGGACGTGGACCTGCTGATCGGCGCCGTGCTCCTGCCCGGTGCCCGCGCGCCCAAACTGATCAGCCGCGACATGCTGCGCCACATGCGGCCGGGCAGCGTGCTGGTGGACATCGCCATTGACCAGGGCGGCTGCGCGGAGACTTCCCGGCCCACGACGCATCACGCGCCGGTGTATGTCGAGGAAGGAGTGACGCACTATTGCGTGGCCAACATGCCCGGCGCCTACGCGCGCACCGCCACGCAGGCGCTGACCAACGTGACCAGCCGCTTCATCGAGTTGCTGGCCGATCACGGCCTCACCGAAGCCTGCCAGAAACAAACCGCCCTGCTTGGCGGCATCAACGTCATGGGCGGCGCGGTGACGCACAAAGCCGTGGCCGAGGCGCACGGCATGACGTGGTCGCCGCCACGGATTTGACGCCGCGGCCAGTTTGATGACGCGCCGCGATTCGCCGTTCGGTGACGAGCGCGAATATCGTTGTTGCCTCCACGGAACTTTTGCGGTTCTGTTTCGCGCGTGAAACTCCGAGTCTGGCGGCAAACCCTGCACCTCACTTACACCTGGACCATCGCGCGCGGCAGCGCCAACGAAGCCCAGGTAGTGCTCGCCGAATTGTCCGATCCGGACGGCACCGTCGGACTGGGCGAAGCTTCTCCCATCGCCCGCTACGCGGAATCAGTCGAATCCGTCGAGGCGTTCTGCCGGCAGGTGGACGCGGCCAGGCTGTCGTTTGGCGACGTGGCCGCGAGCATGAATTATCTCGACGCGCTCGCGCCGGGAAACATGTCCGCCAAGTGCGCGCTCAATGTCGCCCTGCTGGATGGCGCCGCGCGTCGCGCGAAGCAACCGATCTACGAGTTCCTCGGCTTGGGGTTTCGCGACCGCCACCATGTGACCTCGTTCAGCATCGGCATTGACACGCCCGAGATGATCCGGAAGAAAGTCCTGGCCGCGGCGGATTATCCCGTGCTGAAACTCAAAGTCGGCGTGCCTGACGATAAAGCCATCATGGCCGCACTCCGTGAGGCCGCACCGGAAAAACCTGTCCGCGTGGACGCCAACGAGGCGTGGAAGACGAAGGAGACGGCGCTTGAAAACATCGAACGGCTCGCCAAGGACCCGCACATCCAGTTCATCGAGCAGCCCATGCCTGACGTCAGCGACCCGAAGGACCTCGTCTGGCTCAAGGAACGCTCCCCGCTGCCGCTCTTCGCCGACGAATCCTATCATCACGCGAAGGACGTCGCGCATTGCGCGGAATGTTTTCACGGCGTCAACGTGAAGCTCGCCAAGACCGGAGGCATCAGCGGCGGATTCGAGGCCTTGAAAGCCGCGCGCAAGACCGGCCTCAAGACGATGATCGGTTGCATGATCGAAACCAGCGTGCTCATCAGCGCCGCCGCGCACCTGGCCGAGTTGTGCGATTTCCTCGACATTGATGGCAACCTGCTGATTTCGGATGATCCCTATCTGGGGGTCAGCGCGGCCCAGGGCATCCTGTCATTCGCCGGCGCGCCGGAAAAAACCGGCTTGCGGGTAAGAGTGAGGGCATGATGTGGTTTCGATCCGCCGCGGCATGGTCCACCGGCCATGCGCCATGAGGAAGTTGTGTCATTACTCGGGTAGCCTTTGCGAGACGGTGACGAGGATGACCTTCTCGTAACGCGGGCGTTGAGGCTGTCTTCGATGGCGAGACCCTCAAATCATCCGACAAAAACCTTGCCTGATTCCGCTTCTGATTCTACAAACCAGCCAAAGCCATGAACGGAACCGGGGATTTCCAGCCGGGTGACGGGACGCATGCGCGATTCCCTTCTCAAACTCACTGGACGACGCTCATCCAACCGGCCGCCGACCCTTCGTCGCCGAAAGCCAGGGAAGCCCTCAATCAACTCTGCCAGACCTACTGGTTTCCCATCTACGCCTTCATCCGCAGCGAACGAATTGAAAGTCATCACGCCAAAGACCTGACCCAGGGATTCTTCGTTCACCTGCTCGAAAAGAATTTGATCGGGCAGGCCGCACGTAACCAGGGCCGGTTTCGTTCCTTTCTCCTCGCCTGCCTGTGCAATTTCATGAAGGACGAGTGGCGCAGGGAGAACACCCTGAAACGCGGCGGCAGTGCGACCATCCTCTCCATTGATGAAGCGGACGCGGAAGACAAATACAAGCAACTGCCCCTGCTCCAACCCGGGCCGGAAATCGTCTTTGACCGGACTTGGGCCGCCACCGTGATCGAACAGGCGACGAAGAAGCTCAAGCAAAACTACGCCGACCGGGGAAGGCTGGATGTGTTTGAAGCCATGAAGCGATGCTTGACCGGTGAACTCCATCCCGATTCCTACGCCGAGCACGCTGCCAAATTGGGGATATCGGCTGGAACTTTCCAGACCAACCTGTCCCGCTTCAAAGATGGGTTTGGCCGGGCCATTCGTAGTGTCATTGCGGAAACCGTGGCCCCTTGGGAGATCAACGAAGAGATCCAATATCTCCTCTCAGCCTGGTCCGCCTATTTAAACGAAAAGCCGGGGACGACCTCCAGGCTCGCATGAACGCTCCGCCAGCCATTGGCCTGTGCATCCGCGTCGTAGCAGCCGCCGTGAGGAGGCTCGAATCTCCCATCCCTCAACTTTCAACCCTCAACCTGCAACCAGACTGTAAGTTTGGTCCCGGTTTTCCGTAGGACAGTTACAGGCAACGATTGAACCATGCTGGAAACACGAAAATGTCCTGAATGTGGCGCGGAACTGCCGGGCGATTCGCCCGGCGGCTTGTGCGTGGCGTGCGGGCTGCGCGGCGCGTTGGAAACGTCCGACGAACATTCTTCGGCAACACCGGAGGGACCGGTTGAAAATCCAAGCCCCACCATTCGCATTGAACCGTTGAGCGAAAAAGCCGGCGAAAAGATTGGCCGGTATAAGCTGCTCCAGGAAATCGGCGGCGGCGGCATGGGCAGCGTCTGGATGGCCGAACAGCAGCAGCCCTACCGCCGCGTGGCCCTCAAGCTGGTCAAGCTGGGCATGGACACCAAGCAGGTGGTCGCCCGCTTCCGTGCCGAACAGCAGGCGCTGGCGCGCATGGACCATCCCAACATCGCCAAGGTCTTTGAGGCGGGCGCCACGGAAAATGGCCGGCCGTATTTCGTGATGGAGTTGGTGCGCGGCCTTGCGATCACGGACTACTGCGACAAGGAAAAGCTCTCCACCAAGGAGCGGCTGGATCTGTTCACGCAGGTCTGCCAGGCCATCCAGCATGCGCACCAGAAAGGGGTCATTCACCGGGACATCAAGCCCTCGAACATTCTAGTCACCCTGCTCGACGGCGTGCCGGTGCCCAAGGTGATTGACTTCGGCATTGCCAAGGCGACGCAGGGCAAGCTGGTGGATGAGACGCTGTTCACAGCCTTCCAGCAATTCATGGGCACGCCAGCCTACATGAGTCCGGAGCAGGCGGAGATGAATGCGCTGGACGTGGACACACGGAGCGACATCTACAGCTTGGGCGTGTTGCTCTACGAACTGCTTTCGGGCAAAACGCCTTTCGACACCAAGAAACTGCTCGAAGCGGGACTGGATGAAATCCGGCGGGTGATCCGGGAAGTGGAACCGCCTCGACCTTCGACGCGACTGAGCACGCTGGATGTGGACGAGCAAACGACCGTAGCCAGAAGGAGGCAATCCGAGCCGCCGAAGCTGTTGGGGCTGATCCGGGGCGACCTGGACTGGATTGTAATGAAGTGCTTAGAAAAGGACCGGCGGCGCCGTTATGAGTCGGCCAATGGTCTGGCCATGGACATTCAGCGGCACCTGGACAACAAGCGAATTGTGGCCCGACCGCCAAGCAAAGTTCACCGTTTTCAGGCGACGGTTATGAGGAACAAGGTGGCGTTCGCGGCAGGCAGCGTCGCGGCCTTGTGTCTGTTCATTGGATTGATCGTTCTGCTCGCCGTCTTCCGAGGGTCCATTCCGCGCGCGCTTGGGGTTCCGCCACCAAAGGTTCTGCCTGCCGCCGTGAAAGCGCTGGCGGCGGCAAATGTTTTGGACCTGATTTATGCGGGGGCTCCGCCCGCTGCGCCTCCGGGAACCCCTGTGCCGCTGCTTCAGTTTGGAATCCAGGCAAAGCGACAGGGGGCAGCGGATTTCAGCAAGCTCGAGGACGGTGACACCCTGGCCTCGAAGGTGGATGACTACGTGCTGGTGGCGCGCGCGCTTTCCCAGGGATACCTTTACATTCTCCAGGTGGATGCCTCGGGCAAGACGCAATGGCTTTTTCCCGGTAATGATAGCTTCCAATCCTCCTCGGGATCGAACCCCGTCAAACCGGACGAGGTGCTCCAGGTGCCGTCCGTTCAGACGCAAGCGTTTTATTTGGGGTTCTCCGCTGTTTTCGGTGGAGCCGTTGGGTAGTCTTGGGGCATGACTCCTGAAAAACTGTTTCATGAATTGTTGGGATTGGGTTTGAACTGGGAA
>Ga0247727_10002362_pt1 | contig 43317 bp, 40 predicted proteins | sample WisWelCaveWW1625_FD_202498 | JGI IMG/M metagenome (GOLD analysis project Ga0247727, IMG submission 202498) | Biofilm microbial communities from Wishing Well Cave, Virginia, United States - WW16-25 | ecosystem: Environmental > Aquatic > Deep subsurface > Groundwater > Cave microbial mat | place...
CGGCGTATTTTCAGGTGGCGCTTCTGGCCTATACGGTGTTTGCGGCGCTGAAACATTTGGCATTGCCGAAAAGTTGGGCGACATGGACGATCCGCACGGTGCGGTTTCGGTTGATCCGGTTGGCGGGAATGGTGGCGAGGCGGTCGCGGTATTTGTGGCTGAAGCTATCGGCGGCGTATCCGTATCGGGCGGTGTTTGAGGATGCCCGGTGGCGGATTTTGGGACTTTCGGTCGAATTGGCGCCAGTCTAGATTTTCAGAACAACGCCGCCGACTTGATCGACGGAAGGTTTCCCGCCCGATATTCAAGGGACGGGTGAAATCCGTCACGAAGGGGAGAAAATAGTTCAGACGCTCAATCTTGACCGTCCCTGACGGGCGCCAGACGCCCCGGAGGGATGAGAGAGTCGCGTGGTGGGCCACCATGCCGGCCACAAGACAGGTGTAAACCGGAAGATTTTTGAATTTTTGGGGTCTTCCACGCCCCCATGTCGATCAATTGAAAGTTATCGGATCTTTTGGGCGCCATGTAATCCTTTGACGTGCCGTCGGAAAGATGGTAAATTGTGCCCCCATGTTACGCGCAAAGTCAATTCCCGGCGCCCTCGACCCGGCCGAGGAGCTTGACCTCCTCCATAAGATTTCCCACCTCATCGGCTCAACTCTCGAGTTGAAAACGGTCCTTCAAGAGATCGTCTCCCTGGTCTCGGGATTGACCAGGGCCGACGGTTGCTTCGTCTATCTCCACGAGCCCGCCAAGGCCAATCTGGTGCTTTCCGCCTCCAAAACCCCCCACCCCGGCGAGGTGGGACAACTTCGACTGAAAATGGGCGAAGGACTGACCGGCTGGGTGGCCGAGCACAAAAAGCCCCTGGCGATCCCGGAAAAGGCCAACGACGACCACCGCTTCAAGTTCTTCCAAAGCCTTCCGGAGGACAAGTTTGAAGCGTTCCTCTCCGTCCCCCTTTTGGTGAAAAACAACCTCGTCGGCGTCATCAACGTCCAACACCGGAAACCCCACGTCTACACGGACCACGTGCAAAAGGTCCTCACCACCGTCGCCCGGCAGGTGAGCGGAGCCATTGAGAACGCGCGTCTTTACGAGGAAACGAGGCGCCGGTCCGACACCATCCAAACCCTTTCCGCCGTGTCCCATACTCTGACCTCGGACCGCTACACCGAGGAAATCCTCCAGTTGATCGTGGCCATGACGGCCTCGCTCCTGGGCTCCAAGATTTGTTCGGTGATGCTCCTGAACCCGGAGACGGGCGAACTGCGCATCGCCGCCACCCAATCCCTGTCGCCGGCTTACCGGAACAAGCCCGGCGTGAAAGTTGACCAAAGCCTTTCAGGGCAGGCCGTGTTGCAGAAAAAACCCATCGCCATCACCGACGTACGGAAAGACAATCGGTTTTCCTTCCCCGACATCGCCGTGTCGGAGGGGCTGGTGTCGCTCCTGTCGGTGCCCATGCTCTTTAAGGACCAGGTGCTGGGGGTCATCAACACCTATTCCGCCGAGGAACACGTTTTCAGCAAGGAAGACGTTTCCGTCCTCCAATCCATCGCCAATCAATGCGCTTCGACCATCATGCAGACGCGCCTGCTCCAGGAAAAGCTGGCCGCCCAGGAGCAATTGGAGACCCGGAAGACGGTCGAACGCGCCAAGGGCGTCCTGATGAAGAAACGCGGCGTGTCCGAGCCCGAGGCCTTCCGGGAAATCCAGAAACAGAGCATGGACCGCCGCAAGTCCATGAAAGAAATCGCCGAGGCCATCCTTCTGGCCGAGGACCTGGGCTCCAAGTAGATTTTCCGGCGTTTTTTGCCGGCCCCCTATGCCTCTCTCCATCGCTTTGGCCCAAATCAATCCCACCGTCGGCGACCTGGCCGGCAATCGGGCCCTCATCGCCCGACGCGCCGCAGAAGCCGGCGAAAAGGGCGCCGCCCTGGTGGTTTTCCCCGAGCTCGCCCTCACCGGCTACCCACCGGAGGACCTGCTACTGAAGCCCTCTTTCCTCAAGGAGACTCGCGAATCCCTCATTTCTTTGGCGAAGGACCTTCCCCGGAAACTTCTCTGCGTGGTGGGAACGCCAGATGGAACTCCGGGAAAACTGACCAACGCCGCCGCCCTGCTTTTCGGGGGGCGGGTGGCCGGGCTCTACCACAAGCGGCTCCTGCCCAACTACGGCGTCTTCGATGAAAAGCGCTATTTCATCCCGGGCGAAAAACCTCTGACGTTTTCGGTCAACGGAACGCTTGTGGGGCTGACCGTCTGCGAAGACATTTGGTTTCCCAAGGGCCCCGCCTGGGAGGAGTCCCTCGCCGGCGCCCGGGTGATCGTGAACCTTTCCTCCAGCCCCTACCACGCCGGCAAACTGCCCGCCCGGCTCGAAGTTCTTCGGGCGCGCGCCAAGGAAACCGGGGCCGCTCTGGTGTATTGCAACTTGGTCGGCGGACAAGACGAGTTGGTCTTTGACGGCGCAAGCGTGGCCGTGAACCCCCGGGGCCGGGTCATCGCCCAAGGGCCGCAGTTCGAGGAAGGGCTGGTTTGGGTTTCCCTGCCGTCGGTCCCCCCTTCGAAGAAAAAAGCTTCTCTTTCCTTTACCACGCCTTCGGCCAAAGATGCCCCCGGCGCCACGCGCGTCGCGCCGCTCGACCGTTGGGAGGAAATCCACCGCGCCCTCGTCGCGGGAACCCGGGATTACGTCCGGAAGAACGGGTTCGCGCGGGTCGTCCTGGGGCTTTCGGGCGGCGTCGACTCCGCCTACGTGGCGGCCGTGGCCGCGGACGCCCTGGGGAAGGAAAACGTGGTCGGCGTCTCCCTGCCCACCCGTTTCAACGCGAAGGAAACCCAAAACGACGCCCGTGCGGTGGCCCGCAACCTGGGCATCGAATTTCACGAGGCCCCCATTGAACCCGTGGTGAGGGCGTTCATGACATCGCTCCAATCCTTCTTTGCCGACAAACCCCGGGACGTCACGGAGGAAAACCTGCAGGCGCGGGTCCGCAGCACCTTCCTGATGGCCCTCTCCAACAAGTTCGGCTGGCTCGTGCTCACCACGGGGAACAAGTCCGAAACCTCCGTGGGCTACAACACCCTGTACGGGGACACCGCGGGAGGTTTCGCCGTCATCAAAGACGTGCCCAAGACCTGGGTCTACGAGTTGGTCCGCTGGCGGAACAAAAAAGCCGGGACGGACCTTGTCCCCAAAAGCGTCATCGACCGCCCCCCCACGGCGGAACTCCGGGAAAATCAAAAGGACGAGGATTCCCTCCCGCCCTACGATGTCTTGGACAAGATCATCACGGCCTACGTGGAGGAGGAGCGCGCGCCGGCGGAGATCATTGGCGGGGGGGCCGATCCCGCCGCCGTCAAAAAGGCGGTCCGGCTCGTGGACGTGAACGAGTACAAGCGCCGCCAGGCCCCGCCGGGCGTCAAGATCACGCCCCGCGCCTTCGGCCGGGACCGCCGGATGCCCATGACCAACCGCTACCGTCCCTATGAGTGACGATAAAAAAATCGCGCTGATCACCGGCGCGTCGAGCGGCATCGGCTGGGAAACGGCGCTTCTGTTGGCCGCCCGGGGGTGGAAACTGGCCGTTGCCGCCCGTCGGCAAAAACGTTTGGAGGCCCTGGCCGAACGACTCCGGAAAGATCACGGAACGGAGATTTTGGTTTTGGCCCACGACGTTTCGCGGCCGGAGGGCGCCCGGGAGATGGTGGTGAAAGCCGCCGCCCATTTCGGCCGGTTGGACATCCTGGTCAACAACGCGGGGATCCTTCGCATGGCGGCCTTCGGCGGGATGCCCGTGGAGGAAATGCGGGAGATCTTCGAGACGAATTTCTGGGGCGTCGTCCAAACCCTTCGCGCCGCCCTTCCGATTTTTGAAAAGCAGGGCGGTGGGCACGTCGTGAACGTGGGGTCCGCGGTCAGCCGCCGGGCCCTCCCTTTCATGGCGGCCTACGCGGCCTCCAAGTTCGCCCTGGGGGCCCTGACGGAAAGCCTTCGGGTCGAACTGGCGGAAAAGGGAGTCACCCTGACCTCCGTGTTCCCCGGGGGCGTGGAAACCGAGATGCCGCGGAACCTGGACCGCAGCCGCCTGCCCGAAAATTACCCGGACCACGGGTCCTCCCGGATCACAGCGGTCCGAGCCGCCCAGGCGGTGGTGAAAGCCGTGGAAAAGCGCCCGGTGGAGATTTACGTCCCCTGGTGGTTGCGGCCCCTCGCCTGGGCCAGCGTAATGTTCCCGGGCCTCACCGACCGATTAATCCGCCGAAGCTATGGAGCGATGGAATGGAAATAGGAATCGTCGGACTGCCCAACGTGGGCAAATCGACCCTCTTCAACGCCCTGACCGGCGCGGCCGCGGCGGCCAGCAATTTCCCCTTCACCACCATTGATCCCAACGTGGGGGTCGTTCCGCTTCCGGACCCGCGGCTCAAGGTGTTGGGCGACATGTTCAAAAGCGAGAAGGTGACGCCCGCAGGGATCAAGTTCGTTGACATCGCCGGATTGGTCAAAGGGGCCAGCCAGGGCGAAGGGCTGGGGAACAAATTCCTGTCGCACATCCGCGCCGTGGACGCCGTGGCCCATGTGGTCCGTTGTTTCGACGACCCCGAGGTGGTGAACGTGCTTGAAAAACTGGACCCGGGCGTGGCCGCGGACATCATCGAGACCGAGCTTTTGTTGTCCGATCTCCAGCAGGCCCAAAAGGCCCTGGACAAATTGGAGGGCCCCGTGCGGTCCGGCGACAAGAAAGCCCGGGACCGGCAGGCCCAACTGCAATCCGTCGTCAAGGGTTTCGAGGAAGGCCGCACGGCGCGCTCGCAAAACCTCCCGGCGGACCTTCAGGCGGAACAGGGGTTTTTGACGGGGAAACCGGTCCTCTACGTGGCCAATTGCGACGAGAAAGGCCCGGACCCGAAACTTTTGGCGGCCATCCAGGAGCGCGCCGCCCGGGAAGGGGCGGAGGTGGTCCCCCTCTGCGCCAAGCTCGAGGCGGAGATCGTCCAGCTTCCCGAAGAGGAGCGCGCTTCCTACTACGAGTCCGCGAGCATCGCGTCCGCGGGACTGGCCTCCCTCGCGCAGGCCGGCAAACGCCTGCTCCGCCAGATCACGTTCTTCACGGCCGGGCCGGACGAATCCCGCGCCTGGATCATTCCGGACGGGCTCAAGGCGGTGAAGGCGGCGGGAAAAATCCACTCGGACATCGAACGCGGCTTCATCCGCGCTGAAATCTACAAATACGATGACTTGATCCGCCACGGTTCCGAGAGCGCCCTGAAGGAAAATGGCCTTGTCGCCGCCGAGGGGAAAGACTATCTTATGAAGGACGGCGACGTGGTTTATTTCCGTTTCAACGTGTGAGAACACATGGAAAATGAAACGCAGGATTCCATTGAAAAAAGGCGGGCCCACATCGCCCTGATGGGGCGCATGACGGCCTTCGGGGGATGGGTTCTGGCCTTCGCCTCGCTGTTTTTGGGGAGCTACCTCCTCAACAAATTCCACTTGGAGATCGTTGAACTCCAGAGAAAAAACACCGAGTTGAAAAGCCATCTGTCCGAGGCGTTGTCACGGTCGAAGAGCGCATCGGAAAAGAAGGCAAAGAAAGCCGCCGACGCGGCCCGACCGGCGGTAAAAAAGTAAGTCTACCCCCCCAGTTCCCGCAGCGCCGCCTCCAGGTGCGGGCCTCGCTTCAACGCCTTCCTGGTTGACCTGCGCGGCCAACAACTCATCCCCCTCGAAAGGGTCCGCCAAATCGTCGCCGACATTTTCGGCCAATCCATCAGCGAAGATACCGTTCAATCCGCCTTCTCCGCCGTTTTCAACACCCTCGCCGGTTTCGAAACCCGCAGTCATGGACCTCCTCGCCGACGCCGAGCTCTCCCGTGCCGATGAAAGCGGCTTGCGCGTCGAAGGCTCGCTCCACTGGCTTCACACCGTGGGCGCCACCCTTTTAACCTGGTAGGACGTTCATAAGAAACGCGGGATCGATGCCCTCCGCCATTTCAACATCTTCACCCGGGAAGAGGACCTGCCGAAGCTGTTCCAGCCCGGCGTGCAGCTCCAGGAGGACAAAAGGGGCCTGGCCCGGGTCTGGGGCTGGCGAGCGTGCGGAGCGTGATTGAGACGCACCGGGGCCGCGTCTGGGCGGAGAGCGAGTGGGGCAAGGGATCGTCGTTTTACTTCACCCTGCCGCTGGAAGTGAAACCGGCGTGATGGAAATCCCCGAGCAGTCCCGTAGGTAAAACGTTGACTGAACAATCCTATTATAGGGCATCTCACGCAATCCATTCCCAGGCCCACATCTCCCAATCCAGATCTCAACTTTTTGAGTTCCAGCCGTAAACGTCACTTCATACTCAAGTTTTTATACCCCTCTCTGCTGGCCGCCCCGCAGTGGCGTGCGACCGACAGGCGTGCGACCGGTCTGTCGACCGGTCTTGACAATATGATTGATATTGATTATGATTAATCAGTATCGATTAATGGAGGTGTTCCGATGGGTTCTGAAAAAACTATTTCCGCTGTTAAAGCCCGCGTGCATTTTGGTGAAGTCATGAAGCGGACATTCAAAGAAGGCGACCACTTTATCGTTGAAAAAGCGGGAATCCCCATGGTCGTTATCCTCAACGCTCAAGAGTATACACGGCTTGTTGCGAGGGAAGAGCGCGCGCAAGTCATTGATCGCATCCGAGCGAATGCGCCATCCCTCTCCACCCAGGAAGTCGAGCGCGATACCGCGCAAGCCATCCGCGCCGTGCGCCGTGGTCATGCTTAGGGTGGCTCTGGATACCAACCAATTCATCAGCGGTTTGATTGTCAGGCAAGGCGTGCCGGCTCAGGTTCTTGACGCCTGGCATCGGGGCGCCTATACACTTCTTACGTCGCGCCCCATTTTGAACGAGACCAGGGAAGTCTTCTCTTATCCCCGCATCCGCAAAAAATACCGGCTCTCTCAAAAGGATATCGACGATTTTTTGGCGCAGGTTGAAGGAGCGTCCGTCCTGACGCCAGGCCGGCTCGCTTTGTCGGTTGTCAAAGACGATCCGGACGACGACAAAATCCTTGCCTGCGCCGTGGAAGGAGGAGCGGATTATGTCGTTTCAGGAGACCCTCACCTTCTCAGACTCCGCGCCTATGAAAGTATACCCATCGTTACGGCTCGGGACTTTCTAACCCGTTTATCGCATGAACCCTAAATCATTGTCCTCGCCGCTCTCCGACCGGCTGGACCGCGCCGGCATTCGCCACTTTGATGAGCTCATTCACGATCAGTCTAAAGAGTGGCTCATTGAAAACTTCAAAGAGGGCGCCGACGCACGTTTTCTCCGTTTCTCCGCCGTCTCATCCATGACTGCTTGAGCGGCTATTTCACTCTCCCCCGCAGCCACTCCGCCGAGCGAAGGGGCTCTGCCCCTAAGCGACCCGGCAAAATGCGGGCGGGGACCTTCAATGAGCCAAGCAAGTTCATTCTTCCCTTCATCTTCGTATTCGCGGGAGAAATCCTATAATAATCGCGCCTTACTCAGGTTCTAAGGAGGTTGCGTGAGATTGGCGGTTTTGGCGGCGGGGGCGTGCGGTCTATTTGCCGCCGCTTACCTTTTTTATGGCTGGCTTTTGGCGCGGCTCTTCGGTTTGAGCCGTGCCCAAAAAACTCCCGCCCACCTCTACAAGGACGGCGTGGATTTCGTCCCCGCCAAGGGCCCGATGCTCTTGGCCCAGCATTTTTCCGCCATCGCCGCCGCCGGCCCCATCGTGGGGCCGATCTTGGCCGGGATTTGGTTCGGCTGGCTGCCGGCCCTTCTTTGGATCGTCTTCGGGTCCATTTTCCTGGGCGCGGTGCACGATTACGCCAGTCTCGTTGGGTCCGTGCGCCACAAGGCCCAGAGCGTGGCCGAGCTTTTCCGCGAGCACCTCGGGCCCCGGGCCTATAAGTTCTTCGTCGCCTTCGTCTGGCTTTCCCTCGTCTACGTCATCACCGCCTTCACCGACATCACCAGCGCCAGCTTTATGGACCCGCAGTACGGCGGCGCGGTGGCCTCCGCCTCCACGCTCTATTTGTTCATCGGCGTCGGGTTGGGGATCGTCCTGGCCAAAACCCGCACCCCGCTGTGGGCGGCCACCCTGGTCGTCCTTCCCCTCGTCGGCGCGGCCATTTGGTTCGGGCAGGACTGCCCGCTCAAAATCCCCGCGGCGTGGGGCCTCCGTCCCCAACTTGTCTGGAACTTCATCATCCTGGCCTATTGCTTCATCGCCTCCGTCATCCCGCTGTGGCTTTTGCTTCAGCCCCGGGGGTATTTGGGTGGGTTCTTCCTCTACGGGACCCTCATTGCCGGCGTCGTCGGAGTGTTCCTGGGCGGGGACCGGGCTCAGTACCCGGCTTTCATCGGCTTCAACGCCGCCAACGGCTTTCCCCTCTTCCCCATGCTTTTCGTGACGGTGGCCTGCGGCGCCTGTTCGGGCTTCCACGGGCTGGTGGGGTCCGGCACCACCTCCAAGCAAATCAACGTGGAAACGGATTGCCGCCTGGTGGGGTACGGCGGAATGCTCTTGGAGGCGCTGGTGGCCGTGGTGGCGCTCTCCACGCTGATGCTCCTGGCGCCCGGCGACCCCAACCTCGCCCTCGGGCCGGACCGGATTTACGCCAACGGCCTGGCCCGCTTCGTCGAGCGCTTCGGGATCGACGCCGATCTGGCCCGGAGCTTCGCCCTACTGGCCTTCGCCACCTTCATCTACGACACCCTGGACGTCTCCACCCGCCTGGGGCGGTACATGCTCCAGGAGCTCATGGGCTGGAAAAGCCGGAAGGGAAAGGCGGCCGCCACCCTGGCGACCCTGGCCCTCCCGGCCTATTTCGTGACCGTCCGGGTGACGGACACCGCGGGGAATCCCATCCCGGCCTGGAAACTATTTTGGACCATCTTCGGCGCATCGAACCAGCTCCTGGCGGGGCTCACCCTGCTCGGGCTCACCCTGTGGCTCAAGCGGACCCGCCGCTTTTGGCCCATCACCGCCGTCCCCATGGCCTTCATGCTGGGGATGACTCTTTGGGCACTGGGCCGGATGATCGCCCCCTGGGCCGGGACCCTCTTTTCGTCCCCCCATTGGGAGACGATCCCCATCGTGGCGACGGTGCTGGCCGGGCTGGCGGTGCTTTTAATACTGGAGTCGCTGGCGACGCTGCGCCGGGCCGCGCCGGCGTCGAATTAAAATCTAACACTCGAAAAGGCGGAATGACATGTCCAACTTCAACTTGCTGCACACGCTGCTCATCGGCTGGCCGGTGCTTAGCGTCCTCCTGGTTTTTTCCATCATCACGGTGGCCTCTTTTTTTGAGTGCTGGTCCTCCCTCCGGCGGGTCCGCTCTTTCCTGGGGGGCCCCGGGGGAGAGGCCGGCGCGAAACCTCTGCTGGACCGTGTGGAAAAGCGGCTGGCCCTCCTGGGGACCATCGCCAACGCCTCACCCTTCGTCGGCCTTTTGGGAACGGTCATCGGCATCATCCGCGCCTTCCACACCATCGCCCAGGCGGCCACGTCCGGCGGCGGCATGACCCTCGTGGCCGGCGGGATCTCCGAAGCGCTCGTGTCCACGGCCGCGGGTCTGGCCGTGGCCATCCCGGCCAGTATGATCTTCAACTATTTCACCTTCCACGCGGAGAAATTACAACGCCTCTCCCGGGGCGAATAAGGCGCCATGGGCCCCGTCCGCCGCCGCCGTCTTATCACCGAAATCAACATGGTGCCGTTCATCGACATCGTGTTGGTCCTGTTGATCATCTTCATGATCCTGTCCCCCTTCCTGGCGCAGTCACAGATCCCCGTGAACCTTCCCCGAGCCGCCACGACCCGCCCGGGGGACGACGAATCGCCGCTTCGGCTTCGGATCACCCGCGCCGGCGACTACTACCTGGGCGACGCACGCGTATTGAGAAATAACCTGGAAGACGACTTGGCCCGCGCCTTGACCCCGGGGAAGGCCGTCCTCATCGAAGCCGACCGCGACGTATCCTTTAAGAACGTCGTCCTGGCCCTGGACGCGGCCCAAAAGCTCAAAGCCGTGAAGGTCGGCGTCGCCGTCCTCACCGCCGAACCGGAACCCGACGCCCCTGAAAATCCTTGAGCCGCTATCTCACCTATTCCACCGTACTGCATTTCGTCGTTTTGGCGCTGGCTCTCTACCTTAATTCCCGGGCCGAAAAGCCGCAGGTGTACTATGGTTTTCAATTCCTCGGCGGTCAGTCGGGACTGGACACGGGGAAACTGGAGCCCGCCCCGGCCCCCTTGACGACCCCGGCCGCGTCCCCGGGCCCCGCTCCTCAACCCGCCGAAACGCCCCCCGTCTCCGAAGACCCCGACCGCATCGCCGTGCCCAAAACCCCGGACAAAAAATCCCCCGGTCCCAAAAAATCGGCGCCGGAAACAACCGAGGGGAGGAACACCAAGAAGGGCAAAGGGATCAAAGGGGGCCGTGGCGAATCTTCCTTCGGCCACGGGGATTTCCAAGGGTCGAAATTGAGCCCGGTGGGGGGCATCGGCACTTCCCTGGAAATCGGCGGTTTCGGCCCCGGAAGCGGGGGGGCCACGGAGGCGTCCTTTCCCTACAAATGGTACAGCGAGTTGGTTTACAAACGCCTTTGGGAATCCTGGGACCGGACCGACGCCGGCACCCGGGAATGCAAGGTGGCCTTCATCATCCAACGGGACGGCCAGGTGAGCGAGGTGCGCGTCAAGGGCTCCTCCGGCGACGCCTTTTTCGACATGACCGCCCGCCGGGCCGTCACTGGCGCCGCGCCCTTCCCCCCCCTGCCGGACGCCTTCACCGAAAAAAGCCTGCCCGTCCTCGTCCGATTCCGACTGCAAGAATCCCGGACCCATTGATAATTCATCGGTGTTTTTGTACTATGAAATTAGATTTCAACCATGGATCAAAAAGAACTCATTTTTTTCCCCAAGTGGGCCGCCGGGCGGCAGGGCTACGCGGAGCGCATCCGCGAGGTCTTCCAGGCGTACCTCCACGAGAAGGGCCTGGTGTTCACCACCCAGCGCGAAACCATCCTGAGCCACCTTCTTTCGGCGGACCGGCACCTTTCCCAGGAGGATATCTACGCTGCCCTGAAGGGACGCGGCATCGGCAAGGTCACGGTGTTCCGCACCCTCAAGCTCCTGGAGGAGTGCCAATTGGTGGACCCCCTTCACGACTCCTCGGGCCGGGCCCGCTACGAGGTCAAGCTGGAGCGCCCCCACCACGACCACCTGATCTGCGTGGACTGCGGCGGCATCGCGGAAATCCAGTGGCCGGAGATCGAGCGCGTGCAGGAAAAGGCCTGCCGCGGCCTGGGCTTCCGCATCCTCTACCACCGGCACGAGGTCTTCGGTCGTTGCGCCGTCTGCGCGGCCCGGGCGCATTGATTTTTTTATTCCCATGTTGAAATTTTATTTCAACTATGGTTCTGTAAGATGAAAAGCGACGCCGGCGCGGCCGCGCCGCCCTCCGGCGAGCGCCGGTGCCTCTGCGGGCAGCTCCTCGCCCGCCTCTCGAAGGCTGGGGTCGAGATCAAGTGCAAGCGGTGCCGGCGGGTGGTGGTGATCCCCTGGCGGAACGTCGACGAAAATTAATTAAAAGTGTTTTAAAGGTCAGAGACCCCGCGTCCAGAACCCTTTCATCATCGGAGGAAACGAAAATGAAGCGCTCAACAGCGGCATTCCTGGCCTTGGCCCTGGCGGTTCCGGCCTTCGCCGAAGACGGTGCCCGAATTCAGGAATTGGAACGGAAGCTCGGGGCCCTGACCGAGGAGGTGGATAAGCTGAAGTCCGGGGAAAACGCCCCCTACGAACCGAAGTTCGGCTTGGCGCCGGCCGCGGCGAAGGTCTACCACTTGAAAGAGGGGGTCTCCCTGGGTGGCTACGGCGAATTGGTTTATCAGGACTTTCACGCCCGGAAAGACGACGGGACCGGCTCGGGCAAACGGCGGCAGGTGGACATGTCCCGCTTCATCCTCTATGTCGGCTACCGGTTTTCGGACAAGTTCGTGTTCAATTCCGAAATCGAAATCGAGCACGCGGCCGAGGACAAACGCGGCGAGGTCTCCGTGGAACTGGTGACCCTGGACTACCTCCACCAGCCCGCTTTTAACCTGAGGGGCGGCCTGCTGCTCCTCCCGGTCGGGTTCATCAACGAGCTCCACGAGCCTCCCATCTTCCACGGCGCCCTCCGTCCCAACGTGGAGAGGAACATCATCCCTTCCACCTGGCGGGAGAACGGCGTGGGCGTCTTCGGACAGGCGGGGCCCGTCGCCTACCGGACGTACCTGGTGAACGGCGGCCAAGCCGTCAAGGACTCCGTCCTGGGAATCACGGGCGGCGACAAAGTGAAGGGCTATTCCTCCTCCAGCGGCATCCGGGACGGGCGTCAAAAGGGCTCCTCGGCCTTCGCCGAGGACCTCGCCTGGGTGGCCCGCCTTGATTACACCGGGCTTCCCGGGATCCTGGTCGGGGGTTCCTTTTACGCGGGGGATTCCGGGCAAAACGCCGTGGTCTCCGGCCGGACCCTGGAGGCGGGCACCACGCTTTGGGAAGGCCATACGGAATACAAGAGGCGGGGTCTTGAATTGCGCGGCCTCTATGCGCGGATCGGCCTGGGGGACGCCTCCCTGATCAACGCGGCCCAGGGTGTGACGGGCGGTTCATCGGTCGGGGAAAGAATGTGGGGCGGCTACCTCCAGGCGGCCTACAACCTCTTCGCCCTCTGCAAAACGGAACAATATTTAGCCCCGTTCCTCCGGTACGAGCGATACAACACCCAGGCGGCGGTCCCCGCGGGTTTCTCCTCCAGCGGCGCGTACGACCGCACCGAAATCACCCACGGCCTGACCTACCGCCCGATCCTCAACATCGTGGTCAAGGGAGAATTCCAGGACTTGAAAAACCGCGCCGGGAGCGGCGTGGACCAGTGGAACATGGCCCTGGGGTACCTCTTCTAATTCGAATCAAGTCCTCCACGTTTTGGGCGATCCCGCCCGCCCTGGCGGCCCTCTGGGCCCCGGTGGGGGCGGTGGTTTACCTCTCCATCGAGGAAGCCCTGCGGACCCTTTTCCCCGGCGCGGGGCGGTTCGAGGAGCGGCCCGCCCGGCTCTCCGAGGGCCAGGCGCTCGCTCTCGAAAAATCGCGCCGGTCGCGGCCCCGGACGACGGAGGTGAAGCGCTGGCGGGTTTGGGAAGGGGCGCGCCCGGCCGGCTGGGTCTATTGGGACCAGGTGACCGGCAAGCACGAGTTCATCACCTACGCCGTGGGAATCGGCCCGGACGGGGCGGTCCGCGGCGTCGAGATCCTGGAATACCGCGAGTCCATCGGGCACGAGGTTCGGAGTCCCAAATGGCGGAGCCAGTTCGCGGGGAAAACCTCAAGGTCGCCCATGAAATTCGACGTGGACATCCGAAACATCAGCGGGGCCACCCTCTCCTGTCGGCACGTGACGGACGGGGTGCGGCGACTTCTCACCACCCATGACCTCCTGGCCGAAGAATCCTGATTCGGCGGTCCGCTGCCGGCCGCTCCTGGGAACCTATGTCGTCGTCGAGGCCGGGGGCCTTCCCGAGGAGGCGGCCCGGGCGGCCATCGGGGAGGCCTTTGCCGAAGTGGAGCGGGTCCAGCGGCTCATGAGTTTCCATGACCCCGCCAGCGATGTCTCGCGGCTAAACACCCGGGCCTCCCAAGGCCCCGTCCCCGTCCACCGCGACACCTTCCTCGTCTTAGAGGCGGCGGCCCGGATTCGCATCGGAAGCGGGGGCGTTTTCGACGTCTCCGTGGGCGGCCCCCTCGTCCGGGCGGGATTTCTTCCCCGTCCAGCGGGCGCCCCCCGCCCCCGGCTGGGGGCCTGCGGTGAGGATATCAAGCTCCTGTCGAGGAACCGCGTGCGGTTCCACAGGCCCCTCTGGGTGGATCTTGGAGGAATCGCCAAAGGATTCGCCGTGGACAGGGCCTTTGACGTTTTGTCCGGGGCGGGAGCCGCCGAAATCCTCGTCAACGCGGGCGGCGACATGCGTTTTCGTTTCCGTCGGCCGCGGCCTTTGTTTGTCCGGCATCCCCGCGAGCCCCGCCAGGCGCGGGCGCTCGGGCTCTTTTCTGCGGGGGCCCTGGCCACCTCGGCGCCGACGTTTTCCCGGCGCCGAGGTGGCGGTCGATGGGCAACGCCCTACCACGTCCCCGGAGCCCGTTGGCCGGAAGATCTGAAGGGCTCGGTCACCGTCTTCTCCAAGACGTGCCTGACGGCCGATGCCCTCGCCAAGGTTGCGGCGCTGGCGCCCGGCTCCTCCCTCCCGGAAAGACTTGGGGCCCGGGTCTTCCGCCTGCCATGACCCGCCATCCGCCATCCTCCTTCTCCGGCGTCAAACTGTCCCGGCGGCACAAAACAATCTTTTACTCCGTCACGTCCGCCGTATGGCTGACCGGAGCCCTCTGGCTCTATTTCCGCTGGCGGGGCGGGGTGACGGGAAGCGAGTGGGGCGAGGTCCGCCACCCGGGAGAATCGCTGATGTTGAAAACCCACGGAGCGGCCGCCATGGTCTTTCTGGCTTCTTTAGGCGCCGTCGTTCCTGTACATATGAAACGGGGCTGGAGGCAGAGGCGCAATCGTTTTTCCGGGCTCTTCATGGCCTGCTATAGCGTGTTTCTGGCCGCCACGGGGTGGTATCTCTATTATGGCGCCGGCGAGGCCGCACGCGCCCTGGTTAGCGCGGCCCATTGGGGAGCCGGGATTCTGCTCCCCGCCCTCATCGCCGGCCACGTTTTCCTCGGCCGCCGGACCCGTGGGGTGAAGGAAGATAGGCGGCCGGACCACAGCCGCGGTTCCCCGAACCGCCCGCCTTGACTCGGTCCTCTTGACACCGGGGCTTGATTTGGTAAGATTCCAAAGTCGGTTTCTCCTCATTGACGGGAGGAACCGGGATCAACGACAGGCCCTTACACCGCCGTAAACCGCGTCGTCTCGTTCCCAAGGGAACGAGGCTTTTTTTTTGGGGTGACCTTTGGTCGATCGACTAAAACAATGGGTGTTCGGACGGCCTAAAAATCCTCTGGATCCCCATGTCTTTCATAATATTTCGCTGATCGCCTTCTTCGCATGGGTCGGCCTGGGGGCGGATGGGCTTAGCTCGTCCTGCTACGGACCTGAAGAGGCCTTCCGCGCCCTGGGCCAATACACCCACCTGGCCATCCCCCTGGCCGTCGCGGTGGCCTTAACGGTTTTCATCCTTTCCGCCAGTTACTCCCAAATCATCGAACTTTTCCCCTCCGGCGGGGGCGGTTACCTGGTGGCCACGAAGCTCCTGGGACCCTACTCCGGCCTGGCCTCCGGTTCCGCCCTGGTGATCGATTATATCTTGACGGTGGCGATCTCGGTGGCCTCGAGCATGGACGCGATTTTCAGCTTCCTTCCCCCCGGATGGGTCGTTTACAAATTTACGTCCATTCTTTTTTGCTTGTTACTGTTGATGGGGCTTAACCTTCGAGGAATCAAGGAATCGGTCCAATGGCTCACCCCGATTTTCGTCCTCTTCGTGTTGACCCACACCGCCATCATCCTTTACGGGGTGTTTTCCCACGGCGCCGAGCTTCCCGGCATGGTCCAGGACACCATCGTCGAAACCCGCCAGGGCGTCTCCTCCATCGGTTTTTGGGCCATGGCCGTCATATTTCTGAGGGCCTTCTGTCTGGGCGGCGGAACCTTCACCGGTATCGAGGCGGTCTCCAACGGCATCCAAATTCTTCGAGAACCGCGGGTCGCCACCGCCAGGCGAACGATGAAATACATGGCCTTCAGTCTTGCGTTCACCGCCGGGGGCATCCTGATCAGCTACGTTTTAAACGGCGTCCGCCACGCCCCAGGCCAATCCCAGACACTCAACGCGGTCTTGATCGGAAACATCACCCAATCCTGGCCCCTGGGCCGCTGGATACTCCTGATCACTCTCATTTCGGAGGGGGCGCTGCTCCTGGTCGCCGCCCAGGCCGGCTTTTTGGACGGCCCCCGGGTGATGTCCAACATGGCCATCGACAGCTGGCTCCCCCGCCGCCTTACCAACCTTTCGGACCGGCTCGTCATCAAGGACGGCATCATGTTCATGGGGTTGTCGGCCCTGGCGGTACTCTTCTACACCCACGGTTCGGTCCGGATCCTCGTGGTCATGTACAGCATCAACGTGTTTCTGACGTTTTCCCTGTCCCAACTCGGGATGGTCCGGCACTGGATCCAGGACCGGGGCCCCCATTGGCCCAAGAAGCTGGCCATCAACGTGACCGGCCTCACGCTGACCGTCGGGATATTGATCGTCACGATCTTCATCAAGTTCCGGGAGGGCGGTTGGATCACCCTGCTCATCACCGGCGCCTTCATTCTCTTTTGCCTGTGGGTCCACAACCATTACAAGGAAACCGGTCAGGCCCTCAGGCACTTGGATGAAATTTTGGGTTCGATCCCCATGCCGGAGGAGGCCGTCGAGGTCCGGAAGCTTCCCCAGAAGCCGGCGGCCATCCTGATGGTCAACGGCTACAACGGCATGGGGATCCATTCGTTCCTGGCGATCCATCGGCTTTTTCCGGGGCACTTTAAGAATTTCGTCTTTCTGGCTGTGGGCGTCATTGATTCGGACCGCTTCAAGGGGACGGCGGAGATCGACAACCTGCGCCGGTCCATCCAGACCGACCTGGACAAGTACGTCCAATTGGCCAACAAGCTGGGCCTCTACGCGGAAAGCAAAATGATCCTGGAAACCGACGTCATCGACGGCCTGGAAAACCTCTGCGACCAGGCGGCGGCCGATTGGCCGCGGCGTCTCTTCTTCATGGGCCAGCTCGCCTTTGAAGGGGAGACCTTCTGGACCCGGTTTCTCCACAACCGGACGTCCTTCGTCCTCCAACGCCGACTCTTGTTCGCGGGGCACCAAGCCGTCATTCTGCCCATCCGTGTCCGGCTTCGGGAGACGGCGTTGCCGAAATAAGACTTAACCGCTGAGAGGCTGAGCATGTCGTCGGAAACCGTTGAAATCTCGTCCACCAAGTTCGTCGGGGGCTGCCTCGCTGCGGCCGCCGCTCTTTTTTTCTGGGGCAGCGCCGTCGCCTTCCCCAGTTGGTTCCTCGCCGTGGAGGTCATGGCCACCATCCTGGGGCTTTTCCTCTTCGGCTCCATGAAGTACCGCATCGACAAAAACGCCCTCACCTACGGCATGACGCCGGTCATCCTGGCCACCTTCTGGTCCTGCTGGCGGGCCGCGAACCTCCCGGACACGCCGCTGGGCGGCGTGGATTGGGGCGGGCGGCTCCGGGATATGGCCGGGCCCCTGCTCACCTTCCGTGGCCTGGACGACCTCTTCCACGCGGACACCATGCTCTTCATCCTGGGCCTCACTTTCTTCGTGGCGGTGATCGCCCAGACGCGTCTCTTAGAGTCCGTAAGCTTCAACGTGCTTCAGCGCACGGGGGGGCGGATCGTGCCCACGGTGGCAGCCCTGACGGCCCTGGTCTCCATTGCCTCGGGCATCCTGGACGGCGTCTCCATGATCGGCCTCATGATCCGGACGCTGGTGATCCTGCTTTTCCTGGCCAAGGCCGCCGAGGAGACCGTGATCTACGCCGTCATGGTGTCCACCATCGTCACCACGGTCTGCGGCATGTGGCTGGCCTACGGCGAGCCGCCGAACCTCATCATGAAGGCCAACCTCCACCCCCACCTCGACAACGCTTTCTTTCTGCGCTATTGCCTGCCGGCGGCGGTGGGGAGCTACGCCATCGTCTTTTTCAACGTCCGCCGCCGCCTGAAGGGCAAAAGCGTCAACTTGGCCAAGCTGGACATCCTGGACCGGCACACCGCCGACGTGCGGTTCCTCCAAGCCTCTCGGCACGGCGAGGTGCATACGCCCATGGAATTTTTAGAAGGCCACCGGGAGACCGTCGGGTCCCACCACGACGCGGTGGTTAAGCGGCTCCACCAGGGCGTGCCCCTGGGCGAGGCCCTGGTGAACGAGAGGGTTCCCCGGGAAAAACGCCTCCCCCTGCTGGGCGCCTACCTGGACGAAAAACTGGCGGAAACCCTGGACGACTACTACGTCCACGTCTACGGCCGGAACGACCACAAGGCGGACGAATCCGTCGTCCATCTGGGGAAAACGCTCGACCACGTCCGCCGGGCGCGCGTCCGGGCCCAGTGGATCGGCACGCTGTCCTTTCTCCCCTTCATGGGCCTTTTGATCGTCCACGCCTTCAACCACGAGGTTCCGCTTTTCCTGGCGTCCTTCGCAGGCTTCGCGGCGGCGGCTGCGGCCGTGGCGGCCATCCCGAAGATGCGTCGGCTGGCCCTCAAGGAGGCCGTGCTCGAATACAAGGAGTATCTCTTCCTGTTGCCGCTCTTCCTGTCCATTTCCCTCCTCCAGCGCACGGGGTTCTTCAACATCATCGCCCAGCTCCTGCACCTGGGCGTCGAAAAGGTGGGGGTGGCGGCCGTGGCCTACGGGCAGTTTTGGTTCGCCACCATCCTCTCGGCCATCCTGGACAACAACATCGTGGCGGATTTCACCAGCCGCGCCCTGCTGGACATCAAGGACCTTGGCGTCCTCCACCTCTTCGCCATGGCCCAGATCGCCGGCTACGCCCTGGGCGGCTGCTGGACCCACATCGGCTCGGCCCAGTCGGTGGTGGCCTACGCCTTCATCCAGCGGGAGATCGACGACCGCTACACCCCCTTTCAATGGATCAAGGCCATGACGGGGGTGATTTTGCAGATCTCGGTCTTCATGACCTTCCTCATCTATGGCGAAAGCCTGCTCATGAAATGGCTGGGATGAACTTTCTTGAAAAATTTCCTCTTGACAACGGCCAGAAATTTGCTTAAATAACGCCCGTAACGGCACGTTGGGGTGCCGGCAACAGTATTCGCAGGACGCCGATGTCCTCCCTAGAAGTTCATGGGGAGGATTTTTTATTTTCGGCGGAAAATTCCGAGACAACGATGTCTCCCTGGGAATTGGGGATGGGGAGAAGTTTCCCGTCATTCCCCTGCATGAAATCACACAACGCCGCGCCGAGGCGCCGACTTGAAGAGGAGGAAAATCATGTTGTCTCTCTTAAAACGTTGTATGCGGAGCGGAGGTTTCTTCGCGCTCCTGACCGTGGGCGGCGCCCTGGCGCCGGCCGCGGTCTTTTCCGAAGAGGCGGCCGCCGTCGCGCCGACTCTCGCCGAGCAGGTGGCGACGCTGGCCCAGGCCACGGCCGACCGCAAGGTCGCCGTGGACACCGTCTGGGTGCTGGTCACCGCCATGCTGGTCTTCTGGATGAACGCGGGCTTCGCCCTCGTGGAATCCGGAATGTGCCGGGCCAAGAACGCCGTCAACATCCTGTCCAAGAACTTCATCGTCTTCGCCTGCTCCACGCTCTCCTTCTACGTGCTGGGCTGGGGACTGATGTTCGGGGAGGGCTCAGGGTTCGTGGGCTTGAAGGGCCTTTGGCTCATGGGCGGGGCCGACAACAGCCCGGCCACGGGCGCGGCCTACGCGGGCGTCTACCCCTCCCTCAACTGGACGGGCGTGCCCCTGACAGCGAAGTTCTTCTTCCAACTGGTCTTCGCCGGCACTGCGGCCACCATCGTCTCCGGCTGCGTGGCGGAACGGATCAAGTACGTTAGCTTCATCGTGTTCAGCTTCCTCCTGGTGGGTTTCGCCTACCCGATCACGGGCCACTGGATCTGGGGCGGCGGATGGCTGGCGCAAAAGGGTTTCTGGGACTTCGCCGGCTCCACCGTGGTGCACACAGTCGGCGGCGTGGCGGGTTTGGCCGGAATTATGGTCCTCGGCCCCCGCCTCGGGAAGTACCGCCCGGACGGATCGGTGAACGCCATCCCCGGCCACAACATAACCTCGGCCACCCTGGGATGCTTGATCCTCTGGCTCGGCTGGTTCGGGTTTAACCCCGGATCCACCATGGCCGCAGACCCCGGCGCCATCAGCCACATCCTGAACACCACGAACCTGGCGGGCGCGATGGGTCTGTTGACCGCCACGCTCACGGCGTGGATCGTGATGGGCAAGCCGGACCTGGGCATGACCATCAACGGATGCCTCGCGGGCCTGGTGGCCATCACCGCCCCCTGCGCCTTCGTGACGCTCCCGGCATCCGTCATCATCGGCGGTCTTGCCGGTGTCCTGGTGGTCTTCGCGGTAATCTTGTTCGACAAGTTGAGGCTCGATGACCCCGTGGGCGCCCTGGCCGTGCACCTGTGCAACGGCGTCTTCGGCACCCTCTGCGTGGGCCTTTTCGCCGTGGACAAAATCACCGGCGCGGCCACCGGAAACGGGCTCTTCTACGGCGGAGGATTCAAGCTCCTGAGCGTTCAGCTCTTGGGCTCCGTCTCGGTCATCGCCTTCACCCTGGTCCTGTCCCTCATCTTCTGGTCCATCATCAAGGCCACGATGGGCTTGCGGGTATCCCGGGATGAAGAAATTCAGGGCTTGGACATTGGCGAACACGGCATGGAAGCCTACGCCGGGTTCCAAATCACCGCGGCGGAGTACGCGCTCATGCCGGCCGGTGGAAACTCGTCCGCGCCTGCGCCGGAACGAGAAGCCGTAAAGGCACGGGGAGATAAGCCATGAAAATGATCATTGCCATCATTCAACCCCAAAAAATAGGGGACGTTAAAAAGGCCCTGGACGACGCGCAAATCCACCTCATGACCGTTTCCAACGTTCTGGGGGCGGGGCGCCAAAAGGGCTATTCGGAGTCCTACCGCGGCGCGAAGTTCGAAATCAACCTCCTCAAAAAGGTCCGTCTCGACATCGCCGTGAACGACGACTACGTGGACGCGGCCATCCAGGCCATTTCCCGGTCCGCCAAAACGGGGAACATCGGCGACGGAAAGATCTTCGTCATGCCGCTGGAGGACGCCGTCCGCATCCGCACCAACGAGCGCGGGAAGGTCGCCATCGGCTAGCCCCGACGCGGGACAACGGCGGGACAGAAGCCCGACATCCCCGTTAGCCGTTCCCGTCATCTCCAATCGGGTAGAGGCGGGTGAGGAATGTCCTCACCCGCCCCTCCCACACCACCGGACATGCGGGTCCGCATCCGGCGGTTCGGAAAGAGGCTGGGATTAACCAGCCAGAACGGGAACACCCAGCGCCGCGAAGTAGGCCTTTGGCAGAGCCACGTTCATTGCCGAAGTCCCCGCCATCCGCCATCGGCTTGGGAAACAGCTTGCCACCGATCGAGCCGCGCCGTCATCTCCCGGGAGATCGTCATCGGCCATTTCCAGCGCTTCAGCGCGATCGCCATCAGCCGGCGCCGTATCCATTCATCCATCCGCGTGAACGCCGTCGGAATCTCCGACAGGCGGTAGTAATCCTTCCACCCCATCAGGTATTCCCGTAATTCCGCCGCCTGGTGCATGCTCCGACCCCGCTTGCGCGCCGTAATCCGGCGCGCGCATTCCTTCAGGACTTTTACGGCTTTGAACCCACCCCACCCGCGCTTTGATCAACCCACCCGGCGCCCGCGTGAATGTATCCCCCGGGAATTGACCGTTCGTCGCCCGTGTGATTCGGCTCTTGGATTCGTTGACTTTAAGCTTCAGGCGCCAAACCCTCGGGTGGAATACGATCGGCTGGTCCCCCAGCCCGTGGCGTCGGCGGCCTGAACGCCGTGTTCATCCCGGAGGCCCAATCTGTCAACGCAAGTCGTGACTACCGCAAATCACTTGAGTGGCGTTCTTGAGAGGTGATAACTCGTGTTCAACGGTCATGGCACAAAGGGGAAGCCTTGATTTCACGGTAAAGGACTTGTTCTTTTCTACCGAGGCAATGGAGATTTTTGCTTCTGGCCCTTTCGTCGGCTTCAGTTTCCCAACTGCACCTGCGACAAAGGGTCCCGAAATACTCGAAGACATTAACATTACATCGGGGTACCAGTGCTTTACAGGCCAGAAGCTACAAAAGAAATCAGCGCGAAGCGGTGAGGGCGGGAGGCCGGCGGACCACGTCAGCGACGAAGGGATCGGCGCCCAGAGTCCCAAGGAGCGAGTTTGGATAATCGTCAGATTGGACGCGTTTTAATTCCTGGCGGGCGCGGGCCAGTTTTTCCTTAAGGAAAGCCCGCCCCAATGCCTCGGTCCGGCCCTCGTCGGCCAAGGCCTCTTCGAGCGCGGCCACATGGCGGGCCCAGAGGTCGCGGTCGCGTTCCTGTTGGGTTTTCAATCTCCGCCGGTACCAATCGCTGGACACCAATTTCTCCCGGGTGAACAGCGCCCGGATCTCCGGGTGCGCGATATCTTTGTCTTCGTAATCGCCGTGGGCCATGATGTTCAGGAGCGCGGCCAGGGGAGGCACGGCCGCGGCGATGCTTCCGTCCGCGAAATAATCCAGAGCCACCCGCTTGTGGGCCGCCGCGATGGCTTCGATGCCCTCCACGAACACGGCCTTGTCCTGAAGTTCCGGCTTCAACATGTTTTCGGGGAACACGACGTTGGGGTTGTTGAAGATCCGCCCGAGGAACTGCCGGGCGAATTTCGCTGTGATCCGGTAACCCAGCCGGCTCGCGGGCACCCGGCGGCCGTTGAAGTCAAAATCCTCCACTTTTTCCAAGTGCCCTTCCGCAATCAGAAACGCCGGGTCGCGCTCTTCCGGGGACAACCGGCACCAAATTTCCGGCGCCAGCAGGCTGATATCGTGGTCCACGCGGTAATGGGGCCCGACGTGGCCGGCCGCGGTGGTGAAACCAGCCTGTCCCGTTAACACGAACGAGACCAGGGCGTTGTTCAAATCCACGATGGGCCAAAGAGCGTTGAAGGGACCCTTGGTCAGCGCCCCCTCCGACCCGAACCCCGTGGTGGACGGGGATTTCCCCGTGAGGCTCGCGATCAAGTCCATGAAGAATTCCGGGAGCTCTTGGTAATGAAGGGGGTTGAAGACCGCCAGCGGCGGAGCGCCGGTTTCGGGGTCCGGCGGATTGTTCCGGCGGCCCGCCAGCACGGCGATTACCGGATTGATCACGGGTCTGTCGAGCGGGATTTTTCGAAATAGCCGTGCCCCGATTTCGGCCAAATAGGCGCCCCGATGGTCCTCCAAATCCGGACGGTTCTGAAGATACCGAGGGTTCTTCGAGGGCTTCCCGTCCACCAGCCGGGGATGGGAGGGGGAGACCACACACTCGGGCCGACCGTCACTCAGGAATCGGCGAAAGAGCGACTGGACCGGCTCTGAGAATTGGTCAAATCCGATGGCGTCTTCAACGATTTCCCGCGCCGCGTCCCGCGTCAAGGGTTGGAAATTCGACAGAAAAACCCCCCGCCCCGCGATGTCGGCCTCGGCCTGGCGGTCGTACCCCCGGTGGACGGCTTCGTCGGGCCGTTGAAAAAGGCGCGTCTCGCAGTTCTGCACAAGTTTGACGCTGGCGGCCGCGATGCCGGCCGGCAGGCCGTCCAGCGATTTCGCGGGAACGACCACCGACGCGGTGATGTCGTCTTCCATTTGCACTTTGCCGGCGGCGTGGAAGTCCTGCCGAAGGCGCAGGATTCGTCGGGACCCGTCCGGGTCGAATCCGACCCTCAAATACTGGGCGGTCAGGGGCCATTCGTTGATTTTCAATTCGTGCCCGGGCGCGCCGTTGATGACGTCCACGGTGAAGTGCTCCCGCCAACGGTCCCCCCACTCCGGGCGGTAAAACCGCTTCACGGCGAAAACCTGGTCCAACAGATGGGGCGGCAGCTCCCGCAACCAGCGGTTGAATTCCTCCGTGTATTCCTCCGCCGGTGTCAGCAATTTGATCACCGAGCCCAGGGAGCGTTGCGGGCTGAGGACGGGCCGCGAGGGCCGGGTCAGGACCTTGGGATTTTTGAACCGGGGGCCGAAATCCCGCCGGACGATCTTCTCCACCTCGTCGAAATCCTTCTTGAAATCGGCCACGAACACCGGCCCCTGCACCATGGCGTCCAGGATGGATTTCGAAATCTCGGATTTCCCCCCGCCCGAGACCGTGCTGGGCTTGTGGCAAAGGGTCCCCTCCGGGGCGGCGCTCGCCAAATGCCACCCCTTGCCGCCCGGATGTTTTTCCAAGGCGACCTTGGTGCCGTTCGGAAGCACGTAGGCGGCTCCCGCCAAAAGTTTGATCCGCCGGGTTTCCCCGCTCACGGACCAGGACACGGACCGCGTGCCCAATTCAAAGCGCGCGTCCTCCGGAACATAGAAAATATCGGGGTAGCGCCGGTCCACGCCGTGGCCTTCGGGTCGCCGCTCCATCAGCCCGGCGTAGAGGCGGAGAACGTCGGCGAAGGCGTGGCCGTTCCGGAAAAGCCCGCGCTCTTCCTGATGGAACAAAATCCCCTCCGCGTAACCCGCAAAGGCCAGCGCCCCGCCCGAATGCTCCTCCTCCACGCCACCGAGGAGGTTCGCCGCAAAGCTGATCTGCGTCTTGACCTCTTTCTTGCAATAGCCGAAATAATTGTCGGCGATGACCGTGACCATCACGCCCCGCTCGTCACGGGCGGCGATCTTGAAGGCCTTCCCTTCGTTGTACAGCTCGCCCGGGTCCTTCCAGCACATGCCGTCCCGCTTCTGGCGCTCGGTGGCCTTGTCCGCCGCCGGGAGGCCCGTCTCCTTTTTCGTCAGGCGCGTCAGGTGGGGGGCCAGCACCACGAATCCCGTGTGCCCGGTCCATCCTTCGGCGTCCAGCGCCGCGTCGTTTTCAGGTAAGGAAGGGTCGCCGGCGTTGCCGAAGATGGCTTCGACGAAATCCAGATTGCCCACCAGGTTTCCGGGAACGAAAAAACGAATTTCCATGGACTGGGCCGGGCTTCGGCCCGGAACCGCCGGGCGCACCAGGGGCCGGAGGAGCAGCGACACGAACAGCCGGGCCTTGTCCGCTTGCCCGGCGCTGAACGGCAAGGCGAGCAAATTCTCCGGCGGGCGGAACGCCTCGGCCAGGAGGTTTCGAAAAACGGCCTTGGGCACGGCTTTTTTGTCCTGTGGGATGGGCAGGCCCCCCTCCGCCACGTGAAAAACCCCGGCGGTCGTCCGCCGGTCGCTCTTGGGATTGTGCAGGACGCCCTGGGCCACGCGGTAGGTGTGAACGATGTCGGACTCAAACACGTCGCGGTCGGGGGGCAGGGAGAGCGCCCGCGCCAGCCCGGCGCGGTCCAACACGAAAGTTTGGGAGGGCAGAGGCACCGGCTCGGTCACCGGGTCTTCGTTGAAGTAGGCGTCGAGAAAATTCTGAACGCGCCAATCGGCGGGACAGAGGTAACGGGCCAGCAGCCGGCTTTTTTCCCGGTAATTGCGGAGGAGGGGCTGGGCGACGGAGAGAAAATTCGCGTCCCGGGCCGACCCCACCGTGGGCTGGCCGAGAGCGGCCAATTTTAAATTGATGTAGGAGAGAAGATCGGCTTCATTTTCCGCCGCAGACCTCGGGGCCTCAAAGGTCATTTCGACGCCCCGCCTTCTGTCAGCATCAACCGGGCCCGGACCGTCCCGTCGGTGCATTTCATCAAGAGAAACCCCAGCCGCTCGGTCACTTTCAACATCTCGACGTTGTCCACGCGGATTTCCGCCGGAAGAAAACATCCAGCGCCCCACGGTCCGCCCGAAAAACGTCGTGGGCCGGGTCCGCGCGGGAGAGATCAGTGGGCGCGGTGGTCATCGTGCTCCATCGGCGGCGCAGCGGTCGCCGCTCGAATTTCCGTGTGGCGGACCTGGCCGCCAAAATGTCCGGCCCGGGCCAAAAGGGCTGCGGCCGCGAAGGCGGCCGCCAAGACCAAGCCCAAATACCCGCGCCCCAGACCTCCCAAACGCCGGGCGAAAATCAATCCCCCGAGCGCCAGCGCGGCGGCGATTTCGAGGACGATCAGACCGGCCTCGGCGGCCTCCTCGTGCCGATGGATCCACCCGCCGGGCGCCTCCAACAGGGGTTCCACGATTTCTTCCGCGCCTTCACCGGTGAAATAGGCCGCGAACCCGGACAGGCCGACCACGAGCAGGGCCGCGAGCGCCAAGCGCGTCACGTCGGCGTCTTGGCGGTGCAGCGCCGAAAGAAGAAAACCCAGGACGAAAACAATCCCGGCGATGGGGAAATGGGTCAGTGCCAAATGGATTTGAGCGCCGTTCATGGAGATCGCATTTGTTTAAAAATTATAGAGCAGCGGCCCGGCCCATGACCATGACGCCCGTCAGGAGCCGGACCCCGGCGCGTCCCGATTGCCCAGCAGCCGCGGCCGCACCGTCATGGACAGAAGCACCGACAGGGTCAGAATCCCCAGGATTACACTGAGGGAAATCCCCGTGGAGATGTGGAATTGCGACGATCCCAGCATCTTCACGCCTACGAAGGCCAAAATAAGGGCGACCCCATACTTCAAATAGGCGAAGACCTGCACCATGCCGCTCACCAGAAAATAGAGGGCCCGCAAGCCGAGGATCGCGAAAACGTTGGAAGTATAGACGATGAAGGTGTCCTGGGTGATGGAAAAAATCGCGGGGATGGAATCCAAGGCGAAGACCAGATCGCTGAACTCCACGATGAGGAGCGCGAGGAACAGCGGCGTGGCGTGGAGGACACCGTTGAACCGGACGAAGAACCGATGCCCGGCCGGGCCCGTCATGGGCAGGAGGCGACGGAGGCGGCGGAAGAACGGGTTGTCATCGGGGTTGAAAGCCCTCTCCGTTGAAAAGGCCATTTTATAGGCCGAGTACAGGAGGATCGCCCCGAAGATGTAGAGCACCCAATGGAACCGCTCCACCAGCGCCGCCCCGATGAAAATCAGGATGAAGCGCAACACCAGGGCGCCGATGATGCCCCACTTGAGCACCCGGGGCTGATCGAGGGGTCCGATGCTGAAATAGGAGAAGATCATGATGAACACGAACATGTTGTCCACGCTGAGGGACTTCTCGATCACGTAGCCGGTGAGGAACTGCAGTGCCCGCTCGGGGGAGAGGTAAAAATGCACGCCGGCGGCGAAGAGGAGCGACACGCTGACCCAAATCACGCTCCAAACGGCGGCCTCCCGTATGCCGATGACGTGGGACTTCTTCTGGGCGACGGCCAGGTCGATGTAAAGCATGGCGGCCACGATGAGGTTGAAGACGATCCACATCACGGCCTGGGAACTCATTTTTTTATCGGGGGAGATTTTTTGGGGAAAGCGCCCCGCCGGGCCTGGCGGCAGATCTCCACGAATTCCGTGGGAAAGTCCGCCTTGGAGATGATCCAGTCTATGTAGTCCGGGTCCTCCCGCGTCACCTGCTCGAGCGCGTGGTAGCGGTGCTTGCCGAAACCAAAATAAGCCTCGCCGTCCCTCCAGACCAATTTGCCGTCCCGGTCCACCTGGGCCGGCTCCGGCGCGGCGCAAAACGCGTTGACGCCTTCGACGTCCCGGGGGAGGTCCGGATAACGCTCGAGTTGGGCCAGGAAAACTTCGTAGGCGGCGTCGTTGTCGGCTTCCGCCCCGTGCGCCCCCACTAGGGTTTTCCCGCAGTAGAACCGGTAGGCCGTGGTCAAATCCCGGCGCTCCTTTTCCCGAAAAATAACGCTGGCGTCCACGATCCGGCGCCCCGCCATGGAGAACGCGAACCCGGCGCGCTCAAATTCCTTCGTCAAGATCGGAACGTCCAGCCGCATCATGGCGTACCCGCCCAAGTCCGCGTCCTTGTAGATTTCAAACAACTTCGGCGCCCAGTCTCTAAAGGTCGGCTCCCCCGCCAGATCGGCGTTCAACATCCCGTGGATCGCCGACGACTCGGCGGGGATTTTCATCCCGGGATCGAAGCGTTGGGTGAGCCGCTCGGTCCGGCCGTCGGGATACAGCTTCAGGAGGGCGATTTCGATGATCCGGTCCACGTCGGCCCACAGGCCGGTGGTTTCCAGGTCGAAGAAGACGATGGGGCGTTTCAGGGGCGCGAGGGGCATGGGGGACTCTCTTCCGTTTGAGAAAGCGATAGTTTACGAAATTTAGGGCGGGATCAGGAGCGGCGGACGAAGACCCGTGCGGCCACGGTTTCCTCCAGAGCCAATTGGCTTTCACCGAGGTCCACCACATAGGCGGGATAGGTTTGATGGAGGCGGAGCGACGCTCCCGGGATCATGCCAAGGGACAGGAGGCGGTGCAATTCCGGGTGCTCGCGAAGTTGAAGGTAGGCCACCCGCCCTTCCTCCCCGGGACGCATCCGGCTTAGGGGAACCACGATGGGCTCCAGGTACTTCTCCGCTCGATGGCAACAATCCCCCGGTGGAATCGTCAACCCGTGGGGGCATTCCCGGGGATGGCCGAGCAGGGTGCAAATGGATTCGGTGACCTCGGCCGAGATGATGTGTTCCAATTGGCAGGCGTTGGGGTCCACTGCGGGGTCGTCCAAGCTCAACACGTCGGTCAGCAACCGTTCGGCCAGGCGGTGCCGGCGGGTGATGTTGGCGCCGAGGGCCTCCCCCTCCGGCGTCAATTCCAGGCGCCCGGCGATTTCCCTGGCGTAGCCACCCTCGACCACGAGGCCGTAGGCGTCCTTGCTGACGCCGTCTTCCATGGCCTTGCGGAGGACCGCAGCCTCGGTCATGTTCTCCTCCCGCTTGTGCCAAACCAGGCCGAGCGCTTCCTCCAGGTTCTCGCGGGCCGAGGAAGGCAGGGGAAATTTGTGCGTTTGCGTCATTGGGGGAATTTTACCCGACCAGGAGGGGGAACGCCACCAACAGGCCGTTCACCGCGCCGGACACGCCGAGCGCCACCGCCATCACGACGACCGTAATGCTCGACGCCTCCCGCCAACCCCGTTCCTTGAACATGATGAGCCATTGGGCGATGCAGGGCATGAAGAGGGTGATGAGCACCAGGCTCACCGTCACTTGGCGAAGGTCCAGTTGTCCCGCTTTCTGCAAATGATAAAGCCCGGCCGCGCCGTAATCCCGCCGGAGGAAACCGATGAGGAAGGCCTGCGTCGCCTCCGCCGGCAGACCGAGGAAGCGCTGCACCACCGGCGCGCAAGCCCGCTCCAGAGCCCCCAGCCAGCGCCAACGGTCCAGAAAAAAAAGGATGAGCGTTCCCCAAACGAAAAGCGGAACAACTTCCTTTAAATACCACGTCAGGCGCACTTTCATTTTCATGAAAATGTTTCGCAGGAGGGGCCGACGGATGGGCGGGATTTCCATCACGAAGGTGGACCGCGCGCCGGGCAGCAGCCGCGAGGCCCCCCAACCCGCCGCCAGGGTTACCCCGATCAAAACCGTGAGCCAAAGGACAAGCACCCGCGGCGACATCCCCGCCGTCATCCCTAGGATCACGGCCAATTGGGCGGAGCAGGGAATGGACAAGGCCAACAGCAGGGTCACGATCACCCGCTCCTTTTTGGTGTCCAAAATCCGCGCGGTCATGGTCGCCATGGTGTCGCACCCGAGCCCCAGAATCACGGGGAGGACCGCGCGGCCGTTCAATCCCATCACGCGGAACACCCGGTCCAAGAGCACCGAGAGGCGCGGGAGATAGCCCGAATCCTCCAAAAGGCCGAAGGCGATGAAAAACGTGGTCACGATGGGGAGGATGAGGGCGAAGGCGTAGGAAAAGGCCATGCTCACGACACCGTAGGGACCGACCAGGATGTCCGTGACGAAACCCGGCGTGCGCAGGGCCTCCAGAAAACGGGTCACCCCCGGGGTGATGAATTTTCCGAAGACGGTCTTTTCCAAAAAGTTCACCGCCGTCCCCGCGCCGAAGACGCCCACGAATAAATAAACAACGTAGAGAATGACTCCCGCAATGAGGTAGCCCGGCCACGGACGGAGGCACCATTGGCCGATGCGTTGGGACAGGCGGGGCTCGATGCGCCCCCCCATGGTGAGAACGTCGGCCACGATTTCCCGCACTTGGGCCTCGCGCGCGTCGAAAATCAAGTGGCGGGGCGGCCGGGCGAAGCGCGCCCGTTGGGCCTGGGCCGCCTCGAACAATTGACGCTCCCCCGACCCGGGGGCCAACAGCCCCCCCGCCCAGGTCAGGATCGTTTCGTCCCCCGCCAATAGGGCCAGCCCCACCGCCCGATGAGCAGCCTCGCCTTTCCGGAAATGCGGGGCGAATCCCTCCAGCGCCCTGTCGAGGTCTGGGCCCAGGGGCGGCCGCGCGATGGGACAAGTGGGGCGCTCCAACACTCGTTTCAGTTCCGCCATCCCCTCGCCCGTGGTCGCGACCGTGCTCACAACGGGAACGCCCAGCCGCCGCGACAACCGTTCGGCGTCAATGGTGATCCCCCGGTCCATGGCCTCGTCGGCGATGTTGAGAGCCACCGCCATGGAAATCCCGTATTCAGCCAGTTCCAGCGTCAAACCCAGCCCCCGGGAGAGGTTCTTGGCGTCCATCACGTTCAACACCAAATCCGGGCGCTCTCGCAACAGGAAGTCCCGCGTCACGCGTTCGTCTTCCGAGGAGGGAAGGAGGGAGTTGACCCCCGGCGTGTCCACCACGCGCCACTTCTCCCCGGCCAGCGACGTCAAACCCGACGACAGGTCCACCGTCGTCCCCGGATAATTGGAAACGGCGGCGTAGCGCCCCGTCAGCCGGTGAAACAACACCGACTTCCCCACGTTGGGGTTCCCGACCAAAACCAGGGTCTTTAATCCCACTAAAACTCAACCTCGAGGATTGTTTTTAATTGCAAGTTGTCGGCCTTTTTTTTAAGACCGATCCCAGCGCCCGCATTCAGCCGAACGTCGGGAAGAAGGTCGATATAGAGGCCCGGCGTCACACGAGATTTATTTTCCGCGAGGAAAAACTCGATTCCGGGCGTCACCCGATTCCAATATTTTTTCTCCTCTTGAATTGTGTGGTTTGGCGAAGAGGCCAACCTGACTCGACGGAAAAGCCGGCCCAACCGCTTCAAAAACCCCGGTCGAAAAACCCAATGGGCATCGTCCCGGACCTTCAACAGGCCGGAAAATTGTTCGGTCGCCCAGCCCCAATCGCCGGACTCCAGCGCTTTTCGCGTTTCGGCGAGGACCCCTCGGCCGTCAACGCAAAACGCTTCCCACCTGTCCCTCGACCCCCATAAAGGCTGATGAAGGGACGCCAACCGTTCCAGAAGTCCGTCCAGAGCCGTCAGTTCCCGAACCCCGTCGTTGGCGCGGTGGTCCAAAAGGGTTTTTTCATTTCACGCTGGCGTTCTGACAGTTGATCCATGACGTCGGCCACCGTCCAAACTTCGGACCCTGCGGCAGCCCCCAAAACACAAAACCCAATCCCAAACCCAAAAAGGCCCGCCCGCCATTTTTTCATCGTGGCTTTTTGGAGCGCGGCACACTCGACCTTGATGCTGTTTTGCCGTTCCGGACACGGCAACGCGCGCAGTGGCCAAACATTTCGTGCCGATGCCAGACCACATGAAAACCACGTTTCCGGGCCACTTCGACCTGGAGCCGCTCGATCACGGGATTTGTAAACTCCAACGCCGAACCACAGTACATACAAATCATGTGGTCATGGTGGGGACGCCCGTGGGCCCGCTCGAATTTGTGGGTGCCGTCCGCAAAGGTCACTTTGGACGCCAGCCCGCATTCCTCCAGCAATTTCAAAGTCCGGAACACCGTGGCCCGGCCCACTGCGGCCCCGCGCGAGCGCAAATTCTGGTAAATGTCCTCCGTGCTGCGGTGTTCCCGGGAAGCGAGGAGCAGGCGGAGGACCTCCTCGCGCTGTGCCGTGTCGCGGAGGCCCCGGCGGCGGATGTGTAGGCGAAGGATCTCGAGTTCGTTCGTCATAATGAGATTGAGTCTCATTATCATAAATAAGGACCCGGCTGCCAACCCCCCCCCAATAAATTCTTTAGTGTTTCGAGTTCTCCACGGAACTGATTTTCGGGAAGAGCCCCGTCTGACAAAAGATTTATAATAGGGTCGTTAAAAAAGCCCCTTAATTTAGCGTAAAGATGTAATACAATCGAATATGAAAACCGTTGAAATTCAACTTAAAATTAAAAAGGTCACTGGTTTTGAAATCGACCTTCCTGGCGCCCCCTTGGTTGTCGCCAAGGGCGAGAAGGGCTTCGTCATGTGCGGCTATTTGGACGTTAAATCCGCGGACAAATTCAGCGCCGCGGCCGCGGTGGTTCGCGGGGTCAAAACCGTTGAGGACCTGCTGGCGGGCCGCGTGTCAGAGGTCAGCGCCTCCGCCGCCCGAATGGGCGTCGCGCCGGGCGTCACCGGCCGCGACGCCCTGGAAATATTTTCTTAATTGACGCCTTCCCTCCCTCTCAATCTTCACGCCCTCGCCCTCGGCGGAGACGCGGTCTCCCGACCAAAGGACCAAAACTCGGGCCCGGTGATTTTCGTGCCCTACGGCGCTCCCGGGGACGAGGTGACCCTCGGGCCTCTTCAAACGAAAAAATCCTTCGCGCGGGGATGGATCCAAACCCTCCACACCCCTTCGTCCGACCGGACGGATCCCCGGTGCCCGCTGTTTTTCAAACCCGGCGCGGCGGTCGACGCCGTTTGCGGCGGCTGCGATTGGCAGCACCTTCGCTACGCCGCCCAAAAAAAGGCGAAGCGCCAGCTTTTGATCGAAACCTTCCAGCGGATCGGCCGCATCCCCAAACCCATCGTGGAGGAGACGTTAAGACCGGAGGGCGAAACCGGCCCCTGGCGATACCGCAACAAAGTGCAGATTCCCTTCGCGTTGGGTCCGGATGGAAGGGTGACGGCGGGGTTTTACGCGCCGGCCAGCCACACCGTGGTGCCGCTGGAGGATTGCGTCGTCCAAAACGAAACCTCCCTCGCCATCTTTCGCGCCGTCAGGGAGTGGTTCCGCGTGCGCCCGGTCCCGGTTTATGACACGAAGACGAAAAGCGGCTGGCTCCGCCATCTCTTGATCCGCACGAACCAGAGCGGCCAGGCCCTGGCCGCCCTGGTGACCGGCCAGGGTCCTGTCCCCAATCTCCCGGAATTCATCGCGCACCTGACTGCCGCCTGTCCGGCGGTGATCAGCCTCTATCAAAACATCAACACCCGGGAGGACAACGTGGTTTTGGGCCCCCAATGGCGGCAATTGCACGGGCGAAGTTACCTGCCGGAAAAATTGCTGGGGCTCAAATTCAAGCTGTCGCCGGGGGCCTTCTTTCAGGTCCACCACGCGATGGCGGAAAAACTTTACGCCACGGCGGTGCGCTGGGCCGACCCGGGTCCCGAAGACGCCGTTTTGGAACTCTACGCCGGGATCGGCGCCATGGGCCTTCTACTGGCCCGAAAGGCCAAATTCGTCTGGGGGATCGAGGAAAGCCCGCTCGCGGTGGCGGACGCCGTTGCCAGCTCCAACATGAACGGCATTGAAAACGTGAGGTTCCTCACGGGAAAATGCGAAACGGTGCTGGCGCGCTCCCATTTTCGGGACCAGTTCAAGAATCTGGCCGCCGTCATCCTGGACCCGCCGCGGGCGGGTTGCGAGTCCAGCGTCCTGAAGGCGGTCATGAAGCTCCGCCCCCGGCGGATCGTGTACGTCTCCTGCGACCCGGCCACCCTCGCCCGGGACGCCCGCTTTCTTTCGACGGGCGGCTATCACCTCTCCCGCTGCGTTCCCGTCGACCTTTTCCCCCAAACCTCCCACATCGAAAGCGTGTCGCTCTTCGAACCCAAGAACCCCTCCGCGCCCGCTTCGTGAAAATCATGCCGGACGTCATCACCGGGTTGCCGGGAGGGGCTGAAGCGTGGTGGCTGTTGGAGAACCGGGAGAAACTCGGACGGACGCTCGTCGTCGCTCCCACGGACGAGGCCGCCGAGGTGCTGTTCGACGACTTCACCGCCCTGGCGCGGTGGCGCGATCCCGACGCGGCGTCCGGGGGGGCGCACTTCGCCGAGGAAGACCAGGAGGCGCGGCTCGCCGCTCTGGCCGCCTGGGCGGGTCCGGAGCAAACCGCGTCTTTCCTTTTCGCTTCCCTCAATAGTCTGGCGCTTCCCCTCCCCGCCCCCGACGCCTTCGCCGCGGCCCACCGCAAGCTTTCCCTGGGCGACCGGCTGGACCGAGAAACGTTTTTCGCCTTTCTCATCACCCACGGCTACGAACGGGCGGACGCCGTTGAGAAAATCGGCGAGGTGGCCGTCCGGGGGGAAGTCCTCGACCTGTGGTCGCCCGGCTGGGAGGGGCCCCTGCGGATCCTTTGGCCCTTTGATCAGATCGAGTCCCTTCGAAAAATCGACCTCAACACCCAGCGTTCCTCCGATGAGATGCTTGACGTCTGGGTTCACCCCGCCTGTCTGCCGGACGAAGGCGCGACGTTGCTGGACCACCTGGGAGAAGCCGGCACGCTCTTCGAATCCCGCCTGCCCCCGGACAAAACCCCAGAGGGGCCGTGGCGGCGGGTGCGGCACGATCCGTTGTCTTCCCAGGGAGACACCGGTCGTCAGCCGGCCCCCCCCTTCGGCGGTCGGGGGGACCTTCTGGCCTCCACCGTTAAGGAATGGATCGCGGACGGCTGGAACGTGAAGATTTTCTGCCACAACGCGGGCGAGCAGGAGCGGGTGGAGGAAATCCTCCTTGAAAAAGACCGCGCCCTCGTGCCCGCCCTCGAGGACGGGCGCATCGACCTCCCGCTCGGCCACCTGACCCGCGGTTTCCTGGACCCCGCCGGGCGCCGGGCGATCTTATCCAACGGCGAGATTTTCGGCCGCGCCCGCCGGCGCCTCCGCCTGCCCAAGTTCGCGGGCGGGACCGCCCTGGGAGAAATCGCCGAACTCAAAAAAGACGACCACGTGGTCCACGAAAGTTTCGGCATCGGCCGCTACGTGGGGCTGGACCGCAAAAACGCGGGCGGCGTGGAGATGGATTATTTGCGGCTGGAATACCGGGGCGGCGACCGGGTGTTCGTTCCGCTTTTTGAATTCCGGCAGGTGCGTAAATACATCGGCGTCGACGGGAAAAGGCCGAAGCTCTCGTCCTTGGACACCGCCACCTGGGAGCGCGCCAAGGCCGAGGTGGAACAGGCCGTGGCCGAACTGGCCCGGGAACTTCTGGCCCGCTCGGCGGCGCGCGCGGCCCGGCCCGGCACCGCCTTTCCCTCGGATTCCCACATGGAAAAGGAGTTCGCGGCCTCCTTCCTCTACGAGTTGACTGCGGACCAGGCCCGGGCCATCGAAGACACCAAGCGGGACATGATGCGCCCCACGCCCATGGACCGGCTGATCTGCGGGGACGTGGGTTACGGAAAAACCGAAGTGGCCATGCGCGCCGCGCTCAAGGCCGCGTCCGCCGGCAAACAGGTGGGGGTGCTTGTGCCGACGACGATCCTGGCGGAACAGCACGGGCGCAATTTCCGGGACCGGTTCGCCGACTATCCCGTGTCCGTGGCCGTGTTGTCGCGCTTCAGCAAGCCGGACGAGCAGAAGCGGGTGATCCAGGACCTGCGCCGCGGCGTGATCGACATCGTGATCGGCACCCACCGTTTGCTCTCCCCCGACATCGTTTTCAAGGACTTGGGTTTGCTGATCATTGATGAGGAGCACCGTTTCGGCGTGAAACAGAAAGACCGGTTCCTGGCCTTCCGGGACGTGGTGGACGTGCTGGCCCTGTCGGCCACGCCGATTCCGCGGACCCTGGGCTCCGCCCTGGGCGGCCTCAAGGCCCTGTCGGTGATCGAGACGCCGCCCGAGGGGCGCCTTCCCATCGCGACCCATGTGGGCCCCTTCGACCCGAAGGCCGTCGCGGCGGCGGTGGAGCAGGAGCTCCGCCGGGGGGGCCAGGTGTTCTATGTGCACAACCGCGTGGGCTCCATCGAGAAGCGCCGGGACTGGCTTACGGAAACACTCCGGACCCACGGCCTGCCGGCGGCCATCGGCCTCGCCCACGGGCAGATGTCCGGGAACGCCCTGGAGAAGGTGATGTGGGATTTCCTCCACCGCAAGTACAACATCCTCCTGGCCACCAGCATCATCGAGTCCGGCCTCGACATCCCCTCGGTGAACACCTTGATCGTCGAGGAAGCCGAGGACTTCGGCCTCTCCCAGCTTTATCAATTGCGCGGCAGGGTGGGGCGGGAGCGCCAGCGGGCCTACGCGTTCCTTTTCTATTCGCCCTCGGCGGGGCTGTCCGAGGAGGCGCAGAAACGCCTGTCGGCCCTTAAGGAATTCGCCTCGCTCGGGGCGGGCTTCAAGCTGGCCATGCGCGACCTGGAGATCCGCGGGGCCGGAAACCTGCTGGGCGCCGAACAGCACGGGCATCTAAACGCCGTGGGTTTGGACCTCTACGGCCAGCTCCTTTCGGAGGAAATCGAGCACCAAAAGGGGGGCGGGGCCGCGGGACCGCCGAAAAACGCCGGCCCGGCCTTGGAGCTGCCGGTCTCGGCCTTTTTCCCCGCGGACTATCTGCCCTCCGAAGCGGAGCGCGTGGTGTATTACAAACGTCTCCTGGACGCCCGGCCCGAGGAATTGGACGGCCTTCGGGCCGAGCTCGAAGACCGCTGCGGCCGGCTTCCGGCCCCGGCGGAACGGCTCTTCGACGTGGCCCGCCTCCGCCACCTGGCGGGCGGAAAAGGGGTCGTGCACATCGGTCTCCAAAACGAAGGGTTGGAATTCCGGTTCGCCGACGGAGCCGCGCTTCCGGCCAATACGATTGCCGCGCTCCTGGAACGGTACGGGAAGGGTTTTCGGTTTCTCCCGGCCGAAAACGGGACCCCGGCGGGGATGCGCTTCGAGCCGCCCGCGCCTTCCGACCCCGTGGCGTGGTCTCTGAATTTTCTGGGCTCGCTGGACACGGCGGGTCAAAAAAGTTAGGTTTCCGGGCATGCTTCGGCGCCCCGATCTTCTCGTCCCCACTCTCATCCTTTTCCTGTCCGGCTGCCAAAAGGATGACCCCCCGTTGGCCCAGGTGGGGACCAAGACCGTTCTCGCCTCCTCCTTCGCGCGGGAAGTGGAAGGGGTTCCTTTCTCCAGCCAGGCTTATCTTCGATCGCCCGCCGGCCGCCGGGAGCTGTTGGAGCTTTTGATTCGGCGAAAAATCATCCTTCAGGAAGCCCTGGCGGCTCCCGCCGCCGGCCAAGACATCGGCCCTCTTTTCGCGGAGTTGAAGCGCTCCCACCGGGAGAAATCCCGCCGGCTTCGGCAAAGCTACCGGGAGGAACAGGAGCGCCTGCGGGTGTCCACCTTCATGGACGGCCTCAAGAAAACGGCGTTGCATGTCACGGACGGCGACATTCAAAAGGCCTTGGAATCCGAGAAGGAAATCCGGGCCAGCCACATTTTGGTGAGCGACCGCGCCCTGGCCGAGACCCTCCGGCGCCGAATCCAGGACGGCGAAAAATTTGAGGCCCTCGCGCGGGCGCATTCGGAAGACGTGGGCACCGGGCGCAAGGGCGGCGATTTGGGATATCTCCTCCGCGGGTCCCTCGTTCCCGAGTTTGAAAGCGTCCTCTTTGCCCTCAAACCGGGCGAGATTTCCCAGCCCGTGGCCTCCCCCTACGGGTTTCACATCATCCGCCGCACTGGGGAGCGGAACCTGTCCCCGGCGTCGTTCACCGAGGAATGGCAAGCCCTCCTGAAGCAACAGAAGGAGACCTTGCCCCCCGGCGCCATGTCCGAGGAATGGAAAAAGAAGGAGCTTGAAAAGCTGGTGCGCCAACGCGTCCAATCGGCCATCGAAAGCCGGAAGCTTCAACGTTGGTTCGACGACGCCCGCGCCCGCTACCCCGTGCAAATCAACGAAGGGGCGCTTGACGACCTTCGGTGGACCGATCCGCCCCCCCCGGAAGCCGCGGCTCGGCGGTCATGAGGACAAAAATGGTATATTTCGCTCATCACTCTCGAGGAGGCTTTCCCTTGAAACTGTCGACCCTGTCACTCGCTCTCGCCCTCTCCGGGCCCGTGGCCGCGGCCACGCTCACCAACCGGTCCATCGCCACCGTCAACGGCGAGGTCATCCTCCTGTCGGAATACGAAAAAAATTGGCAGGCCTTTCTGGAACAGCAAAAAGATTCCGTGTCGCCGGAAAAAATGACCGACGAATGGAAGAAGGAGTCGCGCGAGAAGCTTCTGGATCAAATGATCGCCAACCGGGCGCTCCTCCAGCAGGCGAAAAAGAAGAAGATCCGTGTCAATCAGAGCGAATTTGAGAACGGCGTGCTCCAGGTGAAGGCGCGTTTCCTGCCGGAAGCGGTCCAAAAAGAGCTCCAAACCGTCCTCCTCCGGCAAATGGCCGCGGCGGGGCCCAACGCGTCGGAAAGCGCCCTGGATTTTCCCGGCGCCTGGGAGGAATTGGAAAAATCCAATCCCGCCGCGATCAAGGCCGCCGAGGCCGGATTTCTGGACGAATTGAAAAAAGAGGGAATCGACCGGAAAAAATTCGAGGAGCGCATCAAGGACCAGTTGAGCGTCAATGAGATGTCCAAAGAGGCCGTGCGCGCCCGCACGACCCCTCCCACCGACGAGGACGTGAAGGCGCTTTTCGATAAGGTCCAGCTGAAAATGCAGGGCCAGCCCGTGCCCGGCGCCGCCGGAGAGGCGGAGCGCGATTTGGAGTCCATGGCCAAGTTTTACACCCAACAGACAGGCGAGCGCGTCCGCGCCCGGCACATCCTCGTCAGCGTTACGGGGGAGAGCGGCGCGCCCACGGGGTGGGGCCAGGCGACGCCCGAGCAAAAGGCCCGGGCCCGCAAGAAAATTCTGGACCTCCGCAAACGGCTCCAAAAGAAGGGCGCGGATTTCGGCGAACTGGCGAGTCAGGTTTCCGATGACAAAGGGTCCGCCGTGAACGGCGGCGACTTGGGGTTCTTCACCCGCGGCCCAATGGTCCCGGCCTTTGAGGAAACGGCCTTCAACTTGGACGTGGGGAAGGTCTCGGACGTGGTGGAAACGCCCTTCGGCCTTCACTTGATCACGGTGGACGAGAAGAAAGCGGCCGTCAAATTCCGTTTTGAAGACGTTGAAGACGACATGAAGGAATACCTTTTCCGATCGGGCCAGCAGAGGGCCTTTGAAGAGTATATGGCCGAGGCGCGCAAGGCCGCCCAGGTCAAGATCACCCTGCCGACCGCAAAAAAATAAAGACATGACCCGGCCGTTCATGGCCATGACCCTGGGCGACCCGGCGGGCATCGGCCCCTGGGTGGCGGCGCGCGCGGCGGAAAGCGCCTCCCTTCGCCGGCGGGCGCGGCCGGTGCTTGTGGGCGACGCCGGGGCCTTAAAGCATCTGGTCCGCCGCCGCGACCTTACCGTCAAACCCCTCGCCTCCCTGGACGATTACGAAGACCGACCGGGGGTGGTCAACGTTCTCCATGTTCCCCATCCCGGCATTCGTTCCCTCCGGGCCGGCGCTCCCCAAAAGGTCGGCGGGGAGTCCGCCGTGCTGGCCCTCCGCGCCGCCGTCGGGCTGGCCCTCTCGGGACGGGTGGCGGCGGTGGTAACCGGTCCGGTTTCCAAGGCATCCTTGCGTTTGGCGCGCGTCCCCCACCCCGGGCACACCGAATTCTTGGCCGCAATGTGCGGCGTGAAAAACGTTGAAATGGTCATGGCCGCGGGCGACAGGCGAGCCCTGCTGGTCACCCGCCACCTTCCCCTCCGGCAGGTGGCCTCCTCTTTGACGGTCGAAAAAATCGTCTCGGCCGTGCTGAGGGTGGACGCCTGGGCCGGCCGGTCCCTGGGCCTCAGGCGAAAACCGCGCTGGGCGCTCTGCGGCCTGAACCCCCACGCCGGCGACAACGGCCTTTTGGGCTCTGAAGAAAAGCGGATCATCGCCCCCGCCGCCGCGGCGTTGCGGCGGCGCGGCGTCCTTTTGAACGGCCCCCTTCCCGCCGATGCGGCTTGGGCGAAACACGCCGCCGGCGCCACAGACCTGGTCGCGTGCCTTTACCATGACCAGGGGATGATCCCCTTAAAAACCCTGGACGGGCGGCGGCTCGTCAACATCACGGTGGGCCTGCCCTTCGTGCGAACGTCGCCCGGGCACGGCACGGCTTTTGACATCGCCGCCGGGCCAAATCCCGACCGCCACGCCGACGCGGAGCCCACGCTCGAGGCCGGCCGCGTGGCGCTCAACCTGGCGGAACGCGGTTCCCGATGAACGGAAAACGCACCTTATTCCTAAGGGCCGTCCTTGGATTTCTGGCCCTGTCCGGGGCCGCCGCCCTGCGCGCTGAAAACCGCTCCATTCTTTCCGTCGGTATTTTGGCTCTGGAGTGCTTTCCAATTTCTCCAGGCGAATTTTCAGACAAGTACGCCCTCGGGAGCGCCTTCGGCGTTCGCCTCCGGCGGGACATTGACGATCGCTGGACCCTGGGCGGCCAATTCGCCAACTACGTCTTCCGCGGCAAAGGGAGCCTTGACGAGACGATCACCCTACAGCCGGTGACCTTCATCGCCCAGCGGCGGTTCTTTGATTCCCGCACCTGGGCGCCTGCGGCCCACGCGACACTCGGCGTCAGCCGCAACAGTCGCGACCGATTGTCCAACAACTCCTCCAACACGGGACTCGCCGCCGGGCTGGGCGCCTCATTTCAATGGAATTTCGCGGACCTCGCCTCCCTCGCCTTCGAGGCCGGCGTGCGCCATTTCGGCGGCGGGGCGCCTGCGGGAGGGGCCTTGCGCGCGGCCGACGCGGGGATTCTTTTTTCCTTCTACCTTCCGGAGAGTTGGGTCCCCCTCGCGCCGAAAGAGGAGCTCTCCCTGGAAGACCTGGAAATCCCCCTGGAGGGGGCGCCGGGGCAGGTGGACGAGTCCCTTCAAACCCAGGGAGAGATCAACCGCATTCTCCAGCAAATTGAAGACGGCAAGGTTCTTCCCGTCACTTTTGAGATGGGCAATTCCATCATGCTGACGACCTCTTACGAAGCGCTGGACAACATCGGCGCCGTGGTCCGCCGCCACCCCGAAATGCGCCTTCGCATCTACGGCTTTATCGAGGAGGAATTCACCGGCGGCCCCGTCCGGGCCGAAACCCTCGCCCTGGCCAGGGCCGAGACCGTCCGCACCTATCTGTTGCAGAACTTCCGCTTGCCCGAGGACACTCTCATCAGCGCCGGTTTGCCCCCCCTGCCCGCGATCCTGGAAGGGGAAAAACCGCCCGAACCCCCTCGGCACATTTCCTTCGAAGTGGTGCCTTGAGACGCGCTCAAATAAAATCAATACTGAGCGCGTTGTTCTTCCAGTTTTTTAATTCCCCGAGGAGGAGTTTATGAGGAAGTTCGCCTTTACCCTGACATTCGCCGGAACGGGCCTCTTGGCCCTGGCCACGGGCTGCGCCAAACCCCCCACCATTGAAGTAACGGACGCCGAAAACGCGGTGAACGCCGCCGATCAAGCCGGGGCGCTTGAATACACCACAGCGGATTTCGAAGCCGCCAAGGAGGCCTTGGCCGACGCCAAAACGAAGATCGAGGCGAAGGACTACAAGACCGCCTTGGCTTTGGCGTTGGCGGCGAAGGCCCGGGCTGAAGCGGCCCTGGCCGCGCTGGAAACCGGCAAGATCGCCGCCAAAAGGAGCGCGGAAGAGGGCATTGGGGCCGTGGAAGGGGAGCTTGAGGACCTGGAAGGCCAGACGAGGAAATTGAAAGGGGCCGCCGCCGCCGAGATGAAGAAGCGCCTCGGGGACCTTCAAACCGATTGGACGCGCGTGAAAGAGGATTTTCTAGACGGCAGCTACACCAAGGTGAACGTGGCACTCAAAAGAATTCGTTCCCGGGTGGAAGACATCAAATCCCGCGCTTCGGAAGGCGTAAAAAGCGCGAAAGGAGCTAAAAAGAAGTAGCGGAAACTCTTTTATGGTATAGTCCTTTTCGTTGGTTTCCGTCGTGAATATTGCCTCTCAACCCCTGAAAATGAACATGTGGGCCCTTCTCGCCGCTCTGGGTGGGATGGGCGTCCCTGCGCCGGCCCTCCTTCAGGCGGAGGAAATGGTCCCCTCCACCGCGCCGGCCGCAGTCGTTCCTCCCGGCGACTCTGCCCCCGAAAGCGCGGGGCCGGTGGTCCCGGCGGATTCCCGCCTGCAGGCGGCCGAGGCCGAACTGTACGGCGGGCACCCGCGTTCCGCGCGCAAAAAAACCTTGGACGTCCTCCACCAAAAGCCCTCCACTGAGGGATGGGTTCTGCTGGGCCGCACCTATTTGGCGGAGGAGCGGCCGAAAAAGGCCGTCAAATTTTTCAACCGCGCCCTGCGACTCGACCCCCATTGCGCCCCGGCCTATTTCGGACGCGGAGAGGCCTTCGAGAAAAGGGGCCGCTTGGACGAGGCGGCCAACGAATACCGCGCGGCGGCGCTGGCCGATCCGGTACATTCAGGCGCCCAGTCGGCCCTTGGGCGATTGAAGGATGAGTCATCCCTTCCCGAATAGGGGGAAGGTTTTTATTTTTGGTCCCGACACCGCGCGGGTGGTGGAACTGGCAGACACGTAAGCCTCAGGAGCTTATGGCCGCAAGGCTGTGCAGGTTCAAATCCTGTCCCGCGCAGCGTCGGGATCAGCGCTTCCGATGAAGTCCATATCCCACAACCGGCGGGCGCACCACAAGTACGCCATCCTCGAGACCGTCGACGGCGGGCTGGCGCTCACCGGGCCGGAAGTCAAGTCTCTCCGGGCCGGCGAAGTCAGCTTGGAGGATGGCTTCGGCCGGGTCGAAAACGGCGAAATTTTCCTATGGAACGTCCACATCGCGCCCTACAAACAGGGCTCCCTGCATGTCGCCCAGGAGCCCACCCGCCGCCGGAAAATCCTCCTGCACAAAACGGAAATCAACCGCTTGCTGGGGAAAATGACCGTCAAGGGCCTGACACTGGTCCCCCTGGAAATTTACTTCTCCGATTCGGGTTACGCCAAGGTAAAATTGGGCCTGGCCAAAGGAAAGACGGCCCCCGATCAACGGGAAGACAAAAAGCGCAAAGACCTCCAGCGCGAGATGCGGCGGGATTTCTCGGGGAAGCACAAGATATGATCGAATTAATTTTTGGAGGGGTGGGTGAGCGGTTGAAACCGTCGCTCTCGAAAAGCGATGTGCTCGCAAGGGCACCGGGGGTTCGAATCCCTCCCCCTCCGATCTTTAAGTTTTACATTCAGTGAAATTGAAAGAGGCTGCCTCGGCGCTTCGCGCCTCGGCATGGTATTTCCCCGCGAAAATCCAAGCATTTTTGAGGGGGAACGAGAGCTTGATGGACGACGATCCAGTCGGGGAGCGGCTTGGGGGTTTCCGGCGGGGAGACGGGGAACAGGAGGTTTTCCAGGGCTCCGTCGGTGTAATTCTTTAGTGTTTCGAGTTGCTCGTTGGAAGTTCGACGAGGATTTTGCTGGTTCCCCGAGCGGGAAGATACTCTACTGGGCTGGAAAGGGGAGAGGTGTGAGTCGTCCGGGAACGGACGGGAA